>Ga0206967_1169_pt1 | contig 13078 bp, 10 predicted proteins | sample Alteio_BWOrgHeat_24_FD_153259 | JGI IMG/M metagenome (GOLD analysis project Ga0206967, IMG submission 153259) | Enriched cells from forest soil in Barre Woods Harvard Forest LTER site, Petersham, Massachusetts, United States -... | ecosystem: Environmental > Terrestrial > Soil > Temperate forest >...
GCGGGTTGCAGTGCTCCTGGTCGTTGGGCTCTATATCGTCGCGCATTTTCTGCCGGCTTATAGGCGGGAGAATCCCTGGCACGACCCGGTTGACGGCTGGGAGATTTCGTCTCGTATTGTATATTCTCTACTAGCTCGCCCACTTTTTGCCGTCGTTCATGACAGGTCACTTTTTTCCTGGCTCGCCAATCCACTCTTTTGTTTAGGCGCAGCAGCGCTGCTCGCCGGCAGCGCAAGACACCGAAGAGTTGCTGGCGTTGTCGCCGTGGTCGCAGGAACCGGCGCCCTTTCCTGCTTGGTTGCTTACGGATTGATAGCCCCACCGTTTTCAAGTTCCTTCCGACTCATTCTCCTGACAGGTTGCTATCTTTGGATCGCGGCCATGGTTCTCCTGGTGCTCGCAGGGCTTTACGTGGCCTTCCCAAGAAAAGCAACTGCCGGCAGCAGGTGCGGACACTCTGAAATTCGCTGCTGAGGGCGCGCAGAGAGCAGTCGCGCCGGGCAAAGCGCATCTGGAGCTTGTCCCCAGATAGACTGCCAAAATGGCGGCAATTCTCACGTCATGTCCGGCGTTGCGCAAGAGCTGCAGCAGCAGCCTTCCCGCGCAATCGTCATCATGGTAGAGCCTCATGAACGGGTGAGTCGAGCCTTTTCCTGCGGCGGGAGAATCTTGGGGGAGGGGTGATATTTATAGTCTGGGTCATTCATGCCCGTAGCCTCGGCCGGTGCTTCATCCGCCTCCCAATCTTGCTGGATCTCTGGGGGGTTGGATTTACAGTGCTTGATCGCTTCCAGCACAGCTTCCAGGGGTAAATCGTAATCATCGGCGATCTGCTCAGGAGTCATGCCGGGTTCCTCGCCATCTACGGACATGCAATACAGGGTGTAGGCGAAAATGTTTCTCCCTTTGACAAAGAGTTGCCGATAATAGGAGCCTGGCTTGGGGGCGAGGTAATGCCACTTTGTCTCGGCAGAGTTCTTCATAATTAATAATTTGCAGATGTCGTCACAATACGAAAGCGAAGCAGCGATGCCCATGAATCGCTCTTGAAGCCGGTTAGCCATTTGTCTGCGCCACGTCATCTTCCGGAACATAACCCACCAGCCTCTTCGTCGGTTCAATGTCCCAGCGCATGCCCGTGTTCGCCGACATGCCGTTGAGTATCACGAACGGCGGCAGATACTCCGCCTCGATGCATCGCTCGATGAGCTGGCAGAAATCGCGGTTAGACAGCCACATGAGCCGGAACCAGGGGCCGCGCTCGGCCGGCACGTCACGCGCCAGATTTTCGCCAGGCCGTACCCAGCCGATGCGAACCGCGATGACGGATAGGCCGCGCGTGTCCGCGTAGCATTTGCCCACCCGCTCGCCAAAGAGTTTGGCCGAAGCGTACGGCGTGCTGTCACGCTGCTCGCCCGCCACTTCGTAATGAGCGCCCGGTCGGGGCGGCGTGTCGGGCGCAAGGCGCATAACACTGGGATCGTCCTTGTAGCCGCCCATGACGTGGTTGCTGCTGGCGAAGATGATGCGCTGCACGCCGGCGCTGGCCGCCGCCTCGAATACGTGAATTGTGGCATCGATGTTGGGGCCGATGACGTTGGGCCAGGTTTGATGCGCGAGCGGATTGCCGGCCAGATGAACGACTACATTGACGCCGTTGAACAGTTTGACCCAGTGCGCGCTCCACTTGCTAAGGTCGGCCTGCACAATCTGATTATCGCCCTGCGTGTCGATGTCCAGCATTCGGAGTGCATAGCCTTGCTGAAAATGTTTCCTCAGCTTTGAGCCAAGATTGCCAGCGGCGCCTGTGATAAGAACTGTTTTCTCTGGCCGGGCCATTCGTGGTGTTCTCTCGGAAACGGAAATCGAGTGCATCAAACAAGCTTTGGATGAGATTGGATCACGCGATAGTGATGGGCTTCGCGGCTAGCGCGATATCCTGCAGTAGCCAAGGCTGCCGTGGCGACTTGAAGAGCGGCGTTGTAGGCAATGTTCAATCGCCAGTCAGGGCTGAGGCCGCTGACCTGGCAATCGGTTACATCACGATCGGCGACCGCCAGCAGATCGGCGATTTCTTGCTTGCTGGTTTGGTGCTCGGTGAGCCAGCTTGCCTTGTGCCAATCGCTCAAGCTCATGCTCGTCCCCGAGAACGAAGACTTTCGGCTCATGCAGGAGCGCGGTTAGAAAATGATGTCCCTGGCCTAGCTTACGCTGAAACTCCCTGCTCGGATAGACGGAGGGATTCACTTCACGTCCTAATCGCTCCTGCACGGGCGCCAGCGCCGCGACCACCTCCGCAAAGGAGATGTCGCCGATTACCAGGAGATCCACGTCGCTTGCCGCGGTCTCCGTTCCCCTGGCCATGGACCCGTAGAGGAACGCAACGTGGATCCTGTTCGGAAAACCTGCCAAGGCATCTCTCAACACATCCGCTATGCCAACGGTCTTGACAATCAATGCGCGCATTTCGCTAAAGATGGGGCAGGTTTTGTTGGCCCGATAGAAGACTTGGTGCCCACGAACGGTTCGCTGGAGGATACCTGCCTGGGAAAGACGTGTGAGTTCGCGCTGCACAGCGCCGAGTCCCGCGCCGGTCGCTCGGGCGACCTCGCGCATGTAGTAGGCCTCGTCCGAATGGGTTAGAAAAAGTCCAAGTAAACGAATGCGCGTTTTGCCAAACAAGGCGGCGGCAAGCCCGCTTCTCGGCTCTGTTCTCATAATGAGTACAATTGTACCCGAATTAGGTTCAGGAGGCTAGTGGCAATCCAAAAAAGAAAGGGGCCTTCTCGTGCCGTGAGAACGCCCCGTTGCTTTGAAGACCAGCGGCGGAATCCAAGATGGCAATAGTGCTCGGGCAGCAATGCCTTACGGTATCCCGTCAATCTTCTCGCCGCCATTGCGCGTAATCAGCGCCCGCAGCAAATTCTCATTGGCCTGGTTGCTCATGAAGCGCACCGAGCCGTCGCAGAAGGCGGCCAGGAAACCTTCGTCGAACTGGCCGCCGAGCTTGGGCAGCTTCTGCTCGGGATCGAAGGGCAAATCCTCGGGCTTGCTCCATGGCACAGGGCCGTCACCCTCGACGACCAGGAAAGTGTTCGACGTGCCGTCGGCAATATCGGCGATGCGGATGCCATTCGGATCTTCAAAGACGGTGCTCTTTCCCGTAAACACCTTGTAAATCGTGGTGTGCGGATCCTTGGGCTCCACATTGACCAGGGCATATACCTTGGGCATTTTCGGGATCAATTTCTTGTTGTGCTCGCTGTCCCAGGGCTCGTCGAGGTGGAACTCCTTGTACAGGCCGTCCTGTTCAATGAACGGCAGGATGGCCACACGCCAGCTGAGAAGCGGCTTGCCGTCCTTGTCCAGGATAGCCGCGGGCGGGAAGTGGCCGTAGGTGTCGTGGTAGTTATGCATGGCCAGGGCGATCTGCTTGAGATTGTTGCTGCTCTTCATGCGGCTGGCGGACGCCCGAACCTTGGCAATACCCGGAATGACGGAGCTGAGCAAGGGAGTCGCCTTGGTTTGCGCGGTCAGTACAACTGAGGACTGCTCGCGCACGACCCGGCAACTGGCAAGTGCTTGCTTACCCATATCGACAAAAAGACCGACCAGAGCATCGGACCCGATCGCTGTATCGGGGAGATTGTCCAGGAGTTCCTTCAGGCTGGCGATGCCGGTTTGCGTTGCCTCAATTGCTTGCTTGGCGGCGTCTTCGTCGGCCATGCGCAAGTTGATTCGCATGCGCGCTTCACCGGCTAAATCCACGACTACAGAGCCGGACTGCAAGTCCATAAGCGGACGGAGAAAGGCCACCGCTTCCGGCAGCGGCTGTTGCCGGAGCGTGGCCGCCAAATCCTGGGGTAGATGAATCCAGCCGACGATGTGGTGCTTTCCCGAGGCGAGCTTGACTGCTGTGCCGAACGAAGGCGGCGTCTTGGCGTCTGGTTTCAGTTCGAGGTAGGCTTGCATGGCGCGCGGGTCGCCCAGGACGAACATGTGGTCGCTGACGAAATAAACGGCCGTGTCCACGCCGTTCTTACCGGTGACAAGCGGCCTGTCATTGTGTTTGGTTTCCGTACCGTCGGGGACCAGGGCTTTCTGAACTTTGTCACGCGCGTAGGGCCTGGTAGTTGTGAAGATCCCCAGGATATAAGGTTCTTGGTGCTCGCTCAGTCCGAGGGCAATTAGGGTGACCTTGTCGATGGCGTCGATGGGCACGCCGAGAGCTTTCTCGGCGCGGCGCAGCAGGTCCGTCGTGGTGGTGCCGGCTTGCTGGCGCATTTGCTTCAGGGCAGGCAGATTCCAGATGTCGCTTATGGCCAACCGCATAAAGCCGAGCGACTCGCCGGGTACAAGCGCTAGATCGGCCGGGGTATCTACCGAGGCCTCGACGCGCTGCGGTTGTTCTGCCTTGGCCGGTTGCTTGTCTGGCTTATCCTGAGAAGCTGCCAGAATAACGCCGGCCGTAAGCATGCTGACACCGAGCAGGGCCAGCACGCACAGCTTAACCTTGGTCATGAACATGGTCTTGAGTACTCCCTCGGCCATCGCGGCCACATGAACGGAGACAGTGCCCGCCAGCGCCTGTCCCGTCGCGGCCAGCACGCCAGCCTTGACGCTGGAGCTGACCAGGGCGGGGGGCAGGGCCGCGTGCGCACTGTCGGCCAATGATGTGCAAATCGCCACGCCGGACAGAACCACGCCCCGACGACCCAGGCGAAGGCGGAGCAGTTCCCGCCCCTGCTCCAGACGCTTGCTCATGGAGCCGGACGGCCAGCCAAGCGTTTGCGCCGCTTCCAGATGGGTCTTGCCTTCGAGGTAGCAAAGTACGAGCGGCGCCCGGTACTTCTCGGGCAGGCCATGCAGTTCCTGGTCCAGAAGGGCACGCAAATCGTCCAGCGATTCGTCCGGTTGTACTTCGGTCTGCGCCATAGCCGCGAACCGCCTTTCGTGGGCATGACGTCGAGCCGCGCTGGCCCGCGCCTTGAGGGCCAGGCGATACGCCACGCCGAACAACCAGCTTCCCAGCGACGCTTGCTTGCGGATCGACTCGGCCTTGCGGGCCAGCACGAGAAACGTGGCTTGAAAGATATCCTCGGCGTCCTGCTCCTGGTTGAGCACGCGCCGGCACACGCTGAGCACCAGCGGCCCGTGCCGCCGCACCAGCGCCTCGAACACGGCTTCCTCGTGGCGCGCCGTGAAGCGTTCGAGCAACTCGCGATCGCTCAGCTCGCTCGTTTCGGTCGCCGAGCCCGCCATCCGGCGGATGTGTTGCAGGACCGGATTCACCTGAGTATTCGCCATCGCCTGGACCTCGGGGTCATGGTTGGGTCCCTTTATAGTGCCCGATAACCGGAGTGCAAATCCAGTATTTCCCGGCCGGAGACCTGAAAATCAGGGCCGGCGGCGCTCGGTAGGCTCCTCGGTAGGCTCCGCTTGCCGAGCGGAGCCTGGGAAGCAGGCCCCGCTCGGCAAGCGGGGCCTACCAGAGGCAAATCAGGAAACTAGAAATTGAAAATTGCAAATTGCCGCGACCATGCTGTACAAAGTCTTAAGTTTTGCCTGCTGGCCTTAATGACCCGTGCGTTGCTTTGCAGCCAGCCGCCCGCCATCCGAATCCCGGTGCCCAGTGGAGGGCACCACCGGGCTTGCCCCGGTGGACGGCTGACTGGCAGCCAGTACCCGCTTCTCATAAGGATGGCCGCCGCGGGGCTTGTCCCGCGGGGCCACGATTGAGGGCCTGGCTCACCAATCGTCGCCCCGCGGGGACAAGCCCCGCGGCGGCGGCAGATTCGTGGGGTGACTAATCTGGCTGCCAATCACCGATCCACCGGGACAAGCCCGGTGGCGTCGATTATGCTGCAAGATGGCGCACGGGATACAAGAACCCCCGAATCATGTGCGGCGATACAGGTACCCGAATCATGTGCTTATCCAATAGACGCCCTGCCACTGCTGTCATCCCGCTTGTTTCCGTGATCCTGGCGATTTCGCAACCTGTCCGCGCCGACGATCTCGACCAGCTCCCCGTCGGGCTGCAAGCGGACGGCAGGATCGTTGTGCCGACGAACCAGATTCTGAAGCCGGCTGGGAAACAGGTCACGTTTCCGGGGCGGCCAGTGGACATGGCCCTGTGCGAGAACGGACAGACCTTGGTCGTCAAGAATATGCAGAGCCTGGTGTTTATCGATGCAGCCACCGGCAGCATCAAGCAGACTTTGCCTCTTTCCTTGAATCCGAGGTCGAAGCTTGGCTTCAGCGTGGTAGGACTTCTAGCCGAAGGCGACACGATTTATGCCAGTGATAGCGAAAATCATGTGCGGGTGGCCGAGCGACGAGAGCACGGCGCGTACTTTTGGAAGGAGCCTCTTGCCCTTCAGCCTCCAGCGGTCGGCGGCGTGGCTTATCCGGCTGGAATTGCCCGCGTGGGAAAGAGTGAACTGTGGGTTGCCTGCTCCCGAGGCAACAACGTGCAACGCATCGATCTCCTGAGTGGGAAGGTCAAGCAACTGATTCCCGTCGGCGTGGCGCCGTATATGATTTGTGCCACGGCGAAGCGCATCTACGTCAGCAACTGGGGCGGAGATGCGCCCAAAGACGGCCAGCTCCAGGGTAAATCATCCAAGACTGCCATTCGCATTGATCCAAAAACCGGCGTCGCCAATCACGGCAGCATATCTGTCCTTGCCCGGGAGGCAGACGAATGGAAGCAGATCAAGACGATCGAAGTGGGCGTCCATCCCTGTGCCATGCTGCTTAGCCCAAAGGAGACTTTTCTCTACGTCGCCAACGCTAATACGGATTCGGTTTCGGTCATCCGAACCGGCATGGACAAGGTCATGGAGACGATTTCTTGCCGGCCTGAAGGACGGCTCCCGTTCGGCAGCGGCTGCAATGCCCTGGCGCTCAGTCAGGATGGTTGGGTGCTTTATGTAGCGAATGGCACCAACAATTGCCTTGCCGTCGTGCGTCTCGGCGTCGGCTCTCATGAATGGATTGGGGAGCAGCAGGATCATCCCGGAAGCAAGGTTGCCGGCCTCATTCCCACGGGTTGGTATCCAGGCGCGATTCTAGCCGCGAACGGCACCAAGCTCTTCGTCGCCAACATCAAGGGGCATGGCTCGCTGAGTCAGCCGCGACCGGCTGCAAAAGGGAAGAAATCGAAGGACCACCTCGGGTCGGTGTCGTTTATCGATGTTCCCGCAAACGAGGAGCAACTTGCGAAGTACACCGAGGAGGTCAACGCCAATAATCGCTTGGCGTACAGCCTGGCGGGATTGGCAAAACCGCGGGCGGATGCGGGTCCTGTCCCCGTTCCGCAACGGCATGGCGAGCCGTCCATTTTCAAACACGTGATCTACATCATCAAGGAGAATCGCACCTACGATCAGGTGTTTGGCGACATGAAAGAGGGTAACGGCGACCCAAACCTGGTGATGTTCGGCGAGGACGTGACGCCAAATCACCACGCCCTGGCGCGTGAGTTTACGCTCTTCGACAACTTTTACTGCAGCGGTGTCCTCAGCGCCGACGGGCACTCCTGGGTCAACGAAGCTTACGTGACCGACTACCTCGAACGCGCCTTCGGCGGCTTCAACCGCAGCTATCCCGACGACGGCAGCGACCCACTCGCGTATCCGAGCAGCGGTTTCCTCTGGGACAATGCCCTGGCGCACAAGAAAACCCTGCGCGTCTACGGCGAGTTCGTCACGCTCGATTATCATCCGAAAAAAGCCACCTGGACGGATTACTACAACGATTTCACCAGCGGCGCCCGCAAGATTCCCATCAACGTCAAGTCGAACCTGCACACGCTGCAGCCGTATACCCATCCGCACTATCCCTGGTTTCCGCTCTTGGTGCCGGACACCTACCGGGCCAGCATTTTCCTTGAGGAGTTTCAGGAGTTTGAGAAAAAAGGCGACATGCCCAATCTTGTTTATCTGACCTTGCCCTGCAATCACACGGACGGCACCAAGCCCGGCTACCCGACGCCGCGGGCCATGGTGGCCGATAATGATCTCGCCCTGGGCCAGATCATCGCGGCGGTCACGAAGAGCAAGTTCTGGCCGGACATGTGTATCTTTGTGGTCGAGGACGATCCGCAAGACGGCTTCGATCACGTGGATGGCCACCGCACCGTCGCCCTGGTGATCAGCCCATATACGCGGCGGCATTTCGTGGACCACACGGCTTACAATCAGACCGGCATGGTGAAGACCATCGAGCTGATCCTCGGCTTGCCGCCCATGAACCAGCTCGATCTGTCCGCCACGGCGATGCGAGCCTGCTTCCAGACCAGACCCGATCTGACGCCATACCGCTGCCTCGACAATAAGATTGCCCTCAACGAGATGAATCCGCCGCTCGCCCGGCTCAAGGGCGAGGCGTTGCACTGGGCCAGGAAGTCGCTGGCCTTGAACCTGGACAAAGGCGATGAAGCGGATGAGGATACGCTGAACCGCATCTTGTGGTACTCGACGCGGGGCAGTGCACCTTATCCGGAGCATTTGGCGGGGGGCAAGGAAGAGTAAGGAAGCGGCTGGCTGGTGCACAGAGGCGTCCGTACCGAGTACCCAGTACTCGGTACCCAGTACTCGGTACTCAGTACTCTCCGCCGCCGAAGGTCCAGCTTTTTGCGCTCGCTCCATCTTGCCTCAACGCAACAGTCCTCAAACTCCACGGATGCCGGAGAATTGCACGCTTGAAGCGCTTCAAGTCTGCTCAGGCGTTGGGCGAATTGTAAGGGAAGGGGGATTGCACAACTTCGAGAGCAGGGATGGCCATGGGTGCGCTCGGCCTTTCACTCCTATTGATTGGCGGTGCGGCGAGCGAGTTGCCCGGCGGCTCGTACTTTTGCCAGCCCGCCTTCGCCCTTGACAGCGAGGTGCGGACCCCGACCGAGCCGTACACCCCGCAGCCCGGCGATATTTTCCTGGCCACCGACCAAGAACTATGGGCGCGCGTCGGTCATTGGCTGGCTGGCGGGGCCGGGGTGCATCATTCCGGAATCATCTTCACGCGCTCCGATGGGAAGCCAGGGCTGATTGAGGCGGGGCCGTTTAATAAGGTGAAGGTGGAGATTCTGGATCCGTGCACCCATATGCACGATCATGTGGCGGCCGGCGACATCGTGTGGGTCCGCCGGCGCTGCGTGCCGCTCACAGCCGAGCAGTCCAGGTGCTTGACGGCGTTTGCCGAGGCCCAGGAAGGGAAGCCGTTCGCAAGCTGGCGAATGCTGGCCCAGGTTACGCCGCTCCGGGGTCGCACGCCGCTGAGAATTTACTTCTGCCGGGCGGCGCATGGCAACCGCGATAAATACTTCTGCTCGGAACTGGTCATGGAATGCTGCGTCGCTGCCGGTCTGCATGACCCCGAAACGGCGCGGCCGAAATGCACCTATCCGCGCGATCTGTTTTTCGGCAAATCCTCGAACTGGTATCTGAATAGGCATCTCGACATGGATGACGGCTGGTATCCGCCGACGCGGTGGCTGGAGTGGCCCTGCAAGTAAGCTCGTGGCCGGGGCTGTCCGTCGCGTCATTGCCAGCGCACATGGCGGCGCCTTGCCCGCCGGCATACGATAGTGAACAAGCAACATCGATGTTCACAACGCGGGTGCCGCCATGATTCAGTCGTTCCTCGACCATACCGGAAGCACGTGGCAAGAGCGCCTCGACATCATCGTCGACATGATGCGCGAGATGAGCTCGCAGACCGACCCTCAGGAAATGGTGCGCACCTACGGGGCCAAGGCTCGGACCATTCTGCCGAGCGACGGCCGCATCTCCCTGAGCCGGCGCGGCTTGACCGCGCCGCGCTACCGCATCACGCGCAGCACCACCTGGAACCAGCCTGTCGATCCCTGGAAGGACAATGACCGCCTGCCGGTCCTGGAGGGCGGGCTGCTGGCCCGGCTGATCTATGGCGACTTGCCACAAATTATCAATAACCTCGAGCCGGATCCAGACGATCCCGCGGCCGAGTACCTGGCGGGGCAGCGCTCGCTGCTGGCCATTCCGCTTTACGATCAGGGTGTCGCCCTGAATATGGTGCTATTGCTCAAGAAGGAAGCGGGCGGCTTTTCGGGGGACAAGTTTCCAGAAATGGTATGGCTCAGCAATCTATTTGGCCGGGCCACCAGCAACCTGGTGCTCTCCAATGAACTGAAGCAGGCGTACCAGGCGCTGGACAAGGAGCTGAAGGTGGTCGGCGAGATCCAGCGCTCGCTACTGCCCGCAGAGCTGCCCAGGATTCCGACCATGGACCTGGCCGCCTATTATCAGCCGTCCGCGAGGGCAGGGGGCGATTATTACGATTTCTTTCCGCTGCCTGAAGGAAAATGGGGCATCTTCATCGCCGACGTCAGCGGCCACGGCACGCCGGCAGCCGTGCTCATGGCCGTGACGCATTGCATTGCCCATACCCATCCGGGACCGCCGTTGCAGCCGGCGCATGTCCTGGAATACTTGAATTATCACCTGGCCGCCCGCTACACGAACAACGGCAACTTCGTGACCGCGTTCTATGGCATTTACGATCCCGAAACGCGCCGGCTCACGTACGCTTCTGCCGGGCACAATCCGCCGCGGATCAAGCGCTGCCAGGACGGCAGCCTGCTGGCGCTCGACCGGGTCCGGGGGCTGCCGCTCGGCATTCGCGAGAATGGGGCCTATGAGGAAGCCGTCCAACAGCTGCAGACCGGCGACCAGATCATCTTTTACACGGACGGCATCACCGAGGCCCTCAATCCCGAAGGCGAGCTGTTCGGCACCGAGCGGCTCGACCAGGTCCTGGAAAACTGCTCCCTGCAAGCCTCTGCACTTCTTGATTCCACGCTGCGCGCCGTCGAAGACTTTGCCGGCGGGCGCCCTCTGCATGACGATCAGACGCTGATTGTGGCACGGATTATGTAGGGCGCAATCTGGCATGTTGATTGCACATCTTTCCCGCCGCGGGGCGGGTGCGCGCCGACTCAAGCAGAATCATAAATGGAGCTGGCGAGCACATCCCCGACTACGGAGCACCATCATGAAACGAAAATGCGGCAAACACCACCAGGAGCGCAGCCATGGCAAGGACCAAGAAATCAGCGACGAAAAAGCCTCATAAGAAATCCGTAAATTCGCCGCCCACTCCCTTTCCGAACACCGGCAACGAGCGCGTCCCGCCCGGAGCGACGAAGGCAGCGGCCGATCGACCCCGGAACCCGGGAGGCGGCGCCCCGGGCAGCGGCGCCGGGCCGCGGCATGCTGCAGGCGATCCCGGCAGCCCCAACGAGTCATACGAGGCTTCAGAGAGCAACGAGCCGCTCGCCGATGAAGCGCCGCCCGATTTGGATTCGCTCGAAGAAGGGCCGCCGTACGCCGGCCTTTCCGGTGGCGCCGTCGGCGGCACTCCCGCGCAAGGCCGCAGTTCAGGCGGAACCACGCATCGCGGCATCAGCCCTGGCAGCACTCATCGTGGCGACAGCACCATTGGCACGGACCCCGATTCGGGCGCCGAGTAAACGAGGAGACCTGACCATGAGATTGACCGGTTTTGACGCCATCGAATATGCGGAGCAAGAAGGGCTCACGCTCAACAAGCATCCCGACACCATCGAAGGACCGCGCATCGGTTTGAGCATTGCCGAGGCCGAGGCCATCGCCGACGAGGAGCCCGAGCTGATCTGGCTCGAGGTGCCCGAGGACCAGTATTACGGCCAGCCGCAGAACATGGAGCCGGAGCGTTAAGAACATTTCTCGCAGAGCACGCAGAGATCGCAGAGAGCAACAGGAGGGTTGCTCCTCTGCGCTCTCTGCGCTCTCTGCGTTCTCTGCGAGAGTTTTACCACCCGCCAGGCAAACCCCAGACTCCCGGTGTAATCAGCTCTACCAAATTGCCGGCAGGATCACGGAAGTAGAGAGACCGGCCCCCCCTGGGCCATTGCACTTCCTTTTCAATGGCCACCCCGCTGGCGAGCAAGTGTTGTCGCCAGCTGTCCAGCAGGTCCGCCCTGATTCCCATGGCAAAGTGCCCGGGCCCTCTGGCGCCGTGTGCCGGCAGCACGTCTCCTTTCAGCGTGCTGTCCGGCTTGAACGCCAACAGGACGCTATTAGTGCCGACGCGAAAGAACACGTGGCGGTGTTTTTCCCCGCCAATGACCGGAAGACCCAGGACGCTGCTGTAGAAACTCTCCAGGCGATCCAGGTCGTCGGCATAGATGGCGGTTTCAACGATGGTTTCAATGGCCCGCGGCGCTGGGGCATTGGGGCTGTTCATCAGGACCTCGTTGCTTTGGCGAGGGCATTGACTTTCCTTGTCGCAAGGGAACCGTAGTCATTGTCGAAAGAATTGCTCACTATGACCATGATCGGCTACACTGACAAAGGCGAAGCCACAGTCTTGCAGAGCTGAAGAAGGAGAGCCTTATGCCTTCACCATTCCCAGGAATGAATCCGTACCTGGAACAGGATGATGCCTGGCACGATTTTCACGAGCGTCTCCTGCCCCATTTGGCCGATGTTATCGCCGCTCAGCTTGCGACTCATTATCTCGTCAAAATCGACGAGCACGTTTACATTCATGAACCGTCCGCCGCCCAACGCCTCTTCCTGGGAAGGGGCGACGTTTTTGTGGCCTCGAAACGGTCATCTAGTCAGGAAAGCTTGGCGGCAGGAACGGCTCTCGCATCGAGCCCGGCCCACGTCATGCTGCCGGCGATTGATGTCGAGAGGCAATGTTTTCTCGAAATCCGCGACCGGCGTGACCGGCGTTTGGTTACGGTAGTTGAAGTGCTGAGTCCCATAAATAAGTACAATGGCCCCGACCATGAACAATATCTCGGTGAGCGCGGACGGTTCTTGTCGACTTGGACTCACCTTGTGGAAATCGATCTGTTGCGCGGCGGCCCGCGCATGCCGTTCGCGACGCCGTTGCCGCCCTGTGCCTACTATGCGTTGGTAAGCCGCATGGAGCAGCGCCCCAAGGCCGATTTGTGGCCGATCCCGTTTCGCGATCCGCTGCCGGTCATTCCCATCCCGCTGCGCCCGCCGGACGACGATGCCAAGCTTGACCTTCAGGCCGCCCTGA
>Ga0206967_1172_pt1 | contig 13026 bp, 12 predicted proteins | sample Alteio_BWOrgHeat_24_FD_153259 | JGI IMG/M metagenome (GOLD analysis project Ga0206967, IMG submission 153259) | Enriched cells from forest soil in Barre Woods Harvard Forest LTER site, Petersham, Massachusetts, United States -... | ecosystem: Environmental > Terrestrial > Soil > Temperate forest >...
CGGTCGGCGGGGGAGGCTTCGCCGGTGAGATAGTCGATGAGGGCGTACCAATCGTCGTCAGGGTACTTGGGTTGGTTGGTGTCAGCGGGTGGTGTCGGAGGGGCGTCGCTCATGCGGTCTCCGATTGTGGAGGGCGTCGCGATGAGGGCGGCGCGAGATCCAGGAGCTGTGGGCGGAGGAGTTCACAGGCTTGTTTGATATAGCCTCGTACGGTGCTCGAGCTGAGTCCCATGAGCTTGGCGGCTTCGACGCTGGGCATGTCGAGCTCATAGACGAAGTGAAAGGCTTTCGCGACTTGGGGTGGTAATCGCTTGGTCGCCGTGTCGATGCGGTCCCGCAGCATGGCGTCATTGGAGTCGCTGTCCGCGGCTGGAGTGGTGTTTGGGTAGGACTCGGCGGCTTGTGTTTCATACTGGCCGCGGCGGCGTTGGGCGCGTGTCGTGGTGCTCGCGGATTTCCAGAGGTAGGTGAAGAGATACGCTTTGACTTCTTCGTCATCGCGTTGGAGCACGTCGTCGTATTTCCCGTCGTGGAGGGCGACGAAGAGGTTGTGGAGGAGATCTTCGGCGGCGGGGGTATCGCGTGAGGAGAGGGTGAGGGCGGAGGCGAAGAGGAGTGCCGCGTATTTGTAGTAAATATCGCCGATGCGTTGGGCGCGTTTATCGCGGTCGAAGACGGCGAGGGCGGCACCGACGGCGACGACGAGGCGGAGCGCGGTGTGCACCGTGGTCTGTAGTGTGGAGAGCGTGGCGGTACGCGTCGGTGGTACCGAGCGATGGGTATAGATGTGCCAGGTCCAGAGGTACATGGCGACGATCGTGAGGACGACGAGTCCCCAACCGGCTTTTCGGAGGGAGCTGCGTGGTGCGGCGGCGAAGGCAAAGCCGAGGGTGAGCGCGAGCAGGAACCAGGTGTCGGCGAGGAGCGCTTCTATGCGCCAGGTGAGTGGCGCGGCGGTGGTCGCGGTGAGAGCGGTCCAGACGGACCAGACACTGATGGCGCCGAAGAGGATGGCGCCGATCGCGGCGAAGGTGCGGAGGATGAGGGAAGGCGTGCGGTGATCCATTCGTCTTGGGTGCACAGTCGGGTTATAAAGTACCGTTTGGGATTGCGGTCGCAAGAGGGATGTCTTCTGCAATGGTGTCTATCGGCTGGATCAACAGTCTGGGTGATGTCGGACAGGAGGACCACGAATTCATCTCCACCCTGGCGGCTGACGGTATCCGAGCCGCGACGGGATTGAGATAGGTCACATTGAGTCCCCCTTGCTTCAGGTGGGTATAGTGTGATATCGTATATGATATCACATGAAAGGTCTGCGGGCTGTACTCGATACCAACGCCCTTGTGAGTGCGTTGCGTTCCACGCAGGGGGCCTCCTACGCGATCCTGCAATCACTGGCAGATCATGCGTTTGAACTCTGTGTATCTGTCCCACTGATGTTGGAGTACGAGGATGTGGCCAAGCGTCCTACCATCCGGCGTCGGGTGTCTGCAGCCGCGGTCGACGATATCCTGGACTTCCTCTGCGGGGTTGCGATTCAGCAGCCGGTCTTTTTCCTCTGGCGTCCCCATCTCCCGGACCCGAAGGACGACGCCGTGCTCGAACTGGCCGTGGCGGCACAGGCGAAGTACATCGTGACGTACAATACCAAACATTTTGTTGGGACTGAACAGTTCGGTATTCAAGTCATTCCACCGCCGCGTTTTCTGCTTCACATTCGTCAGCCGAACGCGCGGCATCTCAAGAGGACCTCTCATCCATGAGTGCTGTTAGCTTGCGACTGCCGGAGTCGCTCCACAAGCAGATCAAGAAGCTTGCAAAGGTCGAGTCCATCTCGGTCAACCAATTTATCGCCACTGCGGCTGCGGAAAAGATGGCAGCGCTGCTGACGGAGAGCTATCTCGCGGAGCGCGCGAAGCGGGGGAGTCGGACCAAATTCCTCCACGCGCTGGCGCAGGTGCCGGCTGTCGAGCCCGAAGCCTACGACCGGCTGCCCAGCGAACTCCGACCCGCGAAATAACGTGTAGTACAGGAGCGTTGCGTACACGGTCTGCTGGGCGTCGGTGATCGTATCCTCGTGAAAGGCTTTCGCGACTTGGGGTGGTAATCGCTTGGTCGCCGTGTCGATGCGTTCCCGCAACATGGCGTCATTGGAGTCGCTGTCCGCGGCTGGGGTGTCACCCGACGAGCCGGTCCGGTTTGATCCGGGAGACAGTCTCTCTGTTAACGCTGTTACGATCGATGGAGCGAAACGTCAGCGTTCAAGCCGCCGCCGCTCGATCTCATCAACCAATTGGTTGACCGTGGGATTGCCGAGTAGACGATCCCGATCGGCTGTATAGTCACCGTGACCAGGATCGTATTGCTGAAAGAAGCGAGCCATCCCAACGGGACCAAGGGCTTGTACTAACGCATCCAGTCCCGCCCGTCGTAGTTCCGCGGGTGTTGCCGTCGCTCCGTTGAGTGTTGCTACCGTCATGTGGTGATCACCTCAGTATACCATGTGGCCGGGTTCTCGACCCGTACTCCAAGCACTGCCTCATGTTTCCGTGCCCGATTCCGCAAGCGGTCGTCGGTTGTGAGAAGGACTTCTGCCTGCCCCGCTTCGGCACAGGCCAAATGTAGTGCGTCGAATGCCCCGAATCCAAGGGTTTGTAGTTCTATACCCCGTCGTCGCTCCGTAGGTCCAAGGCGGATCGTGGTCCGCGTCTGGGTCAAAAGCTGCCACACCCGACTTCGGATTTCGGCATCGGGATTCTGATCTGCTTCCAGTTCGACAACCTCACTACTGACCAGACCGAAGTCGGATCCCGCGGTCAGTCCCATCAAGGCCAAGACCGCTTCGGCTTCAATCCGCACACGTACTTGGTGCTGATCGTCGAATGGACGGTTCAGGCAACATACGTCGAGGTAGAACATCCGCATGGATTGAAGATAATCCAAGGCTAGAATTTCGCTGAGCGCCTTTCGTCGGATGAAGTCCAGAACCGCAGCCAACGTCTGTTTCCCTTGACGGAACCTGGTCCCAAGACAAAGTTGGTTAGTATGTCGTCTGAGCTGGGCGAGCGTGGGGATGGGCGTCATGAGGCGCTGGTGGCTCGCGTTCGCGCGAACGATCCGGTGGCGTTCGAGGCGTTGTATCAGATGTATGTGGCCGAGTTGGTCCAGTTTGTGGCTGGGCTGGTTCGGTCGTTCGAGGATGCGCAGGACATTGTGGAGGATGTCTTTGTGACGGTGTGGATGCGGCGGGCCGAGTGGGTGCCGCGGTATGGGGCCAGGGCCTATCTGTTTGCGGCGGCGCGGAACCGGGCGTTGAATGAGCGGCGGGATGTGGCGACGGCGCGGCGGTTGGGGGAGACGGCTGGGCAGACATGGGATGAAGGGGAGCAGACGGCGGGGATGGGGGCACCGGCGCAACCGATTGATGAGGCCCTCGATCTGGCGGATCAGCTCGCGGTAGTGGAGCGAGCGTTGGCGATGTTGCCGGAGGTGCGGCGGGTGGTGTTGGAGTTGCGGCTGCGGCAGGGGATGAGTGGGAGCGAGGTGGCGGAGGTGCTCGGGATTAGCCGAAACGCGGTGGATTTGCACATGAGCCGCGGGTTGCGGACGTTGCGGGAATTGTTGCCGAAGTTGTTGGACGAATAGCCGGAGACAGATTTTCGGCAGGCCGCGTGTTGGTATGATGAAGAGCCTATGTCATACGCACCGGACGAGTCCAAGATCTCTGCTGCCCTGTTGGGGCGGTTCCTGACAGGGGAGTGTACCGCTGAGGAGGCGGGGTATGTCCGGGCGTGGGTGGCGAGTGCGCCGGTGGCGGCGGGGGTGGTTGAGCTGCTGGCGGAGTATCGGGCGAATCGTGTGGTGCCCGAGCAGATGGTGGATGTTGATGCGTTGTGGCAAGGGATTCAGTCCCGGATACTGAGCGATGTCACTGTGCATGGCTCTTCGCTGGAGAGCGGGGGATCGACGCGTGAAAAGACGACGCGGCCGGCTTTGCAAGGGATGGGACGACAGCCCCTGCGAGGAGGGGTGTGGTACACGCTAGCTGGGGTCATAATGGGGACAATCGCCATTATCGCTGGCCAGCAGCTCGGCCTCACTCGTCTCGGTGGACATAGAGTATCTCCGATGTCGATATATGCGACCGGGAACGGAGAACGTGCTAACATCACCTTACCCGACGGCAGTACGGTCGCCCTGGATGTGGCGAGTCGGCTTGACGTCCCAGCAGATTATCTGGCAGGGAACCATACGCTACGGCTGATGGGCGAGGCATTGTTTACCATCCGGCATCATGATGGAACGCCGTTCACTGTCATCAGCGGCTCGGCCACGACACGTGTCTTGGGGACCAGTTTTTTGGTGCGGCATTATGCGACGGACAGCAATACGATTGTCGCCGTACGCGACGGCAAAGTAGTGGTGCACGAGGCGTTGCGTTCGATGGTACTGACGGCGGCACAGCAGGTGGCGATCGGCCAGATGGGATCGAGCGGTGTGCAGCTGGCGGATCCTGCGCTGTTCAGCTTTGCGACGGGGATCCTCACGCTCAAGGGGGTGCCCTTCCCGAAGGCGGTCGTCGAGCTGGACCGATGGTTTGACGCGGACATCCGGCTGAGCGATCCCGCACTAAACACCCAGGACTTGACGGGCGAATATGCAGCTGGTTCCTTGGCGGAATTGACCGAGATCCTGGCAGTGACGTACAATATGCGGGTGGTGCGAAGTGGGCGGGTCTTAACTCTCTTTCCGAGATGATGCCAATGTCATGTCTGTGCCGGAAGGGTCGGCCAGTGGTTGTGAGGCGATGGGGGCACGTTCTCTTGCCAGCGCTGCTGGCTGGGGGGGGGATCTCATCGGTGTCCGCGCAGGTGACGTATAGCATTTTTCCAGCAGTACCACCCAACGTATCGACATCGACAGCACAACCGACAGGTCACGGACTGTCGGTGACGCTGGACGTGCGAGATAGTACGGTCGCGTATATCGTCGGTGCGCTGGTGCATCAATCGCATCTTCGGTTGTCATACGACGACAAGGATCCAATATTCGTACAACGGATCACGGTCCACGTCGCCCAAACGAATGTGATGGACGCGTTAGCGGTCGTCCTGAGAGGGACCGGTATGCAGGCACAGCTGCTCTCCGACGGGGAGACGGTGGCCCTCCATCGTCAGGCGGGATTGACGGCGGCTGAGCGGTCGCGTCTCGCGAATGGGGTGGTGGTGGGCCGAGTGACGGACTCGGCGAGTGGGGCAGGGTTGGGCGGGGCGACGGTGCGGGTGGAAGGCACTAAGCTGTCTGCGGTCTCCTCGGATAGCGGCCACTTCACGCTGCGCAATGTCCCCACGGGTGATCAGGTGCTCTCGGCCAAGCTGTTCGGCTACCGGCCGGCCGAACGGTCTGTGACGGTGACGGATAGCGAGGCAACGACCGTGCGGATCGTGATGGTGCAGGTCCCCACGGTGCTGAGCGGGGTGGTCACGACGGCGACCGGGCAGGAGGCGCGGTATAAGGTGGGGAGCGACATCACGGTCTTGAATGCGGATTCGATCCTGAAAGTGGCGCCGGTGAGCACCGTGACGGACCTGTTGGAGACGCGGGTGCCCGGGCTGATCGTACAGCATACGAGCGGGATTCCTGGGGCACCGTCGCGGCTGCGGTTGCGCGGGATCAGCAGTATCTATTCAAGTAGCGATCCGATTCTGATCGTCGATGGCATCCGCGTGTATGCGGATCAATCCGGGAACGTGGACCCAGCTTCCACGGTCGGCGTCAGCGGGGGTGGATCACAGATCAGTACATCCATACTTAATACACCATCTCATTTTTTTGCCGGCCCTTCAGCGTTGGATCAGATCGACCCGAACAGCATCGAAACGATCGAGGTCTTGAAAGGGCCATCGGCCACGGCCATTTATGGGTCAGATGCCGCGAACGGGGTAATCGTCATCACCACCAAACATGGCCGCGTGGGGCCGACGCATTGGAATCTCGCGCTCAACCAAGGCTGGACGACGCAGCCCGGGGCTTGGCCGGTCAATTATTACATTTTTGGCCATCCTTTGATTTATTCGGGGGCGCCTGACCAATTGTGCGGTGGAAAATACAATTACATCAATGGAGTTGATGCATGTCAGATTGACAGCGTTGTCGCCTTCCAGGCCCTCAACTCCCCGGCCTATTCCCCCTTGACGGGGCAGCTCGGACAGACCCGGAACGCCAGTCTCAGTGTGTCGGGGGGGAGTGGCGCGGTCACCTACGCGGTGACGGGCACCACGACGGGGATGAGCGGGTACCTGCACCTCCCGCCGATCGAGCAACAGCGGTTTGCGGAGTTTCACGGCTTTGCGGCGCCCAGCTGGATGATCACGCCCGACAACTATGGCACCTATGGGGAGAACAGCACGCTGACGTGGCAGTTGGGCAAGAGCGGGACGACGGTCGCCCTTAGTGATGCCCTGTTCCACAGCGTGCAGCAGCAGTCCTCACTCCAGAATGATCTGGCCAGTTTGTCGTCGATGTACGTGGATACGTCCCAGTTGGCCCAGCAGCCGCTCTTCGGGGACTACTACACGCGGGCACAGCTGACCACCACGACGTTCACCAATTCGCTGTCGCTCAACAACTATCGTCCCTGGGGGTGGCTGCCGCTCAGTGCGACGGCCGGGCTCAGTGTCCAGGACCAGAACAACAATACCCTGTTACCGAGTGGGTACATCACCTGTCTCAACAACACGTATGATAACACCTGTCAGACGGACAGCGCTGGGGCCTACTCCATATCGCAAGGGACGAACACAACCGGGTCGCTAATGCTGGGGACGACGTTAGCCCAACAGAAGCTGGTGAGCACCGCCCTCGGGATCAACGTGTATACGGTCAGCCAAGCGAACTTCGCCGCCACCACCTCGGGGCTGCCGCTCGGGGTGTCGGTGCCGACCCAGTTTCTCTACGCCAATGGTGGCCCCAGCTACAGCACGACGGCGGCGGCGACCTACGGCTGGTACGTGGTCCCCACCCTGAATTTCAGCAACAAGTTCTTCGCGAGCCCGGGGTTCCGTTTGGACGGGGGGAGCAATGTGGGGACGCATGCCTCCTCGGGTGCCGGGGGCGTCGGGGGGGGGGAACCTGTCGTTGTTCCCGAAGCTCGATTTGTCGTGGCTAGCGGTGAGCCGGTCGCCGTCCTCGCCGCTGTTCGGCTTGACCCTCTTGCGGCCACGCATCGCGTTCGGCATTTCGGGCGTGCAGCCCGGGCCGACCGAACAGCTGCAACTGTATCAGCCGAGCGTGGCGTCCCCCCCGACGGTGGGGGGCGGGGTCGGCTCGCCCGTCGATCGCCTCGAGCTGCTGACCCTCGGCAACGTGCGCTTGCACCCCGAGCGGGATCAGGAACTGGAGGGGGGGGTGGATGCGCAGTTCTGGAATCAGCGGCTGACGCTGTCGCTCACCGCGTACCACAAACTCGCCCTCGACGACATCCTCTCGCTCCCGGTCGCCCCGTCGGTCCTCGCGCCCGAGACAGGAGGTATCCAGAACATATCAGGGCAATACGTGAATATCGGCAACGTGCTGAACCGAGGCGCGGAAGCCACGCTGTCCGCGCGGATCCTGGACACGCGACAAGCCGCCTGGTCCATCAACGCCATTATTTCCAAGAACACCAACAAGCTCCTCAGCCTAGCCCAGAATCAGCCCTCCGTCACGCTCGCATCAGGGTCAGCCTATTCGAATAATGCTCCGTTTGGGCCATCGTATGAGACGCGCCTCACGCCGGGGTATCCGCTCGATGGCCTCTGGGCGCCCCCGATCATCAGCTATGCGGACGTCAACCACGATGGCATCATCAATCCTGGCGAGGTCCAGGTGGGCGATAGCCTGCAGTATATCGGCGCGCAAACCCCCAACTATGAAGTGACCGTCAGCACGACGATCGGCCTGTTCAATAATCGCCTCAGTATCAACACGTCGGTCGACTACCAGAACGGGCTGACGGCGATCCAGACCGGCGCTGGTGGTGAACAAGAATACCTGCAAACAATTTTTGGATCCACGGGAACGCTGGCCAACGAGGCCGCGACGGCGGCCCTCTTGCAAGGCAAACCTACCGCCATTGGGTTCATGACGACGGTGAACTCGTTGCGGTGGCAGACGCTGTCCATCGCCTATATCCTGCCGCCCCGCGCGGCGCATCTCTTCGGTGCCAGTGGGCTGACCCTCGCGCTGCAGTCGAGCAATCTGGGACTGCTCACCAATTATCGCGGGAAAGACCCAAACGTGAACGCGTTCACGTCGGGCAACTTGACCGCCGACAACGGCAATGCCCTCCCCCAACCCCGCGTCTGGAATCTGGATGCCCGCTTCACCTTTTGATTCGAGGGGACCCATGCTGCCTCCAACCACGCCATTCCGCGCGCAGACGCCGGGCCATTGCCCGGCCGGAGCGCCGTCCGTCAGCCCTGCCGCAGTCCTCTTCCGTCGTCCCCCAGCCGCGGGTCGCCCGTCCTTCAGCGCTCCCCGTCCGGGGCGAGGCCGGCGTCCGGTCTGGCTGGGGCTGGGCGTGCTGGGTCTGGTGGGGGCGCTCGCGTGCAACGACTTGTCCAAACTGGCGGGGACGCAAGCGCTCCCGGCGGGGGTGTCCGACCCGAGTGTGTATCACACGGCTCCCGGAGCCATGGCGCTCTATCAGGCGGACCTCGCGGCCTTCGACAGTTCCTTAGTGATCACCATGATGCGGGTCACGGGGGTAATGACGGATGAGCTGCAGGCGGAGGATTTGGGCAGTACCAGTCTCACCGGCACCCCCTCCGCCCAGGACCTGGAAGACGCCCGACAGTTTGGCGCATCAGACAATACCGACGCCGGGACCGTCTATGATGGCGCGCAAGCCGTGCGGGGGGGGGCCGCGATCGCGATCGGCGCTCTCACCGCGTATGACTCAGCTGCCCCCCACGCGTTGCGGGGGCAGCTGTACGCCCTCACCGGGTATGCGGAGATCTACCTCGCCGATCTCTTCTGCTCCGGGATCCCCTTGAGCACGCTGAACTTCAGCGGCACGTCGACCTTTACCTATACGCCGGGGTACTCGACGACCCAGGTGTATCTGGACGCGATCAGCCAGTTCAACCAGGCGCTGGCGTTGTCAACGGACAGCGCACGGCTCCTGAACATGGCCCGGGTGGGGAAGGGGCGGGCATGGCTGGCGTTGGGGCAATACGATTCCGCGGCGGTGGCGGTGGCTCCGGTCCCGGACGGATTCACCTATAGCACCTTGGAGCAATGGGACAATATTTCTTCCGAAGGTCATGATAACATGACGTGGCTCGGCAATGCGACGGTCTCCGATAGCGAAGGGATCGTGGGCTTGCCCTTCCGGTCGAGCCAGGATCCGCGATCGGCGGTGCAACCGGGGGGCCTCAATGCCTTTGGCCGCCAGCTCTTCTGGCCGGTCAAGTATGGAGGGGCGACGCCAAGTGTCTATCCGTTCACGGTGGCGGACTGGATTGAGGCCCGGTTGATCACGGCGGAAGCGGCGTGGCACCATCCGGGCGCGTGGGGCAATTGGCTCACGCAGCTCAATGCGCTCCGAGAGACCGCCATCACGCCCGCCCTGCCAGATCTCACTGATCCGGGTACGCCGGCCGCGCAGGTGGCGTTGCTGTTCCGGGAGCGGGCCTTCTGGCTCTTCCTGACGGGGCATCGGCAGGGGGATCTCCGCCGCCTCCTCCGGCAGTATGAGTCCTTGGGCTTTACGCAGGTGTATCCGTACGGGCCGTATCCGTCAAGCACGCTGGGCGCCTATGGCAACGACGTGACGGCCCCGATCCCCACCGCTGAGTTGGCCAATCCGCTGTTCCATGGATGTATTTCGACCGGAGCGTAAATGATGACGACATGGCATGCTATCCTCCGTCCCCTGCGGCGCCTCAGCCTGGGGGTGATCAGCGTCGGGGTGAGTCTTGGGGGCAGTCTGGGCTGTGCCAACGATCCCACCACGGGTCCCATCATCCCGCTCGCCCAGCAGTATTGGCAATTGACGCTGAACCACCACGCGATCACCTTAGCGCTGACGGCACCGTACGATACGCTGCAACTGGTGGCGACCCCTCGGAACCCTACCGGAGCGCCCCTGGCCGATAGCGGGACGACGACCTTTACGAGCAGCGACAGCAGCAGTGTGCAGGTCACCGCCACGGGGGTGCTGATCGCCAAAAAGCCGGAGGCTGGCGTCACGATCACGGCATCGAGGACCATCGGGAACCTGACGTTGCGGGATTCAGCGGCGGTCAACGTGAACAACGTGTCCACGATCCCCCGGGTGATGACGCTCACGCTTCAACCCAGTCAGGGGGACAGTCTCAATCACTCGATCAGCGATACGTTCTGGTTAACCTATCAATTTCAATTGTATGCCACGGTGTTGGACGCCAATGGCGACTCCATCCCCAATGTGGCGGTGGCGATTACAGTGCCAGACACAACAGTACTAAACTACAAATCAAAACTTAATATTACTTTAGTTCATCAACCTGGGCACACAATGGCCTATGCGGAAGCCACGGTGTATGGGGTGACGCGGACCGATTCTGCGCAGATCATCATCGGGTGGCCGCTGTCGTCCACGGTCTCGGTGTACCCATTGACCCCCAAGGGGCACACCACACCCATTGGCTACTTCGATCCCGGGGATATCACGGTCGGGACCGGTGCCATCGTGGCGTGGGAAAACTGGTTGACAGGGCAACCGATCGATGTCGTCTTCGACAACCCTGCGCAAGCGATGAGCGTGGATAGTGCTGCGTTCATTTTTCCCAATTTCCAAAATAATATCGATTTAACCTATCATCCGACAACCTGCATTGGTTGTTTGTCAACACCGCAACTGATCATCCCGCAGGAAGGGGGCGGAAACATTCCCGCGTTCGTCCAAGACAGTGTCTGCATTGGCGATACGTTTTCGGATGCAGATGGATACGAATGTGAGAATGGGCAACCGTATTGGATCGGTCACGCGCGGCAATTCCCCACCGTGGGGACCTATCCGTATCACAGCGCGCTGTATGGAACCACCGGCGTCATTACCGTACTCCCAGAGACACAAGTACCATGAAGGCGATGCACCATGACTGTGTTACCAATGCTAATGGATGCCCATGATAGCAATTAGGCAGCGAGCCGAAGTCCGTCCTCTCAGGACAGTGTCTGGCGGTCTCATGGACCGTATGTCATGGCATGGTGTCGCCCTGGGGGTGTGGGGCGTGGTCGGGGTGATGATAGCGATGGGAGTGCCAGCGCCGTCCGGGCTCCTGGCACAGGCGCGCTCCGACTCGGCAGCGGTGGCGGCGATCACCACCGATACCGGGGATTTTGCCCCGGGGCATCGGGACTTTACCCGGTACACCGACCCCGATTGGTGTCTCATAGCGACGGACCAGACCCAGGGCGTGCTGCTCGGCACGCTCGCGGTGAAAACCAGTCTGGATACGCTCCGGCCCGTGCAGGATACGGTCGGGATCCAGGCGGTCGCGGCGGTGGCGCGTGCCTGTGGGGCGACGTTCCTGCGGACGGACACGGCGAGCCGCGATCGGAACGCCCTACTCCGGCTGGCGATCTTGGCGCAGGACGACTCGATGGCCCACGTGCTCCTGCTGCGCGGGTTCCCGACCGGGGCTGGGGCATCGGCAGACCTGTTGGCGCTGACCGAGGAAGCGCTCCCTGCGCTCGAGGCGCGGCCCCCTCGGTTCGCGGTGGTGGAGTCGCTCGTGGCGCGCCTGGAAGCCCTCCACGACCCCAGCACACATTTCATGCTGCTGAAGGCGGACAGTGCCCTGCTCGACCTGGCATGGCGCAATGGGGATACGGCGCAGAGCCGTCGGCTGGCCGAGCGATTGTTTGCCTTAGAGCCCGAACTGCCGAAATCCACCTTGGAGGGGTCAATGGAGGGGCATGGTGACCTGTTCGAAGTCTACCGTAAAATGATGGCGTTAGCGATGACACAGGGCCGGGAGGCGATGGCGCGCGTCGCGCAGCGCTATGCCCAGGACTATCATCGTGCCCAGCTGGACCCAACAAGACTACAAATACTAATTAACGAAGTGAGTAATTATGTCCTGGATACCACATGGACGGCGCCCGAGCCGCCCCTCCACGCGGACGCGTGGTTCCCGGCGGTCGCTGGGGACACAATCCGGCCCGTGCCAGGGAAGGTGAACCTATATGTGGTCGGACTGCCAGGGCCCACGGTGGCGGAACGCCTGCATCGCTGGCTCGCGCAGTATGGCGCACAGGGGTTGGTGGTGACGATCGTGGTCGAGAGCGGGGGCACGCCCTATAATGACATCTGGGTTTTTGCGCCGAGCGCAAGCGACGAAGAGGCGCGGCTGCAGTGGTATGTACAGACGTACCTACAGCTGCCCGTGACGGTCGCGGTGCAGCGCGTGCACAATACGTGGCGTCCGATGCCGGATGGACGACGGATCGATACGGTCGCCTTTGCGTTCGCCCAACGGTGCGGAAAATACAGTGGTATTGACTTTTGGGACCACAATCTGATGGTGCTCGTGGGGCGGGAAGGCCGAGGATCCGGGTGTATACCTTTCCAGCGGACAGAAGACGGCTATTCTAGGAAACTAGCCGAAGATTTCGAGAATTCACTCCGCTGGGCGATGGCCCAGTCGGCGGTGGCGCCCTCGTCCCCCCTTCCGCCAGTCGGACCCACCGCCGCGGCGTCTGGTCCTGCGCCCCTCGTGACCCGTCCCAACCATCCCTAAAGCACTCTTCTCAGCAACGAACAGACCAGCCCATGCACAAGATCAGTCAAACACTCACGACCCGCCGGATGTGGCTCACGCGTCAGGCCCCAACGGCTGCGGTCGTGCTGACCCTCCCCGTCAGCCTCCGCCAGGGATGGGGGAGCCCTCGCCTTGCAGGGCGCGCGCCGGAGGCTCGTGCCGCGGCAGAGCGGCTTGCCTTGCAGGCGACGCCCCTCGACCCCGGCCCGCTCCAGACGTTAGCCCTCCAGGC
>Ga0206967_1171_pt1 | contig 12969 bp, 7 predicted proteins | sample Alteio_BWOrgHeat_24_FD_153259 | JGI IMG/M metagenome (GOLD analysis project Ga0206967, IMG submission 153259) | Enriched cells from forest soil in Barre Woods Harvard Forest LTER site, Petersham, Massachusetts, United States -... | ecosystem: Environmental > Terrestrial > Soil > Temperate forest > O...
AAGTTAGCGAGTTGCTCTTCTCTGAGCCGCCCTTCAAGAAAGGCACGCGCGTAGATACCTGGTGCGGAGTGCGGTTGGAAATAGACGAGATCGCCACCGCGGCCGTTGCACGAAGCCTCGAAGAAATGATTGAACCCGACCTCGAAGATCTCCGCGGCGGATGCGTAGCTGGCGATGTGGCCACCGAGGTCACCATACGCCTTGTTGGCGCGGACGACCATGGCCAGCGCATTCCAGCGCATGATGGCCGTAAGGCGCTCCTCGATTTGCAGATCACCCGGATAAGGGCCCTGGCGATCCACTGGAATGGTATTCCGGTAGGCAGAATAAGGCACAGCTGCAGTGATGAGGCCGAGCTCCCGAGCATGCGCCTCCAGTCGCCGCAACAGAAACAGTGCGCGCGGCGCATCGTGCTCTCGAAGGACCGAGTCGAGCGATTCGATCCACTCCTGTGTCTCCCGCGGATCGCTGTCTTCAGCCGCATCGGCCCGATGGGCATCAACAAAGGACAACATTTGGGTTCGTTCAGCAGACATCATGGTCACCGGAGGGTATCGCAGCGTGGGCAATGGCGGCCGAGTGAGCTCAATCAGCAACTGATGCCTCGAGTGTCGGCCGGATCTCGAGCCTGAGCTATTTGGCATACCATCATACCATCATGAGCGTATTGCTCGGATTGGGTGCGCCGCGCTTGATTGAAAATTATTAGGAGGGCGGCTTATTAGAGCAAAGACGCCTGCCCTTTATTGATAGAGCCCCGTGGAAATCGGCTCTGTGGCGATCGGTCTGCCGCGGCGTCGGCGTATATCGAACCAGCGTCCCCGGCGCGCAGTTCAGCACACCGGGGACGCAGCTCTATTATCCTTCACCCAATCCGGACACTCATCGGACGCTGCGATTATCCACACGCACGATCCTGACAGGGCCCAACAGCCCCGAATCCAGGAGCGGCGAGTCGGCCTTGTAGGGCTTGACGTCAGCGAAGGTGATGGGTGTGGTCACGCCCGGCTGCTGATCGCCAATGAGCCGGTTGACCCAGGCGTTGATGACCTTGATGGCGATCGTGTTGGCACCCGCTTTAAGGGCGGAAGTTGCATCAACACGGTAGGGTGTGTGCCAGACAACACCCAGCGACTTTCCATTGACGATGACCTCGGCGAGATTCTTCACCTCGCCGAGATCGATCCAAACCTGAGCCCCTTTCTTGAGCCAGGCCGCATTGGCATTGAGGGTCTTGGTGTAGGTGCCGATACCGGAGAAGTACTTCACCCTGGTATCCGAGCTATGACTCCAGCTCTCGAGCTCGTGCACCATGATGGACTCGGGGGCGCCGCGTCCTCTCTGGAAGTTGATCTTCCAATCACCGTCGATGACGGCGAGGTGGGTCTCGGTCTTGACAGGCAGAGTGCGCGCGACCTGCGTTGTCGGTTGACGGAAAACCACGAATACCGTGCCCCAGGGTTCGAGCTTCAGCGGAACCGTCGTGCGGCCGTCGGCAATTTTGAATGACACCGGCTCCTTCTTCCCGCTTTCGGCGCGCCACAGCTCAGGAGCTTTGCCGGTCACGCGGAAGGAGGCGTCGACGGACTCATAGCGATCGTTGCGGTTATCGACGAAGTAGAGATCGCCGTCAGCGAGCTTGCGATGGACGAAGAGGAGGTTGGCGTCGCTTTCCGGCTTGGTGTAGTCAAAGTCAGGTGGAATATTGAGCGCCCTGAAGACCTCACCAAGCTCCTGCCCCGCATAGACGGCGCCTTTGCCCACCTTGTGCGTTCCTGTGCCATCTCCGAAGAGCTCGTCGTTGAGCTTGTGGAACTCCGCTACGTCGTCGGCGAGGCTGGGATCGTCGTTGGGTTTGAGACCCACGACCACGGCGCCGTCTTCAACGAGCTCGTGAATGGCACGCAATACCGGCAGGGACATATGCCGGCTGTAGGGATCGAGAGCCAACACGCGATAACTCATCCCGCTGCGGGTGGCAATGCGCCCGTCGGCCACATGGAGCTCGTGAATGAGGCCGTCGGCGTTGATGTAGTCAAAGCCGTAACCTGCCGGAATCCGGGGGGCCGATTTAGCGAAGATGGCCGTCAGGTTGGAATCTTCGCCATAAAAGTAAACGATGTCTGCGTTGAAGCGCCCCTGCTGCAACAGGAAGCTGCTGCGCGCCAGGTAATCGATCCAGACATTGGCCTGCTCGGCCCAGGTCTCGTTGCGGTTGAACCATTGGCCGAAGGGCCCGAGCGTCATTCCGGGCGCCTTATCCACCAGCGGCTGATGGGCGGACTCGTGAATGACGAAGCGGTTGATGCCGTTTAAGAATTCCTGATCGGCCGTGGGTTTGAGCGTTGCCGGAGACCACGCCCAGGGCGCCGCCGAGGCAGTCAGCGATTCCGCGGCCACGAGGTTTTGACCATAGATGTGCGCGACTGACGCGGACTCACGATCATCGGCGTTATAGCCGTATTGCACATTATTGACGCCGGGAGTCTGAGTCCACATGGCGCTCATGGGCACTTCGTTGAACTTCTTCACTTCCATGCCGTCGGCGACGAAGGCTCGGCCTGACTCATGCGATTCGCCGTAATGGCCCATGTGACGCTCGTGGAGCGTCTCCTCCAACTGACCATAGTGCTCAGCGGCGATGAGGTCGGCGATGGTTTTGCGGAAGTCCCAGAGAAACCTGTCGCTGGCCTCTGCGCTGTCGACGATCTGTCCGGTGAGGACGGGCATCCAGGGAACCGGGTCATACCCGCGACGCCTTTTGAACTGGGCGATCATGTTGTCGGTCCAGTTCTGCGAGCCGGCCTCCCAGCTGTCGTTGATGACGTACTGAATGCCCTTCTTGCCCATCAAGTCGGGGCCGACGGTCTCTTTGTAACTGTCGAGATAGGCATCGAAGTATTGCTTCACAAATCTGCGGTCGAGCTTGTCGACTTCAAGCCCCGTGGCTTCGGCGGTGGCGGGATGGTTGGTGATTCCCAGTAGTGAGTAGCCAAAACGCAGCACGACCCAATCGCCAGAAGGGGGAGTCCAGTCGAGCGTGCCATCGGCGCGCATTTTCGCAGTGAGGTCGATGATGTCGGATTTCGCTACCGCTTGATCGGCTGCAACATGAGGCGTGGCCAGAGAGTAAAGGTCCCGCGCCGGAACGAAGGCAGCCTTCTCCTCCCATCCGTTCACGCGCGCGTCGGCATGGAGCACTAACTCGGCGATTTCGTAGTCGGTGGCCGGTGGCCGTATCTTGATCCCGAACGATGTTGGATCGACACCGATGGCCCAATCGGGAGGTGGAGGCGGAGCCATCCGCTTGAATGTGACACGGAAGTACTTTGCCGTCACCGGCGCGAAGGAGACTGTGTACTGCGGCGACGGGTAGTCTGAGACGCCACCGGAGAGCTTGGCGACCTCATGGAAGTGTTGGCCATCGTCGCTGGCTTCGAGGGCTTTGTCCGGGTTGCCGATTCCATCTGCGAGGGTCTGGATCTCATTGAAATCATGGATCACCCACGTGACCGCGCGCAGGGTCTGAAGCTTGGAGAATGCGTATTGAATCCAGACGCTCTGCCCGACTTGCTTCGGGATAGGAAGCCTGGTCGCCTTTTCGAGATCGCCGTCCGTGAGCATGGCATAGTCCGGCGCGCCACCGCTGGCGCTCATCCTGGGATGCAGCGATTCAAGTATCATATCGCTGGGCGGTCTGCGGTAGGCAACGACGACCGAATCCGCATAATACTGCGGAACTGGTTTGGAGCCCGCGGGGGCTTGCATCACGTCATTGATGGGGAGATTCTGAAACGCTCCGGAGTTTGTCGGCGGATGGGCGAGTTTGCCGGTGAACGGCTTGCCGCCTCGGACGCGAGTCACGCTCCAGACATACTTCTTCATCCCCTGCGAGGCAGGCACCCATGGACCGCCGGATTCACTCCAGCCCGGCGAGCCGGCAATGGCCTCTTCAAAGCCGAGCTGATCCGCGAGCGTGGTCGCATATTTGAACGCATCCTTCCATTCGGGCGTCATGTAAGCCAGACGCTTGTCCACCACCTGTGGCGTTTCCAAGGCGGCGTCGAAATTCTGGAATCCACCCAGGCCCGCCCTGTGCATCCACTCGAGGTCCAGCCGGATGCCTTCCTTGCTGATGTTGCCGTTCATCCAGTGCCACCACACCCGAGGACGGGCAGCGGCAGGGGGATCACGAAATCCACTCTCCAGCTGGGAGTCCTGCGGAGTCGCTGCGTAACTGCCCGCGCCGGTCAAGAGTGCGGCTATGAGTCCCGCCCACATGCCTATCTTCACTGTTGGAATCTCCTCATTCGAGTTATTGAGGCAGCAGCTCACGCCAGCTCCGGCGGTAGTCTTCGAGACCAGCCAGATTCAGTGGCTCGATGGCGGAGGATGTTGCCGATGCGCGCTCGGGAAAGCCGCCAAGGAAGGCTGCGACACGAGCGCATTCACCGGAGCTGCAGGGAGTGATGAACACGCGTCGTTGCGGGTGCCAGGCCGCGAGCACTGAGCCGAACAGCGGATTGGACGCCAACGGACCGTCCACAAAAATGTCACCGCGGGCAGCCAACAAATCGATGGAGAGATCACTCATGAGTGCGACGTAGAGCGTGGCGAGCGCCGCGTGCTCCGGCTCGCTCAAATCATCGGCGCGTAATACACCTCCCTGTGCATCGGGGAAGGGACCACCTTGAGCGAAGGAAGGCACAGCCATCGACCGCCGCTGCAATACTGCCTCCAAGGCCTGTTGATGAGGCAAGGCAGGGCTTCGAGAAATCGCCTCGTATTCTCGCCCTCCCATGAAGCGGGCCGTACACACGGGCGCAGAAAACACATTGACATTGGCCAGCATGTCATACCCGGCTCGAAGCCTCGTCGGGTCCGCAGCATTGGCCATCGTCACCGTCCAAGTGCCACTGGAGATCACACAAAATGGCTCGTCACGCCCATGAGCGAGCAAGTGCTCCAGAAAAGCAGCGTTGGAGTCATGAATACCACAACTCACGCGGCAGGTGGGAGGCAGGCCTGTGGCCTCCGCCACGCTCGCAGTGATCGTTCCGAGGACATCGCCGGCGAATCGCAACGGGGGAAACAAACGTGTCCATTGTCGAGCATGGGCAAGTTCTGAAAAGGCCTTCTGCCGGGGTCGCCACAAATCAGTATGGCAGCCCAGCGAGGTCACCTCACTGGCCATGACCCCACTCAACCGCCATGCCCAGTACTGCGGATACAGCAACGCATGGCGTGCTCTCGTGAGCGACTGCGATCCATCGCGATCGAGGGTATGGAACTGGCGGCCGAGATTCAGGCCCAGCGGCAGACTGGGAGAGTAGGTCTCTTCAAACGCATCGCGCTGGCGTTCGTAGTCTTCGTCTGCTGCGCCAAAGCGGGGATCTTCGTAATCGGGCGCTTCCACAATGTCGCCCTGCTCATCGACGAATACGGCCGCGGCACCGTGTGCGATGGGCACGATGACTGACACTCTCTCCTTATGGGGAGCACAACGGAACATGTCGAGCAACCATCGCTCGATGGCAACGACATCCAACTGTCGCGATTGCGAAGTGTGGATAACGTGATTGGCACGCTTCACGCTCCAGATATTCGAGCCGGATTGGGCATCGAGGAGCGACAGCTTCGCGTTGCTCTTTCCGATATCGACCACTGCGATGAACGCAGTCATGTGTCGCGCGGGGTACGAGAGCCCCACCAGCCGTAGAGCGCAACGAAGGCGAAGCTCACAGCAGGGAGGAAAAAGGCAGTGGAAGTCCCGTGAGCATCCGCAATCATGCCCATCGGATAGGGAAGCGCCACACCCCCGCCGATAGCCATGACCATGATCGAAGCTCCGCGTTTGGTGTGGGGACCCAAATCGCGGACGCCGAGTGTGAAAATGGTCGCGAACATGGCTGACATGAAGAAGAATACGGCGACCAGGGCAATGGCCGAGACTTTTTCGATTCCGGCTGACACCACGAGACAAAGACCGACATTGGCCAGCCCGTACACCGTAAGAAGGGTCCGCGGCCGCACCTTCAGAAGTATAACCGTAGATGCGAAACGCCCGACGAGATAACCAACAGTGGCGAGCGACAGGAGGAACGCCCCCTGTTGTGAGGTCATTCCGGTCCAGGTCTCGGTCACGAGGTTGAGAAAAAAGGCTCCGATTCCAACCTGGGCGCCAACGTAGAGGGCCTGTGTTATCACACCCAACACAAAGTGTCGCTGCTGAATGAGCGGCGCGACGAGACTGGGCTCTGCGCTCGTCGTTGCAGGTTTGTGAGGGTCATCGTAGATCTCGGGGAGATGGGCGCGGCTCAGCACCAGAGCGAAGAGCATCACGAGGATACCGATCACTGCATAAGTGATTTGGACGGCGGTCTGCTCGCCCCCCAGGCTCGAGGTGACCGCGGGGCTGAAAAATAATGCTCCCCCAATCAGCGGACCAAAGAACACGCCGAGAGCATTGAACGATTGCGCCAGATTCAGCCGCTGAGAAGCGTGCTGCGGGGGTCCTAGAATATTCACGTAGGTATCCGCCGCCGTTTCCAGGAAACAAAGGCCGGTGGCGAGCACGAACATCGAGCCCACAAAGAAGGGGAAACTGGCGGCCGAAGCCGCAGGAACGAACAGAAACGCACCCAGCGTCGTGATCATCAGCCCCAGGACGAGCCCGGCCTTGTAGCCGCGCGCCTGCAACACCCAACCCGCGGGCACACTCATCAGGAGATAGGCGCCGAAATAGGCGATCTGCAGCCACGAGGACTGCGCCTTGCCGACATGGAGCGTCTCCTGGAAATGCTTATTGAGCACATCGAGAAGACCATACGCCAGGCCCCAGATCGTGAAGCAGCTGATGGCGTATGCCAGCGGCCCACGCAAGCTGCTGTCCGGTGGCGGCCCGGCCTGCGCACGGGCATTCATTTCGACGACCATTCTTGTACCCCCTCTATCCAATCATGTTGGTCAATCGTGCGGCATGCTCGAAATCAGGCGGATTGCTTGAGTCGATCCTCCTGCGTGACGCTCGTCACGATGACCTCGATGCCAGCCGTCTTGAATACCTCGAGCTCCTCGGGAGAGGCTCCGTCATCGGTGACCAGAGTGCTGATATTCTTCAGCGGCGCGACGACCATGGAGGACTTCCGACGCAACTTGCTGCTGTCGGCCATGACCACGACATGCTCGCATCGCTTCAACAGCTTCCTTTGCGCCTGCGCGATCAGAGCATCCATTTCCATCATGCCGAAAAGATTGACGCCGTAGCAGCCAGTGAATAGCCGATTGCCCCAGAAATTCTCGATGACATCGTTATCGAAGGGGCTCAAGACGATGTTCTGCTCGCGAAAAAGAGTGCCCCCCGGCAAGGTGATGCGGTTCTGGCTGGTCGCCAACAGTCGGGCGGCTATCGGAAAGGAGTTCGTGAGGATGTCGAGTTGGTGATCGACCAGATATTCCACGAGCGCGAACGTCGTGGTGCCGCCGTTGATGAGGATGCTCTCGCCTGGAGCGATCAGTTGCGCCGCAGCGCGTGCGATCGCTCGCTTTTCCGCGACATGGATACCCTGGCTCATCACGAAGGGCATCCCCACTAGCTTTGATTCGTGACGGGCGCTAATCGCTTCCGCCCCTCCGCGGATGCGCTTGATCTCACCACGCTCGGCGAGAGTGTTGATGTCACGGCGGATCGTTGCTTCGGAAGCGCCCAACAACTCCACGAGATCACCGACGCTGACAACCGAGCGTTCGCCGACAAATTTGACGATCAGGCGATGACGTTCTCGCTCAAGCATCTCTTACACCCCCAAGTGATGGCGACGTCCCGAACCGGTTCGGCTCGATCTCCCACGATGATCGATCTTGATCTATTAATGATCGAATTTTAAGTAAATTTGATTGTATATGATTGGACCGTGTGCTACATAGCCCTTAAATTGGCAGCATGACGGTCGATCGGAGGGGGAAGAATTGATGGTGTCTCGGTCTGCACAGGCTCCTTGGCTGCGTACCCTCGAAAGTCGCTGGGACGCGAAGCTCGCTGCAACGCTCTCCCCTGCCGAATTACTGCTATATCGGTCCAATCTGCTGGGGTCGGATCCCCGCATCACCAATTTCGGCGGCGGCAATACCTCGGCAAAACTTCCCGCCAAAGATCCGCTGACCGGCAAAGAGGTGGAAGTGCTGTGGGTGAAGGGCTCCGGTGGCGATCTGGGGACGATGAAACTCGATGGATTCGCCACGTTGTACATGGACAAATTCCGCTCGCTCGAGACGCTTCAGGCAGGGTCCTATAACGATAGTGTGCTCGTACCCCTCTACGCACACTGTGCATTCAACCTGAACTCGCGTGCGGCCAGTATTGATACGCCCTTACATGGCCTCCTCGATCATGCACATGTCGATCACATGCACCCCGATGCCGTCATTGCGATCGCTGCATCGAGCGACAGCCGCGCGCTGACGAAGGAAATATACGGCGATGAGGTGGGGTGGTTGCCCTGGCAGCGTCCCGGGTACGCGCTGGGCCTGAGTCTGCGAGAGTTCGTGCGTCGTCATCCGCAGGCCAGAGGTGTCGTCCTCGAAGCACACGGATTGTTTACCTGGGGCAAGACTTCAAAAGAGTGTTACGAAAACACGTTGGAAGTCATCAATCGTGGTACCGCTTACATTGCTGAAAAGAGCCGAGGGAAACAGGCGTTTGGAACTGAGCGAACCACACCGCTGTCGGCCGAGAAACGCCGCGAAATGGCGGCGGCGCTCATACCACGGATTCGTGGCCAGATTTCCGCAACGCGCCCCAAGATCGGCCATTTCGTAGATAGCGAGGCCGTCCTCGAATTCGTCTGCAGTGAAAAGCTCGAGGCGTTGGCCGCGCTGGGAACCTCCTGCCCGGACCACTTTCTGCGCACCAAGATTTGGCCGTTGGTGATCCCCTTCGACCCGACTAAGGATTCGATCGAGACTCTCTCGGCCCGCGTGCCGCCCGCGGTAGAGAGTTATCGTAAGCGCTACGGTGCGTACTACGACCGCTGCAAGCATCCCAACTCACCCGCAATGCGCGATCCCAACCCCGTCGTCTGCCTGGTGCCGGGGGTTGGCATGTTGACGTTCGCGGCAGATAAGTCCACCGCGAGAATCGCCAGCGAGTTCTACACCAACGCGATCAACGTCATGCGCGGCGCGGCCACGGTTTCCGAATATCGCGCTTTGCCCGAACAAGAGGCCTTTGATATTGAATATTGGGACCTCGAGGAAGCGAAGCTGCAGAGGATGCCCAAGCCCAAGCCCCTGGCTGGACGTGTGGCGCTGGTGACCGGCGGGGCTGGCGGGATTGGCTTGGCCACCGCCCAACGCCTGATCGAAGACGGAGCCTGCGTGTTGCTCTGTGACATTGACGAGGAGGCGTTGGCCCAGGCGGAAAAGACCCTCAAGGCGCAAAGCAACCCGGATGTAGTCGCGTCCTGCCGCGTTGATGTGACGTCCGAGGACGCGGTAGCCATCGGCTTTCGCGAAACGGCTCTGCGATTCGGCGGCCTCGACATCTGCATCTCCAATGCCGGTATCGCGTCCGCCTCACCCGTGCAAGAGACGACCCTTGCAACCTGGCAACGGAACATGGACATTCTATCCACCGGGTATTTTCTGGTGGCGCGAGAAGCGTTCCGTCTCATGGAGACACAGCGGCTCGGCGGCTCGATCGTGTTTATCGCCTCGAAGAATGCGCTTGCCGCTTCCCCTGGCGCCGCCGCTTATTGCACCGCCAAGGCTTCCGAAGTACATCTCGCAAGGTGTCTTGCCTTGGAGGGCGCCCCACTGGGCATCCGAGTCAATGTGGTGAACCCCGATGCGGTTCTGCGCGGCTCGCGCATTTGGCAGGGCGAGTGGGCGCAACAGCGAGCGGACCAATACAAAACGAGCACCGAGAATTTAGAGGCGGTGTATCGAGAGCGCAGTCTCCTGAAGCGCAGCGTGTACCCTGAGGATGTCGCGGAGGCGGTGGCCTTTTTCGCTTCCGACCGCTCCGCAAAATCCACCGGAAATATTGTGAACGTGGACGCCGGCAACGCTGGCGCATTCACCCGCTGAGGAGGAGTCCATGGCACAGACCCTCACGAACCCCTTGGATCGTAACCACATCGCAGAAGCCAACGCCCCTCTGCAAAAACGTGCAGAGGCGGACTACGCCATGCTCGGCGCGATGTTGGAGCCGCGCGGTGGAAACATCGACGCTGTAACGAAAGCTGTCGCGCAGTTTGCCGTGGCGATTCCCTCTTGGGGGGTGGGGACGGGCGGGACGCGTTTTGCCCGGTTTCCCGGGCCCGGGGAGCCGCGCAACGTCTTCGAGAAGCTCGAGGATTGCGCCGTTGTGCAAGCCCTGACTGGCGCAACTCCAACTGTATCCCTGCACCTGCCGTGGGATCACGCGGATGACTTCACCGCTCTCAAGGAAAAGGCCGCAGCGGCTGGCCTCGGCTTTGATGCGGTGAACTCCAATACTTTTCAGGATCGCACCGGGCAGAAGCTGTCGTACAAGTACGGCAGCCTCACTCATACAGACGCCGCAGTTCGCGAGCAGGCGATTGCGCACAATCTGGATTGCATCGCGGTCGGAAAAAAGCTGGGCTCCAAGGCGCTGACGCTATGGATTGGAGACGGCGCGAACTTTCCGGGACAACAGCATCTGGCTCGCGCGTTCGAGCGCTATCTCGCTTCCGCGGCGGCGATCTACGCCGGCTTGCCGGATGACTGGCGCCTGCTGATTGAGCACAAGATGTACGAGCCGGCTTTCTACGCCACCGTCATTCAGGACTGGGGTAGCTCCTTAATGGCGGCGCAGACGCTCGGACCTAAAGCGTTTTGCCTCGTCGACCTGGGCCATCATGCCCCCAACGTCAACATCGAAATGATCGTCGCGCGTCTCATCCATGCGAAGCGTCTCGGCGGTTTCCATTTCAACGATTCGAAATACGGGGATGACGACCTGGACGCGGGCTCGATTGAGCCCTTCCGACTGTTCCTGGTTTTCAATGAGCTGGTTGATGCTGCCTGGCGCAAGGTGCCTCTCACGCCAGCCCATATGCTCGATCAATCGCACAACGTCACCGATCCCATCGAGAGCCTGATCACGAGCGCTATCGAGCTGCAGCGTGCTTACGCGCAGGCGCTGCTCGTGGATCGTCAAGCACTGGCGCAATACCAACAAGACAATGATGTGTTGATGGTCAAGCAGACCCTCAAGCGAGCCTTCACGACCGATGTGGAGCCGATTCTGGTGAAAGCACGCCTGCAAAACGGCGCGGCCATCGATCCGATCGTGGCATACCGTCGCAGCGGGTACCGGGCCGCCTGTGCTGAGCGGCGACCGGCGCAGCGCAACTTCGGCGGGGGCATCGTTTAGCCCGAGAGTCTTCGACTTCGGACAAGCGGACACGCTTGAATCGGCGTGTCCGCCGCTTTACTACGCAATCGCTTTGACCGCTGCCTCGACGATCTCGAGCGTTCGCTCGATGACGGTCTCATCGTGTTCGCGGGATAAAAACCAAGCGCCTCGCTCCAACGCACGTACGCCCCTTTCGATGAGCGCGGTCGTAAACCTGACGTACCGGGATCGATCGATCCCAAACGTGTCGCGGAAGCTCTCGATCGGCTTCGTAACACCTAAGGCGACATGAAAAATACCGGGGAACCCTTGAACGCGCGCCGGGATGGAATACCGCCTCAGAATCTCTCCAACGCCCTCCATCAATTGTCGCCCGCGGCGTTCAATATGAGAATAGACGTCAGAGTCCGCCAATTCCTGTAGCGTGGCGACTGTCGCAGCCATATTGACAGGATGGGCGTTATAGGTGCCTCCGTGCATCACACGAGCACTCACGAATTGCTCCATGAGATTGGCTCGCCCGGCGAGCGCCGCGACGGGAAACCCGTTGGCGATAGCTTTGCCGAATGTGGCCAGATCGGGGGTTACTCCGAAGAGTTTCTGTGCTCCACCCGCGGACAGTCGAAACCCCGTAATGACCTCGTCGAAGATCAAAATGGTTCCTGTCTTCGAGCAAGCGGCACGCACGCCCTCGAGATAGCCGGCACGTGGCGGTATCGCGCTGGTGTTGCACATTGCCGGTTCCATGATGACCGCTGCCACGTCGCCTCGCGCGAGACGCTGCTCCACTGCGGAGAGGTCGTTCCATACGAGTACATCCAGATGATCAGCGGACCCCGGATCCTGGCCTGGTGTTCCCCTCACCTTTGCCGGGTTATCTGCAGGGCCGCACATTTCCGCAGTCGGTGAAACACTCCACAACACATTGTCGAGCCAACCGTGGTAGTGGCCCTCAAACTTCACGATGGTTTGACGACCGGTCGCCGCACGCGCCAAGCGCAACGCGGCCTGAATTACTTCAGTTCCCGAGGAACCAAAGCGCACGCGCTCTGCACAGGGTACGAGCTCACACACCAGGCGTGCGGCCTCGAACTCAACCTCGGTCTGCCCGGCAAACAAGATCCCTCGATCCAGTTGCGCCTTAGCGGCATCGATCACCCGCTGGGGGTTGTGCCCTAGAATCATCGGGCCCATTCCCAAGTAATAATCGATCAGCCGGTTGCCATCGGCGTCGATGAGATAGGGACCGCTCCCACTGTGAATCACCAGAGGAGTCGGAGATATCCCTAATCGGAAGTTACTGCTGACACCCCCCGCAAGGTACTGACAAGCTTGCGATATCTTGCGCTTGGAGCTCTCGAACGAGTTAGTGGACATGAAGTTTCTTCTGCAGCAATAGAATCACGACGATCTGCGGAGCTTCGTAATGGTGCGACGCCGAGTTGCCCCACTGCGCACCTCCTCGGCGTCCCGGTATGATTCCTGGAGGAGACTTTGCATGGCGACGCGCGCTGCCGATGAGTCGCGCGCGGCAATCGCATCGAGCACTTTCTTGTGCGCCGGCAGGGCGTATTTGTGGCCGCGCGGGG
>Ga0206967_1173_pt1 | contig 12943 bp, 11 predicted proteins | sample Alteio_BWOrgHeat_24_FD_153259 | JGI IMG/M metagenome (GOLD analysis project Ga0206967, IMG submission 153259) | Enriched cells from forest soil in Barre Woods Harvard Forest LTER site, Petersham, Massachusetts, United States -... | ecosystem: Environmental > Terrestrial > Soil > Temperate forest >...
GAGCTGCTGATTGCGCGCCACTACGTGGCTCAGCGTGCCCGAAGCATTCTGGTAATAGATGCCGACCAGGTCTGGCCCGCAGCCGGTGATCTGATTGTTGCTGCCATCGACCGCAATGTTGGTGATGGTTACGCTCGTAGGCTGGGCGGCGCCCGGCGGAGTCTGCACGAAAATTTGCGCCGCAATGCCGCTATTGTCGAAAAGATCGGTGGCATTTGCCGTAAGCCCAGCCGCCGGCGCGGTGATAACAGGATCGTACGCTCCACTCGCCGTGGCAGCCGCATTGCCATTCGCACTGTCGCCGACGATGATCAGGCTCTTCGTAATGGTCAGCTGCTCGGGATACGTTCCGGGGCAGACGTGAATGGTGGAACCTGCTGGGACATGATTAATTGCGATCTGGATCGTGTTATAGAACGCCAGTTTGGTACAGGTACCCACCGCCACATTGGCGGCGGCGAAAGAGAAAGAGCTGAGTCCGAGTACGAACAATGCAAGCAAGGTAAGGCGGCCATTAAATCGCGGAAACCTTTTCTTACGCGAGGTCTCCGATACACAAACCGGGGGTTTTGACACACGAATATCCACGAATCCTCCTGAACAATTTTTAAGGTTTTGGGAAACTGCAAGGGCCGGAATTCAATTTTGCGTTGAACTCGAGGGCAACCTTAACCTTCACGAAGGTGAAGGTCAACGGCCCGTTCCGGGTAAGGTACGGCACGATCCGGCCATGCGCTAAAACGTTTGTGTACTGGGGAAGTGGAATCCGCGCAAATCAATCGAAGGCGCAAAGCAAATTCGCGATCGCTGCGGAAGCGGCCTCTATGTCATGCTTTTCGGCGATGCAGCGGACGGCATGCCGTTCGTGGGTGCGCCGGGTTGCGCCGGAGCATACTTCGAGGCGCACTTGGCTTGTAGTCCCTTGGCATGGAAGATGCCGTCGTGACCGAAGTTGCCATCGGCAAGGGCCTGCGAATCGTCTTTGAAAGTGTCGGGCGGAGCCTCTGTACCGGTGTAATCCACGGCAAGAGTTTGATCCTGTTCGATGAGAACGAATTGCACGTGCGTCCCCACCCGTTTGATGGACCCAGACTGCACATTGCCCGCCACGCGGAGCCGTTTCGCGTACGCCCCGTCGCCCATGGTGTGCAACTCTTTGATGGTGACGTAGTAGCTCTTGCTGTCCTGCACCCCGGTGTAGGCCAGATAGCCGAGCAGAAGAATAATTACCGCCGTCGCCCCACCAAATTTGAGATACGTTTTCGCTTGGCTCGACATATTCACTCCACCGGGAGAAGGCCCAGCCCGACTCTCACACTCTACGCGCAGCCTAACCCAGAATCAAGATTCTATCGGGTCTTTGGCCCGCTGGATCAGGTCCGCTAGAATGAGGAAGGCGCATATCTATGATTCATCCTTGGCACGACGTAACTCCCGGCGACAAGCTCCCTCAGGAATTCGATTGCGTGGTCGAAATTCCTTTCGGCTCCAGTGTGAAATACGAGCTGGACAAATCGAGCGGACTCATTCGACTCGACCGCATTCTCTATTCCGCCGTCTATTATCCAGCCAACTACGGGTTCATCCCGCAGACGCTGGCCGAGGACGACGATCCACTCGACGTGCTGGTCCTCTGCCAGGAACCCGTCGTTCCCTTGACCATCATCCACGCCCGCACCATCGGATTGATGACCATGATCGACGCCGGCAAGCAGGACCATAAAATTATCGCCGTCGCCACCGAGGATCCAGAGTTCAACTCTTATCGCGAAGCCGCCGAAATGCCCCCGCATCGCATGCTGATGCTGCGCCGTTTTTTTCAGGACTACAAACAGCTCGAAGGCAAAGCGGTTGAAGTCGACGAAATCCGTCCGGCAGCGGAGGCGTACCCCATCATCATCGACGCGCTTCGCCGCTACAGCGAGCAGCGCCGCAAAGGGTTCAAGGGCTCGAAGTAGCGCGAACTGCACGCCTATCTTATTGCCAAAGCTGGACTAAGGCTTCGCTTGTACTGTCGTAATCTATGCCAAATGGATTGCGATCCCTAAAATCAGGGCGAGTCAAACGCTTCATGCCTGGGTTTATTCCACCAGCACATTCCGCCGAAAGGCCCCAAAGGACACTATGAAAACCCTGCGTCAATGCGCCACCATCGCGCTGTTTCTGGCTGTTTGCGCTGCTCTTACTTTCGCCGACGAACCCGGGCGGCATCCGGCCTATCTGCACGCCCTGGTTGACCTGCGCCACGCACGGGCTCACCTCGATCGCGCGACGCCTTCCGAACGCATGGATGACGAGCAGGTCCGCGCTATCGCCGAAATCGACAAGGCGCTTGAGGAAATCAGAAACGCCGCCATCGACGACGGCAAGAATCTGAACGACCATCCGCCGATTGACGAGCACATGGACCGCCGCGGCCGATTCCATCGCGCCCTGGAACTGCTCGACAAAGCGCATGAGGATGTCGCTCACAAAGAAGATGATCCCTCGGTGCGCGGTTTGCGTGATCGCGCCCTGCGCCACATCGACGAAGCTCACCGCATCGTCGAACACTTAACCGCACAAGCGGGTCGCTAAGTTTTCTTCGGAAACAAGCGCGATGAAGAGGTCCGGCGAAAGCCGGGCCTTTTCTATTTTTCCCGCCGCGCAAAAACTTCGGATTTTTCTCTTGACATAGTGTACTAGTCCTATAGTACACTGAATCACATGAAACGTGGTTCCACTTCCGCCCTGCCTTTCCAGCTCAAACTGGACTTGCACAGCGGCGTTCCCGTCTACCGCCAGATCATCGACCAGGTACGCGGCGGCATGGCGGCGGGAAGCCTCGTCGCCGGCGATCAGTTGCCTACCGTGCGCCAGCTGGCCGTCGATTTGGCCATTAACCCGAACACGGTTCTGCGCGCCTACCGCGAATTGGAGCTCGGCGGCGCACTCGAAACCCATCAGGGCACGGGAACTTTCATCGGCGAGAAAAAAATCAACCGCAACGACTCCGAGCGCGAGCGGCAACTCGGACAACTTGTCGGCGAGTTCGCCGCCCGCGCCGGCGTCGCCGGATTCACCCTCGAAGAATTATTGGAACGCTTGCGCGACCTGGCGCCAGCTTCCACGAAAAGGAGCTAGCAGCCATGAAAAAAATCGACATCGGTCAGATTAGCGGCATCGGAAGGTTATCGTTCGTCATCTGCCTGCTGGCGGGCGGAGTCATCACCGCCGCCACAAAATCCCCCGCCTGGATTTTCGTGGGGACCGCCATCGGCCTCTATCTCTTGTTCGCGATCAAAGTGGTGCAGCAATGGGAGAAAGTCGCCGTCCTGCGTCTTGGAAAATATGTGGGACTGCGCGGGCCGGGAATCTTTTTCATCGTACCCATCTTCGAGACGCTGAGCGCCTATGTCGACCAGCGCGTGCGTGTAGCCAGCGTTTCGGCGGAATCCACGCTCACTCGCGACACTGTTCCCGTGAACGTCGATGCCATCGTGTTCTGGCTGGTGTGGAACGCGGAGAAATCCATTCTCGAAGTGGAGAACTTCATCGAGGCCATCAACATGAGCGCGCAGACCGCGCTGCGCGAGTCGATCGGACGCCATCAGCTGGCGCAGATGATCACCGAGCGCGAGACCATGGGCCGGGAACTGCAACGCATTCTGGATGAGAAGACGAATCCGTGGGGCATCACGGTGCAGTCGGTCGAAATTCGCGACGTCAAAATTCCCGCCGGCCTCGAAGACGCCATGTCGCGGCAAGCCCAGGCCGAGCGCGAGCGTCAGGCGAGAATCATTCTTGGCCAGGCCGAGACCGAGATATCCAACAGCTTTGTGCAGGCGGCGGCCGCCTACGCCGAAAATCCTGTGGCCCTGCATTTGCGCGCCATGAACATGCTCTACGAAGCCATCAAAGAGCGCGGATCCATGGTCATCGTGCCCTCGTCCGCGGTCGAAACCATGGGCCTGGGGGGCAGCCTGGCCACTGCATCGCTGGCCGGAGCCAAACCGTAATCCATTCCAACTGAATCGTCGAAAGGAGTCACCAAAATGAAACACGTACTCGAAGTGTGTCTAATCGCAGCAACTCTCAGCACAACCGCCTCGGTCGCGCAGTCTGAATCAACGCCGGCACTCCGGCAGGGGATCAGCGTGCAGATGGCCAAGGTGGACAGTGCCGTACCAATGCCCGCTGCGGATAACGAAAACGCATGGATCGTGACCGTCACTGCCGATGGCCAGAACTATTTTGGAGTCGATCGGCTCACTCCGGCGGGGCTTGAACAACGCATGATCCGTACTCCGCGCCAGCGCGATCAAAAACTTTACATCAAGGCCGACGTAAGAGTTCCCTTCGCGATCGTTCGAGAAACACTCGACGCCGCAAGCGCTGCGGAATTCCAAGCGCCGGTGCTTCTGGTAAACCAGGGCGGCCCCGTGACGCAGGGAACGATTGTTTCGCCAAAAGGTCTGGAGATCTCAATCGATAGAACGGCGCACTCCGGCGAACACTCCATCCTGGAATTGCAGCGTTCGGCGCAAGGACCGCTGGCGCTGCGCATGGACGAGCAGGAAGTTGCCCTCGCCGACCTGCATCGTCGCCTGGATCAGCTCGCGCGAACCGGTAAGGAAAAGACGATCCTGCTTCGCGCGGATGGCCGCTACCAATTTGGAGAAGTCGCGCTCGTCATCGACGCCTGCTCAACGGCTGGACTCAAAGTGGTGGTCGCCACGCGCTGATCTCAGAAGCTGCTGTAGTTGCAGAAAGCCCCGGACGGTGACGTCCGGGGCTCCCTGAGTCGATCTGCTGCGTTACCAGACGTGGCAAGCATTCTCCGCCACCATGGGCTGCCCGGCCTTGCAGCCAAACGCCTTCTGGAACTCCGGCATGTTCTGCACCACGCCGTTCACGCGATACTTGCCCGGCGAGTGCGGATTGGTGCTGACCTGCATACGCAGGAATTCCGGACGCTGCTTCTCGCACCACACCCGGCCGAATCCCAGGAAGAATCGCTGTTCGGGCGTAAAGCCATCGATGCTCTGCCCTTCTTTTCCTGTCTTGTCTTCTGCGATCAGCCGCTCCAGAGCCGCCAGTGCGATACGCGCCCCGCCGTTGTCGGCGGTGTTCTCACCCAGCGTGAGACGTCCGTTCAGCTTCAGGTTGTCGACGGCGACAAAGTTGGAATATTCGTCGGCCACGCAGCTTACGCGCTTCTCAAATTCTTTCCCATCCTGTTCCGTCCACCAGTCGCGCAGGTTCCCCGTGGGATCAAACTTACGCCCCTGATCGTCGAAGCCATGGGTGAGTTCGTGGCCGATAACCAGTCCAATGCCGCCGAAGTTCACCGCATCGTCCATGGACTTATCGAAGAACGGCGGCTGCAGAATCCCGGCCGGGAACACGATTTCATTGAATGACCCGCTGTAGTACGCGTTAACCTCCGGCGGAGTCATGCCCCATTCCTTGCGGTCGAGCGGTTTGCCAATCTTCGCAATCTGCCGCTTCGACTCGAATTCCTGCGCCCGTTCCACATTTCCCAGCAAATCGCCGGTCTTGATCGTCACCGCACTGTAGTCCCGGTATTGATCGGGATAGCCGATCTTGTTGCGAATCGCCTGCAGCTTCACGTTCGCCTGCTTCTTAGTTTCGTCGCTCATCCAGGAGAGCCCCTGAATATCGTCGTTCAGCGACTTTTCCAGCGTGTCCACCATCTTCAGCATGCGGGCTTTGCCGTCCGCGCCGAAGGTGGCTTCGACATAGCGCTGGCCGAGAGCTTCACCTAGTGACCCATCGACCAGGTCAACGCAGCGTTTCCAGCGATCCTGAATCTGTTTCTGACCGGTCAGCGCCTGGCGCATCTTGAAGTTGGCATCCACGAACGGCTGGGACAGCCAGGGAGCCGCGCCGCGAAGCACGTGCCAGGTCACATAAGTCTTCAGCGTCTCCAGCGGCAGCGAGCCGATGACGCCGTTCACTTGCTTGAAGAAATCTGGATTGGTTACGTTGATGGCAGTAAAATCCGGCGCACCGACGGCGGCGAAATAACGGTTGAGGTAAAAGTCCGGGGCCAGCGCGACCGCCTCATCCCGCGTCATCTTGTGATCGCGATTCTTCGGGTCCCGCCGCTTGGTCCGGTCCATCGAATCCGCGGCCAGCAAAGTCTCCACCAGCAAAACCTGTTCCGCCGAACTCGCCGCCTGCTGCGGACTTTGCCCCGCCAGCGTAAATAACTGCGTCGCATATTCGGTCAGGTGCTTGCGCATCTCAACTTTGTCCGCATCGTCTTTGACGTAGTAGTCCCGGTCCGGCAGCGACAACCCGCCCTGATCGATGTAGGCGATGACCTGATCCGCATTGTGCAGATCGGACGCCGAATAAAAATTGAACAGCGGATTCGGCCCGATGAGGTGAATATGGGCAATCTCATCGATCAGCATGGCCTTGCTTTTTGCCGCCGCAATGCGCTCCAGCTCCGGCTTAACCGGCGCGATTCCTTTTGCGTCCGCCGCTTTTTCATCCATGCACGACCCGTAGAGGTCGCCGATCTTCTGATCGATCGCGTTTCGCCCCGAGCTCCCAGCCGAGGCCTTTTCAAGAATTCCACGCTCCACCGAAAGGTTGCTCTCGTCGAGTTCGGAAAAACTCTGCCACGACGGACGATCCCCGGGAATCTCCGAATTCTTGATCCAGTTGCCGCAGGCGTACTGGTAAAAGTCAACGCAAGGGTCGACACTCTTGTCGATGTTGTCGACGCTGAAACTGCCGGAAGGCTTGGTGGATTGCGAAAAACTGGCGGCCGTGAGTATTAGAAAACCGGCCATGAGCAGACGGAACACGCGCATGCGAGAACTCTCCTTATTTGTACTGAGCGGCAACGCAGGGATTCTATGCTCAGCTCTCGATCATGAGCAAGGCAGGCAAACATACATCATAGAAACATGGTGTCAATGTTTTGTTGAGAGCGCTTTCGGTTGTCCCGTCTCTTAAAGCAAGAAATAAGCCAGAAAAAAACCGCTCCTCATCAGATTTCGCAATCTGAGGAAGAGCGGAATGTTCCATGATCGACGTTCTTTTGCGCTAAAAACTTTTTAACTTGCTCTGCGGCGTTCCAACCGCTCGCGGTCGGCCGCCCGCTTCTCGTCTTCCCGTTTCACATTGTCAATCGACGATTGCAGCACGTCCTCGCGACGCTGCCGCAGCGTATCTTCGAACGCAGTCCAGCGCAGCGACGGACCCGTCGGAGAAACATCGATGGTCGCTTGCTGATGAACCGGATTTACTTCGGCTCCCGCAGCCAGTTCGGCGGTATCGGCATCGGAAGCCGGAATCGTCCCCGAGCCCGCCCCGATCTGCTGTTTCGTCGTCGGTGTAATGTTGCGGTCGGTGGCCTCGCGATGCATGACCGGATTCTCCACCCACTGCGAGCGATAGCGCTTCTCGTAATCCGCCCACTTTTCTTCCGAGCTCAACGCCTTGCCATCGTAAGCCGGAAAGCTTTCAATCTGCTCTTTCGTCAAGTCCACCAGAAAGTCATCCTCATGCTGCAGCGATGGCCGCACTTCGCCTGGCGGTACGATGAATTTGTTGCTCGAGAGCCATCCGCCCGTATCGACTACCACGAACACGATCGCGCCCGTATTTTCGTCAAAGATCACATCGTCAATCTCTCCCAGCTTCTGGTCCTTGGGTCCGTAAACTTTTGAGCCGCGAATATCCACCGCAGCCTCCTGCGTATCAGCAAAACGATAGTCGCCCAACGTGCCATAACGAGGCATAATTCCTCCTGAAAATTTCGAGTCGCCTGGTCCTGAATAATCGCAACCGGTAGTGAGATGCCGAAACGCCCACGGGGTTTGGCGGGAGAAAAATCGCTATGGTAAAAACGAACCCATGAAACTCCACAGCCTTGTCCCCATGCTTTGGACCAACGATCTCGACCAGACGGTCGAGTTCTATCGACAGATGCTCGGCTTTGAGTGCGTCAATCGAATGGAAGCTTGGGCGCTGCTCAAGAAGGACACGATCGAACTGATGCTCTCGCTGCCGAACGCGCACGAAGCATTCGACAAGATTCAGTTCACTGGCTCTTTCTATTTTCGTCCTGACGATGTCAGCCAACTCTGGCAGCAGTTGAAAAATAAGGTCGCAGTCGTCTATCCACTCGAAGATTTCGAGTATGGCATGCGTGAGTTCGCGATTCGCGACAACAACGGCTACATCTTGCAATTTGGACAGGAAATCTGAACCGTGCCTTTGAAACGCTTCCCTCGGAGCAGCCCCTTCGTCTTCGCACAGGCAAGCTGCGTGCGCCCTCACCGCCGCAGGTATAATCGATTCACCCGAGTTTTCGAGAGGCTGATCCGATCATGACTTCCCCGAATGGCGGTAATGGCAATGGCAACGGCCACAGCAGCGTCCCCAAGCCCCGCGCGGAATGGCTCGCCCGCCGCAAGAAAGAAAATACGACCGGCAATTTCAGCCAGATGCACTACGCCCGCCAGGGCGTGATCACCGAAGAAATGGGCTTCATCGCCCACAAAGAGAAGCTGACGCCCGAGCTCGTCCGCGACGAAGTCGCCCGCGGACGCATGATCATCCCCGCCAACATCAACCATCCCGAGCTCGAGCCCATGGCCATCGGCGTGGCCAGCCTCTGCAAGATCAACGCCAACATCGGCAACTCCGCCGTCACATCGGAAATTAAAGAAGAACTCAAAAAGCTGCACACCGCCGTCCACTACGGCGCAGACACCGTCATGGACCTCTCCACCGGCGGCGACATCCACACCATCCGCGAAGCCATCCTGCGCAACTCGCCCGTACCCATCGGCACCGTGCCGATCTACGAAGCCATCGCCCGCGTGAAGCGCGTCGAAGATCTCAACGCCGCCGTCATGCTCGAAGTCATCGAAGAACAGGCCGCCCAAGGCGTGGACTACATGACCATCCACGCCGGAGTCCTCATCCAATATCTCCCGCTGATTTCCAAGCGCATCACCGGCATCGTCAGCCGCGGCGGCGCAATCCTCGCCCAGTGGATGGCCTACAACCACAAACAGAATTTTCTCTACGAGTGCTTCGACGACATCATCAAGATTTTCAAAAAGTACGACGTCAGCTTCTCCCTCGGCGACGGCCTACGCCCCGGCTGCGTCGCCGACGCCAGCGACGAAGCCCAATTCTCCGAGCTGAAAACTCTCGGCGAACTCACCAAGAAAGCCTGGGAGCACGACGTGCAGGTCATGATCGAAGGCCCCGGCCACGTCTCCATGGATAAGATCAAGGAGCAGGTCGAAAAAGAAGTCGAGCTCTGCTACGAAGCCCCGTTCTACACCCTCGGCCCGCTCGTAACCGACATCGCTCCCGGCTACGACCACATCACCAGCGCCATCGGCGCCGCCATGATCGGATGGTACGGGGCAGCCATGCTCTGCTACGTCACGCCCAAAGAGCACTTAGGGTTGCCCAACGAAAAAGACGTGAAAGACGGCATCATCGCCTACAAAATCTCCGCCCACGCCGCCGACATCGCAAGAGGACGCCCCGGCGCCCGCGACCGCGACGACGCGTTAAGTTATGCCCGCTACAAATTCGACTGGGAAAAACAATTCGCGTTGTCGCTCGACCCCGAAACCGCCCGCAGCATGCACGACGAAACCCTCCCCGACGACTTCTACAAAGAAGCCGCCTTCTGCTCCATGTGCGGCCCCAAATTCTGCTCGATGAACTATTCGTCGAAAGTGGACGAATACAACAAGCAGGTGCACGGGATCGAGAAGAAGGATTATTCGGAGTTGGTGGAGCGGTTAGTGTCGCTCAAGTAGTGGATTCCTTTGGGCCCATGTGGGGACAACCGCCCCCGGCTGTCCCGCCGGGCAAAGCCCGGCAGCCCCAGCGAAGCCAATAGCACCCGAGTGCGGAGTCCCATCACTTTCAGGCCATTTCGCACCGGCCCAGCACACCTTAATGTTAACCCGCTGGCGGAAGGGCTTCAGAGCGGTGACAAGGCCCAGACTGTATTTGGTCCACGCCCTCGCCGCCAGTCCAACCCTTGAGGGAACTCCTGGCCCAAGTACCTTTGATTCAGGAAAGCGTGGTCATGAAGCTTGCTCGCTTACCTTTCCCGCTTCTGTTCCCGCTGCAAGCAGCATTGGGTTTACGAACGACGAAGGCGAGAGCAAATGAAAACGATTGTGGCAATCTCGGCTACGCTGCTGCTTCTTGTGGCGAGCGCGCTCTCCCAAGACTACAAGGTCGTCCACAGCTTCGGCAGTTCCGCGGCGGGTTCGAGCAGAGCGGCGTTTGTCTCCAACGCGGGCAGCTTCTACCGCATGGAACCTTCTGGCAGTTGCTGCGGTGGCAACCTACTAAATTGGATAACGCCGCCGAAAACGGGGGCGATCTGGACCTCCTACGACGAGACGTTCAACCCGTCGACGGGCTCGGGGCCTTCCGGGCTGATTACGGACGCGCAGGGTAATTTATACGGCACGTTTAGCAGTGGTCCAGTTACGAAGGATGTGGGAAGTGGCGATGGGTACGTCTTTGAAACGTCGCCGGGAAAGGCGAACTCAAAAGGATTGGCTACCCCTTTATACGTCTTCACTGGCGGACCGGATGGTGGTTATCCACTGGGCGGCGTAGTCTTCGATGCACAGGGTAACCTTTACGGCACGACGTTGATGGGTGGCGCTTATGGTTACGGCACTGTGTTCAAGCTCAGCCCATCGAGCGCCGGCTGGACCGAGACCGTTCTGCACAGTTTCAATCTTGACGGAGTAGATGGCGCATACCCTGAATCCACTTTGATTCTCGATGCCACGGGCAATCTTTACGGCACGACGACGCAAGGTGGCCCCACTAGCGTGTGCGGCAACTCCCTGTGCAGTTCGGGCACGGTATTCCAAGTCACTCCCGATGGAGTGGAGTCGGTGCTCTACGCATTCACCACCAACACCAATGGGTTACAGGATGGCCAAGGCCCGAACGGCTCACTCGTCTTCGACGCACTTGGCAACCTCTACGGAACGACGGCCGGAGGAGGTACGAACCTTTGTTATTGGGGGCCGGGGAACCCTCAAATCGCCTGCGGTACGGTGTTCGAGTTATCGCCGGGGGCGGGCGGAGTATGGACGGAACAAATCATCCATGAGTTCAATGGGACGAAAGGTGCCGTTCCGCTGAGCGGCGTAATCTTCGATGCTTTCGGAAATCTTTATGGCAGCACGTGGCTCGGTGGCACGTATTACGGAAACGTGTTTCCGGATTATGGCACGGTTTTCAAGTTATCGCGCACCGCTGCAGGCGGTTGGGCGGAGACAGTGCTGCATAATTTCGTCTTTAACGGGGAGGACGGCTACTCCGCTCAGGGCCAGACCATATTGAGTGCGAACAAGATATTAGGGACGACGCAGAGCGGCGGCACATCAACCGCGTGCGGCAGCATAAATGGTATGCCGAGCGGATGCGGAACGGTATTCGAGATCACATTAAATACAACTCAAACCACACTGACTTCTTCGCTCAACCCCTCCAACTTCGGACAGTCCGTGACGTTCACAGCTAAGGTAACGTCGTTGCTTCAGATCACCCCCACAGGGACGGTCAACTTCTATGACAGCGCGACCGAAACAAACCTAGGAAGCTCCTCTCTTAACGGCAGCGGAGTAGCGATCCTGCAGACCGCCGCTCTCGGTCCGAGTACGCACACCATCGTCGCCACGTACAACGGAGATGCAAGTCTCACATCTAGCGCCTCGCCCATCTTGACCCAAGTCGTGCTTGGGGCGGCTGCGAAGTATTCGCCGACGAGCCTCAGTTATGGCAACCAAACCGTGGGCATGTCCAGCTCGCCGCAGAGTATTTCTCTCATGAACACCGGCGACATTCCCCTGAGCTTCACCTCCGTCACTTTCACTGGCGCCGACCCGACTAATTTCGTCCAGACCAACAACTGCGGCACATCGCTCGCGGGCGGAGCCACTTGCACGTTCTTGGTAACGTTCACGCCGACGGCTGCCGGAACGCGCAGCGCCGCCCTGACTCTCTCGGACAACGCTCCCAGCAAATTGCAAAAGATTCCGGTCAGCGGCGTGGGCGTGCTGCCCGCTGTAACGTTCTCCTTGACGAGCCTGACGTTTCCGACGCAGGTGATCTATACGACTAGCAAAGCGCAAACGGTCACGCTCACCAATTCAGGCCTTGGAATTCTGAACATCACAAACATCGCGGCGAGCGCGCAATTCAGTCAGACTAATAACTGCGGCTCAACCCTAGCCCCCGCCGGCACTTGCACGCTGACGGTGAAGTTTCAGCCCACTTCCCTTGCCACGATAACGGGATCGATCTCGGTTACCGACAATGCAGCCGCGAGCCCGCAGGCTTTGCCCCTCATCGGTGTCGGGACGGCCATCCAACTCACGCCGGTTGGCCTGAGCTTCGGGAACCAGCCGGTAGGCACGAAGAGCCTGGCCAAAACCGTCACTGTAAGCAACAAAAGTCATCAAACCATCAACATCAGCCGCATCGCGATCCGGGGAGCAGACACCTCCGACTTCCCCTTCATCTCCACAACCTGCGGATCGAGTCTCGCGTCGGGAGCAAGCTGTTTCGTCAAAGTGGCGTTCATGCCCACGGCCACGGGCAAACGGACAGCATGGGTTGCCATCAGCGACGACGGCGGCGGCGAGGTTCAAAGAGCGGGACTGGCGGGCACGGGAACGTAGGTAAAATTACGTGATGCTGCCGGGGACAATGGTTTTCGTTGCAGCGGCTGAAATCCGGCCTGCGATAACCCTATGGCGCCGCCATCGACGAAGGCATCCGGGACCGCCGACGCCGGACGAGTCTTGCCTACGGAAAAAGTCCGGGAGCTTTTACCCACGGGACTACTGCCTCCTCTATACGCAAACGGCGCTAAGGCGTCGCCGGGATTGTCGTTCACGTTGAGAGCAGGCAA
>Ga0206967_1146_pt1 | contig 12828 bp, 13 predicted proteins | sample Alteio_BWOrgHeat_24_FD_153259 | JGI IMG/M metagenome (GOLD analysis project Ga0206967, IMG submission 153259) | Enriched cells from forest soil in Barre Woods Harvard Forest LTER site, Petersham, Massachusetts, United States -... | ecosystem: Environmental > Terrestrial > Soil > Temperate forest >...
CGCGCAAGCATCATCCGAAGACACCTCGGTCATCGGCCAGTTGTTAAATGCGCGCGATGAAAATGGCACATCGCTTGACGAGGAAGCGCTGCGCAACGAAATCGCGGTGTTGTTTATGGCCGGACATGAAACGACGGCCAATTCGCTCACTTGGCTCTGGTATCTGCTGTCACAGACGCCCGAGGTCGAAGCCAAGCTGCATGCCGAGCTCGACAGCGTGCTCGGCGGCCGGCCGCCGACTTTGGCCGATGTGCCGAAGCTGGTTTACACTCGCGCAATTTTTGACGAGACGTTACGGCTATATCCGCCAGTGCCGATTTTGCCGCGCGAGGCGATGAAGCAGGAATATTACCGGAACATGCGAATACCCAAGGGGTCGCTCATCTTCGTGGTGCCATGGCTGCTACATCGGCACAAGAAGCTCTGGGACAAGCCGGACCATTTTATTCCGGAACGTTTCTTACCGGAAAATTCCGGTTCGATTTCGAAGTTCGCCTATATCCCGTTCAGCATCGGTCCGCGCATCTGCGCCGGCATGTCGTTCGGGCTAACGGAAGCAATTCTTTGTCTCGCGACATTGGCGCAAAAATTCAAGCTGCGCCTCAAGTCCGGCTATGTCGTTAATCCGGTTTGCAGGTTGACGCTACGCCCTGAAGGCGGAATGCCGATGACGATAGCGGCGCGGACGAAGTTCGATACAACCGCGCACAGCCCAGCGACGGTATCAACCGGTTGTCCCGTGCATCACGATTGATACAAACGGCAACGCGCTCAGGCAATGTCTGGCAATGTCGCCGAAAGTCGCCGTCAGTTCCTGCCACTGACCGTATAGGTCCCACCGGCGGTGTTAAAGTTGGTGGTGTTGCCCTGAATGGTGTTGTTGCCAGACGACAGGAAGGTCGCACCATTCTGCAATAGCACCCCGGTGGTGTTGCCAACGATGTTGCTGTTCTGGAACACGGCTACCGATTGCGAGCCGTTGACTTTAACCCCTGCCCCGGAATCAATGACGTTCACCGACGAAAACAGGCCCTGCACCGTTTCATTCGCTGCCGAGCCGTGGAGGACCTGCATGGACTTTTGTCCGCTATTGGACCAAAGCGATCAAAGGTACGATTTGGTTCGCGACGATATGTCCGCCAACGACCCAAAGCAGACATCGCTCACCGGCGAGGCGGCAGTTTTATTGTCGCGCAGCGACTGGAGCGGTTGCCGCCCCTCTCGATTGCTAATGCCGGTCGCTATTGCTTGTTGTACGGCGTCAACGATCCCGTGTTGCCCGCATTGCCGTCGATGTAATTGTCGCCATAACTCGCTACGATGCCGGAAGACACCTGGAACCAACCCGATGTGTTCCCCGTCACCGTAGAATTGGCGAGGAGAAGGATCGCACCTGAACCGTTTGCTGCAACGCCAACGTTATTGTTGGCCGCAACAGAATGGAACAGCGTAATACTGGTCGGCGCATTGCCTGATTGCGAGGCGCTAAAGAACCCGGCGTTGCCGTTGCCGGCAGCGACGCTTTCGGACACTGTGGCATTGATTGTATTCGCACCGGTACTGTTAAACCCATTCACAAGGATACCGTGACCGCCGTTGTTGCCTAGTTCGACGCGATTGAATACGGCCGTGGCCGAGCCAGTAGGCCGGAGCAAAACACCGCTTCCACTATTATCAGCCACCAGCAAGTTTGAAACGGAGAGAGCACTCGTCGCAGTCGTTGATAGGAAGTCGATGCCGTCACCGGCCATGTGACGGATGACGCAGTTCTCTACGGTCAAAGATGTGCCGCTGTTGAATTGAATTCCGGTCGTGCCAACACCAGCCCCATCGATGCTCAAACCACGCAGGCTGACGGTATCGTTAGTCCCGGCGTTGATGACGATGCCGTTGCCGCCCGAGGGCGGAGCGATTGCGGCCTCAAAGCCGCCGGGGTTCACGATGCTGACGGCATGGCTGATGGTGACGGTGGTGCCTCCGTTGTAGCCAGCGGTATCGAGGATGGCGATCTCGCCGCCCGAAATGGTAGCCGCAAGCGCGGCTTGAAGATGCCGGCACGGTGCGGCCAGCGTGCAGGCATTGGCATCGTTGCCGAAGCTGGACACGAACGAGTGCTGATTCTGTGCCTGTGCGGATATGCCCGGCAGTGCAACGACCAGAGCCAGCCCAACGGCGAGAGCAGTGATAATTTTCAAGAGAAGCCCCCAGGTCGTCCTAGCGCACGGGGCAAGCTTACATGACGGTGGCAGGACCGTATATGCCATCCAGGTGTAAAGCGGATTGACCCTGGCTCAACATCACGACCATGTCCACTAATGACCCAAAGCGGACATTGCTCACCTGCGATCCGGGTGACCTGTCGTCGCGCAACGAGAGGGGCGACCGCAACCGCCCCTCTCGATTTGCTAATGACTACCGCTATTGTTTGGAAATGGCAGTCAGACTCCCACCGTTGCCCGCATTACCGTCGATGTAGTTGTCGCCATAGCTGGCAACGACGCCGCCAGTTGCCGCACTCCAACCTTGAGAGGTATTTCCAGTCACCGTCGAATTGGCGAGGCGAATGGTTGCGCCCGAACCAATTGTGGAGACGCCAAATTGATTGTTGGCCGAGACGGAATGGAAAACCATAAGGCTGGTCGGCGCGTTGCCCGACTGTGTTCTGCTAAAGAACCCGCCCTCACCATTACCGGCGGCTACGCTTTCGGACACCGTGGCATTGATTGAGTTCGTCCCGGCGCTTGAGAATCCGTACAATTGGATACCGTTGCCTAAATTATTATTCGCCTCGACGCGATTGAACACGGCCGTGGCCGAGCCGGTTGGTCCCACAAAAATACCACCGTCACCATTATCGGCCACCAGCGAGTTCGACACCGTAAAAGCACTCGTTGCTGTCGTTGACTGAAATATGATGCCAGTGTCGGTCATGTGCCGGACGATGCAGTTCTCGACGGTCAGGGACGCGCCAGTATTGAACAAGATCCCGACCTGGCCGACGCCCGCGCCATCGATACTCAAACCCCGCAGGCTGACGGCATCGTTAGCCCCGGCGTTGATGATAATGCCGACCCCCCCGGAGGGCGGAGCGATTGCGGCTTCAAATCCACCGGGATTTACGATGCTAACGGCTTGGGTAATGGTTACGGTAGCGCCGCCGTTGTAACCAGCCGTATCGAGGACGGCGATCTCGCCGCCCGCAATGGTGGCCGCGAGTGCGGCTTGAAGATGCCGACATGGTGCGGCCAGCGTGCAGGCATTAGCGTCGTTGCCCTGACTGGACACAAATGAATGCTGATTCAGTGCCAGTGCGGGCGCAGCAGAAAGCACGCCGGCGAGCGCAAGCCCGACGGCGAAAGCAGCAGTGAATTTCATGAAAACCCCCAGAGGAATGTCTTAACGCGCGTGCTGCGCGCAGGACAAGCATATAGGGGAGTGAGAGGGCCGTATATGCGGTGCATGTCCGCTATTGGCACTTAACGGACAATCTCGTCGCTCCCGCACACGTCCACTTTCAGACCAAAAGGGACAACGCCGATTTCAGCCTGCGATGGTTTGTCCGCTAATGATCCAAATCGGACACTGCGGACGACTGCGAAGAGGCAACGTCACGCGGCGCTATTGCTTGGCGACGGTCGTTAGCGATCCGGAATTCGCCCCGTTGCCGTCGATGTAGTTGTCGCCATAGCTCTCCACGACGCCGCTATTTAAAGCTGCCCAACCGTTCGTGTTCCCCGTCAGCGTCGAATTGGCGAGGCGAACGGTCGCCCCGCCTGTACCATCCGCATAAACGCCAGTTCCATTGTTGGCTGCGACGGAGTGGAACACCATAAGACTGGTCGTCGCGTTGCCAGAATTCGTGAAAGTAAAGAACCCGGTACTATTGCCGGCAACGACACTCTCGGACACGGTGGCATTGATTGTGTTTGTCCCGGCGCTGAACCGGCCGTCTACAGCAATACCGCTGCCGTTTGTACTGTTGTTCGCCTCGACGCGATTGAACACGGCCGTGGCCGAGCCAATCGGGGCGAGATAAATACCGGTTCCGCTATTATTGGCCACCAGCGAGTTCGAGACTGTGAGAGCACTCGTTGCAGTCGTCGATAGGAAGTCGATGCCGTCGGCGGTCATGTGGCGCACGATGCAATTCTCGACAGTCAGGGATGCGCCGCTATTGAACACTATTCCCGTCGAGCCAACACCGGCGCCATCAATGCTCAAGCCGCGCAGGCTGACAGCGTCGTTCGGTCCGGCATCAATTTCGATGCCGGTCCCACCCGAGGGCGGCGCAATTGCCGCTTCAAAGCCGCCGGGGTTCACGATGCTGACGGCCTTAGTGATGGTGACAGTGGTGCCGCCGTTGTAACCAGCAGTGTTTAGAATGGCGATCTCGCCGCCTGCAATGGTGGCCGTGAGTGCAGCTTGAAGATGCCGGCATGGTGCGGCCAAAGTGCAGGGGTTGGCATCGTTGCCCAAGCTGGACACGAACGAGTGCTGATTTTGCGCTTGTGCCGGCGCAACAGAAAGAACGCAGGCAAACGCAAGTCCCGCGGCGACTGAACCGACTAATCGCATTGAAACGCCCCCAGAAAGCGACTGTGCGTGGCCACTCTCCCGAGGACAAATTTAGCAGGAGAAAACTTGCTCTGCCTAGAGGGGCTTTTTTAGATTTGGGGTGTTCCTCTCATCTCAAATCAGAAGCGCGATGTCCGCTTTTTGGGCCCTTAGCGAACATTCGCGACACCTCAGCAATTTGGTCGCCATTGGACCAAAGCAGAGATCCAGTATTGGCTGGGCGTCGCGCGTCTGCCTGGCGTGCGTGAAAAGTTCTCTCGATCTGTTTCTACGAGCCGAGCTCCGTATTAAATTCCGTGCCCTAAATTATTGATGCGACTGTCCTAATTCGGCAGTACGGCAGTTCTGCAACAGATAGTAAAAAGGTGTAGAAGTGGCCGACCAACACTAGGCGCCAAAAATCCGGTTGAATAAAATATGACTACAATTTCGATCCATAGGGGCTGCCATGAAGAAACTTGTTCTTTCTGCTTTAGCCTTGGTCGCGCTTGCGACATCTGCCGTTGCCGCCGACATGCCGGCAAAGGCTCCGGTTTATAAAGCACCGGTTGCGGCCCTTCCGAACTGGACCGGCTTTTATCTTGGCTTGGCTGGCGGCGGTGGCTGGGGCACGACCGGACATACCAATGAGGTCACCGGTATCGGCACTGGGACCAACAATGGTTTGCGTGGCGGCATATTCGGACTGACCTATGGCTACAATTGGCAAACGGGGCCATGGGTCCTTGGCTTAGAAGGCGACATTTCTTGGAGCGGCATAAAGGATACGTTTAACGACAACGGCACCGGCTTTTGCACGGGCGCCGTCACGTGTGTAACGAACATCAAGTGGATGGGGACCGACCGTGTTCGCGTCGGCTACGCTTCGGATCGTTATCTTGTATTTGCGACCGGCGGCCTCGCTTATGCGGATGTGGAGGCCACGTGCTGCACAATTATTCCCGGACTGACCACGGATGAAACGCATTGGCGCGCAGGCTATACGGTCGGCGGCGGCCTCGAAGCAATGCTGTGGGCAAACTGGTCGGCTAAAATCGAATATCTTTACGTCGACCTCGGAGACAAAACCAATTACAGAAGCGCGCTGCCCGCCAACGAAAGCGTCTTAGTCAGGTCCAATATCGTTCGCCTGGGTCTCAACTATCGCTTCGGTTCGCTGTTCGGAATGTAAGCGACGCGAGCTGCTGCTACAAAAGCCCTGGTATCGTCCGGGGCTTTTTCTTTCGGAATGGTACGCTTTTGGACTGCGTACCATTCCGTTTTCTTTTGGCCGCCCTGGATAGTGTTATTGCCGGAAGACAAAAAGCGGATTGAAGTTGGTGCGCTGGATTTCGTTTTCGAAGAAGGGCTCGCTTAGCCGGCGCGCGCGAAAATACAGCCAGTGCAGATGAAGCTGGTCGTTATGCCAAGCTATGCGTACCGGTTGCCAGCACTTTGATGGCAGCGGCGTTTCGCGCATCTCTGTTAGAACCGGAGCGCGGGCAACGCCCCGTTGTCGGATGCCGACCCGCGGCTCTAGGCGGATGATCTAGCCTATTGCTTGCCGCCCACCCCGGTCCTCTTTCCAAATGTCGATTAAACTGGGTTCGTTCTGCCAACCTACCACTTTAGAGTGCCTGTTTTGGAAGATGCAATATTTTGTTGAATCATTTAATCGCTCATTAATCGGAATCGGATCGGGGTGCCATTTGGACCGCGAAGGCGAAGGAGTCGCATATGGTCGCTAAGTAAAAACCCCAATAACCACTTGGCAAACCGATAAATGTCGCTGCTGTGAAGCCCAGCTCTTTGCGAGAACAGCTCGGTCTTCCAGACGATCAGTTCGTCATAGAGAACCATATCTATTGGTCCCATATGCGTTCGGGTTTCTGGACCGGCGAGCGGCCATCACAGATGAGATAATCCATGACATCCACGACCACTATGCGGCTCAAGAGGCACACCGCATGGGTTGTTAAGAAAGGGTATGTCGATATATAAGCGATCTATATTAGAATGGATGTATCGATATAATTGGTGGGATGGATTGCCCTTTGCCTCCGTAGAAATTTATTGTCGCCATTGCACGATTGGAGGCCGGATGAACAATTGCCAGGATGTGTATGCGCACCCTCCGACCACGTGCGGCATGACGGGCCGAGGCTGAGCAGCATGCGGCGGACGATCGACAAAGCCATAGTCAACACGGCGATGCACTTCGCAACCGGCCGGCCGCTAGTCTACCTGAATAATCCCAAAGCTGGCTGCGGCACCATCAAAGCCAGTTTGTGGAATTGGTTGGATCAAATGGCGCAAGCTCGCACTTACGCGGGAGTGCCTCACGATCGCGACGCCGCTCCTTTTGTGAAAGACGTTTTCGCGTGCGACAAATTCGACACTGCGGCATTGAAATCAGCCGTGTTCTTTTCCGTCGTACGCAATCCATACGTGCGCATTCTTTCCGCCTACCTCAACAAGATCGTTCGCAACAATTCTATCTGGCAAGATTTTGCAAAACGGTTTGCCTTTCCTGAAACATTCGCCGGGAAAGATCTGAGTTTCCGGGATTTTCTGGTTATTGTGACGTCCGAGCCGGACGAATTGCTAGACGTTCATTTTCGTCCACAATATCTGAACCTTTTGTGGCCGGTGTGTCGGCCGCACTTCGTCGGCCGCATTGAGACCATCTCGGAAGTTTTCGAGTTTCTATCGCAGTATGGCGTTTCCAAGAATATCCATCTCCGCAACACGACCGCCGCCCGTGAGAAGATCATGGATTATTATTCGGACGAGACGATTGATCTCGTGCGCAACAAATACGCCGATGATTTTCGGATTTTTGGCTACTCCCCGGACATCGGCGAGACCGCAGAATTTTCTTCAGGGGAGCGCGGAGAAAGCGATTGCGCTGCGCTGACGCATTGGCTAGTGGACGGCCAGTATCCCTACGACCATGTCGACGAAAAAACCAAACGATTCAATCGGTTCGCGTTATTGGACGACGTTCCTGAAAAGCTGCAAATCGTGTCCGAGGGTTATGATGGCGACGATAACTGGCAGCGATTGAGCGCCTATTCGGATTTCGCGCTGCAGGCGGGCGAGCAATCGCTGGCGCGGGAGATCAAAGAGAAAGTTACCGGCCTTAGAAGCCAGCATATCGCGCTGCTGCGCGATACGAAAATGTTTGCCAATTAATATTTTTCCCAATTGAAGTTGGCCTGCGACCTGCGTGCATTTGTGGATGACACCGACGATTCCGGCCGGCTTGAGGGCTGCAAAATCGTTAACGGCATTACCGTGATAGCTGTCAGTAACATTAGGTGTCATTGTGCGATCCTGGAAACGGAGCGGGAAAATGGTCGAAAAAACCATTCATTCAGACGATTTAATTTTTCAGTTTATTACTCGAAATCCTGCATTTCAGAGCGAAGGAAAAGCCCTCGATAAGTATTTGTCTCGCGGACGAGAATCCGCAGAACAGTTATGCGGCCTTATTCTTGAGCATCTTGAACGTCAGGATGTCTCGCTACTAGAATTTGCGGCAGGTTATGGCCGTGTCACACGTCACTTAAAAGAGGTGATGCCGAAGGCTGATATTGTTGCCTGCGATATTCACGACAAGGCGACTATGTTCATCACGGAAAAGTTTGGTGTGACCGCAATCGGATCGTCTGATAACCCCGATGAGTTTTCTACTGACAGGGACTTCGACGTAGTATTTGCGCTATCGTTCTTTTCACACATGCCAAAGCAAACATGGCCGCGATGGCTACGGGCATTGGTGCGGCAGGTTAAGTCTGATGGCATCCTGATCTTTACGACCCACGGCCTGCAAAGTGTGCGACTATTTCCAGACTATTGCGCCGACGCCGAAGGCTTTTGGTTCAAGTCGGTAAGCGAGCAGGACGACCTAAACACATCATTATACGGCAGCACGGTGACAACATTCGATTACGTCAACCGACAGATTGCCGATAGTGGAGCGCGTTTAATCCGATTTCAGGAAGCAATGTGGTGGCAACACCAAGACCTTTATATTTTACGAAAGTAAGTTAGCGCGATGCACGTTTCTGCAACTTGGGATCTCAGTTTTCATATTGCCATTGTCTGCCTAGAGTTCGCGCACAGCTTCGATAGTAGTGCAATCAAACACAGGTATCGTGTTCGTGCCATAATATTCTGGTATAAAACCGAGACAACGAAGGTGTCGGAGCCAACGTTTGTATTTGCTGTTCGGATTAGGCCAAAATTGCTCGTCCGAGATTGACTCGAACAAAATGTCGAATTCGTTTGGACCGTCCGTGCAGCAACTGAGATGAGCGTGGCGGGCGACGCTTGGGCTGGAAAATAGTTTTAAAAGCGCGTCCCAGGCTTCATCGGCTATATGCGCGTCCGACCTCATTTCATGGCTAGCCCCCGGCTCGCTCGGTTGGGCGGCGCGAGCCTCGTCAGAAGGTTTGTCGCTAGTCGCGATCGCGCGTGTCACGCTGATCGTCCTCGTTCTGTGAGAACCAGCTTTCATGAAGATTTGCTTGGTTCAAATCGCCTTTGATAAGTAGGCACGTGGTGGAATTCTTCCATTTGACAACAGAATAGTCAGACGTCGAGCCGTCCAACGTTATTGCGTATCGCTTCGACAATTCGTCGAATGACCACATACCGTCGATGGTTTTATTTCGATCTCGGTCGTTAGTGTCCTTTGGGTTCTTCTCGTCTTCGAAAATCACATGATGATTTTCGTCCAGGACGAGGGATTTAGTTTAATCGAGTGACGTCACATACGAACAAAGAGAAAGAACCTCCCAGCCGGGAACTGGCGGAGGACTGGTCACTGTTATTATCTGACCGATGATTCCCGAGACGACAACTACGCCAGAGAATGTCAGCCAAACTTTCGTCCAGAGGAACCGAGTTCGTTGTCTTCTTGCCATGAGCGTCGTTTCTGGGCGGCAATTTCGAATCCAAAGATAAGCCGCCTAAATATATTTCCTGACGGCCAACAGATCGATCTTGGATCCTCCACAGAGCCATTAATTCTCCGATGCAGATATGCTACGCCCCCGTCCCACTATTTGGACTGCTTGAACCGTTGTCGCTTGCGCAATCGCACTCCTGGGCCGCCGCCGTTCTCGTCGATGAACTCGACGCCTGCTCGTTCCATTGCGGCGCGGAGCTTTTGCGTTGTATCTGCGCGCCCCCCAAGTGGCCCTTCAGTCGCCTCCAATCTCTTGACCGTTGGCACCGATACACTCGCGGCAGAAGCCAGATCGGGCTGGGACCAACCGAGTAACGCGCGTGCTGCCTTAACCTGCCGTATTGATACTTTTGGTATTGACACGCCGATCCTCTTATATTAATACTATTGGTATCACTTTGCTAGTCCGAACCGGAAAATTTCGAACCTGGGTTGGAGATATCCAATGAGTACTCTCTCGTTCGCGACAATCCAATATACCGCGATCCGCGATCGCATCCGCGCGCTAGACCCCAAAATCGACGAGCAAACCCTCGCCGACTCGGTGGAAGGGCTCACCGACGTGCATGAAATCCTCGCCGCCATACTACGTGGCGCTCTCTCGGACGAGGCCCTCGCGACCGGCCTTAAATGCCGGATCTCCGACATGCAGGACCGGCTGAACCGACTACAAGATCGGGCGACCAAACGGCGTCAGATCGCCAAGGACGCTATGGTCGAACTGGACCTTACAAAACTCACGGCCCCCGATTTTACCGCGTCTATTAGGACGGGAATCCCTGCACTGGTAGTGCTCAATGAGGATGAAGTCCCCAAGACTTATTGGGAACCGGGCGAACCCAGGCTGAGACGCCAAATCCTGGCGAACGATCTCAAAGGGGGCGCCGAAGTTGCTGGGGCCACCCTCTCCAATCCGGAGCCCATTTTGAGCGTGAGGATACGGTGATGGGCTTTACAGCAAAACAAATTCAGGCTCTGAGGCGAAATCTTGATCACCGTCATGTTCGGACCCGCGAGGTACACGGCCGCGAGCTGTCCTATGTTCAAGGCTGGTACGCGATTTCAGAGGCCAACCGGATCTTCGGGTTCGATGGTTGGAACCGGGAGACAGTCGAGTCCCGCTGCGTCCTTACCCGCGAAAACCGAGGCACATTCCTGTCGGTATATATTGCCCGAGTTCGGGTCACAGTACATGCAGGCGGCGCGACCATAATCCGTGAGGGCCATGGCACTGGCGAAGGCCACGGGACATCCCCCGGCGAGGTGCACGACATAGCTCTCAAGGTCGCGGAAACCGATGCCACAAAACGGGCGCTGGCTACCTTCGGAAAGCCGTTCGGCCTTGAGCTCTATCGGAGCGGCAGTAGCCCCTCCAAGAATCCCCTGTCTATACCTTCTGGGTTGACCGCCGCCCCGTCAGGCCTCCATCCGGACGATACGACGCCTATACCACGCCCATCACGGTACTATGGTCGACGCCAGGATCTGGTCACTCGGGACCGGACGCTAGGTCGACGTAATTTGGATGTGCAGCCGTCGGCGGGCCCCTCGATAGTCCCGGAATCAAATGACCCCTTCCCTACTCAGGTCGACAAGAGCGTTCTCACCATCTCCGAGCCCAAGCGGCTGCGTGACAAAGCCCATCTCAGATTCGTGGCCTCGCAGCCCTGTCTGGTCTGCGGACGGCAGCCGTCTGACCCGCATCACTTGCAATTTGCGCAACCCAGAGCGCTCGGCCTCAAGGTCAGCGACGAATTTACTGTCCCGCTGTGCCGAAGCCATCATCGACAGCTCCATCAGTTTGGCAACGAGAAGTCCTGGTGGGCGAATCTAGGGATTGGACCAATGGAGACCGCCAAGCACCTGTGGGAAAAAAACCATCCATTGGCCGTAGCTACCTGCACAAAGGCTATCAATGACGGAACGTCGAATAGTTCCCCCGGCAAAAGAGAATAGGCGCTTTTCCACGCCTTTCCGGCGAGTTGGCAATCGACGGAATGTCTACTGCAGAAAATCATGATCAATCTGGGGGCGCATGGACCGGCATTAAACCGGCTTAAATGCTTCCAGATCAAGATATCCGCGCATGCCGGCTAACATTATGGCACCGATATGAAGTTGCAGGACGAGTTCTCCGGTCAGGATCAGCGCGGCCAGCTCCGCAGGCGTCACAAGTCTGAGTTCGATGCCGGCCTCGGTCTGCGCGGATGCGGCGCGAGATCCGGTTTCGACGAAGAATGAATGCATCTGGTTCGACAGCCGCGAGGTGCAGGGAGCATAGGTTCCCAGTGCATATACCGTCTTGGCTGGAAATCCGGTTTCTTCCATTAACTCGCGGTTGCAGGTCTCGGCGGCAGCTTCACCTTTGTCCACCAGACCCGCCGGCAATTCCCAAGTAAAGCGTTCGAGCGCGGGGCGGTATTGACGTACGATGGGAATTTTTCTGTCCGGCGTCACCGCCACGATGGCAATATAATCCCGCTGACCGACCGCGTGATAAAGCTCGCTCGCCGCGCCCGCCGTGAATTCGACTTCGCGCTCGACGATGGCTACCCACGGAGAAATCGTGGTAATGCGCCGGGCTTTAATCTTCGGCCAGTCTTCAGCCATTGTTCCCATCTATATCAGACTGCGTATGGACTACTTTAACTTCACCGTCCGAGCCGACCGCCTGAGATAGGTCGTGGCGAACGCATAAGCGTACCAGCGCAGGTATGCGGGTAGCCAGCGCAGGACCTGGAAGCGGCTCGAGCCGCTCGTGCGTTCGAACCATTTCGCAGGCACCTCGCTGATTTTCCAACCGAGCCGGTGGCATTTCACCAGCAGTTCTATGCTGTAGCAAAAGCCCCGGTCCGACTCGACCACAATTTGATCCATCGCGCGCCGCGAAAACAAGCGAAAGCCATTGCTGGCGTCGTGCGTCGGCAATCGCGCTAGATGATAGAGCGTCAAATTGCCGACGTAAGCGCAAAACGCCTTTAGCCACCTGCAACCGACCATGCTGCCGCCCGCTATGAAGCGACTGGCGCAGACTACGTCGCAGCCGCTCTCGGCGCGCACCAGCAGGGCGTCGATGATACCCGCGTTATAGTCGTCGTCGGCCATCAGAACGATCGCGAAGGGCGCTTTGGTTTCGGCGAAGCCCGACAGTACGGCGCCGTGCACGCCGCGGCCGCTGTTGCGCACGAACTCGATCTCCAGTCCGCTGAGCATCTCGCGGTTGTCACGAATCACCGGCAGCGTGTCGTCGTCCTCGCTGTCGTAACAGATCAGTACGCGCGTCGGCGTCGCCACATCGC
>Ga0206967_1176_pt1 | contig 12465 bp, 3 predicted proteins | sample Alteio_BWOrgHeat_24_FD_153259 | JGI IMG/M metagenome (GOLD analysis project Ga0206967, IMG submission 153259) | Enriched cells from forest soil in Barre Woods Harvard Forest LTER site, Petersham, Massachusetts, United States -... | ecosystem: Environmental > Terrestrial > Soil > Temperate forest > O...
GACACCACTTATTTCATAACGAATGCCGTTTACATCTACGGAAACACCGTATTGGAAGGCGGCACGATCATAAAAGGAGCAGCCGCAAGTGGCGGGGTCAATGTGTACGATTCTATTACCTGCAAAACCAGGCCTTATCAGCCCGCGATATTCACGTCCAAAAATGACAACAGTGTCGGTTACACCATCTCCGGATCGACGGGCACACCCAGCGGATACAATGCCGCGTTGGTGATCAATTGCGCAGCTACCAACCTCCAATATTTGCGATTTAACAACGCGAGTAACGCGCTTTCGCTTGCTGGCGGGTGCACAAACAGTGTCAGTCATTCGCAGTTCGGGAATTGTGTTAATGCCATTAAACAAGGCGATTACAGCTACGCACAGTTGCATAATTGCCTGTTCTATAATGCCGCCACCGTGATCTCGACCGGCGATGCCACCATTAACGCAGACAATCTTACGGTGTCCCAGTGTGGAACCCTGGCCTACGACTGGGACATCAACGACAGTGTCTTAACGTTGACCAACTGTTTGTTGGTGGCTGTAACAAACTGGGGATCCTTCGGTACCGTGACGACAAACTTTACCGCAACAAATGCCAGCTATACCAATGTTTTCCAGCAGGTAGGAGCTGGGAATTATTACCTGGCAACCAACAGTCCCTACCGGAGCGCAGGCACGACGAACATTAATGCCATTACCCTGGCCCAAGTGCGTCAAAAAACAACTTACCCGCCAATTCCGCCTCTGTCTTTCACGAATGATGATATTCGCCTGGTAACAACCAACACCATTTTGAACCCTCAGGCCCCCACGGGACACCAACACTCCCGATTTAGGCTATCATTACGACCCAATTGACTACATGACTACATGGATGTATTCCAATGCCGTTGTCACACTTACAAACGGCGTTGTCTTTGGTTATTGGAGGAATGTTGGCCTCTGGATGGAAAATAACAGCGGGCTCGTTTCTCAAGGCACTCCCAATCAGAGAAATGTCATCGTTTACTATTCGTTAGTTCAGGAACAACCCGTCAAATTGATGTCGTCGGACACTAATTTATCGGACTATCCCGTGAACTCGTACCCTATCACAACCTATCACAGCACGCTTACCAAATACCCATCCGTTTATCTCAGGTTCACTTCCATATATGCGCCCCAGGTTTCCCAGCATATCATTTATACGCCTGGGAATTATGGCGTCAGTAACTTGAACGCATTGGATTGTGAAACGTACGGGGCTAGTGCACAGTGGAATTTAAATGTACCGGCCGGTGGGCGGTTTGCCTTGCAAAACAACCTCTTTCAATACACGCAAATCCCGGCGTCCGTGACCGGAACCTTGATTGGCTACAATAATTTAATGCGTGGAGATGGAAACGATTATTACGCGGTTACCGGTTTCGGTGGCTCGACCATCACCAATCACAACAACGCTTTTGACGGGCTCACTGGAGGCATCACGATGCCCGGCACCATCGGATACAACGCATATCTGAACACAAACACCATTCATAACTCCATCCTGACCAATGATATCGTGACCAATCTGACGTGGATTAGCGGGCCGCTTGGCAATTATTATCAGCCAACCAACAGCCCATTAATCGACCGGGGAAACACCACAGCCGACCAACTCGGGCTTTACCATTACACCACCCAGACAAATGAGTTGCCTGAGACCAATTCGATTGTCGATATTGGCTATCATTACGTGGCGGTAGACGTGAACGGCAATCCCATTGACCTTAACAGCAATGGGATTCCTGATTATCTTGAAACTCCCGATGGACCCGTGCCTCCATATGTCGCAGTCCAACCTTTAAGCCAGGATTGTGTCCCTGGAAGCGGAGTCGAATTCACTGCCGGTGTCGACGGCATAATGCCGATTAGTTATCAATGGCTTTTTAACGGCACCAATATAACGGGCCAAACAAACAGCCAGTTGATCCTGTATAATTTGCAAACGACTAATGGCGGCAATTATTCATTGGTCGCCACCAATATTGGCGGCTCGGTCACCAGCACCCCCGCAGTATTGACGATCTGCGTCCCAGGATTCAATAGCCTTACCAACATTTCAGTCGCCGCTGGCTCCGGGGCGCATACGATTTCACTTTCTGGCATAACAGGAGGCTGCAGCACAAACACGGTTCTATCGTTCAGCGCCACTTCCTCAGACACAAATCTGGTCGGGACGCCAACCATCAATTACACCAATTGGAATTCCATGGGCAGCCTAATTCTGACGCCTGGGCTAACCGCGACTGGAAGCGTGACGATTAGCGTCATTCTTAATAATCAGAATGCGGGAGGCATCAACGGCGTTATCTCATTTGGATCCGGTGGCTATGTTGATAATGCGAATCCTTCGCTCGCCTCCTATTTGCAGCTAGGCGCGGGTGTAACTCTAGGCGCGGACTCGGACAACTTTGGATCTATAACGAATGGCACACCCGTCCTGTTTACTTCGATTGCATTGAGCCCCGGGAGCACTTCCAGCCCATTTTGGATATTTACGAATGCTGGCACCGTTTATAGCATGGAGGCCGAATTACCTAACGGTGCCGCCGCTGGATATCTGACCTTAACTATGGCCGGTCCCGGCATTTTTCACGAAACGGGATTTAAAGATTCATTTGGCTCTTGGAACGGGGGGGCGAACTTCAGCGTCGGCTCGACAAATGTGTTTTTTTCGATGTCCGCGGGCGTTACCTCCACCTACGCCATCACGAACACATTTCAAGTCACTGTCTTGCCTTCGACGAACGCTCCGGTCGTGCAACTCACTTCGCCTACAAACAACCAGGTGTTTGTCTTTTCACCCACGAACGTCCTGCTGACGGCCACCGCGACATCCAGTATTGGGATCAGCAATGTGGAGTTTTTCGTTGGTTCAACCGCACTTGGAAGCACTAATTTGACCCCGTATCAATTCTTATGGACAAATGTTTCTGCCGGTGTATATGCCATTTCCGCAAAGGTGACCGATAATATCGGGGCGGCAGCTACCAATACGGTAACCAACATTATCGTCAACGCCACGCCGATGGTGAGCATCATTAGTCCCACAAATCTCTCATACTACTTGGAGGTGACAAATGTGACCCTGTCGGCCAGCGCTTCGGACAGTGACGGCAGTATAAGCTCCGTGCAATTCTACAGCTTCACGAATTTGCTGGGAACCGTCACAAGCACTGGGACGAATGGCTACTACAACCTCTTTTGGACAAATCTTAGTGCAGGCGTTTATCCGATCGTGGCAGTTGCCACGGACAACCGCGGGGCCGCCAGCTTTTCCTCCAATAAAGTCTTCAGGGTCGCCTCGGCAAATTCACCTCCGTCCATAACGATCAGCTATCCGACGAATGGCTCGACATTTCCGGCGTGTGCCGATTACACAATTCTCACGTCAGTCACGCAGGGAACCGGCGCAATCACGAATGTTGAATTCTTTGTCAACGGTGTTTCGGTCGGCAGCATAACAAACATCCCTTTCAACCTGACCAGGAGCGATTGTCAGCCTGGCACCAACGTTCTTCAGGCGATGGTGACCGACGCCTTGGGATTCACCGCAACTTCCGCGTCCATCACCAACATAATCACTTCCCAAGACCCGGTAGGCAACGGCTTCTGGGATCCTAATTTTGGGAATCCGGGAGTTTATGATGATGACACTGATGGTTTTATCTATGCCATGGCTATTAACGGCACCGATTTGTATGTGGCAGGCGATTTTCAGGGGATGAATGTCACATCTACACCGAGCGTGCCTTATGCAATTGCGAAATGGGATGGCACCAACTGGACGCCTATGCCAGACACGAATTACGGAGCGGACCGTCCCTGGTTTTGCTGCAATGCAAATTTCGATGAACCGGTTTGCGCGATAGCGCTTCAAGGTAAAAATGTCTATATCGGCGGGGCCACCAATCTTGCTGGCGAAAGCTATTTGGAAAGGTGGAACGGTGTGACATGGGATCAGGTGGGATCCCCGCTCCAGGGATCAATCTACGCCATCGCCATCGGGAATTCGAATATCTATGTTGGCGGTGACTTTCAGTCAGTAGGCGGCGACGCCAGCATGCAATACATGGCGATGATGACTTCCTCCAATACTAATTGGGCGAGTGTGGGTGCAGCCAATGTGAATGGACCGGTGCTGGCAATAGTGAATTTGGATGACACGCTTTTTATCGGCGGCAACTTCACTGCAGCCGGAACAAATTCCAATCTGAATTTTATTGCTCAACTCAATGCAAATAGCTGGGTAGATTTGGCAGGCGGGGTGTCACGCAGCGCAGACAGCAATCCAGGGATAGTCAGGGCGCTTGCAGTGTACGGCCATACGTTGGTCGTTGGGGGGGATTTTGACACAGTGAGTGGAAATAATGGCGCCGCCGGGATTGCTCAATGGAACCAAAATAAATGGAATACAATCGGTGGTGGGCTAAGCCCCTCTTCTGGAGGATTGGATATTGCCTATTACGACTACGGCCGTGCAATTTTCGGCCCAAGTGTAAGAGCGTTAGCTGTTCGATGCAATGAGCTTTTTGTAGGAGGTCGGTTTATTGGGGCGTTTAACGGCACCAATTTGGTGATCGCTCATGATGTGACAAAAGCAACCTGGCATGAGGATTTGCAAAGTTGGACTTGGGAGGATTTAGATGAAGGATTTGACGTCGTCGATTCTTCTTACTATGACAGCACTGGTCCTGTCGTGGCTTTGGCTTTGATGCCGGGAGCAACCAATACTTCTTATGATTTGTTTGTCAGCGGCGATTTCTCCACTGCCGGACCCAAACAGCAAACTTGCAATGATATTGCCCGATGGAGTGTTGGCAGACCGTATCCACCGACCGCGCCTACGGTGACAATGACGCAGCCTCAAAGTGGTACTGTTTTTACGTTCCTTTCAACTGGGTACACTACTAATATCACACTCTCTGCTAATGTTTCAACTTACAACTCAAATATTGCTTCCGTGAATTTCGTTCTGGATCGGAGATATTCCGATTATAATTATATTCTCGGGCCGGCCACTAACACCAGCAGCAATATCTATTAATATACGTGGACACCATACGTTGGACAAAACGATGGCGCTCATATTTTGACTGCGGTCGCCACCGATTCGAACAATCTCACGGGTGTATCGGCGCCGGTAGTTATTAATTTGAAGTATCCAAGTGAGACAAATGTGGTGGCCGCCGACGATCGCTTCACCGTTACGGCAAACGGCCCCCCCACCAATTTGCTTGTCCTGACAAATGATTTTCCCTCATCTGGGCTGCGTATCAGCCAGTTGAATCCCGTGCGAACAATCGCTGGGACACCCACAATCGCCTTCAATGGCTTGAGTATTCTTTACACCCCCAATCCCTACGCCTACGGAACCGATATTTTCTTCTATACGGTCACCAATTCCAGCGGTCACAGCGATTCCGCCACCGTCACCGTGAATGTGTATGCCCGACCGACAGTCGAGATTCTCTCACCATACGATGGTCAACAGGATGGCGCCGGCACCAATCTGACGATCACCGGTGCCGCGCAAGACTTCGGCGGTTCAATTACGAACGTCAGTCTTTTCCTCAATGGATTGATTTTAGTAGGCCAAACCAACAACAGTGCCTTCAGTTTCTCCTGGGTCACAAACACCCCGGGTTTTTATCAGTTTGTTGCTGTAGCATACGACAGTAACGGGATGACGAACGCCTCGACGCCTGTGACTGTCGCCGTTACCAATGCCTCCACGGCTACGAATGTTTTGACCGCCAATATTTCAGACCTTCCGACCGGCGTTTCGGGGGTTGGAAGTCCAAAATACACAGTCGTACAGGCCGGATTGTTCGATTTGACTGGAGCAGCGCAGGATTCAAATACCGGCGACTCAGTCTCTTATCAGGTCCTATTACATCCCCAAGGTGATCCATTCACCATCATCGCAAATGTCACACCCCCACCACTCAATTCCTCCGGGTTTCATTCGGGAAGTGTCAGTTCCGACCTTGGCATTTGCGATTTCACCAGCATTCAGAATGGCGTTTACGATCTGGAATTGATCGTGCGGGGCGGCGGAGGCGAAGCCACTGTCACTCAAACATTTCAACTGGACTCGCAACTCAAGATCGGGCAGTTCAGTTTCAGCGAGCAGGATTTGATTCTGCCCGTGAACGGCATCCCCATCACCGTCACGCGCACTTACAATTCATTGAACCCGATTTCGAGCGATTTCGGCTATAGCTGGTCCTTCGCCATCAACAGTATGGATGTCCAATTGCAGGATGAAGAGCGGGAGAATATTCAACTCGGCGGCGATACATTTAACACCACCAGTGGCGGAGGCGGCAACGGTTCGATCAGTGTGCGTAGTGGAGGAGGTCGGGATGTCACCTTGACTTTGCCGGATGGCAGGCGCGTAACTTACGCATTCACGCCGTATGGCCCAGGTTCCGATTTCCGCGCTTACGCCACTTGGACCGCGCCGGCCGGTGTTACCGCGAAACTTGACATTTTAAACGTCACAGGTTCTTCCGATGAGATTGACGTCCTCATCGGCCTCCCGCCCTATTGGCATGACGCTTTGCTTGGTTCAACGTTTGACAATTCTGACGTGCCTGGCTGGACCTTAACGACCATTGATGGCACCCGATATAACATCACCCGCGGGGCGGCCAAGCATATTACTTATGAAGATCCGAACAACCCTGGACTGCCTCTTCAAGCCCTGGTTTACGGAACGCCGATGCTCACGAGCATCGTTCAAACGAATGGCAGCACCATCGTAATCAATACGAACAGCATTTACCATAAGGACAACACCACGACCAATCGCACGGTCAATTTCGCGCGGGACAGCCAGGGCCGCATTACGGGCATTTACGACCCGAACACCGGCACCAACGGCTCCCCGCTGGTGCAATATGTTTACGATCAGGATAACGGCAATCTTCTCCAGGTGATCAAGTTGGTGGATGCCAATGCCAAAACATTCACCACAAACCGGTATGATTACAACAATCCCAGCTTCCCGCACTTCATCACGTCCATTGAGAACGCGGATGGAGTTCCAGTAGCGCGGAATTTTTATGATGGCAGCGGCAAATTGACCGCAGTGGAGGATGCAGACGGCAATCTGACCCAGTTTGTTCATAATCTGACCAACAACGTGGAAATCGTTGTTGATCGTTTGGGTCATACCAACAGCTATGGCTATGACCTGAATGGGAATGTGATCGCGCAGACCAACGCTCTGGGGCAAATCACACAGATGGGGTATGACGGGAACAACAACAAGACGAACCAGACCTTATTTCTCAACGGCTCGGCTTATGCCACGAGCAGCTATGCGTACGATTTGGCCAACAACCTGCCGCTGGTCTCTGTGGATGCGCTGGGTCGCAGCAATGTGTTTACTTACAATGCCATCGGGGAAGTGACGAACAGTGTGGACGCGCGCGGATACGGCACCACGAACACGTACGATAGTTCGGGCAACCTTACCTCGACCACGGACTCATTGGGCGACGTCACTACGAATTCGTATTACGGAGACGGTCTGCTGGAAAGCTCAGTGGACGCACTGGGGACGGTGGCAATGAATTATTACGACGCGAATGAAAACCTGACTTCCACAGCGACTATGGACACCAATGGCGTCATTCTGAGTACGAACAGTTTTACCTACGACGCCAACGGCAACCGCACCAACTCCACCGTCTGGCGGCATGTGCCCGGGAACACCAACTGGGTGGGAGCGACGACCACCTACATCTATGACGCCCAGAACCGCTTGGTGCAGACGATTGACGCCAGTGGCGGGACGAACACGGTGGTTTACAACGCGATCGGCAAGCAGCAGGCGACGATTGACGCCAACGGCAACACCACCACCTACTTTTACGACTATCAGGGGCGGCTGACGAATACGACCTACCCGGACTTGACCACCGAGGGCGCGGCTTACGATGCCGCGGGCAATCGCACGAATAGCATGGACCGCCTGGGACAGGCCACGACTTACGTCTATGACGCCCTGAATCGCGTGACGAACACCATTTACGCCGATGGCAGCACGAACGCCACGGTTTATGACGGCGTGGGCCGGGTGCAATATTCCATTGACGCACGGGGAACGACGAATGCCTTTGGCTATGATGCGGCCGGCCAGCAATTGGCGGTGACCAATGGTTTTGGGGCATCCGTCTCGAACGTGATGACCTACCAATATGATCTGAATGGCAATCGGACGGTCATGACCGACGGCCTCAATCACAGCACGACGAACGTGTATGACGCTTTAAACCGGGCGGTCGCCATCTTATTCCAGGATGGCACGACGCAAGTTTCGGTGTATGACAAATTGGGCCGAAAGATCGCGCAAACCGATCAGGCCGCGAATACCACCTTGTTCGGCTACGACGCGCTGGGGCGCTTGACCTCGGTCACAAATGCCTTGAACAAAGTGACGACCTACGGCTATGATGAAGCCGGCAATCAAACGAACCAAGTGGATGCCTTGTTCCGAACCAATACTTACGCGTTCGACGCCTTGGGCCGTAGAATCAGGCATTCCTTGCCGGGCACACAGTCCGAAACGTTCGGTTATGATGCGTTGGGTAATTTGCGTTACCAAACCAATTTTAACGGCGTGGTGATCACCAATCAATATGACGTGATGAACCGGTTGACCAATCGGGCCAGCTCGGGTGGATTGCTGGCGGCGTTCACCTACACGACCAACGGCCTGCGTCAAACGATGACTGACCCAAGCGGGTTGACCACTTACGTTTATGACAATCGCGACCGGTTGCGGACGAACGCCACTCCCCAAGGCACTCTTTCTTATGGATACGATGCCAACGGGAACGTTACAAATATTGCCACGTCAACCGGCGGAACGCTGGTGACCTACCAATATGACGCGCTGAATCGCTTGACAAACGTGGTGGATGGCCGCCTGGTTGGGACAGAAAACACCGCCTACGGCTTTGATGCCGTGGGGAATTTGCAGAAAATTCAGTACCCCAACGGCGCGACGAATTTCTATCAATACGACAGCCTGAACCGCTTGACCAACCTCGTGTGGGGGACGAATGGAACCACTATCGCGAGCTTTTATTATCAATTGGGGCCGACGGGAACCCGCACCACTTTGCAGGAATACGTCAGTGGCGCCAATCGCACCAACCGCTGGACGTATGACCCGTTGTACCGGTTGACGCTGGAGGCGATCACCACCAACAGCACCCTCTGTTCGCTGGGCTACACGTTCGATGACGTTGGAAACCGGTTGACACGTTCGGTCACCAATTTCAGCGTCCCGGCCTCGTTGACCAACCAAACGTTCACCTTCAACACCAATGACTGGCTGGCCACAGATGGTTACGATGCTAATGGCAATACGACCAACAGCACGACGACTAATTATCAATACGACGTAGAAAACCGGTTGACCAACGCCTGCAATGGCGCGGTGGTGATCGTGTATAACGGCGATGGCCAGCGCGTGAGCAAGACCACGACAACTGGCGGGACAACCCTTTACCTGGTGGACACCCACAATCCAACCGGCTACGCGCAAGTGCTGGAAGAGTTCTCAGTCAGCGGCACCACCAACCTGACGCGCGCCTACACATATGGCATGGACTTGATCAGCCAGCGATTAATTGGCATGAGCACCAATTTCTTCGGGCATGATGGACATGGGAGTGTGCGATTCTTGATGAGCACCAACGCCATCATCACGGACACATTCACGTATGACGCCTACGGGACCTTAATCAGTTCGACCGGCACGACTCCAACGCACTACCTATATTGCGGCGAACAATTTGACAGCGACCTGGGCTTTTACTTCCTTCGCGCCCGTTACCTGAATCCCAATACCGGACGGTTCTGGACCATGGATACCAGCGAAGGAAACCAGGAAGACCCGTTATCACTTCATAAGTATTTGTATTGCCAAGGAAATCCGGTAAATGGGCGAGACCCAAGTGGACATGAAGATTTGTCAAGCATTGTTACCACGATGGGCGCGATAGGAAGGGTTGCTGGCATGACCTACAGTGCCGTTAGTGGTGCTTATTTATCCGCTTCTATAGCCCTGGCCCCTGTTGCTCAGGCAACCATCAACACGATTTTTTGGGTAGATGCTATTACCACGACCGTTGGCGCTGCTGCGGTTGTGTTGCCCGAGGTGCTGAATTTAGCGGCTGATTTGGGAACGAGAATTAACCGTGCTTATTCCATGAATACGACTGCGATTCCCTCTGCTCCTGGACGGGGAAGTGGCGGGCAGTTGGGATACGGTCTTACAATCGAGAATATAGGCGGACAGCAGCTCCAAGCGGCAGGAGGGAAATACTTTGGGGTTGGAAACAATGTCAAAGGAATTGACGGAACACTTGGAGTGCAGGGCAATGTTATCGTTTCATTTAAGGCACATAACCTCACCGACGATGGTCTTCTTACCGCTATCAAAAGAGACATGAGCAGTTTGCAAGCCCTCGACCCTGAAGCGATTAAAGGGTCAACACCCGGTGGTACACCATTCCAATTTGAGGGCGCTGCATCCGGCAGAATCGTCGTAATCGGCGTGCCTCAGACGCAGGCAAGCCTCATCATCTCTCCGGCGTTCATCGAGGAGTTACAACAGCTCGCCGAGGAAACCAAAACAATTCCGATAGTGCGTGCAGTTCGGGGTTGGGCTGGCCGCTAACTAAAAACATGAGTTTGACAATTTTAGTGCATCAAAAGCTCCCTGCTATCGGGATTGTTAGGTGGTTCGCTGATCCTCAGGTCAGTATCAGCTATGCGACTGGCCCTCTTGTGCAAATGTCTGAAGAGGAGTTTCGTGCTGTCGGCTGGAATTGGATTCAGCAACACTTTAAGGACTATGCAAAAATCAGGCTTACCGAGGAGCAAGCAAAGGCCGTTTTTGAGCACGGTGAGGAAAAGAGATTATTGAAAGACTGTCTTGCCGTCAGAATCAGAGCGGAGGATTCAGAAGACTTGACCCTCATTCCACAAATGTTTAGGAAAGGTACACTGGCGAGCTTGGAGAGTTTCAGCAAAGAGAAACGTCGAATGGTTCCTAAAAACAGCCCGCCGACCGTCTTTTGGAAAGCGTTTGACGATGTGCTGGCGATTGCTAGAGAAGAGGGATGAGCAGCAGGACGATGCGATAAAACGGGCCTTCTTTCGACAGTAGTTGAACGCAGTTTGCTTCCCCGCTGCGTCGAGACTGTGAGCATTGATTCCCCTGGGAGACTATCCGCCTTCGCTCGGAGCTACGGCGGGACAAGCTGCCTCAAAGTTCACAGACTCGACTCCGCCCCAAAATCAATCTGACCGCAATCGTCTCCCGCTACGGGTTTGCTCTCCTTGGTGGCCGTGCGCCAGCACCCCTTGCCAATCCCGCAGCGTGAGCCGTTGCCGCCAGACGCAGCAGAGGCGGCCGCAGCGACTCACATAACTTGGCTGAACCTGACGTGCGTGAGGCTGGTTTTGTTATTTTCCGCCGGAAGAACTCGACAATTCCCACTGCCCATGCGATACTCTTTCCGCGTGAAACAAGGAGCGCAAATGAAGGCACCGCAAGGTGTCCACGATCTCCGGCAAAATCTACTGCCGAAACGAAACCCTCATACCTCGATCGGCCAACCGCCGGAACGCAATTATGATGAAACAAATGAGCTGGAAGTGAGTTTAAGTGAATAGAACTGAGAAAAAACCGGGCTTAACTGGACTTAACCGGGCTATTCCGGGCTAAAAAACATATTTTTTTATTCAAATTAATGTTTATGACTGCCGCCTGGAAGATCGCGCAAACCGATCAGGCCACGAACACCACGTTGTTTGGCTACGACGCCCTGGGGCGCTTGACCTCGGTCACGAATGCATTGACCGAAGTGACCGGCTACGGTTATGATGAGGCCGGCAATCAAACGACCCAGGTGGATGCCTTATACCGGACCAATCTGTATGCCTATGACGCACTCGGGCGACGCGTGAGCCACACCATGCCGGCGACAAATCTCATCGAGACGTTCGGTTATGACGCGCTGGGGAATTTGCATTACCAGACCAACTTTAACGGCGCGGTGATCACGAACGAGTATGACGTGATGAACCGGCTGACGAATAAAATATCTGTCAACGGCTATCAAGTAACCTATGCTTACAATGCCGCGGGCCAGCGCACCAGCATGGTGGACGTGACCGGTTCGACCACCTATGGCTATGACCAACGCGACCGGCTGTCGCTCAAAACGGTGGCTTGGACGAGTGGCCCGAGCATTTCCTTGAGTTATTTGTATGACGGCAACGGCAACGTGACGAACCTATGGTCGAGCACGGTGGGCGGCGTGAGCAATATTTATTCGTATGACGCGCTCAACCGGCTGACGAATGTGGTTGCCTGCGGCAATATGGCGGCAGGATACGGATTTG
>Ga0206967_1177_pt1 | contig 12410 bp, 5 predicted proteins | sample Alteio_BWOrgHeat_24_FD_153259 | JGI IMG/M metagenome (GOLD analysis project Ga0206967, IMG submission 153259) | Enriched cells from forest soil in Barre Woods Harvard Forest LTER site, Petersham, Massachusetts, United States -... | ecosystem: Environmental > Terrestrial > Soil > Temperate forest > O...
AAAGCTCGGCGACGGGATCTGGTTCGTCGCCGGCGGATCGCATAACAGCATGGTCGTGGAATTTCCATCCTACATTACGGTGATCGAAGCGCCGCTCAGCGAAGCGCGCTCACTCGCCGTGATCGCCGAAGCGAAGAGGCTCGTCCCCAACAAGCCGATCAAGTACCTGATCAACACGCACTCGCATTTCGATCACTCGGGGGGCGTGCGAACCTACGTCGCGGAAGGCGCCACGATCATCACGCAGTCCATCAACGTGCCGTTTTACCAACGCGCCTGGGCTGCGCCGCGCGCGATCAACCCGGACAGCATGTCCAAAGGCGCTAAGAAACCGAATTTCATTCCGGTGAAGGATAAGTACGAACTGGGCGATGGCGGCCGGACGCTGGAGCTGTACCACGAGAACGGCTCCCTGCACAACGCAGGCATGCTGATCGTCTACTTCCCCAAGGAAAAAATCCTCGAGGAAGCCGACGATTTCACCCCGGACCTCCCTGAACTCGCCGCCCCCGGCGGCATCCGCCCGCCGGTCTTCATAGCCAACCTGCTGAAGCAAATCGAGGATTTGAAGCTGGACGTGAAAACGATCGCGCCCATGCACGGAATCGTCGTGCCGTTCTCCGACTTGCAGAAAGCGGCGAGCAGCGGCAGTGCAACAGGAAGCGGAAAGGCTTAGACAGCGATCAAAGCTTATCTGTGCCACTGCACCTGAAATGAGGCGCGGCAATCTTTTAAAACTGCGCGTTCCGCGCTAGATTTGAATAGCCCAAGCAAGCACCGCGCGCCCGTAGCTCAGCTGGATAGAGCATCTGCCTTCGAAGTAGGCAGCGCAAATAGAATAAGTGCCGCGTCTGGTGTCGCTTACACACAAACGCGCGGTGCAACCAACCCGTTGAATTGGACTGAAGTTGGACCCAAAGTTTGGCCTCATCGACGGGCTGCCCGGCCCTAAATGACGTGGTTCATTCGCCCGAGCCAATCACCTCTCCCGCGTTCGAATTGAGATACAGCGTCCGTGCCGACGGTTCTTCCGTGAAGTCGAACATCGAGCGAATGTCACCCGCGAGAGCGTCGAATGAGGAGTCGCCGATCCGTCCGGTGGACCAGTTGTCTTCGACGAATCGAATGATTGAGCTCTGGTCGGTGACCCCATGATCCACAAAATTCTGCCTCGCCCATGGCGAAATCACGAGCATCGGAAGGCGAGTCCCATAACCGCAACGCGCCTGGTAGCCGCCGGCAACCTTGGCGGGATTGCCTCCGCAGAGGCCCGGCCCTGTTAGCGCATCGCGCGCCGTCTGTGACTGGTTGATGGTTGGGGGCATTACGTGATCGTACCAACCGCCGGAATCATCCCAAGCCAAGACGACGGCGGTTTCCGGCCAAGTTGGAAGCGATTGCAAGCGATTGATGAAATCGACCACGAACTGCTGCTCCAGCAGAGGATTCGAATATCCTGCATTCCCGTCCTCGTAGGCCGGAGCCTTAATGAAGCTGACAGCGGGCATGTTGCCGGCTTCAGCGGCGTTCCAAAAATCGGGAATATCGTACTCATGGTTTGCCTGGTCGCCCTGGTGACCGATCATTGCTACGGAAGTCGGCCGCAGGTGATACGGGTTGGCGGTGGAGGCGTAGTACTGGAAGGGCTGATGGTGCGGGATGTAGTCGGCGCGCACGCCTCCATTCGTGGTCGTGTGAGTTGCACTGCAATCGCTGAAGCCTCCTTCGAACCAGCCCCAGGTGATATTTTGGGTGTTGAGCAGGTCGCCGATGTTCTTGCCGCCTAGACCGACTTGATCCGGGCTGCCGCAGTCATCATAGAGCGGATCCGCGTCGCCGATAAGAGTAGATTGAACGATGTCGCCAGAGATGTTGCCAAGCGATGCGACAACGCCATGAGTCTGCCCTGAGATTAGGTTGACTGCGCCCGGCGCTGAGGGACCAAAAGTCGTGTTGAACGAGTTGTCGCTCATTGCGAAATGCTGTGCGTAGTTCCAAAGGGCGGTCACGGTGTTGCCGTCAAAATAGTCCACAACCTGGCTCAGGGGACACCCGGAACTCGCGGTGTGCTCTGGGAGCATGTCCATCAAGCCATGATCGAACGCGTTCTGCTCGTCGGTATAGTCGTGCGAGTCACTGCAGACGTGGGCCCGGTGAGATCAGGCACTCGCCCCATAATTTGCGGTAGCTGGCAGGGAGATAATCTCTATGCTCCGATACGGCGCTTCCTTCCCACAATGCTGACAACGAATCAAAGAAATTCGAGGCCCCCATTCCGCAAACATCGGTGACGTCTTTTTATCAGAGAACGAAACGGGAAGCGGCGTACGTGTCAAACAAAAAATGCAAATAACTCCCTTTGACCTGTCTGCAGCCACAGATTCGGAATTCATTTAACGCCTCCAATCGGAACGCATCTTTTGTGACGACCGATCACGGACCAGATCACCATGGACCAACATGCGGTCATCTGGAACAAACGTTCAAGTGATTGCTTGCGGTCTTCGGGGGAGGGATCCGAAACGTCCCGAAGGCTGCCAGATAAGCCCTTTTGAGAGGAATAAGCGGAATACTGGAGCAGAACTGGTGAGAAGACCCTAGAGGCGATCTATAGCTTACCGATGGGATGTTGTGGGAATGATTTCGGATGCCGGATGTCGCAGGGCATAGACGTGATCTCCCGCAACTCTCGGAAAGGACTATTCTTTCGCGTCGGGATGACTCAGTAACCAATCTTCCGGAGGGGAAGACACGTGCCGGAACAAAGGATTTGGTTTGGTAAACTGAACCAACGCTAGTCTTTCTTTCCTTTGCCCCCGCCTGACCTAGAAACACCACAATTGCGTCCTGGGTTTCACGAGCAGAGATGTTTTCCAGGGTCAGGACGGTGGTGTATACATCGGAGTTCGATGGCGGATGAAATTCTTGAAGCATGGGTTAGTTTATACAGCATCGGAGCGTTCAAAATGTCCCGAATCGTCGTGGGCCTTATCGCCACGTTGGCAATCGCCGCAGCGTTGTTTTCCCAAACCAAATCACACCGCAGTCTGACTGCGCCGACCTACTACATTGCGGCAAATGCGGAGTATAGGCATGCCGAGCAAATATGGCTGAGAGGTGCCTCCAATCTTCCCGCTGGTGCTGTCTTAGTCGTCGATGTTCAAAATTACGTTGGCGAAGGAAGCCAGATACTGAGCGTCAGGGCGCTGCCAAAACTGGGGAAAGATGGATTTTTTGAAGCTACACTTGCGCCGCTACCGAAGATGCAATTCAAGCATAACGTTGTCTGGTTAGTTTCGTTCTTCCCCAATTCCCCTGACCAAGATGCGACCGTTATAGGAACCGTCGGGAGACACGGGGAACAGCTTGGTTTTCCCAAGAATCCGCAGGCTTATGTTCTTTCCGGCGACAACGTCTATTTGGGGACCGCCGTTCACGTCGAGTGATTTGGCCTGCAAGGTCCTGAGAAGTCAGGTGGTCTCAACAGGTCAGTGCAACACTTGCTTGCAGTCTATCTGCCGGAGTTTGAAATCCCAAAGTTTTTCTTGGACGCTGATTTAAGCGCAGCGCTACCTCATCGAGTTCGGCTTGTGAATGCGCTGACAAGTCTGTTCGTTTCGGGAAGTACTGACGCAACAGGCCATTCGTGTTTTCGTTCGAGCCGCGCTGCCACGGGCTCTGCGGATCGCAGAAGTAAACGTTCACTTCCGTGTCTACCGTGAAACTTTTGTGCTGGGCCATTTCCAGCCCGCGATCCCAGGTCAACGAACGTCGCAAAGTTGCGGGCAGCTTGCAAATGTGTTGGCTGAGAGCGGCGACCACCGTAGCCGTGTCTTTGCTGGGCACCTTAACCAGCATGACAAAACGCGAATGTCGTTCTACCAGAGTTGCGAAATCCCAATTCCCAGTTGGCGATAATCCCATTCTATAAAAGCAGGATGTCAAGACAAAATACTTCCTCCGCCGCATTCGAGGATGAGTTAAAGGCCAGTTTCGTGACAACGCGTAACGAGGTTCGAAGAGATCAGGTCAGTTGCGCAATTCAATCGGCGCGACACTTCCTCCAAGCGGACTTCAGGGACGTTTCCCGGGACTCATAGCTACGACAGTCCGTTATGCGGAGAAGTGACCTTGAAATTCCTCAGATGCCGGCGTACCAGGAGAAGCCGCGCTCGGTTCCCCCGGCTCCGAATCCCTTGCCGATGTCCTGTACCGTGTCGGTCACGTTGATCAGGGAGAGATACTTCGTGCTCTTGCCGCCGAGTTGACGGGGCAGGCGGAGACGAACGGGAGCGCCGTGAGGCATGGGAAGCTCCTGGCCGTTCATCCCGTAGGCGAGCAACGTTTGCGAATGCCAAGCATCGACCATATCGATGCTATTCCACTTTCCCCTGATGCTGCGTTTGTCCGCCGCGTCAAAGTTGGTGTCGAACCCAAAGAACACGACGTACTTCGCCTGGGGGAGGACTCCCACTAGATTCAAAATGTAGGAAAGACGGACGCCGGTCCACTCGGCAATGAAGGACCAACCTTCTTCGCAGGCTTGATGGAAGACATGGTTCTCGGACGGACACCGTTGCAGTTCCGCCAGCGAGAAAAGCGATGGGCGAGCGACCAACCCGTCGATCTTGAGCCGCCAATCCGCGAACCTTCCATCCGCTAGGCGCCGGTAGGTCTCATTCTCGGGAGGTTCGCCCTTTACCGGGGCGATCTTTGAGATGTCGCTGCGGTTATACTCCCGTGCCAGCGAATGCCGGGCCGTCAAGAGCCGCTGGGTAGCATAGGTAAGAGTTTCGCCAGCGCCGTAGATCCCGCTGTGGTCGGGCGGAATCAGGCCGTTTCGATCAGCGAGAAGTGTCGCGAGTCCCAAGCCGGAGGCGCCGGCCGCAGCCGCGATGCCAGTCTTGATCAGCTTCCGCCTGGAGAGCATGTCGCTCATGAGAGCTCCCTTCCATCCGCGCTGTGGCCTGTGATCATGGCTCGGACGCGCCTCGTGAAACCGGCAAGGCAAACCATTGCTACGTGCACGCAAACAAATACAACCAGGACCACCGCCACGAAGAAGTGAATGGTGCGCGCCGATTGTTGGCCCCCGAACCCGCTCCGGAGCGCCGGAACCACGGACGCGATAGCTGGAGACATGGCTAGGCCACTGAGGATGATCAGCGGAAACAGAACGAAGACGACCGCGAGGTAGGTCAACCTCTGGACCAAGTTGTACGTCAGCGCCTCTTCCTCACTCGGTTGCTTCCAGCGGACCTCCCTCCAGACGATGTGCCAGATGCGACTCCAACTGAGATCGCCCTTCGCTGGCAGCAAATTCTTGCTGAAGTGCTTCGTTCGATAACCAGAAAGAACGTAAAGCAGTCCGGTTAACACGCAAATCCAGGCCGACAGAAAATGCAGATAGCGTCCCCAGCCGGAGTGGCCGATCATGAACGGAATCGGAAGATCGATGAGGGAGGGTGTTCCCAGCGCACCTGTTTCGCCCCAGTAAAGCCGCGGGTGCGCTATGAGAATCATGATACCGCTATAGAGCAAACCGATGAAAGCGGCTGCCGTGATCCAGTGCGTGATGCGTACAAGCGCAGAGTGGCGCGGAGAATCCAAGCTTTCCGAGCTTGGGGTTGCGAACTCATGGACGCAGGCAGACTCAGCCATAGCCAGTAACCGGGACAGTAGCACACGAATATGTGGCAAACAATCGTCGGGAACGACAAGACCTTCTCCTCAATACGCTTCCGAGTTCTGTCATGTCGCTTTAGCGTCGGCTATGCGGAGAAGTGGCTGGCCATAAACGGGGATATGGGAAGCCACAGTCGGGTTGTGGGAAGTTGCGCGAGGAAGGCGCACGCGACCTTGGCGCAGTCTGCCCAAAAACCTCACCTCTACCCCGATCGCAAGTGACTGATTCCGTATGCCCTGAATTCTCTGTTTGGAAAGCCCACAAACACATGATTGGGGTGGCCAGACAGTTGTGCGCACGCTAACCATCAGGGCTCCCGGAGATCACAGACGTCTCAGCGGGCCGTATCCCAATTGATTTAACCTTTTTAGGTCTGCCGAATGATAGGCAGCCCAAGTCATTGGCATGTAGTCGATGACAAGAGTTGCGTTGTGCCTGAATAGACGACCTCTTGCCCGCTGGCCGTGGTCTCGAGTGTGATGGACAGCGACGGAATGGCCGCCCCCGAACCTGCCAACGCCAACCCCGTCGAGGTGTTGTACAGAGAGATTTGGACTTGCTGAGTAGCCAAGGAAGCCTGTGTAACCAGCGCGATGATTCCGCCGCAAGGATCGTACTGCCAGAATCCTGCGGCCATTGTCAGCGCCTGGTTCAGATGGTGTGACGTCGTGAAATTGAACACGTTCCAGTTGGTCGTGCCTTGTCCGGTTACGTACCCGTAAACGAAGCTGGTTTCCGGACTATCCGGACTGAAGCCCCAAATCACGCCCCCGTAACTATCCTCGGACGTGCCTGGAGGAGTTTGAAAGGCATACTGATCTTGGTAAACGAGCGTCTGTGCGGTCACTCCTTGCACCTTGTAGATTTGCATTTGTGTTTGCGCGGTGCCGAGCAACTCTGTAAATAGGAAGTAGCGACCGGAGGGGCTGAACTGCGGTTGGAAGACTTGACTCGACGTGGAAACCTGAACAATAGGGCGTACCGGCGTGGCGGTTAAATCATAGACGTAGCCGGAGGCGAGTTGCGAGGGCGTTCCGTTGTTGGCTATGGAGACATAAAAGAATCTACCTTCATCCGGGCTGAAACCCCAGCTTATGGGGTTAGGTAGGAGTCCCGTATCCCACACAGTCCTCCCGTTGGAAGTAAGTGTGACGACCAATTCGGTTTGGCTTGCGCCGAACGTAGGCGTAACCGTATACGTACCTCTTGGTGATTTCATCGGATCCGTGGTAGCGCTAACTGCCGTTACAGGGCTTACGTAGTTACCGGTCTTCGTACAAAGACACGTCGCTCCCCCTCCCGTCACTGTAAGCGTCGTCTGACCACATACTGTTCCGGCGCATGCCTGAATGGTTGACGCGCCAGCAGCCACGCTATAAGCCACTCCTGAGTCGCTTCCATCATTTCCGACGATCGCGGCAGCGGTATTGGACGAACTCCAAATCACCGACGCAAGCGGTTGCCCGGTGGTCTGGTCAATGGCAACGAAGGTTTGCAGTTGCCCGGCGCTGATGGATGGATTTGCGGGCGTCACGCTGATGGACGTAAGCAACGGCGGCGTTAGCGAATCTGGAACGTAAAGTTCGGCCGAGGCGAGTACACCGGGGCCATCCCCGCCGGCGACAAGAACATTCCCGTTGGTTAGCCTCGTAGCGGTGAAATTGTAGCGGCCCGTGATCATGCCTCCGGCAGAGACGAAAGTGCCGCTCGCAGACTCGTACAACTCGACCGAACTCAGTATGGTGCCCGTCGCGTCTACCCCCCCGGCCACAAGAACCTGCCCATTATTCAGAAGGGTTGCCGAGTTACCGTTGCGGGCAGTAAGCGGACTGCCGGTGGAGCTGAATGTACTTGCGGCCGGATCGTAGAGTTCCGCCGATGCCGCCGTAGTCCCGCCTATCAACAGCACTTTACCGTTATTGAGAAGATTAGCCGTGGCACCCGAGCGTGCCGTAGTCATGCTTCCAGCAATCGCGCTGAAAGTGCCGTTTGTTGAATCATACAGTTCCGCTGAGGCTAGGGCTCCCGTAGCGTTGTAGCCGCCAGCGATGAGCACCTTGCCATTGAAGAGAAGCGTGGCAGTGTGAACGTAGCGCGGGGCGGTCATGGTACCCGCCGAGGTGAACAGACCGGTCGCCGGATCGTAAAGTTCCGCCGAGGCCAGAAAGTTAAGAGTATTACCCGTGAGATTGAAACCGCCGGCGACCAGCACGTTGCCGTTGGGGAGCAAGGTGGCCGTATGAGAATAGCGCGGGGTCGCCAGACTTCCCGTCGAGGTGAAGGTACCCGTCGCAGGATCATAAAGTTCCGCCGAGGCTAGAGCATTACCTTGATTGGAACCACCTGCAACCAGCACCTTGCCATTGGGGAGTAAGGTCGTAGTGAAGTCGGCTCGTCCAGTGGTCAGCGCTCCCGTTAGAGCGAACGTGCCTGCGCTCGGATCATAAAGCTCCGAAGAGGTCAGATATTGGCTGGGCAGGCTGCCGTTGAAACCTCCAATAATGAGTACTCTCCCGTCCGAAAGCAAAACAGCTGCGTCTGTATCGCGAGCGATATTCAGACTTCCCGTTGCAGGTCCAAACCCGATCACCGAGAGGGTGACGCCATTACTGGAGAGCGCGCCCAGTGCCGCCGAGATCGTGGCGCTTCCCTTGGAAATGCCGCTGGCCAGTCCGCCGGAGGCTCCCGAGGTAATCGTAGCTGCGGCGGAATTCGAATTCCAAGTCACGAGGGACGTTAGGTTGTCCGTTGTGCTGTCGGAATTCGTTCCCGTGGCTGTGAACTGCAACATGTCACTGACGCCGACCGAGGCAACGGCCGGGGTGATGGCAATCGAGACGGGTAGTGAGTACACAGTTAACGCAGCCGAATTGTTCACCGAACCAGAAGTCGCCGTTATCGTGGCAACGCCTCCTCCCGCCAGGCCGGTTGCAAGTCCAGAGGTAGCATTGATGCTGGCCGCCCCTGTTGAGGACCACACAACGCTGGATGTCACCTCTTTCACACTATTATCAGAATAAGTCCCGGCGGCAGCAAACTGATCGGTAAACCCAGCGACGACTGCAGGACTTGCCGCGGTAACCGCTATCGAAACTAGGACAGGCGGTGTGACGGTCAACGTCACCGGGGAGGAAGTGACGCCCACGTAGCTTGCCGTGATTGTTGGCGTGCCCTGCATCACCCCTGTTGCCAGACCAGCCGCAATGGTCGCCAGAGTCGTGTCCGACGAGTTCCACGTGGCGACGCTGGTGACGTCCTGGTGCGTCCCGTCTGACAGTGTGCCGATGGCGGTAAATTGGTCCGTCAGCCCAGCCGCAACTGATGGCAAGGCTGGTGTCACGCTAATCGAAGTAAACGCGAGTACGTTCTGCGTGGTTGAACTGCAGATCGTTCCTGCGCAGGCAGTGACCGTCACTGCCCCGGCTGAGAGGCCAATCAAAATGCCGGAATCGGTTGCGTCATTGGTCATGATCCCGACGGCCATTATCCCGACACTTGGTGGGTTCACGGTCCAGTGAACGCCGTCAGAGGCAAGTTGTTGGCCGTTCTGGTCCTTGGCGATGAAACGGGCTGTCGTAACCCCAGCAATAATGGATGAACTTGAAGTCGCCGGCGCGACGGTGATTGAGGTCAGCCAGGGAGGGGTTTGGGAGTCGGGCAGGAAGAGTTCTGTCGAGGACAAAAATCCTCCCTGCGTGTAGGGTGCAAATCCAGCGGCGATGAAGACTTGCCCGTTATCGAGAAGTGTGGCGGTGTAGCCTTGTTGGCGGGGCTGTGCCATGTTGCCTGCCAGACTCCATAGCCCGCTGACCGGGTCGTACAGTTCGGTTTGTGCTAAAGCTGCAGTGCAGGTGCTGGTATTCGTTTGGCTCTCGCCGTCCCCGGTAACCAACACCTGGCCGTCGTTGAGAAGTGTGGCCGTGCCTGGAGAAGCAAAGGTCAAAGTTCCGGTCAGGGTGAAAGTCCCCGCAACCGGGTCATATAGCTCCGACTCCGCGCCGCTATAGCAAGGTAGCTTGTTTGATAACGTACCGCCAGTGATAAGTACTTTACCGTTATCGAGCAGCGTGGACGTAGGCCCACCGTAGGTTGCGTTGGTCGCGCCGGTAACCGCGAACGTACCTGCGACAGGGTCGTAGATCTCCGCTATGTTGTAGCTGTTGCAAGCGTATACGCCGCAGTTTTCGCCGCCAACGACCAGCACTTGGCCATTGTTGAGCAGTGTTGCCGTATGCCCGCCGCGCGCGACGGTCATAGATCCCGTATAGCTGAAGGTGCCAGCAGCCGGGTCGTACAGCTCCGCCGAATTGTTGTACGGGAAGTTCAAGCCACCGGTTCCGCTGCCGGTGACCAGAACCAATCCATTGTTCAGCAGCGTAGCAGTGTGACCGTAGCGTGCGTCCCCCATGCTGCCGGTGGCAGTGAAAGTCCCCGACTGTGGATCGTATATCTCCGCCGAAGCCTGGATCGGACCGCTAAAAGAGTTGTAGTCATCCAGGCCACCGGTGATCAGCACCTTGCCATTAGGGAGAAGCGTGGCCGTATGATACTCGCGATTGGCGGTCATACTCCCTGTCAGCGTAGTCGTGTCAGTAACAGGATCGTAAAGTTCGGCTGAATTGGTGCTTTGGATGTAAGGGTTAATCTGTCCGCCCGTGATCAGCACCTTGCCGCTGGAAAGCTTCGTGGCGGTGTGGCCTTCGCGCACCTGGCTGAGCGTACCATTCGAAGCTCCAAATCCGCCCACATTGAGAACGGCAGTGCCGGAGGCACTATTGGCGCTCAAAGTTGCCGTGATGGTCGTGGCTCCGCGGGCGAGACCAGTTGCCGTTGAACCGGTCATAGTGGCAATAGCAGTGTTGGACGATGCCCACGTGACGTAGGCGGTAAGGTCATTCGTGCTGCCGTCCGCGTTGTTGCCGGTGGCAGTGAACGGGACCGTGGCGTTGAATCCGATTAAGAGATTCGCGGGCGTAACAGTAATTGTGCTCGGCGGTGTCACGGTCAGTGTCGCGGTGCCGGCGATAGCACCAAACGTAGCCGTGATCGTGGTGCTGCCCTGCGCCAGCGGAGCCGCCAAACCGGGCCTGCCGCTCGGTGCTGTGCCGATTGTCGCCACGCCGATGTTCGACGAACTCCAGCTAACCAGCAATGTCACGTCCGTCGCGATCCCACCAACGAAATTGCCGGTCGCCGTGAATTGCCTAGCCCCTACGAAGGTTGTTGGAGCTGCCGGTGTAACGGTGATGGAATTCAATGATGCCAGCGTAATTGTCGCCGGCGTCGACCCACAGATGGTTCCTGCGCATGCCGTGATCGTTGTTGTCCCTGCTGAAAGGCCCAAGAGTGCTCCGGGATTGGTCACGTCATTACTGATCTGGGCCACATTCGTATTCGACGAATTCCATGTTACCGAAGCGAGCTGCTGCGCGGGACCGCTGCTGAAGGTACCCATCGCAACGAAGCGCTGCGCTGCCACGACACCCCCGGAAACGACGATCGTTTGATTTGCGGGCGCCGACGTGACGGTAATCGAAACGAGGTTCGGCGGAGTGAGCGTGGCTGGAGGGTACAATTCCGCGGAAGCAACATTGACGCCTCCAGCGATCAGAACTTTCCCGCTTCCGTCGCTTAACAGCGTCGCCGTGTGATTGGAACGGGCGGCGTTCATGGTGCTCCCGAAGGCGAAGGTCCCGATTGCCGGATCGTATATCTCCGTGCTGGCTACTGTGGGTACATTACCGCTGGCGCTTATCCCTCCGGTGATCAATACCGTTCCGTTGTTGAGCAGCGTTGACGTAAAGAAGTCCCTGTACGTGAGGTTAAGACCTCCTCCCACCGAGAAAGTTTGGGAGGTAGGATCGTAAACTCTCGAATTGGGCCAGCTGCCGCTGGAGTCGGAGCCGCCCGCCAAGAGAACTTTTCCTCCGTTTAGCAACGTCGCAGAAAATTGGACCAAACCATTGCCCAAGGTGGCGCTAATGGTCGTAAAAGTTCCTTGCGTGGGATCGTACAGCTCTACCGTGTTGGGGGTGCCGGTGCTACTGATACCTCCGGTAATGAGAACGGTCCCGTCGTTTAACGGCGTCGCGGTTTGCTCCTCGCGTGCGACAGCCATACTCCCGGTGGGTGCAAAGGTCTGGGTTAAGGGATCGTACAACTCAGCAGTGTTAAAGATGGTGCCGTTGATGGACTGTCCCCCCGTAATGAGAACCTTCCCGTCGTTGGCACACGCACACCTCAGCAGCGTCGCTGTGTGGAAGGCACGAGCATATCCCATGGGACCGTTGGTGTAGGTGAAAGTTCCGGTCGCAGGGTTGTATATTTCCGCGGTAGCTACGGAAAGTGCGTTTCCGCCAGCGGGAGGATAGTAGTAACCTCCGGTAATCAATACCGTTCCATCGTTCAGAAGCGTCGAGGTTGGCTGTTGTCGCGCAAAGTTCATGGGCCCGGTGGGCGTGACAATTCCAGTCGCCGGATTGTACAGGTCGGCGCTCGTTAGCCACCCCAACGAATTGCTGACACCTCCTGCAAGGAGAACCAATCCGTTGTTCAGCAGCGTCGCGGTGTGGCCGTACCGATCACTGGTCAGTGAGCCAGTTAACACAACGGTTGAGACGGTGAGCGTGGTTGACCCGCTCACAGAGCCCGAGGTGGCTGTGATTGTTGTCTGTCCCTGCGCGACGGGGCTCGCCACGCCAGTGTTGAGGACGATTGTCGCCAC
>Ga0206967_1179_pt1 | contig 12403 bp, 8 predicted proteins | sample Alteio_BWOrgHeat_24_FD_153259 | JGI IMG/M metagenome (GOLD analysis project Ga0206967, IMG submission 153259) | Enriched cells from forest soil in Barre Woods Harvard Forest LTER site, Petersham, Massachusetts, United States -... | ecosystem: Environmental > Terrestrial > Soil > Temperate forest > O...
TGGCGTTGGAATAGTCGGCATTTGTGTAAAGGAGGGTGGTGGCCTGCCCGATGGCGTCCACGATGTTCGTGATTCTGAGCCGGGAATCGTAGAAGAGTTGAACCTGATTGCCAGCAGGATCAATGATCTTAGTTAGAAATACCCGGCGCGATGTTCCGACTGAACCATCGGACATGGTGAATTCTTTTTTTGATCCATCGGGAAACTGCATTTCATAACTGGAGGCGGAGGTTTTTGTCAGGATTGCCTGGCTCATCAGTTCGACCGAATAGGCTCCAGTGTTGGCATTCAAACCTGTAAAGCTCAATGAGCCACCACCGTCTACGTACCAAGTGACATCGGCATTGGGACTGGTTGGATTGTCTGTGATGTAGGAAATCCAATTGCAGGTCCATTTGGGGCCGAGATTCGAATAATAGAAAGGGGCCGCCTGGCCGGCTTCAAGTGCATTGTAGGTCGCGATGAATCGGACCGCCGGACCAACGGGCGGCCGGTATCCGACCGGCGTATCGTGAAGGTTCAGGCTCACCAACATGGTGTCCATGGTATAAGAAGTCATGCCGGAGAGACTGCAGGCCCCGACGTCTCCGCCCGTTTGAGTGTCGTATGGGGTTGTCGCGGTTGGGGTTTGTGCGCTGACGGTTCCTTTTCCCCAAACCCCATCAGCTTCCGGCTCGGAAACCGAACGCCAGCCGGAGGGGAGCGGACCGGGTGGCACCAGGAAATAGCCGCTGGATTCTGAATCCAAAGCTGTGCTGCTCATTCTGAGGCTGCCGCGAAATGTAAGATCTTCAACCAGGAACCGGTCACCGGCCTGTTGCAGCAAGGCGGCGTAATGCCCGACTTTCCAATGCACCACCGCCGGCACAATAAAGGCCGCTCCCGGAGATCGGAAAGCCATCTGATAGTCCATTCCCAATTCTTCGGACAGACCGGCAACTTGAGATAGTGAAAAGCCGTTGGTTGTTGACCTGGAGTAAAATATCAGGGGGTTAAGCGCGTTTCCGGGATTATTCTGCATCAGAATGCTCTTCAATGCCAGTGGACCGCAACGGAATGACACCTCCGGGCGATTTTGCATCATCCAACGCGCCTGTTCGGAAGCATGTATAAGCTGCGTGCCCGGTCCCGTTAGCGAGCGGTTTGTGGTTGAGTCCAGAAGTTCGCCCAATTCGCGCATCCGTCCCAGTTTGGAATACATCCGTGCCAGTTCGCCCAGGGCGCGAATGACTTTGTGTCGTCGCTCATAACCCCCTACGGGACGACCAGCTTTGTCACCGGTTCCACCAACGGCGGGACCTATTTGCAGGCCACCGACCCGCTGGGTGAAAGTGAACTTTTGGAATTCAACCAAAGTTCAAGTCTGCCAAACAGTCTGCCGGTGGCAACAATTCCCCATGGGATGTCTGTGTTTAATGATTTCATGTACGCCCGCAATTCTTTCTTTTGGGGCAAAAAGGCCTTTGCCACGGGGGCTTGGAACATCACGAATGCAACGATCTACCACTTCTTGCATGAAGTTAACGAAACAATCGAAAGCCCGGTGCTCGAAAACGTCCAGTCACCTTTGGAGAACCCGGTTTGTTATAACTATCCCGGGCAATTTATTAATAATTATGGCGGGCTTTATCCCGGCGACAACTGGCTGGGGGCGGGCATAGTCGGCACCAGCGCCAAACCCTCGGTGGTCGGGCGTGTTTTGGATGACGGCACGACCCAGTTGTATTATTACCGGTACAATTCGCTGGGTAATCCAGTCAACGCGGTTGATCCGGTCGGGCGGAATTTCACGTACATCTATGCCACAAATAATGTGGACTTGATCCGGACAGTCATGACACACAACGGCAAGAATGAAGTGCAAAGCACCGCCACATACAACGCGCTTCATTTGCCCTTGACGATTACGGACGTCGCCGAGCAGACCACCACCAACAGCTACAACTCGCGGGGCCAGATTGTCTCCACCTGTGACCCCCTCGGTGAGCTGACCACGTTTAATTACGATGGCAATGGTTATTTGACCAACGTAACCGGCCATCTTCAAAACAGCAGCGATGTCACGAGTCTGACCTATGACACTGCCGGCCGGGTACAAACTGCGACGGACACCGGGGGTTATACCGTGACTTACGGCTACGACGCCGCGAATCGCGTGACCAACATAACATTTCCCGACGGCACCACCAAACAGTCCGTGTATGGCAATCTTGATTTGGTCGCCTCCTCTGACCGGCTGGGCCGCTGGACGACTCACACCTATAATGCCGACCGCCAGTTGATCCAGACCACGGATCCGCTTGGCAGGAGCACCCAATACGAATGGTGTCGTTGCGGATCAATGACCGCGCTCATTGATCCAATGGGCCTGACAACATCGTGGGATTATGATGTGGAAAGCCGGCCGGCCGCCAAACACTACGCTGACGGCTCAACCATCACCTACCAATACGAAAACACGACCAGCCGGCTAAAATCTAAAACTGACGAAAAGGGGCAACAAACCGTTTACTCGTATTACCCGGACAACAACCTGATGCAGGTCAGCTATCCAAATGCGATCATTCCCACCCCTGCGGTGACATACACTTACGACCCTGATTACAATCGCCTTCAGACAATGTCGGACGGGATAGGCACTACGACCTATTCATATATTCCCATCACCGGCGCTCCCTCGCCCGGGGCCGGTCAATTGTCATCAGTATCGGGACCACTGCCAAACAGCGTTGTGACGTACCAATACGATCCGCTGGGACGGGTTGCCAGCCGTTCAATCAACGGAGTGGTCCAATCGACCGCGTACGATTACCTAGGGCGCCCCATGCTGCTGACGAACATGCTCGGTTCATTCCTGTATGCTTACGTGGATGCCACGGAAAGGTTGGCCTCGGAATCATATCCCAATGGCCAGACAAATCTGTACTCGTACTACAACAACCTGGGGGACCGGCGTCTCCTTCAAATCCAGCACCTTTATCCCAATGGCACGCTGCTTTCCGCCAGTGGATACGCTTACAATGCCGGGAGCCAGATCACGGCATGGACGAATCAATGGGATACCTTGCCAACCAGTGTCTGGTCGCCATCCTATGACGCGGCTGATCAATTGACAAATGTCATCTGTGCCGGCGGCCCGTCTGCCATCTCAAACTATTTGTACGCTTACGATAATGACGGAAACCGCATTCTTTCCCAGAACAATGCAGTCACATATCAGTTCAGCTATAACCCGCTGAATCAACTGATTGGCGCCGTTCCCGGCTTCACAAATTCCGCAACCTACGAATGGGATGTGGAAAACCGCCTCACGGCCATCAATCAGGGAATAAACCGGAGCGAATTCTTCTATGATGGTCTGGGGCGGCGGGTGGAAATTGTCGAGCTGACGAATGGAGTGGCACAAAGCACGAACTACTACCTCTGGTGTGAAGCTGAGATTTGTGAGGTGCGCGACGGCAGCGGAGCGACGGTTTTGCGGCGTCTCTTCCCGCAAGGTGAGGCGTTGTCAGGCGCGACGGGCAACACCAATTATTTTTACACACGGGACCACCTCGGTAGCACTCTCGAAGCAGTTGGCGCGAACGGCGTGCTTGCGACCCGCTACAATTATGATCCGTATGGTCAAAAGACAGTGCTTGGGGAAAATGTCCAAACGACTTTTGATTATAGCGGGGATTTTGTTCATCAAAAAACTGGATTATATCTCACATGGTTTCGCGCGCTTGACAGTACAAGCGGCAGATGGCTTTCCCGAGATCGGTTGGGCGAAATAATTTCGCCCAATCTTTATGCTTATGTCGGCAACAATCCAATTAATCGCATTGACCCAAAAGGTTTATGGCAATGGACAATTGCGGGGAGCCTAGGCGGTGGGTTTTATTTTACTATTGGTAACAATGGCGGACAGTGGAATATCGGAACCTATGGGGGTGTCGGAGTGGGGTTATTCACCAGTTTTGATCCAAGGGATACTGGCTGTCACGCGCCCGGAACTCTTATTGGTATCAAGGCTGAGGGAGAAATTGGGTTGGGTGAGAATGTGACGGCCTCTTCCGAAGTTAATATCAACGGGAAAGGCTCATATGATATCAGTATTTCTAACCCAGTCAACTCACACCAAGCTTGGTCGTTAACCGATCCGTCTTATGAACCCACTTGGGGATGGGGCGAAGGAAGCTTTATTGGCGTTGGTGTACATAGTTACTCTAGATAACTTTCAAATGCATACTAATCGTTTGACAATTTATCTGACGTCGTTTTGCCTGCTGGCAACAAATGCCAAGGTTTTTGCTCAACAATCCGCCTACATGTACGATCCGTCTGGGAACACGATTGCCATGGCAACTACGGCTTCATTCCCTCCTTTAATCGAGACGCAGCCGCAAAACCAATTATTTCAATCGAACGCCGGTGAGAGTTTCGCAGTATTCGCGAACGGGGCCGGACTTTCGTACCAATGGCTCTCGAACGGAATGGCGATACTTGGCGCGACGGGAGACACTTTTTCGCTTGCGAATGCATCCACCATCCCGCCGGGCAGTTTCAGCGTCATCGTCAGCAACATATCGGGTTCTGTGACGAGTGCTCCGGTTGTTATTTGGTCCTCCAACGCGCTCGCAAATCTGATCGCCAATCCAGGTTTCGAATCGGGAACGAATGGCTGGCTGTTCACGGGAGATTCGGGCGTGACTGCTTCCCCGCACACCGGCAACTGGTCGGCGTATGTGAATATTGCCGCAGGCACCATCGGCCAGACCGTCGCCACCGTGCCTGGTGATATTTATCTGGTGAGTTTTTGGCTCTCTGCAAATGGCTTTTCGTCGTCGGCCACAATCACCGCTTCTTTTTGCAACACGAATGGGTTTGCCAAATCGTATGGTTCCGGCGGCTTCGGCTATGTTCAAGAGAGCTTTTCAGTACAAGCAACCGCTACGAATTCGCCATTTATATTTACTGGGGTGATGGGTGGTGGCACTTACTTTCTCGATGACGTTTCGGTCCTGGATGTCAGCACTCCGCCTTTGTCGGTGGTCATCAGTCCGCCCGAACAATTGGTTGGTGGGGGAAGCAATGCGATATTTAGCGTTACCGCGAATGGGACGCCTTCCCCGGTTTACCAGTGGCATTTTAATGGCGCAAGCCTGGTGAGCGGAGGGAACATTCTAATATCTTCCAATGGCAATTTGACCGTGAGCAACGCGACCCCTGCAAACGAAGGATTGTACACGGTCACGGCAAGCAACGCCTATGGAGCAGCCTCCAGTGAAGTCGCTGTTCTTTCCGTGTCCACGAATATCGTTTCCATATCAACCAATTCGAATATTCCTTTGCCGGTTGCGCTCGACAATGCGTACCTCATTTGGACAACCGGTGGCTCCGCGCCCTGGTTCGGTCAAACGCAGATTTCCGAGGATGGTTTGGGTTCCGCCCGGAGTGGCGGCATCTACGGCGGTCAGCAATCCTGGCTGCAGGCCGTGGCCACCAACATGGCCGGCCCCTTTCAATTGTCGTTTTGGTGGAATGTCTCCTCGCAGTCCCCCGACGCGCTTTCTTTTTCCATTGATGGAACAAATATTTCCTCCATTTCCGGGACTTCTGGCGGCTGGCAGCAAGTCGTGGTGACCAACTTGGCCGCCGGGACCCACACGTTCATCTGGACCTACACGAAGCAATCCAACGACAATCCAACGGGCATCCCGTTCGCGGACAGCGGGTGGGTTGATGAAGTGACTTTAAACCCCGCCGGCGCGCCAATCATCACAGCCCAGCCCGTGAATCAATCGGTCTTGACCGGCTCCAACGCGACTTTTTCCGTGATCGCAGTGGGAACACCGCCTTTGAATTATCAATGGTGGCTGAATCGGACGAACCTGCTGGTCGGACTAACCAACGCATCTCTGACCATTACCCAGACAACTCCAGCCATGTCAGGTTCCGCATATTCAGTCGTGATCACTAATCCGCTCGGATCCGCAGTGAGCCAGACCGCACTTTTAACGGTCTACCCTTTCTCCTATTGGCCGACATCCGCCCTGGCTTGGTACAATTCAGGTTATGTCAGTGATGGCGTTTATACGATTGATCCGGATGGGCCGGGCGGCCAACCGCCAATCAAAGTCAGTTGCTTGATGTCCTTGGCGGGCGGTGGCTGGACCGCATTGACTGCCGCCGTGGCAAATAGTGTTTTGAATACAAACACCCATACCAGCCGGGCATATTTATACGTTCAGAATTCCACTTCACTATATTATCGCACGCCGCTGTCACAACTGGTTTGGAGTTGGAACACCGGGAAGGACCTTGATGGGACGTATTACTATTCCAGCAGTTCCGGTGAGGCGGGCTTTCAGATCGCGTCCGGCAGCGAACATCAACTGTACGGGGTTGGCGGAAGCAGCGGCGGTGGTTCAAGCTACAAATGCCTGATTGCCTATACAAGTTGCGAAGACAGCAACAATGCGCAGGTGGAAATTTGTCAGGACAAGCCGGGGATTTTTGGAGGTGCCTGCCAATGCGGTGTGACTGTTTACTTTCGAGAGAATCAACCCGTGACTCAGCAACTCGGCGTGCCGATCGTGATTTGGACGAATCCCGCTCCGATTGGATACGGAACGGCCCTTGGCTATAGCCAATTGAATGCATCGGCGACTGTTTCCGGCAATTACGCCTATTTTCCGACGATCGGCTCAGTGCTCAGCGCTGGCACCAACTTGCTCTCCGTTGCCTTCACCCCAATAGACACGGCTGATTATAGCAATACTACTGCCACTGTGAACTTGGTTGTAACTGCGCCCGCACTCGTGCCACCCGCAATTCAAAACGTGCAGTTAATCGGTAATTCGTTTATGTTTACTTGGAACGGGATGACCAACCAAACATATCAAATCCAGTCCACGGCTAGTTTAAATCCAGCAAACTGGACTAATATAAGCGGCACCATCACCCCAACCAATTCCACAATGACAGTATCTGCGACCATCGGCACCAATACGCAGCAATTTTTTCGTGTCGTTCTATTGCCCTGAATTGTGGATTTGACGAATTCTCTCCCGTAGGTACTATCATGGTGATTCGTCAGGTTCGCACTTTGATGTTGCGATTCGGCTGGTTCAACTGTTTACTTCGCGGACTGTGCAGGCTTTTAGGAGAAACGTATGAATTCAAACGAATATCCCTCGCCATATGGCCGGTGGTCCCAGCCTCCGAGAAGACCTACACCAAGACCGTTCAACCAATCGCCTGAATGGGATCCTGGTCAATACAAGCTGCAAGTTATTGAGAATGCGTTGAAAACTGGCGAGGTGCAGATTGAGCGCAAACACTTCATCTTTTCTCTGAAGGAGAATCCCCGTGGCCGTTTATTGCGTATCACTGAGGACATTGCTGGACGGTACAATTCCGTCATCATTCCTACAACTGGCCTAAACGAATTCAAAAAGGTGTTGGAAGAAATGATCCAGGCTTTAGAGGGGTTGCCACCGGAAAAGAAGTCGCAGGATTAGCGGACGAGGCGCACTTTTGATGTTTTTATATTCCTAGATTCAGGGGTGCCAAATTTGATTCAACCATTAAGAATTTTCCCATAAAACTGAAAATGACGTTCGGGGAATAGCGCATCAACGCAGTCTCTATTCAATACAAATTGCGATTTGCAAAGTTCTTCAAGGTTCCGAGGAAAATTGCGAGTATCAACCACTTCCTTTGGAATCAAAAAGATTTTCGAATAATCAAGAAGCACATCAGATGCTTCGCCATCAAGGTGTACAAGTGCCAGCAAATCATAAAAATCTGGCAGCTTTTGAAAATCTATCGTGAAGGCTTCAAGAACAGTTGTTTTTACCTGAATAGTTTTGAACGTTTTGCATCTGACAGCAACCAAATCGTTCCCAGAATCTCTCAAAGGCGGAGCAGCTTGGACGTCATACTGTAAAAAGACGGAGTTGAACAAAAAGTTCACCCATCAGACCTTGAGCAAATCTTGGATAAAGTGGATTCGACATAAATGTGTTATTTCCGCAATATTTAACATGCAACAAAGGCCACGACAAGTTGGATCAGATCTGCATGTACCGGAACAAGGCTGAAATTATTTTGGAATCGACGATCAGATGAAAGTTGGGCGAGGTCAATAAAAAGAGAGCTGGCAAAATCCGCCTTATTTTGAACCCTCAAGACCACCATGTTGCTTGATGAAATCCGCTGCGTCAGGATGTTCCCACTTCATCGCCCGGTCCAAAGGCGTCCATCCCTTCGAATCAACTGGGTTGATGTTTGCCCCTTTATCTAGCAATAACGTAACAATTTCAATATTCCCATTTTGAGCGGCCATGTGCAACGGTGTGAGCCTGTCCGTGGTCAATGCGTTGACATCCGCCCCATCTTTCAAGAGAGCTTCTGCCAAATCTTTGTGATTCTGGCCTATAGCGAGATGCAACAACGTCTCCCCGTCCCATCCCCTGGCTTTAATAACGGAGGGGTCAATTTTAATCGCTGCTTCCACTGCGGCAACATTTCCTGCTGACGCATCAGCAGATACCACTGTGTAATCCTCAGTTCGATGATGAGAAGCCGTGAAAAGGCCGCAACTGCTAGCCAGCAATGAGATCGCAACCAGAATGACCAGTTGTGGGAGTCGATTTTTCATGATGGAATAATTCCTGGCTGCGGCGGGAAGTTTGCAAGCAACTCGTCATATTTCCCTGTCGTGTTAAGTGGATGCGTCCGGATGCTGTCCAAAGCAATTTGAAAGCCTTGGGGGATTGGAGCTGTCGGCACCGTTCCAGGAGTAAAGCCGGCAACTGCTGGTTGTTTCTGCAAATACGGAACCAGGGATGGAATCGCCGGCGCAGGTAGCGGATCGTGATTGTTGAGCACGTCCAGAACACTGCCAACTGGTCGCTTGTCCACCAAATCAGAATAACTGCCGCCTGGGCCAAATTTTTGTCCGATGAATTTGAGGATCGACGTATGGTCCAGAAGCTTGTCGAAAACGGTCTTTGGGGTCACAAAAGGTGAAACAACAAAGCCAGGAACGCGAACGCCTAGGGTTGCAAAGCCGTTTTTGTAAGGAGCGCCCGCTGGTACATCCGTTGGGACCGCAGGCGGAGATACATGGTCAAAGAAGCCTCCATGTTCATCGTAAGTCACCACCATCACCGTACTTTTCCACACGTCAGGAACGCGGGTTAGGGAGCGGTAAACCTCCAATAGAAATTCCTGACCACCCTTCACAGCTGAGGGGGCATGATCATCGCTGCTTGGACCTAGATGGGGACAATCTGTGTACGTGGGCTCGATGAAGATGACCTGTGGAAATTCACCTGGTGGTTCATTTTGAACATCATCATAGAACCGTTCCAAGGGTCGAAAATGGTTTTCCGTCAACAGGTCTGGAATCCAACGGAGCATCATGGCGAAGAAAGGCATGCCTTCGTGGTAAACTCGCCACCGGATTTTGTTCTTCGTCAGCCAGTCATAGACCAATTCTTGGTCGGGTAATGGGACTTGGTTGACGTCGATCATGGAGAAACCACTCATTGACATCAATCGGTTGGGCTGCGTTCCTGCTGGCAAAGAGGAGAACCAGTGATCGCAGATCGCAAAGTTTTGAGCAAAGAAATCTGTGACCGGAACCTGTTCCGCAGTGAAATAGCCCATCACCGGAGGCTTGCTATCAGGATTCACCGGGCTCGCTCCTTTAGCAGTCGCGTAGTTTGTCACGAAACCATCCATCGGGAATGCTCCGTTTACCGGCGTGCCCATCTGCGTCGCAATTTGATCGCGCTCATGGGGTGGGTCGGCATCAATCAAATCATAGGGGTCAGTCAGCAAAAACGGCGGATATTTTGAACCGTTAAAAACACTGAGTGATTGATCTTGCCACGCCGGAGTTTTTCCGAGCCCCTCCACTTTCCAATTGTACGGATCAAGGCTCAGATATCCCAACATGTGGTCAAACGAGCGGTTCTCCATCATCACCACGACGATGGTTTTGATTTGGTTCAACTCAATTCCCATAAAGTTCTCGGATACTAGCCCCAGCACCTTCCCATGCAACGAAAAAATAGTCCGGCACGAATGACTCAGTCTTAGATTGCACCAATCTTAGTCACAAAGGCTCCAGATCCGGGTCATCCAGATCTGGTTCGTGGGGCGTGGGTTCGTTATGTTCGTAGGTTCAATCCAGATGCTTTAGGTTCCACTGCTGACCTCCATGAATTTCTGTTCGGGAGTGAACGCGCTGATCTGACTGATGTAGCTGGTGTATTGAGAGAAGTGCAGGGTAACCAGTGTTTCTATTGCAAGCGTGGTCTGAAAGGAGAGTCAGCGCATGTCGATCACTTCATTCCCTGGTCCCGATACCCTGTTGATCTCGGCCACAATTTCGTTCTCGCCCATCAAACCTGCAACAATAGCAAATCTGACCGTTTAGCCGCTCCTGAACATCTGGAGCGGTGGGTGAAATTGATTGAGCTGAACGGTAAAACCATGTCAGCTCAGTTTGATCAGAAAAACGTCCTTAACGATCTTGGGACCACAATTCGCATCACTGGCTGGGCGTATCGTCAGCCAGTTGAGGCTGGAGGGATGGCGTGGGTGAAGGGGAATGAACTGCAATTGCTTTCTGCTGATTGGGAAAGTCTGCTGGGAAGGTTGAATTGAATTTTAACACAGTCAATGTCGAGGTCCAATTTCGTGTTGCTTCACATGTCATTATGGCAATACTAGAATCAATGGTCTGCTTTTTTGCTTATGTCTATATGGGAATACAATGACAAATTGCCGGCCCCTTATGTTACTCGCGAGGTGATTCACTCGCCGATATGCATTTTTTGCAAAGAGCCACTCATTTCCCTTGAATCAAAGTCTGATTACCGTATGGCTCCCGACTATTCGGTATATCAAAGTTGCGAGCGATTTGTCCGCATTTGTGGTACTTGCGGCTGGTGGATAGTGGAAGAAATTTCTTCGGGTTGTGAGTTTACGTTCATGGCCGGCTATATGAAAACAAGCGGAGCGGCGGCCGAACTGCGGAAGCTCTCAGTCCCAGACATCAGCGCTCCGCTGGAAACTGTACGATCGTACTTGACGGCAAAATACGACAGTAGGCACCAAATCCATCCGAGGATCTTTGAGGAAGTGGTAGGAAGTGTTTTTAGAGACCTCGGATATCAGTCCCGAGTGACTAATTATTCTGGCGACGATGGGATCGACGTCATACTTGATGGACCCTCGGATCAATTGGTTGGCATCCAAGTAAAGCGTTATAAAAACTCAATTGGTGTGGAACAGATCCGCTCTTTGGCCGGCGCTATGGTGCTTGGAGGAATGACCAAGGGTATATTTGTTACGACATCCTCATTTCAGAGTGGTGTGTCAGATACAGCTGACCGATTGCGCGTGCGTGGCCTTGCCGTTGAGTTAATGGACGCAACGCGATTTTATGACGCGCTTAAACTTGCGCAACGGACCCGGTACAGATTTAAAGATGAATCTGCCACGCCCTTTGAAAACGTTACCCTGATGCCATTATAAATGCGCTGACCTGTGAAAACTGGAAAGGAAAAACAAACCGTTAGGAAACATCCATCGGCAACAGCTGTTCTATTGGATGGGCCGGTCTATCGACAAAGAAAATGGGAAAAAGAAAATTCTTAATGACACGCTTGTAAAAAAGGTGTTGATTCAATTGCGAGGAAGTCTTGAAAATGGGCTGTGGGTTAAAACCCCAAGATATCCTGAGAAATTTCTACTCCGTAGCAAAGAATTTGCTCTGGATCTTCCTATCGCTTGCTTTACTGAGTGGTCGCTAGGTGACAGCCTTCCCCACACCAAGGAATATGGTCGAATTGGCTTCGGGTTTCCAAAGCGTTGGGTGATCAATCGCGGAGGCCAATCAGTGACATATTTTCGTCACAATGAAAAATCGAGCTTTCTTCAAGCCGCGTATAAACTTCTCTCTGCATTAGGCCAGAACAATGGCAACGGCAATTGGACAGCAAAGCCAGGCACCGAAGGTTTTGATGAACTTAAGTACCTGCTGCATTTTGCCAAGATGATCAGACTGCAACGTCCGGCTATAACACAAAAGGCCGCAAAGCCTCCTCTCGTTCAACTCAAACGTCTTGCGAAGTTGATAAGATCACCGGCAGCAATCCAAGCCCAAATGTTCAAAAGAAAATTTGGTTTGCCCATGGAATTTGTTGAGGAGCGTGAATGGAGGATAGTCCATAACCACGCAAACAAAGGATTTGTCAAAGGACCAGGTGTGCCGGACTACTACTTGCCATACCTGCCTGGCGATGAGTTGTTTACGCTAGTGCTGCCTGACAACAAAGTCGTCAGCCAAGTCCTTCAAAGAGATTGGTTTACGGAAAGATTATTCACTCCTTGGAAAGTC
>Ga0206967_1180_pt1 | contig 12342 bp, 10 predicted proteins | sample Alteio_BWOrgHeat_24_FD_153259 | JGI IMG/M metagenome (GOLD analysis project Ga0206967, IMG submission 153259) | Enriched cells from forest soil in Barre Woods Harvard Forest LTER site, Petersham, Massachusetts, United States -... | ecosystem: Environmental > Terrestrial > Soil > Temperate forest >...
CACCTATTTCTCGAAATGGAGCGGCAAGTATTATTTTCCTGGTGACGGCGCGCGCAAGGATCAGGACGGCTATTACTGGATTCTCGGCCGCGTGGACGACGTCGTCAACGTCTCTGCCCATCGCATCGGCACCGCCGAGCTGGAGAGCGTCTATGTCGAGCATCCCTCCGTAGCCGAGAGCGCGGTCGTCGGCATCGCCCACGAACTGAAGGGCCAGGCGCTGATTTCCTTCGTCACGGTTAAGAATGGTTGCGCGGCGGATGACAAGCTCATCAAGGAATTGAATGATTTGGTTTCGAAAAAAATCGGCAAGTTCGCGTTGCCGGACAAAATCATCTTCTCGGCGGACTTGCCCAAAACCCGTTCGGGCAAAATCATGCGCCGCCTGCTGCGCGACATCGCCGAAGGCCGCGCCCTCGGCAACGTCACCACGCTGGCCGACCCGTCTGTTATCGAAGCCTTGAAGGCCAAGTACGCGACGGAGACGTAACGTAACGAGTTAGGCTCTTTGACGGCGACGGTACGCCACCCATCCCAGCGCTGCGGCGCCCAGGAGCAAGCCGGCGTCGGCCGGTTCCGGCACCGACGAGGGAGTGAAACTCAGATTGGACAAGGCCACGCTGGAACTGCCGGAAGTTGGGAAGAACATCGGAAAGGGGAAGGTTATCATAAACATGCCGCCAGACCCGGCGGTGACGAAGGACATGCTATCGCCCGCGGTGACGTTGAGTAAAAAAGTTCCCGAGGCGCTGCTGATAAAATTTTGCACGATAATATTATTATGCTCGAAGGCAAAGCTGGTAGAAGCACCGCCGCCACCGTTTGAGGCCGTATAGTTATAGTCAATGCTCAGGTTGCCGCTTTGCAGGAAATTACCGTAAGCAAAATTGGAAGTGCCCGTGAGGCCAAGGCCGAAGCCACTGGAAGTTAGTTGCAACGAGCCGGGCGTATTCGTCGTATCCACCGAGGCCGAACCCCCGGTCGAGGTGTTAGTAAAGGTCCAAGAGCCGAGGGAGGTATTGGCCGAGTAACTGCCGGCGCTGGGCGGGGTGAGAGCAAAATTGCCGGTAAACTGGGCGGAAGCGGTTTGAATCGTAAGTACCAGCGCAATAAATAATGCGGACGGGCGAAAAACATTGGTCATAACCGCCCAGCCTATCCGAAGGTGCTCCTTGCCCCGACGTTAATCGGGCCTGCGGTTGAGGTAGTAGCGGCGGTACTAGGCCAAAGGCACGTCCAGCTCCACTTCGGCGTCGTAATTCACTCCCGGCAGGCCAAATCCGAACAATTTCAAAAATTCCTTCTGATAACGCGGGAAGGCGGTGTCGGTTTCCAAATTTGCCGTCGTGACGGTCGGCCAGATTTTTTTCACGGCTTCCTGAATATCCGGGCGCATTTCCCAGTCGTCCACGCGCAGGCGGCCTTGGGCATCGGCAGTGGCCGGTTTGCCGTCGGCACGGTACAACTGCGTGGCAAAGAGGCGCTCGATCTGCTCGATGCAGCCTTCGTCCACTTTTTTCTCGGCCATGACTTTGAGCAGGATCGAAAGGTACAGCGGCACTACAGGAATCGCCGAGCTGGCTTGGGTGACGACGGCCTTGTTGACGGAGACCCACGCTCGGCCCTTGAGGTCGGCGAGGCGCGAGGTGAGGCGCGCAGCGGTGTTTTCCAAATCTTCCTTCGCCTTGCCGATGGTGCCGTTGCGGTAAATGGGGTAGGTGACTTCGGGCCCAATATAAGAGTAGGCGACTGTCACCACGCCGGGGGCGAGGAGGTTGTGGTGCCGGAGAGCATCGAGCCACATTTCCCAGTCTTCACCGCCCATGGTCTTCGTGGTTTGGCGAATGTCTTCGTCGGTCGCGGGTTCGAGGGTCACTTCGACGACTTCTTTTTTATCCGTGTCCACCGATTTGGCGGTAAACGGTCCGCCCACGGGCTTAAGCACGGATTTGTACACTTCGCCGCTGCGCGGGTCCGTGCGCCGGGGGGAGGCGAGGCTGTAGATGACGAGGTCCACCGGGCCGAGGTCTTCCTTCAGCTTGGCGATGGTCTGGAGCTTGATGTCTTCGGAAAAAGCGTCGCCGTTGATGCTCTTGGCGTAAAGTCCCGCGGCGGCGGCGGCTTGTTCGACCGCCACGCTATTATACCAACCGGCTGAGGCGGGGCGTCCCTTGTCGCAGGGCCGTTCAAAAAACACGCCGAGGGTCGCCGCTTGCGAGCCGAACGCCGCCACAATGCGCGAGGAAAGTCCGTAACCCGTCGAAGCGCCGAGGATGAGCACTTTCTTCGGCCCATTTTTCAGGGCGGGCTGTTTTTTGACGTACTCGATCTGTTCCTGGACATGGGCCGCACAACCGGCGGGATGGGACGTGACGCAGACAAAGCCACGCACCTTGGGTTTGACGACAGCTAAAGTGGACATAGGGAAGGATTCAGAGTAGGGGCGGGCCCCGTTCTTTCAAACCCTTATTTCTTTGCGCTCCCGGCGTCTTTGCGGTGGAGTTTTCGGATTATTGCATGAAAAACGTTTCTGAAATCGGCGCCATCTTCGACTGGGACGGCGTTATCATTGATTCCTCCGCCGCCCATGAGCAGAGCTGGGACCTCCTTGCTGCCGAGGAAAAACGCGTGCTGCCGACAGGGCACTTCAAGGCCGGGTTTGGCCGCAAGAATCAATTCATCATCCCCAATATTTTAAACTGGGCCAACGATGCGGCGGAAATCGAACGCATTGGCCGGCGTAAGGAGGAACTGTACCGCGAGATTTTGAAAACCAGCGGCATCCAGGCCCTGCCGGGTGTGCGCGAACTGCTGGAAGGCCTGCGTGCTGCGGGGATTCCATGCGTCGTCGGTTCCTCCACTCCGCGACTCAATATCGAGCATGTGATGACTCTCGCCAACCTCCATGGATTTTTTGCCGATATTGTCAGCGCCGAGGATGTTTCGCACGGCAAACCCAACCCTGAAGTGTTTTTAAAAGCGGCGTCGAAAATCAATCGGCTACCCGCGAACTGCGTGGTGTTTGAAGACGCCTTTGTCGGCTTGGAGGCCGCCCGCGCCGGTGGCTTTAAGAGCATTGGCGTCGGCACGACGAATTCGGTGGAGACTTTAAAAGAAAAGTGCGACGTCGCGGTGCATCGGCTGGATGAGATAACGCCAGCCACGATTATTAATCTACTTGTCGTCAGTTAAGCGCTTAAGAATTATGCTAATTGCTACGAATCTGATCTAATCTTAAAACTGAATCCTCCAGATGAATTTTGGCGAAATAGTTAATCGGGCACGTTCTCGTTGCACGGAGTCTTTGGTGGAGCAAATAAATTTGAGACAAGCAGAAGGTTATCAAGTCATTATTGAACCGGCTCCACGACTTCAGGGAGGCATCGCTTTTGCTCCAGATGGGCTTAAGCTTCCCTTGCGGTATGATTTAGTGTTTCAAGACTCATTAGGCGTCTATCACAGTGAAAATGCGAAATCGACTACACTAAACTTTTCCGAGTCGGTTTTTGTAACATGGGAGCAGCGATTGAAGGTCGAGCTACGCTCCCTTTGTTGGGATTACATGCAAATTGAATTGTTTTCAGTTCAAGACGAACCCGGTTGGGAAGGCTTAAGACAATGGTTTTTGAAATGGTTTGATCTTGAGGACAATAAAAAGGCTCAGCCCAACGGACTCCATGGTGTAGTGCATTTTATTTCAGACCCAATTTTGAAGGATGGGCGGGTTTCGCTATTCGTTGATTTAGGTTCGGCGAGTTCTGATGCGTTGGCTGAGCTTTTTGATGAGTTTATCAAGCTTGGGTCGATCTCGTGTATAATTGGAAAATCCCTATGAAGCCCCGGCGGAAACAGGAATGGTTCGATGATGACTCGCTCTGGCGGGAGATTTACCCGTTTTTGTTTCCGGAGCGGAGGATTGCCGCCACACCGGAGCAGGTGCGCAAGGTGCTGAAGTTGACCAAGCCACGAGGGAAAAAGGTTCTCGACCTCTGCTGCGGCCCGGGGCGGTGCTCCATCGTGTTGGCGAAAAAAGGCTTCAAGGTCACGGGCGTGGACCGCACTCGATTCTTTTTGGATGTTGCCCGGGAAAGAGCGGAAACCACGAAGGTCAAAGTCGAATGGATTCAGCAGGACATGCGCGATTTTGTCCGGCCCAAGGCTTTTGATCTCGTGCTGAATCTGTGGACTTCGTTCGGTTATTTCGACGATCCCAATGAAGACCTTCGCGTCTTGCGCAACATCCATAAATCCCTGCGGCCCGGCGGCGTTTGCCTGATTGACGTCATTGGCCGGGAATGTGTGGCAAAATTTCAGCAATCGAATTTTGCCGAACGTTTGCCCGACGGGACCGTGATGTTCCAGCATCACCATGTTGCCGAAAATTGGACAAAAATGCATCAGGAATGGACGATTCTACGCGTCAATGGTCGCACTAAAACATTGCGCTTTTCTCTTACACTTTATTCCGGCGGCGAATTGCGTGCGCGCCTGGAGCAGGCTGGATTTAAAAACATAAAACTCTACGGCAGCCTCGACGGCGATGATTATGGGCCGTATGCGCAGCGGTTGATCATCGTTGGGCAAAAAAATTAACACCAATGAAATATTTCTTTTTGTTCCTTTCTCTTTTCTTGAGCTCTTGCGTCATCCCTTATACGGCCCAGATCCATCTTGGTGAGAATATGAAGGGTCGAGTCGTTGATGCTGAAAGCGGCAAGGGTATTGTTGACGCAACTGTGAGATACAAGGAATTGACCAGCTATGAAACGCGCACGGACGAGGATGGTTACTTTCTACTCGAAGAACAAGCCCCCCAAAAGAAATACTGGATGCCGCCTGCGCCAGTGGATCCGCCACCATGGGCTTTCGATTCCAGCTCGTACATTCTTGTCATTGTTGCTCCCGGCTATGAGCAACAAGAATTCGAACGAGTGAAATATCGGGTTTTCGTTCCTGCAGGAGAATCAAGTGAGACGAAGAAGGGGCCGGAATATTTCTTGTTTCCGCTCAAGGCGAGTAAGTAAAAGTTATGCTAGAAGTGTCTATTCGATCCCGAAATTGTGAATAAGCCAGTTTGTGTGAATGTTGTGCAAAGAAAGAACAACAATTCGTTGCGAGACTGCTCCATTTGAGCGATTTTTGCCGCTTCGACCAACGGTGTGTTCGTCATCGCACTCCGTTGGCCGAAAAAACACCCGGTAAAGCCCCCAAATCGCTCAAAAAACGTGAATTTTAAGCATTTTGGCCTTTAAATTGCTCCCTCAAAACCCCTACCGGTAGGGTATCTTTAAAAATTTAACACTAAATGTAGTGTCCAACCCTTGACATCAGACTAATTCTGCACAATTAATACAAACCACGCAGGAAATGGTGGACTTTGCGGCCGCTCCCGACCGAACCCCTCGCCATTTTCTGCCCTGTTTTTTCCGCGTTTCCGGCGCACATGGCTTTGCCTGCCCTGTGCACTGGAAGTGCGAAAATCGAACCCTGAATCGAACCCTCACTTCCAACGACAGTAACTCCGCCCATCTGGGCGGGCGCCGGACTGCTCAACCAAAACTTTAGACCGCATCATGCCTGCTGAAACCGTCACCTACCAAGTCGGCCCGAAATCTTTCGTCCTCGACCGCACCAAAGCTGAAGAAGCTTTCGCCGCCAAGCGCGTCATCAATGGCCGGCAGACAATGTTCTTCAACATCCTGCCCCTCAAGTACACCTGGGCCTACGAGCTGTACAAGACCATGAAGGCGAACCATTGGGAGCCCGAAGATGTGCCCATGCAGAAGGATTGCGAACAGTGGCGCGATAACTCCAAGGCGATTTCCGAGGTGGACCGCTGGATCATCAAGATGGCCATTGGCTACTTTTCCGCCGCTGAAGGCATCGTGGGCGACAACATCATCCACGTCGTCCGCGAAGTGGTGACCGCCCCGGAACTCAAGCTCGTTCTCGGCCGCCATGCGCATGAAGAGAACATCCACGCCGACTCGCTGGTGTACATGATCAGCTCCCTCGGCATCAACCCGCACGAGTGCGAGGCGATGTTCGAAGATATCGCGACCATCAAGCGCAAGACCCACTTTGTCACCAGTAACTCCAAGGCCCTCCGCCGCGACCTCGATTTGAAGGATCCGGCGGTCAAGCAAGCCCTGGCCAAGAACATCTTCCTCTTTGGCCAGGTCATGGAAGGCACGCAGTTCTACGGCCTCTTTGGCATGGTGCTCTCGCTCTACCGCCAGAACAAGTTCCCCGGCATCGGCCAGATGTTCCGCTATACCCTGCGCGACGAAAGCAACCACATCGAGCTCTTCCGCAACCTGCTCATGGACCTCGTCGAGGAGAACAAGGAAATCTGGACCCCCGCCTTCCGTCAGGAATTGACCGACCTCATGGCCGAGGGCGTGGCGATTGAGAAGGAATTCATCCGTGACTGCCTGCCCGTCAGCGGCGTCGGCCTCACCGTTGGCGAGTTTATGCAGTATATTGACTTTATCGCCGACCGCCGCCTTGAAGGCGTGGGCCTCAAGCCCCTCAACCCGGGCATCACCAACCCGCTGCCCTGGCTGGCCGAGATGATGGATATTAAGAAGGAACAGAATTTCTTCGAAGGCCGCGTCACCGAGTACCAAAAGTCCAGCTCCTTGGGCGACGTGCACAATGACGAGCTGTAATTCCTTTCCCGCTGCCCAACACAATGACCGCGTGCAACATTCTCCTCCCCAGCCGTTTTTGGGCCGGTTGCCGGGCTTTATCCGAGGCCCGCTGCGCTGGGTCGTGGAAAAAATTCTCGTCCTCTACTATGTCGGCACGGACCCGAAAGTTCCGCTCTGGGCCAAGCGCTGCCTCTTCGGCGCCTTGGGCTATGTGTTTTCCATCGGCATCGTCCTCGATTTTCTGCCACCGATTGGCGAGGTTGACGACATCATTGCCTTCCTGATTGCAGTCGGCGCGGTCGCCTTCTCCATAAAACCACACCACAAATTCCAGGCCCAATCCAAAGCCCGGCAATGGTTCGACTCCGTCGTTCCCCCCTTGCCGTCGGCTCCTCCGCCTATTCTCCCCCCTCCACCACTTTCGAAACCGTAAACCTTTTTTAACCACTTCATTCCCAACCCGCTCCCGCTATGATCCGCCATATCCAGTTAGACGAAGACAACGCCCTCAAACGTTTTTCCCAGACGCCCGACGACCAGAAGCCCCGCTTTAATTGGCGCGAGGTCGTCACCAGTTCCACCGTCGTCCAGCCCGATGTGATGGTGCTGGCCGAAGGCGTCGCCCGCCACTTTGACCTCGCCGAGATTGCCGAGACCGTCGGCTCCGCGTTGACGGACTTGCTGCTCTCCCGCCAGGTGCAGGATATTTATACGGAGCAGAACCGCCACCTTGTCGCTGAAATCGCCAAGGAAGTCGGCGAGGAGATCGTCGCCCGCTGGGCCGCGAACAAGGATCGCGTGCTTTCCGAGGACGAAATCAACCGCATCATCGAAAAGGCGCTCGTCCACCAAAACCAGCACGACGTGGCCAAGAGCCTCGTCTTCAAGCGCTCGCGCATGGCCACCCCGGCAGTCGCTAATGGCGATGGCTCGGGCACAGTGGCCGCGGGCGAAGTCCTGCCGGTTCACGTGCGCCTCATCCGCCGCAACGGCCAAGTCGTCCCGTGGGACATGAACAAGGTCGAAATCGCCGTCCGCAAGGCCTTCCTTTCCCTCCACCTCGATAGCGAGCCGGCTGTCCGCGTCTCCGAATCCGTCAGCAACCGCGTGCGCGACATGGGCCAGGCCTTTGTCTCCATCGAAGATGTGCAGGACCTCGTCGAAGAAGAGTTGATGAAGCACGGCCACTACAAAGTGGCGACCAACTACATCCTCTACCGCCGCGAGCGCGAACTTCTCCGCCGCACACAGGAAGCTGCGGCCATCTCGACGGATGCCCGCCAGGAGCAGATCATCTTCATCAAGCGCGACAACGGCCAGACCGAGATGTGGGACGGCGCCGAGCTCCGTGCCCGTATCTCCTTCGCCGCTATCGGCCTGGACCTGTGCCTCACCCGCGAGCAAATCGAAGGCGAGCTGCGCCGCTCCCTTTCGACTGAGATGACGCGCGAAGACCTGCAAAAGACCGTCATCCTCAATGCCAAGGCGTTGATTGAGCGTGATGCCGATTTCGCCAAGTTCGCCGGCCGCATCCTCCTCACCTTCATTTATGAAGAAGTGCTCGGTTGGGACATCCTGCGCGATGGCATTGGCTCGCTCAAACAGTTCCACGCCCGCCAGTTCAAGAAAAACCTCGAGCACGCCGCCCGGATCGAGCGCCTGAACCCCGCCTTGCTCAAGTACGACCTCGGCAAGCTGGCTGAAGCGCTCGACCCCATGGCCGACCTCGAGTTTGACTTCCTCGGCATTCAGACTCTTTACGACCGCTACCTGGTCGTGGACAAAACGCGCACGCCCGCCAAGCGCCTCGAAACGCCCCAGTACTTCTGGATGCGCGTTTCCATGGGCCTGTTCCTCAACGAACCCCGCGACCGCGAAGACTGGGTCACCCGCCTCTACAATCTTTATAAGAATCGCCGCTTCTGCTCCTCGACGCCGACGTTGTTCAACGCGGGCACGCTGCACTCGCAGCTTTCCTCGTGCTACTTGTACAAGGTGGACGACAATATCGAGAGCATCATGATGCGCGGCATCGCTGAAAACGCCTTCCTCTCCAAATGGGCCGGCGGCCTCGGTGGTTCGTGGACCTCCGTGCGCGGCACGGGCGGCTACATCAAGGGCACCAATGGCGAAAGCCAGGGCGTCATTCCCTTCCTCAAGCTGCACAATGACCAGCTCGTCGCCGTCAACCAAGGCGGCAAGCGCCGCGGCTCCGGCTGTGCCTACCTCGAAACGTGGCACAACGACATCAACGACTTCATCGAGCTGCGCCGCAACACGGGCGACGACCGCCGCCGCACGCACGACATGAACACGGCGAACTGGATTCCCGACCTGTTCATGAAGCGCATGGAAGCCCGCGAGGACTGGACGCTCTTTCGCTCCAACGAAACCTCCGACTTGCACGAGTTGTATGGCCGCCGCTTCGAGGAACGCTATCGCCACTACGAGCAACTCGCCCGCGATGGCAAAATCTTCGGCCAGGCCGTGCCCGCCATCGATCTGTGGCGCCAGATGCTCAAGATGCTCTTCGAAACCGGGCATCCCTGGATCACCTTCAAGGACCCCTGCAATATCCGCAGCCCGCAAGACCACGCTGGCGTCATCCACTCCTCGAATCTCTGCACGGAGATCACGCTCAATACCAGCGTGGAGGAAACAGCAGTTTGCAACCTCGGTTCGGTCATCCTTGATACGCACATCCGGGCCGATGGCTCGCTCGACCACCACGCCTTGCGCGAGACGATTCGCGTCGCCGTGCGCGCGCTCGACAATGTCATCGACATCAACTTCTACCCGACGAAGCCGGCGGAAACCTCCAACTTGCGCCACCGGCCCATCGGCCTCGGCGTGATGGGGCTGCACAACGCGCTTTATAAAAAGAACTTCGCCTTTGCTTCGCAGGAAGCCGTCGAGTTCAACGACGAGTTCATGGAAGCCATCGCGTTCTACGCGTACGAAGCCTCCAGCGACCTCGCCAGCGAGCGCGGCACGTATTCCTCCTATCACGGTTCCAAGTGGGATCGCGGCATCCTCCCGCAGGACACGCTCGAGCTGCTCGAGCAGGAACGCGGCGTGCCGATCGAAACCCCGCGCGGTGGCCGGATGGACTGGGCGCCCTTGCGCCAGAAGATCCGCCGCCAGGGTATGCGCAACAGCAACGTCCTCGCCATTGCGCCGACGGCGACGATTTCGAACATCGTCGGCACCTCGCCCTGCATCGAGCCGTACTACAAGAACCTCTTCGTGAAGAGCAACCTCGGCGGCGAATACATCGTGCTCAACAGCCCGCTGGTCAAAGAGCTGAAGCAACTCGGCCTCTGGGATCGCGAGATGATTGACTCCCTCAAGTACTTCGACGGCGAGTTGACGAACATCGACCGCATCCCGGCCGAGTTGAAGAAAAAGTACGCCACGGCCTTCGGCATCGACTTCAGCTTCGTGATCGACGCCGCGGCCCGCCGCCAGAAGTGGATTGACCAGTCCCAGTCCGTTAACCTCTTCCTCCCGCAAGCGGATCTTAAGGTGCTCTCGCACATGTACCGCTCCGCCTGGCGCAAGGGCCTCAAGACGACGTATTACCTCCGCACGCTCGGCGCTTCGAACATTGAGAAAGCCACCGTCGCCGTCCGCAAGGAAACGCGCGGCCACATCGCCCGCAATGGCGAAGAGGAAGCCGCTGCGGCTGCCGGTCAAGCCGCCGCCGTGGATAGTGGTAACACGAATCCCCCCGTGCCCAAGCGCGTTTACTCCGACTCGGAGAAACAAGCCTGCAGCCTCGAAGCCCGCCTCAACGGCGAAAGCTGCGAAGCGTGCCAGTAGCCGGTCGCAACTTCTAAAATAAAAAAGCCCGCTTAAAACAGCGGGTTTTTTTATTATACCAGCCAATTACCCCTTCGGCCGCAACACCACCAACATGCGTGCCGCCGTCAGCGCGGGTAGGGGAGCGAGCGCCTTTTCCACCGCCCTCAAAGCGGGCAACGCGACATCCGGATAAAGCTGCGGCCCGCGGAACCCGCCGCTTAAAAGATAGGACAGTGCCGGAAAATATTTCACCCGCTCCACTTCCCATCCCGCCAGAACCGCCGGTCGTTCTCCTGCGGGCTTGGGCATATACTCCCGCGCCAGCCGCCAGCAATTACCCTGTGCGGCATAATAAGTCTGATTCGTTGGATCAAAATTTTCGGGAATTTCCCAATCAATACTTTTGCCCAACCCCAGCGGCTCATGGTGGAACATTCCATAGACACTCCGCCCCAGCAAACCCATGGACGGTTCGAACAACACCACCACGCCGCCCGGCGCCAGCACGCGGCGGAACTCCCGCAACGCCGCGCCGGGGTACTGCAGGTGGTGCCACACATCAAAGAGAATGAGGTTGGCCACCGTCTGCGGTCCAAAACTCAAGGCATACGCGTTTTCCACCCGATCGAGCCAGGGATTGGGAAAGAGGTCGCTGGTAATGCACTTGGGCAGCACTTCCTTGATATTGCCCATGCCCGAGCCCAGCTCCACCGTCAGCCCTTGCACGCCCTTGGGCAATGCTGCGGCGATTTCCTCGTAAAAACCACGGTAGATGCGGCGCAAAGCGGGTTTTTTCTCCCATGCCACACGGTTTTCGTGGATTTCGCGGTTATGCTGGCTGATGTCGGTCATGAAGAAAGGTGGCGCCCAGCCTCCCAAAGTCGTAAGCGCAACCTAGACTTGCCAGAAACACCCCCGGAACCGCAAGATAATCAACGTGTCTGAGCAATCATCCCCACCGGAACCCGATCCGTACGACGACTCGCCGGAGCAAGATCCCTACGAAGACGCATGGGATAGGGCAAAAAAAGAACCGCCCCGCGAGCTGACCTCCGCCGAACAGGACCTCGTCTTCCGCGCGCAATTAATCTTGTTCCTTATCATGGGAGTTTTTATAATCGTCCCTTTTATTGTGTGGTGGTGGCTCTCCATGCATAAAAATTGATGCCTGACTCGCCTACACCTTTGGTCATGAACCGCACTCTAACCATCATTCGCGGCACTTTCTTTGTGCTCTGCTTGTTGGGTGGCTGGCTTGTCTGGTATGCCAACCCTGGCTGGCAGCATTTGTGGGTCTGCCTGATGTTTGCGGGCGGTTTGGGCGCGTTGACGATTCTGGTGGATCTGATGCTCAAGGGTTTCTCCCTGCGCGCGCTGACGGCGGTGACGTTTGGCCTGGTCGTGGCGGTTATTATCAACGTCCTCATCAATCTCTCCCCGTTTTTTGACCGAGGCGATGCCGATACCCTCTTGCGCGTGCGCATCGTGCTTTTTGTCATCACTCTTTACGTTTGCACCGTCATCGCCCTGCGCGGACGCGATGAATTTCACTTGGTGATTCCCTACGTGCGCTTCGTGCCACAGGAGGTCTCCAGTCCGCTGGTGGTGACGGATTTGAGCGCCCTTATCGACGGTCGTATCCTTGGGGTCTGCCAAAGCCATTTTCTCGGTGGCGCCTTGGTGGTGCCCCGGTTTGTTATTGAAGAGCTCAATCGCGTCGCCAACTCCAACGACCACCACCAGCAGAGCCGCGGCCGGCGCGGGTTGGAAGTGCTCAACGAACTTCGCCGTATTCCAGGCCTCGAACTGCGCGTGCATGACGTTTCCATCGAGAACCGCCAGCAAATGGACGACAAGCTCATCTTCGTCGCCCGCAGCTTGCATG
>Ga0206967_1182_pt1 | contig 12277 bp, 9 predicted proteins | sample Alteio_BWOrgHeat_24_FD_153259 | JGI IMG/M metagenome (GOLD analysis project Ga0206967, IMG submission 153259) | Enriched cells from forest soil in Barre Woods Harvard Forest LTER site, Petersham, Massachusetts, United States -... | ecosystem: Environmental > Terrestrial > Soil > Temperate forest > O...
GATAACTGTCATGCTGGAACTGGCCATACCCACGACCGCCCAATAAATGACGGAAGGAATGGCGACGGCCAGGACGACGATTCCGCTTCCGGTTGTTGCAGCGGCTATCAGCGGCACGATCGGAATCATGAACAGGAACGCGGTGACCAATCCGATGCCGCCTGAGCCGACGACACCCTCACCCCAAGTTTGCCGAAGGACGGCAGTAGATTTCTTAACCGCCTGAATCGGCGAGATCGGTTCGATAATTAAGATCGGAACCACAAAGTACGTCGCTATATTCCAGGAGATGCCGATGATCGAACTGACGATTCTTCCAACGATCCCGCTCTCTTCGCGGATAATCTGCAGGATCATTCCGACGGTCGAAGCGATTAGCGTCCAACCAAGAATCGGACCGAGTTTTCGAGCAGCGGTGTTGATTCCATCGGTGAAATTGGCGCTCCTGCCATGAAGATTTTCATAGGCCACGCCAACCAGTGCCGAGTTGAAGAAAATCACGATGAAGTAGCTGAGGAAGTAGAATCCTGCCATCAAGACGTACGCAAGCGGCTTCGAGAAGTGCCTAAAACCATGCCCACCGGTAAACCAATAAGCGGGTATCACGAATGACAGGATCAGTCCAATTGTTACGGCAGAGGACACGATTGGAAATAGCAACATCTGAGGATTCGCCCTCAGGATCGCAAAGCTCTCTTTTGCCAGCGCCCAGCCACGGTTGATGCGATTCATCGACATACATAATACGCCTAGTGGTCGTACTTTCACGAAAATCTGAAAGTTCGAGGTATTCTTATCGCGTCCATGGCACTCAACCCGGAGCAGATTGTTGGTACCGAACTCTTGCCGATCCTGGAGAAAGTTCGAAATGGCGTGAGGCTTAGCCGCGAAGATGGGATCCTGTTGTATTCGACGCCTAACTTGACCGGAGTCGGCCACCTGGCGAATATCGTCCGCGAGCGCCTCCATGGCAGCAAGACGTACTTCGTGCGAAATCAGCACATCAACTACACGAACATCTGCAATAAGTTCTGCAAGTTCTGCAGTTTCTATGCAAAAAAGGGCGGGCCCGCGCCATATCAAATGACTCTCGAAGAGGTCAAACACCGGCTCGCCTGGCACCGGGACGTTCCGCTGACTGAGATTCACATGGTCGGCGGCATCAATCCCCGGCTGCCTTACAGCTACTACATGGACCTGGTGCGTATCGTGAAAGAAGCACGGCCGGGAGTGCACGTGAAGGCATTCACTGCAGTCGAGATCGTCGAGATCGCGCGCCAAGGCAAAGTGACTGTGGATCAAGCTTTGGCGGATCTCATCGAAGCCGGCCTCGATTCGCTTCCCGGCGGCGGAATCGAAATTCTCAGCGACCGTGTCCATGCGGAACTGTTCGGGAAGAAGCTAAACGGCGAAGAGTGGAAAGACGTCGCCCGCGCGGCATCTAAACTTGGCCTGCGACAGTACGCTACCATGCTCTATGGCCATATCGAAACAGTTGAGGAGCGTGTTGACCACCTCATCCAACTTCGCGAGTTGCAAGATGAAACCGGTCATTTCCTAACGATGACGCCGCTGAGCTTCCACCCTGAGGCGACGGAATTGTCCGACATTGGCGGGCCAACCGCAGACGATGACCTCAGAAACATCGCACTTTGCCGCTTGATGCTGGACAACTTCGAGCATATCAAGAGCTTTTGGATCATGAATACCGTCCCCGTGACTCAAATGTCGTTGTGGTATGGCGCCGACGACGCCGACGGATTGGTGCATGAATACGAGATCACATATAAATCCGGAGAATGGGGCAACAAGAGCCAGTCGCTGACCTACGAGAATATGGTTCGAATGATTCAAGAGGCCGGAAGGACGCCGGTTGAACGGGACAGTTTGTACCAAGAGATTTCGCAGGAGCATCTTCAGGCAACTGTGCGTCCGAAGCTTACGGCAGTCCCATTTGCTAGGGCCTAAGGCTTGTCTTGGACCCGATATCGGATACATTAGAGTTCCTACCCGGAGCGTTTTGCACTATGTGTTTTCTGCGTAAATCCTTCCTGCTGTCGGCCGTGGCTTCAGGCCTGGCCATGGCCCTTACTGCTTCTTCTTCCGCGCAAATATGGCGTCTGCAGGAATGGACAGGTTACGGCGGCAACTGCCAGCACACGGCAATGAGCAACACGCCCGCGATGACCATGAGCAAGATTCTTTGGTCAACGCCGGTCGATCTGGACCCCCAATACTCGGGGTCAGAGTTGCTGATACACTATGCCGCACCGATGGTCAGCTACTCGGGCGTTGCGTTGATTACGGTGAAAACAGGCGCGACCGGCGGGTTTCAAGTTGAAGGGCATAACGTCCTTAACGGCGGTTTGCTTTATACGCAGACAACTGATTACGTCCTGCCATCGTCATCTTGGACTCCGACCTGCGGGTCGTCGCTGGATGGGCTCTACGGGATGGTCACGCCCGGAATCGGCGGGACAATTTACTATCGAGAGCGGACCGATATGGCCAATTCGCCTGTTCTGCAATGGGCTTTTTACGGACTTTCAAAATACACCGCCAATAAGGGCGCCTACAACGCCAACGTGTTCATCTGCACCCCTCTTACGGTCGACAATGCCGGCAACGTGTACTTCGGATTCCGGGTTAACGCGAACTCGGGAACAGGACTGACCAGCGGGATCGCCAAAGTAACTCCTGCTGGGACCGGGACGTGGATATCCGCTCCTTCCGCTGCGGGCGACTCGACAATCACCGAGCCTGTTATCAACTGTGCGCCGGCGCTCAGCAATGACCAGAGCACGGTCTACATCGCGGTGAGCCATGGTGATTCTACGAGCGGCTACCTTGTTGGCCTCGATACCGGAACCATGACGGCGAAGTACTCCGCGTCGCTAATCGACCCGAGGTCGGGAAGTCCGGCCTCACTGCCGGATATTTACACCTCGACACCGTTGGTGGGGCCGGACGGCGACGTGTACTTCGGCGTTTTCGAGAGCCCTTTCTACAACGATCGCGGTTGGATGCTGCATTTCGACCAGACGCTGACACAGACGAAGGTCCCTGGGTCGTTTGGGTGGGACAACACGCCTTCCATCGTCCCTGCTCAATGCGTTCCGTCTTATAAGGGACATTCGAGCTACTTGATTCTCACCAAATACAACAACTACGCCGGGCTTGGGCCAATGGGGAACGGCGTAAACAAGGTAGCGATCCTAGATCCGAACTCGGCCACTCCAGACCCCATCAACGGAATCAGCAATGCAACCAACCAACCGGTGGGCGCGATGACACAGGTCATTACGGTGACTGGGCCCACACCGGATCCAAATCAAACGGGTTCGTACCCGAACGCCGTTCACGAGTGGTGCATTAACTCCGCGGCTATCGACGTGAAGGGCAAAGGCGCGATCTTGAATAGCGAAGACGGCCACAGCTATCGATGGAACTTCGCGACGAACACGCTGCAGCAAACTCAAACGCTCTCCGGCGGACTTGGTGAGGCCTATACGTCGACGTCCATCGGCAAGTTTGGGGTCGTTTTCTGCATCAACAATGCCCGTATCTTCGCCATTGGCAGGCAATAGCGAAACAAAAAGAGCGGGTTAAGATTGCGTCGGAATGATCCGGAAGATCTTTCCGACGTTTTTTCGTATTCTGAACATGTGGTCCTGACACGCGAACAGATGTTGGATAAGGCGATGGCGTCGAATGGCGAATTCGACCGCGTTTTTATCACCGGAGTGTTAAGCACGGGTATTTATTGCCTGCCTTCGTGTCGGGCCCGGAAGCCAAAGCCGGAGAACATCCGGTTCTTTGAGACCATCGAGCAGGCGAGAGCGGCCGGGCTAAGGGCTTGCAAGAAGTGCCGGCCGGACGACTTTTTTGAGGGAGTCGACTTCGATCTCGATCGCATCGAATCGGCCGTTTCCGCGCTGCATAGCCGACCGGGAGATTTTGCTGCCATCTGCGATTTGGGAGAAGCTGCCGGCATCGGCAGTTCGAAGCTTTTCGAGAGCGTTCGCCGGCACTACCACACGACCCCTGGCGAACTCATCGCCCGCAGCCGAGTAAATGCAGCCTGCAAGCTGCTGCTCGATACCCAATCCAGCGTTGCCGATATCGCCTTCGAAGTAGGGTTTGAGACGCTGTCGACTTTCTATGAGCATTTCAGCCGCCTCACGGGGATGGCGCCGTTGGCTTATAGGAAGCTCCCACAAGCGTCTTCGTTCACGCTCAATCTGCCTGCGGATTTCCAATCGGATGCTGTTTTGGGATACTACGGCCGCGACCCCGAAAGCGCGGCGGAGATGGTAGTGGGCAGCGAGCTGTGGATATCGGCCGACTTGGAAGGAGTGGCTTCGATCGTGCAGTTGAAGTTCGGCGATGGCCAGGTCGAATGCATAGTCACCGGAGGCGACGTTCTTCATGCGCATCGGGGTGTTGTGCGGATCCTTGGCTTTCGTCAGGATCCCAAAGGCTTCGAACAACATGCGGCCCGCCTCGGGCATGACAGGCTTTTCCAAGGGCGTTGCGGCCTACGGGTGCCACTTACATTTTCGCCATACGACGCGATTGTGTGGTCCATCCTGGGTCAGCAGGTTAACCTGGCTTTCGCCTATACGCTTCGACGCAGGTTAGTACAGAAAGTCGGGACACAGATCCACGAGCGATTGTTCTCGCCACCGACGCCCGCATCCGTGGCAAACCTCACCGTCGAAGATCTTCTTCCCCTCCAATTTTCGCGCAGGAAGGCGGAATACCTCATTGATGTATCGCGCCTCATCGACGCAGGACAGATCCGACTGGACGAACTGGAAGCCGGTTCGGCCACGCGTGCAGAGAAGACCCTTCTTGAAGTGAGGGGCTTGGGGCCCTGGTCGGTGCATTACATGATGATGCGCGGCTTTGGTTTCGCAGACTGTTTGCCGGTTGGGGATACCGGATTGACATCGGCGCTTCAGAAGATCTTTGACTTGGAATTGAGACCGGACGTGGCGGTAACGCGCGAATTGATGGAGCCGTTCTCCCCGCATCGGTCCCTAGCGTGCCTCCACTTATGGCAAAGCCTTAAATTCGAATCATGAGCAAAACTTACTATTTCGACGTTTTCGAGACCGCAGTGGGGCCCCTGACCGCGGTGGTGAACCAGGACGGCGCCGTCATCGAGGTCTGGACCTCCGACTCGGCCGAGCGGCTGGAGGCGAAGGGCGGGTATGTGAGAGACGCCGAAGCTACGGCGACGGCAAGGCGACAGTTGAAGGAGTATGCCGCAGGTACCAGAAAGCAATTCGACCTAACTCTCGCTCCGGAAGGAACTTCGTTTCAGAACGACGTGTGGCAACAGCTCCAGATGATTCCGTACGGCGAGACGCGGACGTATGGGCAACTGGCAACGATACTGGGCAACCCAAATGCATCCCGGGCAGTGGGACGCGCCAACGGCACGAACCCGATCAGCATCATCGTCCCGTGCCATAGAGTCATCGGAAGCTCCGGCCACCTAACCGGATATGCCGGTGGGCTGGATATGAAGCGAAAGCTTCTTGAGCTGGAAGGAGTTGCACTTCCTGGATTATTTTGACTAGATCCGGGAACGTATTGTGCGGCTAAAAGTGTTGTCTAGACCGGGTGGGTAGACTCCCTCGACCGATGCTGTTTAGGAAGCGCGATTTGCGCGAGTCCTTCGAACGACAAGCCGAGAAAGTCTTCCCCTCGGTCTTGGGCACAGCGTTGAGACTTACTCGATCTCGCGAGGACGCCGAGGACCTGGCACAGGAAGCGATTGTTCGCGCCTACGACGCCTATGAGCGGTTCGACGGCACGAATTTCAAGGCCTGGATGCTGCGCATAGTTACGAATCTGTACATCAACCGTTACAGGCAACGTCAGCGCGGGCCGCAGCTGGGTTCTTTGGAAGACGAAGGGGCGATTGAGCCGGTTTCATCGGAAACCGAAACGCCGGATAGGTTGTTATTCGATAATGCGATTGGCGCGGAAATCGAGGAAGCCTTGGCAAAGGTCCCCGAGGATTTTCGGATGGCGGTGATATTGAGCGACATAGAAGGCCTTAGTTACCAGGAGATCGCCGATGCGACGGACGTTCCGATCGGGACTGTCCGCTCCAGGCTGGCGCGGGGCCGTTCGATCCTCAGAAAAGCGCTTGAGACTTACGCAATAAAAGAAGGATATTTGAAACAAGGTGCAGACGAATGATTGATCCAATGGACCTTCATGCCTTTGTCGATGGAGAACTGAGCCCGGAACAGGCTTCCTCCGTCAGGATGAGCCTTGAGGGTTCTCCGCATGCCGCCCGAGAAGTCGAGGCAATCCGGAACCTCAAGGGGCTTCTTGGCCAAAAGACCGAGTCCATATCCTCGCAAGAGTCTTGGCAAAGCTGCGTCAAGCGTTTGGACGAGCTTGATCGGGCAAAGGAAGGCGCAAAGGCCAAGCGCATCGAATCGGTCGTGGGCAGGTTCGCACCGGTCATGTGCGTCGCTTTGCTGGCATGTATCCTTGCCGTAGGCAGATATTCAAGCAGCGGAAATAAAGGAATCGTAACCGGTCAATCATTCTCTGAGACTGTCGGGGGATTTTCACAGATTCACCCGCCAAAGAGCGCCGAGAACATCGAGCGGTGGGAACATAACCTCATTAAGGAGTCGTTCCGATCGACGCCGGAGAACTTGACGATCCGTCCGGTTCGAAGAGGGGTCGTCAACGATCTCCTGGTGATGGAATTCTCCGCGAGAGACCCGATCGGCGACTTGAAGATTTTTCTCATCCAGGGCCCCTTGACTTTGGAGGGCACTCAGCCGATGGCAGGGCAGCCCGATCTGAAAGTGGGGACCCTTAAGGGAATGAACTGCATCGTGCGAGGGGACGGCCAAAGCACAACGATCATCGTTGCCGACCGTTCTGCCGAGGATCTTGCCAAAGTGGCTGCCCAGCTAAAGATTTAGGAACTGGCAGGGGCGACAGGGCTCGAACCCGCGACCTAAGGTTTTGGAGACCTTCGCTCTACCAACTGAGCTACACCCCTGCGTGGGAACTTGATTTTACTTGATTCGACTAAGCCAATGACAACATCTTCGCTTCGTTCCTGGCAAAGCCTATTCGGCATAAGCCACAATGCCCCTATGCGCCGGGCGCTTCCTTTACTCCTACTCTTCATTTTTTTGGGCTTGACCGGATGTGCGGACAAGCCTGTTGTGCAAGCTCGCCGTCCCAAGGTTTACAAGCGGATCATCAGCCTCAGTCCAAGTACGACCGAAGTCATTTTGTCGAATGCCGATGCTGGATCGTTAAAAGGACGTACGTCGGCATGCAACTGGCCGCCAAATATGATGGCAAGCATTGAAGTCGTGGCCGACCCCAAGCCGAACTACGAGAAGATTCAGGAGATCAAGCCTGACCTCATCGTCTTCGACAAAGATCTGTACAGCGATGAAGAAATCGCGAAACTGAAGGCTTCTGGCGCCGACGAATTCGTGGTGGACAGCAAGACAGTCGACGACTTTGTCAAGCAGCTTTACGTTCTTGCCAGCATGCTTGGGTTCGAGACTCGCTTCAACGATTACATCGAACGCATCCAGCAGGAGGAAGCCACAGCCCAATCCCTGATCTTTAATCCAAAACCCAAGGTAGCCATTTTGCTTCCTTCGCCGGGCGGCGACGACTATGTGTCCGGAACGGGCGGATTTCTTGCGGATGTGGTCAAGATCGCGGGTGGCGAACTCGTCGGTGGCAAGGGTGACAAATTCGAAAAACTGAATGCCGAACAGTTTGTGGCGGCAAACCCTGATGTGATTTTGGTCAACGGCACCAAGGGCAATCTCAATTCGGCTCAGATGGTATTGGACGATCCGAGATTCAAGACGATTAACGCGGTGAAGACAAAGAGAATCGCGGCTCTCGACTCCGACGTGCTGCTCAGGCGCGGTCAGAGAGTCGATACCTTAATCAAGGCAGTGCACGAAGTCATCGCGCCGCCCTCAAAGTAATCCGCGGATAGACGTCCAGATCAAGATTTATGAATTCGGCAGAAATCGGTGTATTCGGCGGCTCGGGCTTTTACAGCCTGTTGGATGAAGTTCGAGAGGTCAAGGTCGATACGCCATACGGAGCGCCAAGCGACTCCCTGTTCTTGGCGACTATCCACGGACGCAAGGTGGCGTTCCTCCCACGGCATGGGCGGCGGCATACGATACCGCCGCACAAGGTCAACTACCGAGCGAATGTTTGGGCCATGCGTTCACTCGGGTGCGAGTGTGTCATCAGCCCTTGTGCGGCCGGGTCGCTGCAGGCCCACGTGAAGCCCGGCGACTTTGTGGTTTGCGATCAGTTCGTCGACCGAACCAGCGGCCGTGCGGACACCTTTTACGATGGGCCGATCGTAACCCACGTTTCCCCCGCCGATACATACGATCCGATCTTGCGAGACTTGGCGATCGCCACCATACGCGATCACGGGATTGAGTGCCATACCACCGGGACTGTGGTGGTGATCCAGGGCCCGCGATTCTCCACGAAGGCGGAGAGCAAGTGGTTCCACGATGCGGGGTGGGAGGTCATCAACATGACTCAGTATCCCGAGGCTTATCTATGCAGAGAGTTGGGGATGGGAGTCGTCAATATCTCGCTCATCACCGACTACGACAGCGGCGTTCATGCCGGGACGGAAGCCGTGACCGCCCACGATGTGCTGGCAGTATTCAACTCAAACGCCGAGCGAATCAAGGAGGTGGTCCTGGACTTGGTCGGTAGAATTCCGCAGGATCTTTCTGCAGTTAGCAGCGTCAGTAGTCTGGAATTCACGCGGGGCGATGGACATGCTGCCACTTCCGAAGATGTTCGGCTATTTCGGATCCTCGATTAAGCGTATTCCAGTGAGATGATGCTCCAACCCGCTTTATTGGCTTTGGCTTTTTTGTCTTCACAGGGAAGTGGGCAAGTTGCAGGCCTCTTTCCTCCAAAACCGGCAGCGCCCGTGGTTGGCGCCGACTTTACCGGGTGGCATGGATGGTCCTACCTTCAGGGCGCGCCATCCGTTTGGCCGAACACTTACGAGACATCCGGCGACTGGAGCGATATAGAGATGCGTCTTTCGGCGCTAAAGCCTACCAAGCCTTCGGTGTGGAGGATGAAGGTCGTCATCTTCACGCGGATCGAATCGGACGGTCGCGATGCGGCAGGCGTGCTGCGCGAGCGCCGCGGGACCATCGAATCCGTTCAGCTCGCTCAAATCCGAGTTGCGCTACTGAGACTGAATGCGTACGCTGCCACGAAGTTTGACGGCGAAGTCAGCATCAACCAGGACGTTCAGGTGGAATCCGAGTGGATGCGTGACGCGGGTCCGGCTGCGTTCGGCGCCGACTTCGCCCGTCGCTACTTTGAGTCACGTATAAACGGCGGCACATACGAGGCAGAGGACAAAGTCTTTCGCGGTCCCTTCAACTCGGTGATCTACATTTTGCCAGGTTCGGCGTCGGGAGAGTTGCCGGATGTAACGGTCAACGAAACCCCCGTCTCCGGCGTTCCTGCCGCGCCGATCGGTCGAAACGGCGTTTCCTATAGCCTTGATAAAGCCCTTAGAAACGCCTGGTTTCGTCAGCTTGAGTTTCGAGCCAAAGCACAAGGCTTCAAGTCCTTAACCGTCGCGCCTGGCGCGGCAACAAACGCCGACGCATGGGCGGCAGCAACGAATCTGGAAGAGGTTCCTGCGCAAACGTTTCTCCCCCGCCTTTCGACATCGCTGGATCTACATGCTTCGGCCGAGGATCCTGGAGTTGTTCTGCTGCCGGAGTCGCCGGCCACGACAGCAAAGCTTGTCGCCGATCCGGAGAAAGGGCAGGTTCTCAAGGTCGTCGAGGCATCGGGAATACGCGAGGGCGGGCTTGCCTTGCCGTCCCGTGCCGACGGAAAGCCGATTGAGGTCGTCGCTTCCACGCCAACTCTTTGCTTTGACGTCAAGTCGATTTGCAAAGACCCGCTGGCGATCCGTCTGGATTCTTCGGACGGAAAGACAGCGTGGGTATCGATCGGCACGGATCCCGTGCTGGTCACTCCGATGCCGGATACGGTCGTCGCGAGTGTGCCCTTCATTTCAGACGGCAAATGGCAAAAGGTCGCCGTGGACCTTCGTCCCATAGCCAAACAGGCTGGGTTTACCGATATCGTTCGATTGTCGATAGAGCCGTCGCCTAACGCAAAGCTCGCAGGGAAGGCGCAGCCCGAACCCGTCGATTACTCATTTAGCGACTTTAGATTCAACTCCGATCCCGCAGGGCCGTTCGCCGATCCGGTATCCCCAAGCGCGACTTCGGCGGATCCGGAAGCCAGAGCGCTCTTCGCGGCACAGGCCAAGGCGGCAAGTCCGGATTTGGCGGCTCTGCTGAAGGATAAAAGCGAGTTGGTACGGTTAAACGCCACCACCGCTTATATCGGTTTCAAAGATCCGACCGTCGAAGAACAGCTCATTGCCAACAGTTTGGATCTGGATCCTTCGGTTGCGGCGGCAGCCCTGACGGCTTTATCGATGGAAGGCACTGACACGGCGAGGGCCGTCGTCATGCGGTCGGTCAGCGTTTCGCTATCCGACTACGCGAAGATGACGGCAGGCAAACTCCTCGCAGATACGAAAGACCCCAAGATGGCTGAGGTGGTATCCCGTCTGTTGGCTAACCGAAGCTGGCAAGCGCATGTGCAGGCGGTTGAATCGCTGGCCGTAATCAAGACCCCCGAGTCGCAGCAGTTTCGTCTTGGCTTTATCGGCATGAGCGACCCGGCAGTGAAATTGGCAGTGACGGAAAACGCTGACCCATCGCTGGACCGGGTGGCCTCCGCCCTTCTTTGGTCCGCTGTGAACGAGCCAAGCGACGCCGTTCGAGCCGAAAGCTATATCAAGCTGATTCAGTCGCCGGTTGCGACTAACAAGACCGAAGGATACAAAGGGGTTCGGGACGACAGCAAGTTCGTGCGGAAGCTAGTGCTCGAATACCTCGCGGCCCACCCGACCGAGGATAACCGCAACGCGCTCCGAACCGCTGTCGCCGACCGAAGCGCTTCCGTTCGAGCCGCCGCCATTTTGGGGTTCGCCGCCTTGGATGCAGGCGCAACCAACGACGAAATCGCCAACGTCCTTGACGACCCCGACCCTAACGTCCAACTGGCCCTCATCGAACTCTCAAAGAAGAAAGCGATGAAGCTGCCTCAGAAAACGGTGGACGCAATGCTGGCGAGCCCTGACACGAGAGTATCGGCGGCGGCGAAGGGCTTGACCGGGAGTAACTCATAGCGAGTGACTTTAGAGATGGGACTCTGCATTTCCGCGGAGTTCCCGGCGTAGAATGATGAACGGTTCCTTTTATGAGCTATACCAAGAAAAGCTTTGTGTCGGCAGCAGGAGTGATCTGCGCTGTCGCGGTAACTGTGGTTGGACTAATTGCGCGGCAGAAGGCGGACTTGGGCCTTGTGCAAGCGTCTAATTCGACCACTTCGATCGATCGCCTGCTGGCCTCCCGCTCGGACGATGTCAACGTGCCTGCTGCTGACTATTTCTATGAACTTAGCCAAAAGCTTAAGGAGCAGTACGTTGAGCCGGTGACGGACGACCAAAAGCTGGCGGCAGGCGCTGTCCGCGGGATGATCGCCAGCCTCCGCGATCCGCAGTCGCTTTATCTGGACAAGAACCAGTTCGCTGCTTTTCTGAGCGCGAGGCAGGGCAAGTTCGAGGGAATCGGCGCCGATTTTGACCTTGTGACGGGAGCCAAATCGACCCAAGCTGAGGCGGCGAACGAGACCCCCGGCGTAGAAGAAACCGGCGAAGACGTTATTATGTCTCGCGATATTCCGAAGCTCGAGGTCGTCAGCGTCGTTCCAGGCGGGCCCGCTGCCAAGGCGGGCGTGAAAGTCGGTGACACGGTCTATTCTGTTGACGGACGCTGGATCGCCAACAGCGAAGAGATTCGCAAGTTTAGAGCCGCACAAAAGGCTTACCTTGAGAAAAAGCTGTCGGCTGACGAGTACAACAAGACTCGCACCGACTTCATGGCGAAAGTGGACCACGCGGTCCCGCCGCTCAAAGCCAAAGACATGCTTTTCCTCGGGAAATCGGGAACGATAACGGCAGTGTGGCTGCGAGGCGGCGTGCAGCACATGACGAAGATCGTAAAGGCTCCATCGAGTCTCCCCGGCTTCGGTATTCACGACAAAGAAATCACCCTCCCGTTTATCCCCGGCAGCGACGTGCAGCTTCAAAAGGCAGTTGAAGGCAAGT
>Ga0206967_1183_pt1 | contig 12254 bp, 9 predicted proteins | sample Alteio_BWOrgHeat_24_FD_153259 | JGI IMG/M metagenome (GOLD analysis project Ga0206967, IMG submission 153259) | Enriched cells from forest soil in Barre Woods Harvard Forest LTER site, Petersham, Massachusetts, United States -... | ecosystem: Environmental > Terrestrial > Soil > Temperate forest > O...
CGAAGGGCTACAAGCCGAATCCGGCGGACGTGCAGGAATTCCAGTACGCGCTACAGGATGAGTTGGCGCGGTTGGGGTACTAAATTCGCCAATCGTGAACTCGCGCGGGCGAGGTTTATTTTTTTACGCGAAACCAGTAGCGATACTCTTCCTGAAAGCCCAACTGGGCATAAAGGGAAAGGTTAGATATTCACACCAAGCAGAACTTCAGCTATTCGTCACAAAAGCAGACCCACTAAGGCAGCCTGCGAGCAATTGCGCAACTCGTTGAGCGCGCTTAGTTTAGACCGCGAGCACGGAGAGAGGGGTAGAGCTGAAAGTTCATAAAGTGTTGCAATTTAATTGGTTAAAAACGCGCCTAGAGGGAAAATTTGGAGGGTCTCGCAGAAGAGCTTGGAAAAAGTTTTTTTGCGGGACATCGCCGGGTTAGGCAAGTCACGAACAGGTAACTGAATTTGCCTCATGGTTGGCAAGGACAACTTTTGCACAAGTTATTCACACTCGTTCTGCGCATAACTTGGCGCCCTTTCGGGGCCGCAAAAGAAGAATTGGCCAATTTAAAATGATACGGTAAAATATTCATGGCAATCGCGTTGATTAATGGCTTTTAGATGAGTTTAAACACCTGTTTGGCTAGTCTGCAATCTCCCGAGGGCCGGTGGGCTCCTTTTGGGCCATGTGGGCAATCAAACGCTCGTTAAATTCCTTCGCCGAATCATGCCCGATGGCCTTGAGCGCCTGCACCAGTGAAGCGACCTCCACCAATCGCGCCAGATCGCGTCCAGGGCGGACGGGGATTTGAATATGGGGCACTTGGTGGTTCAAAATACTGTGATAACTTTGTTCCAGGCCGGTGCGCTCTTCGTCCATGCCCGGCACGTAATCCATAAAAGTGATGACCAGATCAATCCGCTTCTCCACGCGCACCGAGCGCACACCGAATAATTCCGCAATATTGATGATGCCGATTCCCCGGCATTCCATGTAGCCGCGGTTGAGGTCGGCGCTCTTGCCCATCAATTCGCGCTCCCCGACGAGGCGGACATACGTCACGTCGTCCGCCACCAGACTATGGCCCCGCTCGACCAACGCCAGCGCGCACTCGCTTTTACCCACCCCGCTTTTGCCACGCAACAGCGTGCCCACGCCTTTGATATCCATCAACGTGCCATGCACGGCAATCCGGGGCGCAAATTTCTCCTCGAGTAACACTGTGGACTGCGCCGTAAAATCCTTCGTGTTCATCGGCGTGCGGATGAGCGGCACCCCGGCTTTTTTCGCCGCCCGCACGAGCGAGGGCGTCGGCGCCAGATTGCGCGAGACCACCACGCAGGGGATTTTCTTTGCCATGATCTGGCCCAGCACCAGGTCCTGCGTATTTTCCCGCAAATCGCGCAGGTAGCCCATTTCGCCGGCCCCAAAGAGCTGGATGCGCTTGAACGCAAAATATTTGAAGTATCCCGTCAACGCCAGCGCCGGGCGATTGACGCTCTTCTCCCCGATGACTTTGTCCAACCCGCCCTCACCCGTCACCAATTCCAGCTCCAGCGGTTTTTTAAAGGAGTCGTAGAACTCCCGCACGGACAGACATTCAATGATTTTGTGGGAATCGCGCGCGGGCATGGCAGGAATAAATTGAGCAGGGTCGGCGCGAACCGACAGCCTAGCCATTTGGCGGACTTTTACAACTTGAAATCTTCGCCCAGATAGAACTGCCGCGCCTTGGGATCGTTAATGAGCGCTTCGCTGGTGCCTTCAAACAACACTTTGCCGTCGTGGATGAGGTAGGCGCGGTCCACAATCCGGAGGGTCTCGCGCACATTGTGGTCGGTGATGAGGACGCCGATCCCCTTGGCCTTCAACCCGGAAACAATTTCCTGCACTTCACGGACACTGATGGGGTCCACGCCGCTGAATGGCTCATCCAACAGGAGAAAACGCGGGCGGACCACCAGCGCCCGGGTGATTTCCAACCGGCGGCGCTCGCCCCCGCTCAGGGTAAACGCCTTTTGCTTCGCTAAATGCAATAGGTTCAATTCCTTCAGAAAAGAAGTAATCACTTCCGCCCGTTTTTCCTTCGCGATGGGCAGTGTCTCCACAATCGCCTGAATATTCTCCCACACTGTGAGCTTGCGGAAAACCGAAGGTTCCTGCGGCAGGTAACCTAGACCCAGCCGCGCCCGGCGATACATGGGCAGTTCGGTAATATCGGTGCCATCGAGCAAAACGTGGCCTTTCGTCGCCGGCACCAAGCCGACGATCATATAAAAAGTCGTCGTCTTGCCCGCGCCGTTGGGGCCGAGCAGCCCGACAATTTCCCCCGCCCGCACGGTAAGATTAATCCCCCGCACCACTTCCCGCTGGCCAAAGACCTTGTGCAAATCCCGCGTCTCGATGACGCCGACCGCGCTGGGCGCAGAGGAAGCGGACGTGGGGTTGGAGGCGGGAGCGGGCATGGGGAGCGATAAAATCCGGTAAACCAAACCCTTACTTGGCCGGGGCCGGTTCCGTCGAGGACTTATCGGCGGGTTTGCGCAATTTGTCAAAATTCATCGTCGCGCCCGACATGATAATCGTCGGCCGCTTGACTGGCTGGCCTTGCGCGGCCGGTGCCGAGGCCGCCACCGCCTTGCCGTTGACGATTTCAATATTGGCATTTTGCACCTGGCTGCCATCCGGATTTGTCACCAGTACGTTATCCGTCAGCTCAATTTTTCCTTGCCGCGGCAGCATCTCTGCCTGGCCGGCCGTGGAGACCCGGTCGCCCTGCGGACTATGCTGTTTGATAATCACATGCCCATCGGCGACAATGCGGTTCATTATCATCTTGCCGTTCGGATTATCGGCCTCCACCGCTGAATTGCCCTCGGCCCGCATCTGGTCGCAGGTTCCGTTAAAGGTTCCGCCATCAATCAGCACATTCCCCTTGAACCAGTAGGTCACCCCCGTTTTGCCGGAAAGCAGCCATTGCTCATCACTGGTGATTTTTGCCGGAACCGTATTCTCGGTTGTCTGCGTCGGCTTGGTTGCCGGAGTCGTCAACCCCATATTGGGTATGGGCGGCACTTCCACCATCGGGCGCACCGGACCATCCACCCCGTTGGCATCGCCAAATAGTTCCACCGACCGGCGCAAGACCAGCGGCGCGGAACCGGTGGCGTCATTCGCCTGGCCGACGCGCGGGTCAATCGTTGCCCGCGCCGCATGGGCCTTGTATTGGGTTACCTCGGTTTGGCCGGGTTGCATCTGGCTTTCCTCGATTTCCACGTGCTTGCTCAACTCCAAGCGGATGATTTCGCCCAATTGCCCCGTCGCCGCCAACGGATCCGGCTGGTTCCCGGCCGGCGTGGTCGCATCGCGGGTATAAGCGTTCAACTGCTCGCAGGTGGCTTCCAAATCATTGGCGCTGACGTGCACCTGCCCCGTAAAAATGAAGGTGGAAAATCGATCCTCGGGCAGCGCCGCGGCGTCGGCCCGCTGCATCGACACCGCGTCGCAGGTTATCGTGGTGGGGATGGGCTTGCCCGCGCCGTCATTAATCCCCTGCAGCGAGGGCAGGTAGAGCTTCGCCGGTTCGCCCGGCGCACCTTGGACGAGCGCCTTCTGCCCATCCGTGGTTAGTTGGATCGCGTGGCCGTCAATGATCGCGTGGCTGTTCGAGTCCACCACATGCGGGTGGCCGCTCAACAAAATCTGCCCCGGCCCGGGAAGAATTTCGGCCTGCTCCGTGGTGGTTTGCCGGTAGTCCTGGTGGATGGCCACCCCGCCATTCATCGTCAAGTGGTTCAACCGGCCCATTTGCGGGACGACACTCGAGGGCAACTGATTGGGGCTGGCCGGTGCAGCGGCGGGGGCCGGGTCGAACTCCGCGTCGAGGTGGTTCGCTTCGACCGTCAGGCTCGGGTCATTCACTTGGACAGATTTTTCGATGTCAAAACGGCGATCGTTGGCCGAAAACTGCAAGGCTTCTCCGGTAATGATCAGCCGGCGGCCATCGGTGCTCGCTGCGGGAGCCGAAGTGTCGGCCCCGGCTTCGTACGTGGCCAGCGGCGGCATGGACACACGCACGCGCCCCGGCACGCTGGCGCTGCCCGTAAGTGGTTCAACGTGCACCTCCTGCTTTTCCCGAAACCAGATGATGCGCCCGCCCTGAAGCAGGATGTCGCTCGAAATCGCCCGCGCTTGTGGCGAACCCGTCAGCTCAACGCGTTGGTCACCGGAAAAAAGCTGCGCCACATCACCGGAAGCATCCAAATCACCTTGGCGGGTGACGACGTGGTCCTGCGCCACAATGCTTTCAATCGTGCCCACATGCAGCGCAGAGGGCGTTGTTTTGGCATTGGTTGCAGCGGGCGGCGCTACACTCCCCGTGGGCGTTCCCGCACGGTCCGCCACCACGTCCAGCACGCGGCAGGTCGTGTTGCTTTGCCCCTGGATGATGCTGACATTTCCTTCGAAGTGAAACTGGTTCACCTCTTTCTTATCTGCATCCTGCACATTCTGCACAATCTTCAGGCTGTCGCTCAAGATGGTGATCGGTTCGGCAGTATTGTCGGTGGAATTTTTGGAGGCCGTGGCTTCCGAGCGGAAAATGACCCGCACCTCGCGGTTGACGGTAATGGTCTGGCTCTTGCTCTCCCACAACCAGTCGTAGCCCGTGACGCTGTAGGTATTGTTCGAGCCGAAGATATTAAGCTGCCCCGGATCCTGCGCGCGGCCCTGCCCGGTGAGGACGGTGGCGTGGTCGCTCTCAATCGTGGTTTCGAGCGCCAGGGTATAGTTTCCCGGCGTGCCGGTGGCCGAAAACATGTGCAGCTTCATTTTGGCGATGACCACCGGCGCGTCATTGTCCGAGGAAGTCTGCGCCTCCGCCCCCTGCACGTCCCAGGATTTATAATGGTTGTCGCCAAAACCCGAGTATTCGAAATTCCGCACCGTCATGCTGGTCGCCGGCGCAGTGGCGGCGGCCCACGCCCCGGCCACAGTCGCCAGCACCCCCAGCGCGATGGCGCTGCCGTGGTAGAGGTTGGCCGGTAAGCGGAGTCTCATGCGTGAAAAAGGCACGTTAACCAACCTGCGGCCCGAAACAACGGGAAATTCCGTTATCTCCTTAGAAAGCCCGCCGGGCGGGTGGTTCCCCACCCCCGGCTGATTTCCCTTGGCCACTCCGCCCATTTGCGGCAGAAATATTTCGCCCATCATGAATGTTTCCCGCGGAGATATTGCCAAACGCTGCCTTTTGCTGCATTGCCCGAATTGCGATGCGGGCGGGCAGCTCCGCTCCTGGTTCCGGCTGCACCCTGCCTGCCCGCAATGCGGTTTAAAACACGGCGGTGAAGACGGCTTCACCCTCGGCACCACCTCCATCGGTTACGTCGTCGCCTGCGTCCTGGTCGTCGTGCCGGTCTGCATCCTCGTGGTCTTAAATATCATTCCCGTCTGGCTCGGTGTGCTCATCGGCATCGGCGGCTCCGTGCTCGTCACCATCGGCCTGTTTCCCGTCTTTCTCGGTTGGGTGCTGATGACCTATTACGTCAGCACCGCGGAAGCGTTGCCGGTGAATAAACTTCCTCTGCCCGAGAAAAAATAGTGTCTTGCTATTTTTTCGCCCTACCCCGCCGCCGCATTCTTATCCGCCACCAGTTTATTCACGGCATCCTCATCCACCCCGAGCACCGTGCCGACCGCGGAACGGTCGCCGCCGCAAAGGATATTCGCCGCCTGGGCGTATTCATCCCGCAGGCGGAGCAGGTGCTGCCGCAGCTCCACCGCCGGCACCCCGCCGGGCAGCCCCGCCTTCTCCAAATTATCCCGCGTCAACGTATTTTGCCGGGAAAGGGACAGCGCGCCGAGGATGACCTGCTGCAACTCGTTGTAATTGCCCGGCCAGTGGCGGTCGCGCAGGTAGGAGCGGGACGACACGTCGAGCTTCGGCACGGCGCCGAGCTGGCGGGTGGCGGCCTCGCGCACGAGGATCTGCTGGGCCAGCAACACGATGTCTTCGCGGCAATCCTCCAGGCCCGGCACCGTCAACTCGGAGGAACTGGTGAGCAGGTAAAGATTTTCGTCCACCAAGCCGCGGTCGTAAAGCGAATCCAGACTCTCCGACAGGCAGAAGATAAACCGCGTGCCCACAGGCAGGCCGGCAAAGGCGCCGCTCTTGCGCGCAATCTGCGGCAGCAGGCGCTGGCGCTCGAGGTCGAGGGTATCGGCTTCCAGAAAACAAAGCGTGACGCGTTCGCGCTCCTCGTGCTCGCGCAGCAAGCGCAGGAGGTTGCTGGCCTCGACCATCGTGTTGGTGAGGTACAGGAAGCGTTCATCCGGTTTTTCGCGCAATGCCTCGAAATCGCGGCACACGGCGGCGAAATTTGTCCCGCGCGGCCCGGTCAGCGTCAGGTAGCTCTTGAAATTGCGCAGGGCGTACAGCTTGTGGGCAAACTCCGCGGACTTGGGGTCGCGGCACGGGAAGGACGAAAAGGGGAACGGCAGCGTGTGCTGGAACTCCGCCGTGGGCGCCGAGGCGTCCGCCTCAGTCTCGCCAGGCCGCGGGGCGGAGCCGATGGTCTGCTCCAAAAGCTTCGCCGTGCGCTTGAGCAATGAAAATACATTCAGCGGCTTGAGGAACACCCCGCCGACGCCTTCGCGGATCAGCTCGCGGATGGTCTCATTGTCCAAAAAGCCCGACACCATGATGATCGGCGTGCGGGGCTGGATTTTTTTCAGCTCGCGCAAAAAGTCCTTGCCGCTGATGCCCGGCATGCGCTGGTCCGTGACCACGAGGTCGAACTGGAACTCCCGGATCAAGGCCAGCGCCTTTTGCGGATCCTGCTCGGACGTGACATCGTAGCCCGCCTGGCTGAATATGTCGGTCAACAGGCTGTTGAAATCAACGTCGTCGTCCAAAATGAGGATGCGGTGTCCCATCGTCGAAAATGCGTCGTCTTTGTCGGTGCGTCTGGCGGGAGAGGGTGCGAAGTTGGCCCGCGAAAACACTTTCAACGGGTAACCCTTACTTTAATCAGCGGGCGAGTTTTGCCAAGTGCAATCTTGGGAGCGTTGGGTGGATTTGCACGTTGTTAATAGTGAAATATCTATCGCCTAATCCGCCCCTGCATTAAGCCTGCTATCATTCCCGTTTTCGCTCCCGGCTGGATTCAGGATTGTCAGCCCGCCGCGGTTTTTTATGGTATGAGCATGAAGTTTGCCTTTGGCCGCCTCTGCCTGGCCGCAATCGTTTGGGTGTCTTCCGGCCTCCCGTTGCCGGCCCAGCCCACGGCCGGCGCGCCGCAGTTGCTGCCCCAAAACCAAGGCTGGGCCTACACGCGCACCGGCCGCTGGTCCGGGACCTTTAAGATCGAGGACCAGGTCGCCGTCTTTGCCGGGAGTCGGTACGGTTTTGTGAGGGGGCTGAAGGTTCCGTTGGACAACACCGACCCCTTGCACGCCGAAGCTGTTTTAAAAGACGGCCAGGTTTATGTTCCTGTTTCGTTCGCCGCCTTTCTGACTCTGAAAACCGTCACCGCCCCCACCCCGGCGCCTGACTACCTGCGCGACCGCTGGGTCTACGACTTGCCCCGCCCGGCCTACACGCCCCCGCCTACTGCGCGCACGTTGCCCGTCAATGGCCAGACGTGGGTTGATTTTGCCGATGTCGGCCAGGCCCTCGGGCTTCACGTCTTATCTGACCCCAGCGGCCTCGTCTGCATTGGGCGCAATCCCGACTTCGACTTTACCACGCATGAACTCAATGTGCGCGATAGTGTGATCACCGCGTTTGACACGCCGGATAAAATCGCCAGCGCCAAGGTCGCGTTGAAGTATCTGCCCGCCCTGCCCGCGATGGTGCCGCCGCCGCCGGCCTCCAACATTCCCCGCGCCGCTTACAATCTCACCGGCTTCAACTTCCGCCTCCTCGGCTCAAAGCCTCCGTCGCCCGGCGTGTATCCGCGCCTCCTCTTCAGCCCCGAGGATATTCCGTTTCTTCAGGAACGCGTGAAGAACAACCGCGTCATGCAAATGTCCCTCGCCGCGGCGGAAGCGCTCTTTGCCAATTCCTGGTGGGATCCCAAAACGGCCGACGGCCAGTACTTCGCCAAGCTCGCCAAGGGCGAACCCGCCACCGAAACGAGCGAAGGCCACGCCGCCAGCATTTACTCGAGCGATGTTAACTATCCCACGAATTGCCTGACCTCGATGGCGCTGTTTTGCCTGCTCAGTGGCGACGACGTTCATGGTCAGATGGCCGCCGATGCTCTGTGCAATTATTACAAAGCGAAGGAAGCGAAGATTGACGAAATCCTTTCCGCCTCCGAAAGCGAATTCGCCTTCGTGCCGGCCCTTTCCGGCTACTCCGCTGCGCAGTGGCAGGGCATGGATAAGCTCGTGAACCACCTCGACCTTGGCCTCGCCCTCGATTTCGCCGGGCACTGGATGTCGCCCGAGCAAAAAGATCTCATGCGCCGGATCATCGCCAAAGCCACGTATGGCCGCCGCCCCACGGCAGGGAATGGCTTGAGCCACCTCCTCGCCGTGACCGCCATTGAAGGTCTGCCGGGTTACGATGCCGAGGCCGCCGCCGCCGATGCCGAGTTGGCGCAAAGTTTTCTCGATTTCGGCTTCGACCAAAAAGGCCTTCTCACTCCCGACGGTGCCAAAGCGGGCAATCTGCAATTCCAAGTTTTGGCCATGGTCGTGCTCGCCCGGCGCAACGACAACCTCTGGGGCCATCCCCATTGGCGCAATTTCCTGGCCGGCGCCGAGGCCACGAGTCCCGCCCCCGCTGTCGGCCCCGATGCGAACGACGGCGGCCCCTACGACACCCAGACCATCATGGAATTTCACGCCTTCTACCCCGACAATACCCAAGCCGACCGCGTTTTGGCCCACCGTTTCCCGAGCTTCAATCCTTCGGCCCTCGATCTCACGCTCTACAGTGCCCAGCTCGCCAACGAAACCTCCGCCCACATGCACCAATTGAAGCTCCGCTTGCCCGGGCCCTCCTACCCCGGCTTTGTCTCCTCGCTGTTGTATGATACGGATTGGACCCCGCCGGCGCGGGGAGAGTAAGATTCCTTAACGCAACTCCTGGATTTGTCCGGAGAGGTCGCTGGCCAGTCGCTCGGCTGTGCTGAGGCGTTCTTCCAATTGCGCCAGCCGGTCGCCATGCACTTGTTCGAGTGCCGCCATGGCTTGCGTGTGCCGTTGCTCGAGGTTGCTGAGGGCGGCCTCCCATTCGGGTGCGCCGCCGGGCGAAGCAGTGACGGTTGAAGGCGCTTGGGAAAAATGGGCTTTGGAACTCATGCCGCCATTCTACCCCATGGGCGTTTTTTGCAAAAGGGCACCGTTGGCTCGGTTGGTTGCGTTGGTTCAGTGGGCTGCGTTGGGAGGGAAAACCGCGATTATAAAAGATTCTTGTCCGGTTTGCGTGTTCGGCGGGTACTTACCTTTGAACGTGGAGATATTTTAAGCATCTACCGCTCCGGCCAACCGATCCCCCCTCTCTTTTTTGCTTTCGGTGTTCTGCAGGGAACAAACCGGAAAGGGCTGCCAATCCAGCCCGGACGGGCGGTCTTGGGAACAACCTTCCCAAGGCCGCTCCCGTCCACTTCGGGTCCTTCGTCGAAAACGCCTCCTGACCAGAAGTTGGGCACAAAGCGCAATTACACTAATTGGTACCTGCCCCCTTTTGGGGCTAACCCTTTCGAGCCGCAATCATCAGCCTTGGCTTGGAATTTTACGCATAGTAAGGATGATGCGATTGGTGGATGTCGACTGACTACTGGCGAGAGATTTTGCCTGCGTGTCTTGCGGATTTTCCGTTTCAAAGCCGTCTTTGGATAGCCGAACGCTAAAACTAAAACCCCGCATACCGGTAAATTGAAAAAAACCGTTGGAATCTGATTCCGTAAAGAATTGTTCTTTAATTATGCCATCACTACTGCCCCCGCCGGAGGCGCCATCGCTAGTACCCATCATCGCAAATTGAACACTAACTCCCGGGGCCGCCTTCGCGAGCGTACCGGTAACTGTGACCCCCGAAATCGGTTGGCCTGACTGGTCTACCACTTGTCCATAATAACTTTGAGTTGGGATAACTCCAAATCCTATGCCCACTTGATTATTGCAGCTGCTACCGAAGATGGCCACATAGAGCATCATGGCGTAGATCCATAGCAAGGACTTTTTCATTTAATGCTAAAAAGTGGCGTGCTGCTTTTTATTCCCTCAATTTTTGAGGAGAAAAATTTCACGTAGGCTAAAGGCAGATGATTAAACCAAGTTTGCGGATGTCGCTGACGCCGGGCGAGCCAAACTTATCCGAAGCGAACACCCAGGCAAAGGAAGGCCATAGCCCCGCACCCTGCCCTAACCACCCAGCCACGCCCTCCGAAAGCCCTTAAACGGCACTATTTTAGCAGCTAAAAATTATTTTTGTGCGTTTTTGGTATTGGGCGGCTGCCATAGGGTAAATGGCACCGATTACCCATCCCCCCGCTGCCAAACGACTTTTGGACGTACTGCAGGGTTACGTCCAGAAAGGGCCATGAGTAATGGCTCGGATGGACGGCCTTTTGGCTTCAATCCCAGAGGGCCGTCCGTCCAACTTTCTTTTCAAAAATACCTCACCGCTGCGCCGCGCGGTAGAGCAAATAGGCGCCCAGCGCTTCAAAGATAAAATTCGGCAGCCAGAGCAGCAAATCTGGCCGCGCGCCGGGATGGGTGCGGAGCAACGTGCACGAAAACAGCAGAAAGTAATAGCTCAACGCCAGGCCCAACGCGATGGCGAGGTTGACAAAATTCTCCGCCCGGCTCACCCGCAAGGCCAGCGGCAGCGCGAACATCGCCAAAGCCAGCACCGAAAAAGCCGCGGCAAAATTGCGCTGGATCTGCATCTGCACATCCATGCGCCACTGGGCGAGGTCCTTGCTCCATTGCGCCAACTGGGCCGGCGTGGCGGTGGCTTGGTCCGGCGGCGTGCGGTTGGGGGGGGGTGCCCTCGCGCAGCTTCAGGAGGTCGCCCAGCGTCATCAACGAAAGCTTGAACGGCGTCGCGATCGGCCCGCTGAGCTTGGCGAGCGGCAGGTGGAACTCCATGTCACCCTTGAGCACGCCGTGGGAGGCATCGCTGAAATCCTCCGGGTTGGTGCTGTTGTACTGGTAGCCGCTGGCGTCGTACACCGTTAGCACCAGTTCCTTGTGCTCGTCGTCCTTGGTGATTTTCCCGCGGTCGCCATGGCCGAATTTCTGGACGCGGCCTTTGTCATCCAGCACCCAGCCCCAGACGTCCTTCAAGTTGTCCCCATTACGGTCGCCAATATTCAGGATATAACCGGGAAATTCCCGCACGTCCCGGCCGGGCTGGAACAGGTGTTGCGGGTCGTTCTGCAAAATATCCACCAACTTGGTGCGAAACGCGTAATCCGCTGCCGGAGCGTAGTCGAAATTGATGAAGACGCAGAGTAGCACCCCCAGGCAGGCCACGAGCAATATCGGCGCTGCGAGCGTCCATAAGCTCAACCCCGCCGCCCGCATGGCCGTGTACTCGCGCTGGGCGCAGAGCCGGCCCACCACCAGCAAAACCGCCGTCAACAGGCCCAGCGGCAATGCGTACGGCACTACCCCCGGGATGAGCAAGACCAGCAGGTAAAGGAATGTGGGTAGGTCGATCTGCCCGCTGGCCAGGCGCTCCAGCACTTCTTTCATCACATTGCCCAGCACCAGCACGAAGACGAAAATGCCCACTGCCATCACCGTGGCCACCAGGACTTGCTTGAAGATATAGCGCTGCAGCAGGTTCACACCCTCGAGTAGAGGCGAATTATCCCGCCGCCGCAAGCCTGCGCCGGAATCCGAATCTTGCCACCGTTTTGTTTATTTTTTGCCATCGTAGTGGAAGTTTCTTGCAAAAGTTTAATGGCCTGCAAAAGATAACTTAATCGGTATCGGTCTGGGCCGATACTACCCCCAACCCCCGCAGTTTAGCGCATCACGAATTTTACCTGCGATACCCGGATGGATCCGGTGACGAAGGTAACGTTCAGGTCGCTAGCCATGCCCCACCCTGCCCCAGTTTTCCGGACGATGCTCCCGTCCGGCAGAACCAAATTTTCCGGCAAAAATATTTTGCCGGGCGGTTTGCGCGACGCCGGTCGTTTGTTCGCGTTGCTGGCCTTTTCCGCCCCCTTGGTATTGGCGGCGGCCCGCGGCCGGGCCCAGCCGCACACGTTTACGGATGTTAACGGCAAAACCTTCGA
>Ga0206967_1184_pt1 | contig 12236 bp, 9 predicted proteins | sample Alteio_BWOrgHeat_24_FD_153259 | JGI IMG/M metagenome (GOLD analysis project Ga0206967, IMG submission 153259) | Enriched cells from forest soil in Barre Woods Harvard Forest LTER site, Petersham, Massachusetts, United States -... | ecosystem: Environmental > Terrestrial > Soil > Temperate forest > O...
GTCACCATGTCCAGCTGTCGTTGCGTGAGGCTACCGATCAGTTGAATTTCAGCCTCTTCATCCTGCGCCTGCTCAGATGAGGAACGGGAACTTTTCTCGGTCAGAGACGATGGCGGCGTGGGTTGGACCACGGGAGGCGTGGTGGCCGCGCTTCCGGGAGCAGTCGTCGAGACGATGGCAGGCGGTTGAACGTTGCTGATCGCCGACAAGGGATTGAGCAAAGCCTGTTCGTCTAGATTGCGCTGCTGCGTGAAAATCTGGACGGTCGAGGTGACCAGCCTTGCCTCTTTCAAAGTGAGGGGATGAATTATGTCGTCCGCCTGAAGCATCTGATTCTCGCCGCCGTTCAATACGGCAACCGGCGTAAATGCCACAAGCGCGCGCAATAACGTACGGGGATCCCGACGCGAGATAATTCCGAACAATGTGTAAGGGCTGGTGCCCAGCGCTCCAGGGGCCTTCAGAACATCCGACAGTTTCGTGCCCGAGGCGACAGGATAGGCACCGGCAAGGCCCACGCCCCCCGACAGCGTCGCTTGGCTGGTGGTTTGATCGGCACCGAGCTGGACGAAAAGGATTTCGCTATCCCGCAGGGTGCCAGCGTCATTGACAAGGATGGTCAAGGCGCTGCGGCCTTGCTCATCGATATGCATCTCCGAAAGCCGATAACTGCCCCTTACCTCCTGTCCTCCAGCAAGCGCCAGCAGGCTTCGCACGGAGATGGAAGATTGGCGGGATGGAAGTTCATAGATGCCCGGCTGGCGGACCAACCCGGTTACCGCCGCCGTCTTACCCAGCGGTGTCACCAAAATCCTGTCGCCGTCGGCAAGCCGGAACGGAATCGGCGTTCCTTGGGAGGTCAGGACGCCATAGAGATCCACGGTAAATTCGTGGCCGCCGCGCTGAATCCGTACGTCGCGCAAAGAGCCGGTTTTCTTGATACCTCCCGACAACAGCACTGCATCGACCACGGACGACAGTCCGGTCAGCAACCTCTGGCCCGGGCTGTTTACTTCTCCGGAAACAAGCACACTGATCTGCCGGACCCTCCCTACCGAGATCGAGGCGTTGGTCGCGACGTAAGCGCGATGGACTGCAGCATCCAGATCCTGCCGGAAATTGCCAAAGGTGCGGCCGGAAGCAGAAACCGGACTCAACCGTGGCAGGACGATCTGACCATTGCGATCGACTGTGGCGCGGAATTCGCCGTTCTCCTGACCGCGCAACGAAACGATAATCTCATCGCCGGGGCCCAGGACATAATCGTCCTGCACCGCTCCGGTTTCGGGAATGGTGACGGGCGATCCCCTTCCGAGTTGGTCGTAGCCGAATTGCTGGAGGCGAGCACCCGCCCGCGCCGACATGATCTGTTCGAGCCGTGAGGGAGGCAGCGGCGGCAGCAGATTGGGCGGGACAGGCTGGAGGGTGATGGGAGGTGGCGGGTTCTGGTTCTGGGTGTTACTCGCGCCCGGGAAGCCGTTCTGGTTCTGATTACCGAGTTGCTGCTGGATTTGGTTCAGCAAGTCCGGCGAAGAATTGGGAAGCGACTGCGCGTCTGTTGCGTTCGAATAGGCGATGCTGAAAGCCACGACCGCGAGGGGCAGGAGGAGCCCCGCCATAAAGCCAAGTGCGCTCGGAACGGAACGATTCCGGCTCCGGTATTCCTTCGGCATGGACCCCTCTGACCGCTCTAAACCCACGCGATTTAGCATAGCGATTGCTGGCCCGTAACTAAAAAAAGAATTTTCTTGCAATTGCTTAGGTGAACGGCAAGGAAAGCGGCGGCGGTCAGTCAAAGGCAGGGGACGTGCGGGCAAAAACGGCGGGGAGGTCCCGACAAAGTCGGCTCATCCTGGCATGCCTATCGTGCCTGCTGGGATCAATATCGCCGGCGATCGCGCAAACCTCGCTTTCGGGCACGAGTTTTGCCAGCCTGGGTCTTATCGATATGCCCAGCGCCAGGATGGATCCCGATGGGGCACTCTCCATCGACGCAAATTATTTTCTTAATACCCAAAGATATGATCTCGGTTTTCAGGCCCTGCCCTGGTTAAACGTACGCTTCGAGTATTCGGGCTTGGATCACTTCAATACATATTTTCCTGTGTATTGGGACAGAAGCTTCGCCGCAAAAATCCGCCTGTGGAACGAAACGGAAAGTCTTCCTGCCGTGTCCATAGGCGCAACCGATCTGGTCGGCACCGGTCTGTTCAGCGGCGAATATCTGGTTGCCTCCAAACAATTCGGAAATTTCGATACCACAATCGGCTTGGGTTGGGGATCAATGGGTTCCACGAATTTATTTCGCAATCCATTTACCCTCATCTCCCGTTCTTTTGAAAATCGGCCTGTCAGTCTCACGCCGGGTGGGACAGATTTCGGTGTCTTTTTTCACGGCCCGGTCGGACTGTTTGGGGGGGTGATCTGGCATACCCCAATCGACGGGCTTTCGCTTACAGCAGAATACAGCAGCGACGCCTATAAGCTGCAAAGTACACAAGGTAATTTTACGCCGCTTAGTCAGGTCAACTACGCGATCTCGTATGAGCTGAACGAAACCACGGCGTTTAGCTTTTCCTGGCTCTATGGCCGTAGCTTCGGCGGCGAAATATCTTTCGCACTCGACCCCACGACCGATCATTTCACCCAACGCATTGGGCCTCCGCTGCCGCCGCCCCCTCCGGTGCGCACTCCGCAGCAACAGCAAGAGGCATTGAACGCGATGCTTTCTCGTCGCAGGCCGGGCGCCAGCGGCAATGCTAACAAAGCCATGGAAGTGATGGTCGATGCGTTGTGGCAGTCGAACTTGTCGATCGCCGATATCACTGTGCAAGGGCGAGTTCTATCTCTCGCCGTGGCCAATGGCAGCCTCAAGTCCAACTGCCAAAATATCGCGCAACTTGTCGGTCGTTATTCGCTGACGTTTAAAACCATAATCGTCACGGAAGGTGGAACTCGGACCAGTTGCCCGGTTGCCAACACACCTGCGCTCGCCCTGGCGGCCGAATATCAGCCCACAGAACTAGGCCCGGCGTCAGGCATCCTGCATCCGATCGAGATCATGACGATTAATGCCATCGGCGAAACTCCCGACGTCCCGGCGGCAATTGCGCTTTTTCGTAGCGATGCCGGTAAGCAACGCCTCCAGATCCAGGCGATAAATGTCTCAGAAGGACAGGCCACGATTTATTATATGAACGGCAGATATTTCTCGGAAATCGACGCCCTCGATCGTCTCATCCGGATCGCGATGGCTGACCTTCCCAGCGAGGTGGAAGAATTCCACCTGATCGCAACCAACGGTAGCGTGCCGCTGCGCGAGTTCGACATTCTGCGGGCGCCGGCGGAGCGGAGCTTCGGCCAGACGGGAACGTTGAATTTCGCCAATGATGTGTCGTCGAAGTTCCCCGCCATGCAAAATCCGGTGCTCAGCTCGGCTCTTGCAGGAATTGTTCGACCCCAGCGATCCCCTGGGGATTCAATTTGTCGGAGCGCTGGCGGCCAGCGTCGAACCCCTTCCGGGTTTCTCGCTCGATGGAGAGATCGAAGGAAACCTTTGGGACAATTTCAACGTCAACCGTCCCTCCAACAGTGCCCTTCCGCACGTACGTACCGACTTTCTCCAGTATTTCACCAAAGGAAAGAACGGCGTCGGATACCTGCAGGCATCTTATCTCTTTAGACTTGCCCCAAGCGTATTCGCTTTGGCAAAAGCCGGTTATCTGGAAAGCATGTTTGCCGGGATTGGCGGCGAGATTTTGTGGCGGCCGGAGGACCAACGCTGGGCTCTCGGCGGCGATCTTTTTGACGTACAGCAGAGGGACTTCGACCGGCTCTTTGGCCTGCAAAATTATCGAACGATTACGGGCCATATGTCGCTTTATTACGCCTCGCCCTGGTATGGGCTGAATTTCACTCTTCGCGCGGGACAATATCTGGCGAAAGATCATGGCTTTACGCTTGAGATATCCCGAAGGTTTGCCACCGGCGTTGAAGTCGGCGCATTCTTCACAAAAACGAACGTCTCTTCCAAGCAATTTGGCGAGGGCAGCTTCGATAAAGGGATCGTGATACGGGTCCCCATAGACTGGAGTTTTCCAGCAGATACACAAACAGAATTGGCGACGACCATCCGGCCTGTCCAACGCGACGGTGGACAGCGGCTCGACGGCGATGCTGTGCTTTATGAGATCACTCGAAGAACGAGTGAAAGCGAGATATACGAGGAGCAGCATGCTCCGCAATAGCGACCTGCAATGCCGATACCGCGCACTTGCCTGCGATCAGTGCCCGGCGGCAAGGGCGGTGTGGATGACGTTCCAGTTGGTGGGAACGATAGCGAAGGTAGTCTCCGCGATTGGGGTTGCGCCACTCATCTGCCAAAGCGCGACCTGACCCGTTGAGAAGTTGTGCCAGAGGATATCGGCCTCGCTGCCACCGGTGATGTGACCAACCTCCGCTATGCTCTAGCCGGAAGGGACCACGGCAATGGTGGTTTCGGCCACCGGGGTGGCGCCACTCATCTCCCACATGGCCACCTGGTTGGTCGAGGAGTTGAACCACAGGATGTCGGTCGCGCCCGGGCCGTAGGAGTTACCTGTTCCAGCGATTTGCCAGCCCGTCGGCACCGTGGCGATGGTCTGCTCCACCACCGGAGTGCCGGCGCTCATCTCCCAGATCGCGATCTGGCTGGTCGAGGAATTCCACCACAAGATGTCTCTGGTGCCATCGCCGTTGAAGTCGCCCGCGCAAGTCCGCCTGGCTGAGCACCGCAACGGAGCTTTGGGTCAGTTGCCAGTTGAATGGATCATTCGGCGCGTTCGTCCAATCGGACACGTCACTCTGCGTGTCGAACGACGCCAGATTCGTGTTTCCTCCGTCGAGGGAGAAATACCCTGACGGAAAGGTAGAGCCGTGTCGCCTGTCAGCGAGCCCCCGAAGGGTCGCTGACGGGTACATCGGTGGCATCGATGGGCGAGGCCGCTATCAGAGCCGATTCGAGTTGTGAATAGGAGAGGCTTTGGGCCGTACCACCGCCTTCCGACACATGCACCGACAATGACTGGCCATTAATTTCTCCATAACCGACATTGATGTTGACGGTTATGTTGTTCCCGATAAGTCGGTCGAGAAGGTTTGCGGCGTTTTGAACCTGTGTCTTGAAGTCGGACGGCGCGCTGCTGACGCTGCCATCCCAGATAAGATTGATTTGCGTGTGATTTTATGCGCCGCCCAACACGGGCGTTGCATAGCATATTCGCTTTCCGACGCCCAGCCGCGGCGGTGAGCCGGCTTGACGAAAAAGCAGCGCCTTATGACCTTTTGTCGGCGAGCGTGGATAAATACCAGCTATAGGCACTGCGTAAGCCTTCCTTGAGGGGAATCATCGGAACCCAACCGCTGCTGCGAAGCCGGGATACATCCAAGAGCTTTCGCGGAGTGCCATCTGGTTTAGCAGGGTCGAATGTCATGGCGCCCTTGTAACCTACAATCTCCATGATCAGTTTTGCGAGTTCTGCAATGGAAACTTCATCGCCAGTTCCGACATTTATATGCTGATCGCCGGAATAATTCTTCATCAAATGGATGCAGGCTCTTGCACAATCATCCACATGCATGAACTCGCGCAGGGGTTTACCGGTCCCCCAGAGAACGATGTTGGGGTCATGCCGCAGTTTTGCTTCGTGCACCTTTCGCAACAAGGCCGGCACGACGTGACTCGTCGCCAGATCAAAATTGTCGCCGGGTCCGTACAGATTCGTCGGCATGGCGCTGATGAAGTCGTCGCCGAATTGCTTACGGTACGCCTGCGTGAGCTTTATCCCCGCGATTTTCGCAATGGCATACCATTCGTTGGTTGTTTCGAGCGGCCCCGTCAGCAACGCGTCTTCCGGAATGGGTTGCGGCGCCATGCGCGGATAAATGCAGCTGGACCCCAAAAAAAGCAGCTTGGTGACGCGGGCATGATGGGCAGCATCGATGACGTTCGTTTCAATCATAAGATTGTCGTAGAGAAACTTCGCTGGAAAACTATTATTGGCGAGGATACCCCCGACAGTTGCCGCGGCCAGGAAAATCACGTCAGGCCGCCGCTTTTGGATCCAAGCACTGACCTGAACCTTTTCTCTTAAATCGAGTCCTGCCCGATCAGCCGTCAATATCTCGCAGTTTTCATCCGTCAATTGTCGCACCAAGGCGCTTCCCACCATGCCTTTGTGACCAGCCACCCAGATCCGCCTGCCACGAAGAGAAAAATGCCCTTCAGTCGACATGCAGGTGCCGCTCCTGATCCAGTTGGAGATCTGCGCTTACCATTTCCGACACGAGTTCTTTGAAGGTGATTTGATGTTTCCAGCCGAGCACCCGTTCCGCTTTTGACGGGTCGCCCTGCAGGATGTCCACTTCCGTGGGGCGGAAATAGCGAGAATCGATTTCCACCAACACCTTCCCGCTTTTGGAATCGATGCCTTTCTCCTCCTGCGCTTTCCCTTGCCAGGCGATCTGTATCCCAACCTCGAGAAAGGCCTGCTCGACAAATTCGCGCACCGAATGCGTTTCACCGGTCGCCAACACATAGTCGTCTGGCTTCTCCTGCTGGAGCATGAGCCACATTCCCTGCACATATTCACGCGCATGGCCCCAATCGCGGCGCGCGTCGAGATTTCCCAGATACAGCTTGTCTTGGTGCCCTTGCTGGATGGCAGCGGCAGCGCGGGTAATCTTTCGCGTGACAAATGTCTCGCCGCGTATCGGACTCTCGTGGTTAAAAAGAATTCCATTGGATGCATGCATTCCGTATGCCTCGCGATAATTCACCACGATCCAGTAGGCATACAGCTTGGCTACCCCGTAGGGACTGCGAGGGTAGAAAGGGGTGGTTTCCGTCTGGGGAGTCTCTTGCACCTTCCCGTAAAGCTCGGAGGTGGAGGCTTGGTAGAACCGCGTCTTGGATTGCATGCCCAACAGGCGGATCGCCTCCAGCAGACGCAACGTGCCAACGGCGTCGGCGTTGGCGGTATATTCCGGGGTCTCGAAGCTTACTTGCACATGGGACTGAGCAGCGAGGTTGTAGATTTCGTCCGGCATGGTTTGCTGCACGATGCGGATCAAATTGGTGGAATCCACCATGTCGCCATAATGCAGGGCGAAGCGCTGGTTGCGTTCGTGCGGATCCTGATAAAGATGTTCGATGCGACCCGTATTGAAGGACGAGGAGCGGCGCTTGAGGCCGTGGACTATATAGCCTTTCTCCAATAGCAGTTCGGCCAGATAGGCACCGTCTTGTCCGGTCGTACCGGTGATAAGTGCAACCTTGGATGTCGTCATGTCCTGCCCTTTGCCCAGATGGCTTAAACCCCCAAAATATCGGCTGAAAGCCGCCAAGGCCGTACAGCCGGTCCGCGATTTCTGCAACAGAAAAATGCCGCCGGCCCGGATGCTGGCGGCGCCTCAGCGATAAAGATCAGGATAGCGATCCCTTAGCCAACCAACGGTTTCGTCCACGGCCTGAGGAAGGCTGGCAGGTTGATACCCCAACTCCGCCCACAGGCTTTCGAAGCGGGCGGTGTGGCCGGTGGTCATACGGTGCAGCCGGTCACTGCGGAACGGTGTCGTGAGCCCGGCTGCCTTGATCGCGTCCCCCGCGAGCGCCAATGCCTTGAGAAGCGGGTAGGGAACGCGCGCCAGCGGTCGGCCACGCAGCTTGATCGCGAACTGATTGAGCAACTCGTAAGAATCGATATTGGGATCCGTCAGATAGAAGACGCGATGATGCACCCGGGCATCGGGAGCCTCTAACAGAATCAGCATTTGCCGGACCACGTTGCCCACATAACCATAAGCCCGCTCGATCGGCGCGTGGCCGGGATGCATGTAGAAGCCCCGGCGAATATATTTCCACATCTCCACAGGAAATCTTGGATGAAACGGACCCCAAATATTGGTGGGGCGAGTGATGATCCAATCCAATGCGGAATATTTATCCTGCCGGGTTGCCAATTCCGCATTGGCCTTGCTCTGGCCATAGTCGTTGACGGTATGGAATTTCCGGTCGTCGTCATAGGGCGCGCCAGGACCGTTCACATACTGAGTCGAGGTCACCAAGATGCGAGCAAATGGCGCGTGCGCCAGCGCCGCATCCAGCACGCTCTCCGTACCCTCCACGTTAGCGGCATGCAGCTGTTCCTTTGTCGCCTCGAAAGTTGCGAGCGCCGCCAGATGCACGATATGGCCGGGCGCGAAGTCGCACACCGCCGCCGCCACGCCGGCGCGGTCGCAAATATCCACTTTACGCCAGTGCGATATGTGGGCCGTTTCCAGTGGTGCGGCGGCGTCAATGTTCAGCACTTGATCGCCCCGCGCCAACAGGAACGCCACAAAATTAGTGCCGATGAAGCCAGACCCTCCGCTGACAAGAACACGCATCAGAGGCTCCCCTTCGCCGCCTTGCCGCGGCCCAGGAACATGTTGGTGAGCTTCGCCTTCAGCGTGCGGTTGTGCGCCAGATTCCACAGCCAGGGCCAGAAACTGAGAAAATAAAGAATGCGATAGACTCTGCGGACGTCCGCGATCTCGCTCATAATCCTGCGCGCGGCGACGATGTTGCCGATTTCCATGTCGCGGCGCGCTTGGTAGTAGCGCGCCCGCGCCTCAGCTTGGCGAAAGGAATCTGGATAAACTTTCTCGATGCCGGGATTCGACCGGCGCAAATCATCGAGCAGATGGGAATATTCCAGCGCAAAGCGATCTCTCTTCGTCTCGCTGAGGCTGGAAGGCAAAAGTCGCCACACACTCACCACTTCGGGCAGCACGCGGACTGGTCCTTTGGCGGCCAGCTTGAGGAATAAATTGACATCCTCAAACAGCATATAGAAGGGAGCGGTCTCGATGCCGTAGCGCAGCAAATATTGGCGGCTGACCATTGTGGCCTGCAGGGTGGCATCGCAGTTCGCCAGGAGCTCGCCGAAAATGTTGCCGCTGGCGTGCTGTGGAAGGACATTACGGATGAAGCGTCCCCCACCGTCTACTTCGCGCACCCCGGCATAACAGAGTGCGTAATCCCTGCCATCCACCGCTGCCATCTGGCGTTCGAGGCGGTGCGGCAAACACAAATCATCATGATCGAGAAAGGCAATCCAATCGCCCTGCGCCTGCTTCATCGCCAGATTGCGCGCTGTGCCCAGCGGCGTGGTGGTCTCGCTGCGGAAATAACGCAACCTGTCATCGAAGCTTCTGGCGATCTCGGGTGTGGCATCGGTGGAACAATTGTCCCAGAAGATGATCTCCCAGTCCTCAAATGTCTGGGCATAGACGCTTTCTATGGCACTGCGCACGAATTCCGCGCCATTGTAGCAATTCATGATGATCGAAACCTTGGGCATCAGCGCGTCCTGAAAAACCCGGTGATTGCGCTGATCACTCTTTCCTGTTCCTCATCGGTCAATTCTGCGTGCAGCGGCAGGGTAAGGAGTTCGTCGGCGAGTTTTTCCGCCACCGGCAGGGCGTAACCGGTCTTGAACAAGGTAAGCCGATGGTTGGGTTGATAATGGAAGCCAGTCTCGATTTCCTGCGCTTTGAGGTAATCAGCCAACGCCTCACGCGCGCCATGCGGCACTTTCACCGCGAAGATGTGCGGCACAATATGGCTCCAGTCCATCTCCAATGTCGAAAGTCCGTTCATACCGGCAAAAGCGTGGAGATAGCGCGCGGCGAGTGCGCGGCGGCGACCGGCGAAACGGTCCAGCTTCTTCAACTGGGCACGACCCAGCGCCGCCATCAAGTTACTCATGTGATAGCGGAAACCCTGGTGCTTGACGTCGAAAGTCCAAGTGCGGCCCCCGCCATAGCGAGCCTCGGTGTCCTTTTCCACGCCCAGGAGACGCGCGTCGCGCAGCCGCCGCGCCAACATCTCATCGCCGGTCGCAATGGCGCCCCCTTCGCCGCTGGTGATGTTCTTGATGCCGTCAAAGCTGAAACAGACAATGTCACCTTCCGCGCCCACTTTCACGCCTTCGCGGACATTTCCGAAAGAATGGGCTGCGTCTTCGATTACGCGCAAATTGTTGGCTTTGGCGAAAGCATAGACATCCTCGATGCCCCGCGCACTGCTGCCGTAGTGTACAGGCATGATTGCGCGTGTCTTGGCGGAAAGGCGCTTTTCGGCATCCTTCAGATTCAGAAAGACATCCCCCTGACGCACGTCACAGGCAACCGGCTTGGCCCCTGTGGCACGGACCGCTTGAAAGCTCGCAACATAAGTTATGGTCGGCACTATGACTTCGTCACCGGTACCGATGTCGAGGCACGCGACCGCCAAGTGTAACGCGGCGGTGCCAGTGGCCACACACACAACAGCACGATTGCCGCCAAGCGTTGCGGCGATTTCCTCCTCGAACAGGCGTACCTCCTCGCCCATACCAAGGTAGGCGCCGTCAATCACGCGGGCGAGCGCCTCTTTCTCCTCGGCGCCGACGGATGAACAGGAAAGGCGGATCCGCGCCACGACAATCACCAGGTATAGGCGAAAGCCGAGATGTCCCGGCTCTCCGCCTCCGCGGGATCATGTTCCTTGTCTATGATGTCCAGGATCAGGCTGGTACCAGGCCCTTGGCCGCGGAACGCCATCCACAGTCCGGGCCCTACCGTCAGGCGGACATAGTTGGCTTCGCCGATGGAGCACTCGTAAAAGGTGCCGCCGGATTCGTCGTGAAAGACGAAGCGCACATTGCCCCGCGGCACGACTAGGTTCATGGTCGTGCGTGTATGTCTGCGCCAATTCTTGGTCACACCTTCATGGAGTTCCGAGAAATAGGCTTCTCCAAAGCCGGTATAACCTGAAGATGACGCTTTCATCCCGTGCAACACATCTCCCGCAGGGATCGCGATGCGCCTGAGCGGCGTTACCAGCACACCCTCCATTAAACACCCGCCCACGAACGACCCCGTTCGCGGGCGCTCTTCTCATAGCCGGCGATCTGCTCATGGGTCAGCGCGTACATGTCCGCATTTCTTTTGTAATATCCAAGATACCAATCGCTGACGAAATCAACCGTCTCGGAATAAACAAGGGTGGGCTCCCACCTCAGGTGGAATAGCGCCTTGTCGCAATTAAGTTTGAGCAATCCCGCTTCATGGAATGGCACATTGGCTGTCACGCGCACAACCTTCTCGACATCGGTATGGCCCCAACGTGCGGCAATGCCGCCCAACAGGTCCAACACAGTATGGTTCTGTTCGGCGCGCGGTCCAAAATTGAAGGCCTCGCCGTGCAGCACGCCGCTGGCCAGGGTCATGCCAAGGGTAAGATATCCGCTCAGTGGCTCCAGCACGTGCTGCCAGGGCCGGGTAGCCTTGGGACTACGTATTTCCACCGGTTTGTCCTTGCTCCAAGCGCGCATGCAGTCGGCGACAATGCGGTCTTTCGCCCAATCGCCGCCACCGATCACGTTGCCGGCGCGACCGATGCCGACGCGGACTTTTTCGTCCTCACCGCGGAAGAAACTGTCGACATAGCTGCGGATCGTCAGCTCGGCCGCACCCTTGGAGCCGCTATAGATGTCTTTTCCGCCCAGCCTGTCATTTTCGCGATAACCCCATTCCCACTCGACATTGTCGTAGCATTTGTCGCTTGTGATCATCACCACGGCACAAGGTTTGGCATAGCCGCGCAATGCTTCCAGCACGTTCATCGTACCGATGACATTGGTAGAAACCGTTTCAATTGGATTCTGATAGGACAGCGAGACAATCGCCTGCGCCGCAAGGTGAATCACGAAGTCAGGATTCTCCCTGGCGATGACGGATTTGACCTTCTGAAGATCGCGCACATCGGCGATATGATGGGAAATGCGCTTTTCGAGCCCCAGCACCTCGAACATCGAGGGCTGAGTGGGGATGCCGTCGGAAATTCCCACCACTTTGGCGCCCAGCTTGAGCAGCCAGGCCGTCAACCAGGAGCCTTTGAAACCCGTATGACCTGTTACCAGCACCGTCTTGCCCGCATAGGTGCTCTGGAGGGTGGCGTTCATGGTTCGGCTACCAGGTTTTCCACGGTGCCGCGCCGCTATCCCACGCCCTATTCAGTTCGGTCTTGTCGCGCAGCGTGTCCATGCATTTCCAGAAACCATCATGGTGGTAGGCGGAAAGCTGGCCGTCGGAGGCTAGTTGCTCAAGCGGCGCGCGCTCCAGCACGGTATGATCACCGGTGGGGATATAATCGAACACCTTGGGTTCACAAG
>Ga0206967_1185_pt1 | contig 12125 bp, 11 predicted proteins | sample Alteio_BWOrgHeat_24_FD_153259 | JGI IMG/M metagenome (GOLD analysis project Ga0206967, IMG submission 153259) | Enriched cells from forest soil in Barre Woods Harvard Forest LTER site, Petersham, Massachusetts, United States -... | ecosystem: Environmental > Terrestrial > Soil > Temperate forest >...
AACGCAGGAGTTCCTCGACGGCGTCTTCGTCAGTTACTTCATGGCGGCGCCAGCGATCGGCCTGGGCGGGGAAATTGAGTAGAGTGAGGATGCTGCGGGCGAGGAAGACGGCGGTAGTTTCGAAACCGACGATGAACAGAAAATAAATCGTGGCGGCGAGGTTGCGATTGGTCATGGCGGGATCGCTGGCGCTAAGTTCGAGCAAACGGGACAGGCCATCATTGGCCGGTTGGTGGCGGCGTTCATGGAGCAGGCTTTCGAGATAGTCGAGGGCGACGGCAATGCGGGCATTCATGTCGCGGTGTTCGGCAAGATTACGACCGCGTTCGAAAAGTTTGGGAGCAACGTCGAAAGAGTTTTCGATGAGGATGGGCAAGTCTTCTTCCGGGATGCCGAGCATATCCCCAATGACATTGTAGGGCAGCACGCCGGCAAAATCGCGCACGGCATCGAGGCGACCCTGGCGGCGGGCGTTGGCGAGCAAGGTGTGCGTTTGTTGTTCCATCAACGGAATAAAGTCCGTGAGCGGCCGGGCATTGAGGACGCGGGCGAGCATTTTGCGCGCGATGAGATGGCCCGGCGGGGATTGCAACAGGATGGACATTTCCAGCACTTGATGGATGGCGGGCAGGCGCAGGCCGGACTTGGCCTCGACCTCCAGGATGCTGGCATGCAATTGCATGGGCAGCATGGTTTGATCCCGCAAAACAGCCTGTACATCGGCATGGCGGGTGAGAATCCATTCGTGGCGGAATTCGTACCAATGGACAGGATCCTGGGTGCGCAAGCGGTCATAGATTTCGTGCGCGCGCTGGTGAAAATCCCAGACCAAGGGATCGTAAAGTGCCTGGTTGGAATCGGGCATGGCGCGATTACTTTTTTGGCGCAGGCTCTTGGACGCCGACGAAGGTGAAGCGTTTGACCTTTTTGCCTTTGGCTGTCGTGGCGGAGCCGGTGAAGTTTTCCAATGGGCGAATCCAGAAGGGATAGCCGGCGCGGGCGTAGAGGCGGGTATAGACGACGTGGAGTTCTTCGGTCTCCGAGTGGCAGGCGAGACCGAGCACGAGGTAAAAGTTGCCCTTGTAGTGGCGGTAAACGCCGCAGGGAAGGAGTCTGAGGACGGGCTTTTTCTTTTTTCGTTTCATCCCAGACCGACGACATTACGCTGCGGAGCAGATACGTCAAGGATGTCAGCTGTCGTTCAAGAACTGCTCAAGGATGACGCCGAGGCGTTTAAAAGAGGTGGTTTTATCGATGACTTTCTTGACGCCGAGGGCGCGGACTTTCTCGGCGTCGTCGGGCTGCATGAAGCCGGTGATCATGGCGATCGGGAAGTTGGGGCGGATCGACAACAATTGGCGGGCCAGCTCGGGGCCATCAATGCGGGGCATGGATACATCAATGACGGCGCAGTCGAAATCCTGCGGGTTGGCGCAGAAAGTATCGAGAGCCTTGATGGGGTCGGAAAAACCGGTGATTTTGAAACCCTGCTGTTGCAGTTGCATGATGGCGAGGAACACGAGTTCCTCCTCGTCGTCGACGTAAAGGATGCGGCGACCGTGGCCGAAAGGATTTTTGCTCGTGTTGGGGGTGGAGGCGTCGGGCTTGGACTCCACCGCGGGGAAATAAAGGTGAAAGACCGTGCCCTGCGCTGGTTCACTGGCCACGGTAATGGCGCCGTCGTGACTTTTCATAATGCCGTGGACTACGGCCATGCCAAGGCCGGTACCCTCGCCCTTGACTTTGGTGGTGAAGAACGGCTCAAAAATGCGTTGCAGCGTGGCTTGATCCATGCCGCACCCGGTATCGCGAACCTCGAGGCAAAGGTAGCGACCCAGGGGCAGACTGCCGAGCGCCACCGCGGAATGCTGGTCGAGCACAACGGCCGAGGCGCGAACGTCCAGCAACCCGCCATTTTTACGCATGGCGTGGGCGGCGTTGGTGCCCAGATTCATGACGATTTGGTGAATCTGGGTGGCGTCGGCCAGGATGGAAGGCAGCTCGGGAGCGAACTCACTGCGGATTTCAATTTTGGCGGGCAGGGTGGTGCGCAAGAATTGGAGGGCTTCCTCCACCACCGGTTGCAAATTGATCACATCGCGCTGGGTGGCTTGCTGGCGGCTGAAGGTCAGGATTTGGCGTACGACGCCGACGGCCCGCTCGGTGGAGTTTTCGATGGCGGCCAAATTGCGCTGGATGGGGTGGTTGGCCGGCACGCTGGTGCGCCCCAATTGAGTATAGCCGTTGATAATGGAGAGGATGTTATTGAAATCATGGGCAATGCCACCAGCCAGGGTGCCGATGCTGTCCAGCCGGTGGGCGTGGACAACTTGTTCCTGCAGGCGCTTCTTTTCTGTCACGTCGGTGTTGATGGCGAGGATGGACTTGGGTTCGCCGTCCGGGTCGCGCACCAGCGTAAGGCTGGTTTCAATGATCACCGGGGTGCCGTCCTTGCGCGCCAACTGCATTTCGCCGGACCAGCCGCCCTCGGCCAACCCCGTGGCGATGGCTTTTTCGAAGGTGGCCTGATCGCGATAAATTAAATCACGGACGTCGCGGCCGAGCGCTTCGCTGGTGTCCCAGCCGAAAATGCGTTCGGCGCCGTGGTTCCAATAAAGAATGCGAGAGTGCAGATCCCAGACGAGAATGGCGTCGCGGGCTTTGTCGAGGAGGGCGGCCTGGCTGCGGATTTGCTCCTGGGCTTTTTTGAGGTCGGTGATGTCTTCGACGGTGCCTTCGTAATAGAGCAAGGCGCCGTGGGGGTCGCGCACGGCGCGGGCATTTTCCGAAATCCAGATAACCTGGCCGTCTTTGCGCCGGATGGCGGATTCGAACTGGAAGACGACATCCCGTTTCTCCATGGTACGGACGAATTCGGCGCGGCGGAGGGGCTCCACGTAAAGTTGATGGGCGATGCTCTTGATGGATTGAATCAGCTCGGCGGGGGAATCGTAGCCATAGATTTTGGCCAGCATGGGGTTGGCCGAGATATAATGGCCGGCGGCGCTGGTTTGGTAAATGCCCTCGGTGGCGTTTTCATATATGCTGCGGTATTTGAATTCGGCCTGGCGCAGGGATTCCTCCGCTTCGCGGGCCTGGGTGATGTCCGAGCAGACAAGGACCGCGCGGGGAAAGGCCCCGGCGGTGCGCAACGGGGCGGCGCGCAAGCGATACCAACGCGGCTGGCCGTGGGCGCGGGCGGGGTATTCGTGGACGAAATCGGGCTGCTCGCCCTTGAGGACGCGGCGGATGCCCTGGACCATCGCGCGGAGGTCCTCGACATTGTCGAAGGGCGAGTGGCTGCTGAGGTCGAGGTAGTTTTGCCCGATGTCCAGCTCCACGCCGGGCAACATGTTGGCAGCGGCAAGCTTGCGCCAGGCGTCGTTGACTTCGAGGATGTTTCCGGCGCGATCAATTACCGCAAAACAGTCGGGCAGGGCATTGAAGATGGCGCTATGGATCTCAAAGTTCTTTTCCGGGACCGCCTGAAATTCCGGCCAAGGGAGGGGAGTGTTCATGAAAGACGAGAGTTGGGCCGGTGCTTAGTTTTGAGCAGCATAAACCCAAAGCGCGGACGCTTCAAACAGCTGTAGCGGAACAGCGCTGGTGGAAATCCCCCAAATTTTTTGGAGGCCACCAGTGAAATTCCGCATCGAAGCTAACGTAGATAGCATCAGCACGCATTGTGCCAAGATGTTACATCAGGGTCGCGGAGATTATCCTTCACCTTGGCGGAGGTTCCGCCATGCTGGGCGGCTATGCCCAAAGTAGATCTCGATCTGGTCAAAGTCATTTTACAGCGCCACGAGCTGGACGTGCGCCAAGTCGCGCAGATACTGGAGGAAATAAACCAGGAGCTGGCCGCCATGGTGGACGAGGAGAAAACGCCGCCGGTCAAAAAACAGTACGTGCTGCTGGTGTCCGACCCGCAGGGGAAGCTGGAGGGCAAGGACTTCACGGGCTGGGTGGTGCAGATACCCGAGGAAGATGGCTTTGCGACGACGGAAGAGCGGTTAATCAAGGCCGCGTATGACTTCAATGCGTCGCCGAAGGGGCGCAGGCTGCCGGCGAAGACCATTGGCGAGGTGTGCGAGTATATCCCCGCGAAATTCTTTAAGGAGCACCAAGTGTGGGTGCGCACAAAGGAGCCGGTGTATGTGGTGCGGACCTCGAACAAGATACCGCGGCTGGCGCTGGAGAAGGTCGGGCGCGGAGCAGGGGATGAGTAGGCGAACAATTAAACGTCCACAGTAGATTTTCCCTTGAGGATGCGATTGAAGTATTCGACGTAGCGCGGGGTGAGTTTGGCCGGAAGGTAAATATCGCCAGCGGCCTTGGCGCGGGCAGTGGACTCGGCGTAGAAGGCGTCGTCGTCGGCGAGTTTTTCGATCAAGGCGAACCACGGGGCGACAGCTTCGGCGGAAACGGGCAGACGAGTTTCCATCGTGAGGGATGCGGGAAGCGGAAGGACGAAGCCGCCGCCATGGGCGGCTTCGGCGAGGCCGCCGCGGTCGCTGACGATGGGCGGGACACCATTGAGCAAGGCTTCGGCGGCAACGCGGCCGAAAGGCTCGGCCCAGACGGAAGGGGCGAGCAAGACGCGCGTGCCACGGAAAATTTCGGCAGGCTGGGCGACGGCGGGGGAGAACATCAGGTTCTCGTGGCGGCGGAGATCGAAACCGCCGAGGTGGCCGGCTTCGATTAAGGCGCTGGCGGAGCCGCGGGACTCGATGAAGAGCATCGGGATGTCGGGACGGCGCAAGCCGACTTCTTCGGCAAGGCGGGCAAGGAAGAAGACGCCTTTTTCAACGGAAGGATTAATGGCGGTGAAAAAAATCGGTTCGTGTTCAGGGGCGATGACATCGGCGGCTTCGAAAGGGGACGGCAGCGCGGTGCTCGAGAGGCCGATGTCCTGGAAATAAATATCGGAAAGGAATTTGCTCGGAGTCAGGACACCGTCGAGTTTGTGGAGCCAGTCGGTTTTTTTATAGCCGTGGTTGCGCAGGCCGAAGACAACTTTGCAGCCAGCGGCTTGGGCGCGGAAATAGCGTTCGACGTCGGGAGGATAGCCGCCGTAGCCGAATACGATGTCGGGACGGTGGTCGGCCAGCTCGCGCTGGTAGAGGCGATTGAATTGCGTGCCGTGCTCGACTTGCCAGGCGGCGGGTGGGTGGGTGCCGGTGTCGAGGAGTTGGTAGAAGATGCCACGGGAGTCAGAAAACTCCATGACCGGGCGGTCGTGTTTATACACGGCGCGATTGGGCGCACGGACGGAAACGGACAAGTCCATGCCGGACAAATAATCGGCAACGGGGACCGGCAAAGCACCTTCGGAGGCAGTGACGGCGAGTGAGCGAACCGACCAGCCCGCAGTGGCGAGCATTTCGACGGCAGTGCGCAGCGAGCGGGCGGCGCCGCTGGCGGGATCCTGCGGCAGTTGCGGCAAAAGCAGCAGCAGCCGTGGCATGAGCTCAACTATGCGGTGGCGTTACGACGCTGGCGACGGAAATAAACGAGACCAAGGGCACCGGCGCCGAAGATGAGGGCGTAAGTGGAGGGCTCAGGTACGGAATTGATGGCGATGCCCTGGCCGGGGCCGGTCATGTCCACGCCTAAGTCACTGAAGGAGGCGTTGGAGGAGTAATTGACAACGAGGCTAGGCTCGTAAAACGAGCCGGTGAAAGTGGAGTTGACCGTGTAGGTCCCCGTGCCGGAAATGTGGCCGGTACCCGTACCGCTGGCGACGAGTTGGTCATCCGAGTTCAAATCCACGAATACTTGCCAGCTTACGCCAGAGATGGAGCCATCCGGGGAGAGGTTGAAGTTATAGGCCACGGGGATGACGGTGGAAGCATTCAGGGTACCCGTGATGCTCCCGGAGCCAAAAAAGAGCATCCCGTTAAGGCCACTGAAGGTGCCGCCACTGGTAAAGAGGTCACCGCTTTGGGCTTGGATGACGCCGGTGATGCCGTTGGTCGTGGGGAGAGCTGAGACGGCAAAGCCCGATTGGAAAAAATTGCCGCCGTTGGGCCCGAAGCCGCCGCTACTGGAAACGGAGACGCCAAAGGTGACCTGGGCCTGGGCGGTGTGAGCCACGGCGACGGCAGCCAAGGGCGCGATAACCACCGCACTGGTGCGGGCGGAGCGAGTAATGAAGACGCGGGCAGCGCTGAGGAGAGAGCGGTTGGGAGCCATGGGAGAAACCTCTCATTAATATAGTTACGGTATCAAGACAATTCCGTAACAGATAAGCATACGGCGTGCCTTAAAGGAAAGTTTTTCTGGGGTAAATTCTTGTGAATATGTTTTGCTTGCCATCGGCGGGGACGCGTGAAGAGTGGGAGACGAATTTGTCACCTTTCCTTGCCATGACCCAAGACAACACTGCGCTCCTCACCCAACTCGATGAACTGATTGCCCAGCACCACCTGCTGAAGCATCCCTTTTACCAGGCTTGGACCGAAGGCACCCTGCCGAAGGAAACCCTGGCGCTGTACGCCGAGCAGTATTACCAGCAAGTGAAGGCGTTCCCGAAGAATTTGATCCGCCTGGCCGCGCGTTGCGACGGCGACTTGGAAAACCTGGTGACGGAGAATGTGGCCGAGGAATTGGACCCCATCGCGCCGCACCCACAGCTATGGCGCCAGTTCGCCGTGGCCGCGGGCACGACCGAGGAGCGCCTCGACGCCGCCAAGCCCCTGCCGGGCGTGGAGAGCCTGCTGGCGGATTTCCGCGATATTTCGGAAAACGGTACGCTGGCACAGGCCGTGGCGGCGTTCTATGCGTATGAAGCGCAGGTGCCGGAAATTTCCGGCGAGAAAATCTCGGGCCTGAAGAAGCACTACGGCATCACCTCGCCGGAAGGTCTGGCGTATTTTGCAGTACACCAGGAGGCGGACGTCCGCCACCGCCAGGCGTGGCGCGACTGGCTGGCGCAGAATGCAGGCGAGGGCAACGATGCGGAAATCCTCGCCGGAGCGGAACGCGTGTTGACCGGCCTGTGGGGTCTGCTCGATGCGGTTTACCCGCAAGGGTGCGCGTGCCACGGGAAGAACTAGTTTTTCCTTTTGATTTTAAGACCGGCGCAGTTCCAAAACGGAGCTGCGCCGGTTTTGTTTTAGGATTTGGGCTGGAAACGATGAAGGCAAAATCTGAGACTGGGACGCGTGAAATCGGTCAACCTCATCCTCGCGGTGGCGCATAACGGCGCGATTGGGTTAAAGGGGCAGTTGCCGTGGAAGCTGCCGGAGGAGTGGCAGTATTTTTTGGAAACGACGCGCGGCGGGATATTGGTGCACGGGCGCAAGTGCCAGGACCATCATGGGAAGCCGCTGCCGGACAGAGAAGTGATTGTGCTGAGTCGGAATAAGGATTATGTGCCGCCGGCGGGGGCGAAGGTGGCGCACAGTGTGAAGGAAGGCATCGCGCTGGCGCAGGCATCGGCGCACGTGGGGCCGATTTGGATTGGGGGTGAACCGGAGATTTATAAGGAGGCGCTGCCGCTGGCGGATTTGGTTTACCTGACGGAGATTCACGCCGACTTTCCCGGCGATGTGTTTTTGCCGTGGGAGACGTTTGCGCAGGCGGGGTTTACGAAAGTGATGAGCGAGAAGCCCGGGCATTCGGGGGCGGTGCAGTATGTGATCAAGGTACTCGGGCGGGGGAAGTAGGCGGGGAGGGCGGAGTTGGTGGCGGAGGAGGGGATGAAAGAGTTGAAAAAGGAACTATGAACGGGTAAGACGCTGAACTGCTGGGTGACGAAGAGACATAGATGATTGGTGGTGAAATCGGGGGCAGGCCATCGGCGGCGCGGACGGTGTTGAGCATATTATAGAATTCCGCAATCAGTGCTTGGTCAGCGGAGCTGTTGGGCGGTTGGAAGGAATAGGACAGACTTCCGAGCGCCCCGGATGCCAGCGGGGTAGCCGTAGCGACAAGCCGTTCACTGATACCAATGCTTTCTTGAGTCACTACGCCGGGCGCAATAATGCCGGGAGTAAAGGAGAGAAAGGACGTGAGGCCGTAAATCGTTTCGATCAAGTCTGGTTTGCCGGTGGTGGGCAGGACAGTAATTCGAAAAACTCCGCCGCTACGAAGATTGATAATGCCAGCGATGGTTTCCAGGGTTGCGGTCGAGCCGGTCGCAGTGCTTAGCAGGGCTTGGCCGGTTAGCCCGCCGCGCTTCAAGCTAAACACGGCAGAGGATTTGCTGGGGTCTTGGTTGAGGCGGAGATAGTCGCCCGTGGCTGCGGCGGTGAAAGGGGCTTGTTTAAAAAGGGTGATGGTCAACTCGGAGTCCGGGCCCAAAAAGAGCTTGATCCCATTCGACAAAACAAGAAAGGCGAGACCTCCGGAGTCGGTAGTGATGGTGGCCCCTTCGGTGAAAATGGCACCGCGATTGAGCGGGATTGGCGACGTGGCGCCAGCGGCAAGTAAATTGACTGTGCCGTAGACGAGAACGGTACGAATGTTGCCCGGGGACATGGTTGCCGGAGGGATGCTGGCCGGAATCGGAAGTGAGGAAGAGGAGACAAAGACGGGCGCGGGCGGGGTGTTTTGCGCGGAAGCGGTGGCGAGGGCCAGCAGCGTGAAAATGGAAAGAATCGTTTTCACGGGAATGGGGAATTGGTTTGGGAATAATGCAGGTGAAGTGATAAATCTTCGAGTTAAATGATTTGTAAAAAGGAATCGAAGCAGCCTGGTCGGGACTTGCCCTGGAGAAAGCCATCTCTATGGTTAAGTCAGTTATGCTATTTGGGAACAGCGAATTTCGACGGAATTTAGTATTGGCGGCATTGGGCTTGGTGGTCTTGGCGATGATGGTGATTGTTTTTTTGGCCGTGAAGGAGTTGAGGGCGAGGGATCGAAACCGGCTGATGGCCAAAGCCTATGCCAGTGAAAAGGCAGGAAATGATACAGAGGCTATTACGGAATTCACGACGGTGGTTGAACAATATCCGGATACGGAGTCGGCTTGGTTCGGCCGTGGATTTGCCCGGTTGAAAACCAAGGACTATACGGGGGCGGTGGATGATTTTTCGCGAGCGCTGGAAATTGACCCCAAGGATTTAGGAGCATTAGATGGGCGCGGAGCTGCAAAATATCAAAATGAGGATATGAGCGGGGCGATTTCCGACTTCGATCGTGTGTTGGAGTTGAAGCCCGATGAAATTAGCGCGCTAAACGAACGGGGTTTAGCTAAAGAAAAAAACGGTGATAGTGCGGGCGCAATGGCCGACATTGAACATGCGCTCGAAGTAAATCCCCAAAGTGTTGCCTCGATCGATAATCACGGATTGCTATTAGTCCATCGGGGGGACCTTACCGGAGCAATTGCCGACTATACGCAGACATTGAAGCTGGATCCGAAGCATACCTTGGCCTTGCGTGGGCGCGGAATCGCTCGAGCTTATAATGGGGATATCAAGGGCGCGATGGCTGATTTGACCGCAGCAATTTCACAAGATCCTAAAAACGTCGCCGGCTACCTGGAAAGGGCCTCGGCTCAGGAAATCGGGGGTGATTATGCGAGCGCCATGGCGGACTTGGATTTAGCGATGAAGATCGACGCGAAGAATTCTTCGACATTTTTTCATCAGGGGTTGGTTGATCGCGCAATCGGAAGTCGGGCGGCAGCGATTAAAGAATTCCAGGAAGCGGCAAAACTGGGTTATGCCTATGGGGTTGTTTGGAGCGCGGCGGTGCAAATGGAGGACGGGCATCGGGATTTGGCCGCGCGCGAAGTAACTGATGGCTTGAGTCAATTTTCCCCGGCAAAGGCGGCGAAATGGCCCGGGCCCATCGCCCAGTATTTGAAAGGCTCATTGACGCAGGAGCAATTGCTGGCGGAAGCCAACAAGAGTACGGATAAAGTGGAAAAGTTGGGCCGCCTTTGTGAGGTTTGGTTTTTTATGGGATTAAGCCAAAAGGCGGACCGGAACTTTGCTGAAGCGAAAAAAAGCTTTGAGCAATCGGTAGCCACAGAGCGTAAAAGCTATATCGAGTATAACGAAGCCAGGGTGGAACTGGGCCAAATGGGCCAGTGAGCACACCCGCTGATTTTTTGCAGGCCAATTGAACCTTTTGTCGCCTTGGGCGTTCTACTCATCGAGAATGCCCCACGTGGCTGAACCCGAACATTTGCCCGTGGCGGCGGCCCGGGCCGGCGACAGGGCGGCGTGGCGCGTTCTCTTCCAACGCTACCAACTGCCGCTGTATGCCTACGTCTTCGCCATCGTCCGGAACGAGCAAGCGAGCCTGGATATTGTCCAGGAGGCGTTTATCCGCGCGGTGCGGCACCTGGGCGGGCTGCGGGAGGACGGGAAGTTTGGCGGGTGGTTGTTTGGCATCGCGCACCAGCAGTGCATCAGCCACTGGCGGCGAACGGGGCGGGAAAACTTTTTCGACGACAACTTTGTGGACGAGCCCGTGGACGACGGACCGGGGCCCGCGGAGGCTCTATTGCAGGTGGAGCAGGCTGCGGAGTTTCGCGAGCGAATCGCGCAACTCCCGCCGGCGCAACGGGCCGTCCTCATTTTATTTTATCTGGAAGATTTTTCCCTGGAGGAAATTGCGCGCGTGACGGGGGCGCCGGTCGGGACGGTGAAGTCCCGGATGCACCATGCGAAGCGGGCGATGAAAAAACTTTACGAGGAACGAACATGAAAACACCGAAACAAATTTTGCTGGAAGAGCACCAAAAGATGGAGGCGCGGCTGATGCGGATGAGCGAGGACGTGCTGGCAGCGGAGTTGGGCAGGCCGACTCGCGCAAAGAAAATTTCCTTGGCGACGGTGCCGTTGACGCTGTGGAACGAACTCATTTGGCCGTCACGCAAGACCTGGGCGGGGCTGGCGGCGGTGTGGGTGGCGTTGGCGATTTTCCATTTTAGTCAAAACAGGCAGGAAGGGTCGGCCAAAGGGCCGGAGCCGCTGGACGGGCAAGTGATGGCGGCATGGGCGGAGCAGGAGAAGATGCTGACGCAATTTGTAAACAACCATATGCAGGCGCAGGAGAAGAACGCGGTGTCGCCACCGCCGCCGATGCCGGCAAAATCGGCGGAATGGCTGGGTGAGGAAAAAACCGCAGTAGCCTAAGCTTAAAACACAAAACCTTATGAGCACATTTCTGGAGCAGGTTCCGACGTATCGCAAGATGCTGGGTGGCGCAGGGAGAATCTTTTGCGCCGTTTTTACCTGGAAGAGGGTGCGGCGGATGTTGCTGGGGCTGGCGGTGGTGGTGACGCTGGCGGCGATTTATTATAATGTGGAGGCGTGGCGGGGGCGGACGGCGTGGGAGGCGTACAAGGCGGAATTAATCAAGCAAGGCGCGCCGATGACGGTGGCGGAATTGCAACCGCCGCCGATTCCCGATGAGCAGAATTTTGCGATGACGCCGACGTTGAAAGAGTCGAAGCCCAATGCCGACGGATCCCCCAATGATAGCTTGATCGAGAAATTGAGCTGGAGCCAACTGGCGGGCCCGGCGTGGCGTGGCGATTTTCATCCACAAATGTTGAGCGGTTGGGGCAGTGGCACGGCCGTAGATCTCAAGCAATGGGAGAAGGACTTTGCGCAGACTGATTTGTTAACGGGGCTGAAAAAGTTCGACCCCGTGCTGGACGAGTTCACGGCGGCCAGCCGGCGGCCCGCGGCACGCTTTCCCTTTGCTCCCAATAAATACGGCATAAACATGGCGGCCACGCCCTTGACGGGCATCCTGACCCTGGGCCAAGCCTACAGTATTCGGGCCGTGGCTGAATTGGATGCCGGCCAGACGGATGCCGCGGCGGCGGATGTCGTGACGAATTTCCGCATCGCCAACCATCTGACGCAAGGGGCGTCCTTAATGTCCCAATTGATTGCCTGCGCCAACGCATCTTACGCAGTGCAGGCGATGTGGGAAGGGCTGGCGCGGCACCAATGGACGGAGGCGCAACTGGCCGCGATGCAGGGCGAATTGCAAAGGTTGGATATGGTGGCGGGATTAAAGAAGGGCTTTGAAGCCGAGCAGGCACGGGGGAATGAAGTTTTCGAGCTGCTGACACGTGACCCCCGCAGCATGAAATTGCTCCTAGGCACAGCCGTCGGAAGAAAAGCGCCTCTGGCGTGGTTGCCGACATTAAT
>Ga0206967_1186_pt1 | contig 12070 bp, 11 predicted proteins | sample Alteio_BWOrgHeat_24_FD_153259 | JGI IMG/M metagenome (GOLD analysis project Ga0206967, IMG submission 153259) | Enriched cells from forest soil in Barre Woods Harvard Forest LTER site, Petersham, Massachusetts, United States -... | ecosystem: Environmental > Terrestrial > Soil > Temperate forest >...
CAACTTATCCCAAGAATCGCGGTTTAATGTGATAGTTTGCTGCGGAACCCCTCTGCGACATGAAGACCCCCCAGATGATCGTTGCGGTTGTGGTGTTGTTTTTGTGCCCCGTGACGGCCACGTTGGTGCTCGCCCAGCAGTTTACCAATCCCACCGTGGTGGTGGGCGAGCAACCACCTCCTCCACCGCGTCCGCCGCCGCCGCCTCCGAACACACCCACTAATCCGGGACGGGGGCAACCCAACTACGGGCTGGCGGGGCCCCGGGTAATTTTGAGCGAGGCCACCCCGCTCTCCGTGTGGAATTCCGAGGAGCAGATGAACGGTTACTATGTAAACAAATTCATCCAATCCGCGGGGTTTGGCGGCGTGCGCATGACCGTGCCAACGATGACCATAGATTCCTCGGTGAATCTCTTGCTCGGGCAGGAGATCAAAATGGATGGCGCTAAAATCACCACCGTCCAAGCGTATAACATTAACCAGCTCGAATTAATCGGCATTGCAAAACACGAGACTCCGGTGGCTTTTGTCGTCAATCGCCATTCGGAGTTTTTAATCAATCGGCCCAACCAGACCACACCGTCACGCTGGAACGTCCCCTTGACCATTTCCGGAACTCGTGCGCTGACGGATTTTGAAAAAGCCGCCTTGGTTGATATCCAGGCGGGCAAGGAAGTGGTGGGCCAGCCCCAAGCCGATGGCAGCCTGCTCGTGGTCGGGGCGGTGCGGGCGCAGGAAGCCTGCATCCAGTGCCATGATGGTTACAAAGCCGGCGATGCCCTTGGCGCTCTTTCCTACCGCCTGAGCAAAACCACAGTTTTCAACGAGTTTGTGCCGACAATGAGCATACACACGGACACGGAGAAAGTTTCCCGTGCACCCTAAGGCGCTACGCCTACTATTGCCGATGCCGCATATTATGAAGACATTGGGCCGATCGAACTGTTATTTTTCCGTTTTATGGGGGATGATGGGTGTGGCATGCTGTCTGGCCCAAGACGGGCCTGCACCGCCCCCGCCGAGTCCGCCAAAAACGATGCCGCAAGGGCGCGGAGTCTTTGTAACGGAGTCGCAATTGCAATTGAATCAGAATTCCCTGCTTTATATTTGGAGTTCCGACGCGCAAATGAACAATTATTATGCGGATCGCTACATCCTGTCCGGGATGACGATGGGGATGGGCTCAGGATCCATTCGCATGGGCCCGCCGATCATGACGGTAGACCCCGACTTGCGACTGGTGCTGACGCAGAGTTTGCAAATCAACGGTGCCAATGTGACGGCCGTTCAAGCCTACCGGGTGGAAAAATTGGAATTGATTGGCATTGCCAAACACGAAACGCCCGAGGCTTACACGGTGAATCGCCACCCGCTGCTTAATGCAGCCAGTGCCACGATGAATCGTGGTAGTCCCGCGAACCGGGGCAATCTTGAGGCGCAACACCAAGTAACGGTCACTGACACTCGTCCGCTGACGGATTTTGAGAAAAGCGCCTTGGCCGACATCAAGGGTGGCAAGGAAACGGTGGCACAGGAAGATGCAACAGGCCGCATCGTGGTTGGCGCAGTGCGCAGCCAGGAGGAGTGCTTGCAATGCCACACCTGCAAAATTGGCGATGCCCTCGGCGCCTTTTCCTACCGTTTGAGCAAGGTGGATCTGTTTAATAACGCCCTTTCAAATCGAAACAGTGTTAGTACAGCTACACTGCGTGGCACGCCCTAAGGGCAAACGAGCAGGATGAGATTGCGGGCAGGGGCGAATTCTGAATGCTCGAGGCTGACTTTTTGCCCGACAGTTGTCCCCCATGGCTAAATCGAAACTACACCTTCCCCACCCAGATTTTTTGCGTCGGTGGGCGCCAGGGTTGGCCGCACTGGTGTACGCGGTCATGTTTATCCTGGCCTTTCCACCGTTTAACCAGCCTTGGGCGATTTTGGTGTTTCTGGTGCCGTTGGTGAAATGGACATTTGCGCTGCCGCGCTGGCGAACTTTTCTTTGGACAGTATTGGGTGCGGCTTGGTTGGGCTGGGTCGGGTTGCTCATCTGGCTGCGGCATATTTATCCGCCGTGGGGCTTGGTCGGTTTGGTGATGTTGAGTGCGGTGCTGGCGCTATTTCCCTTGAGTTGGTTCGCGGCGGTACGCTGGGCGGCGCCAAAGTTGATGAACGCGGCAGTGCGGAATCGTTTGCTTGGCTTGGCAGGGCTGGCCGGCTGGTGGGTGGTGCTGGATTGGGTGCGGGGGTGGCTTTTTACGGGATTTCCCTGGTTACCGCTCGCGGCAGCGTTTTGGAAGTTTCCCATCCTGCTTCAACCGATTGAATGGACCGGGGCGTGGGGTATTACTTTCGTCATTGTGCTGTTTAATCTGGGCTTGGTTTGTGGGACGGGGCCGGATGCGGAGACGCCGCCAACTTCCGAGCGAAAACTTTGGTGGCCGGCGCGCTTTGGGGCCGAAATCATGGTGCCGGTGCTGTTGTTGTTGGGGGCGGTGTTGATCAAAGTGATTGAAACGGCGCGCAAACCGATCCAGCCGGACACGATGCTGCGGGTAGGCTTTGTCCAACCGTGGACGCCGGCGACATTAAAGTGGGATCCCGCAGAGGAGCAAAAAAATTGGGAAACCGTGCAAAAGTTGACCGGGATTTTCGCCTTACACCCGGGGAATCGCAACAATGTGGATCTGGTGCTCTGGCCTGAAGCCGCGCTGGCCGTGTTGCTGGAAGGGCCGCAGGCGACGCAAAATCGCGCCATGCTTGAGCAATTGGCCAAAAATCTTGGCCGGCCAATTGTTTTGGGAGGCATCGGTGAAATGCATCCGCCACCGGGGGAGACGGTGTCGCCGGGAATTTTTGACGGGGTATTTTTGGTGCGGCCGGGCGCCGGTTTTTCCGGGGACGTTTACGCGAAGCGCCATCTGGTGCCGTTCGGCGAATACAATCCGCTGCGCCAGTGGCTGCCCTTTTTAGGCAAAGTCGTCCCGCTCGACCAGGACACGGTGCCGGGCGACCGAGCAGTTACCTTGCCGTTGATCCTCGATTCCGGAAGAAAAATCCAGGTCGGGCCTCTCGTTTGTTACGAAGATGTGTTTGGCGGCCTGGCCCGCGACGAGGTAAAGGCTGGGGCGGACCTGCTGGTGGTGGTCACGAACGATGCCTGGTATGGAACCGGCGGCGGGGCTTTGCAGCATGCCGCGCATTCGGTGTTGCGGGCGATTGAGACGCGCCGTCCAGTGGTGCGCTGCGGCAATGATGGTTGGAGCGGAATCATTGACCAGGATGGTGACGCGTTTGAGTTTGAAAAAGTTGGATCAGCCATGAAAATCGACTGGGTTTTCACCACGCAAGGAACGTCGTATTTCCGTGGTTCGGGGGCCGCAAATGTCTATACCTACCCGCAATATAGCGGTTACGAAACTTTTTATGTGCGTTTTGGCGACTGGTTTGTCCTGTTAAGTGCCTTGCTGGCGGCTGGCGGTGTGGTCGCCTTGAAGAACAAAAAAACCAATCCTCGCCCGCCCCATGAAGCAATGGACGGCAACCCTCCTTGAGGGGGCTGCCGCCATTACCATGTGGCGCAGGGCGATGAAAGCGGTCCTGACAACGGATCAGGATGATGGAACTGAGGTGGAGGACGATTTGGCCGCAGTATCGGTGGGCGAGGGCGTGGTCATCGCCGGTGTGGCTGAAGCATCCTGCTTAGCTTGGTAGTTACTGATGGCAATTTGGCCGAGCAGATTAAATTCAGGACCGGGGCGGACGATTTGATTATCGGCACTCAGGGAACCGTCAATGACTTTTACCGCCTGGTAAGTGATGTGGGTGTCCTTGGTGACGACAGTATCAGTCGTGGTGGCGAGGAAAGCCGCGGGGCTATTGTTTTGGTCGAGGGCCACGAGAATCGTGTTGGGCGGGTAGGCTTTGCGATTTAATTCCAGCAGCGCCATGTCCGGCCCGTTAATCCAGTTGGGTTTGCCCACGACTTCGGTTTTATTCGCGGGATTCACCAGCAGGGTATTGGGAGGCAGGCTGCTGGTTTGGGAAGGGCTACTGCAGCCGGTAGAAGATGCAGCCATAATGGCGAGACCAAACAAGCCAAGACAGTAACAGAAGATTTTCATGGAGGTGATGGGTTGGTTGTTAGGCGAAGCAGACGTCACCAAACATACACCTGCTCGTCGTAAAAATCGCGCAACTGGCGCAATTATCAAACGATTTTAACAACAGCTTTATTTTGTACCAATGAATGCCCCCGCATGTATTTGGCGAAGCACCCGTATGGCAAAACATAAACACCCCAAGCTATTTTAACCGGCGGTTTCCGGGCTTTGGCGGCGTATATCTGTTTACGGTGCCGTCGTAGCGGGAGCAACTGTGGGCGCGGTCGGTTCGCTCGTCGCGGGCGTAACAACGGTGGCTTTATCAGTATCTGGCAAAGGTGTGGCCGGATTTGCTGGAGCGGTCGTGGTTGCGGGATGGCTGACCAGGTAGGCATCCACATTTTGCTGCACGAGAGCCGCGAGTTCGGGGCCGGGTTCGACAATCTCTTCATCCGACTGCAATTTGCCGGAGACAATCATCACGCCTTGGAACTGGTGGCGGATGCTTTTGGTAGTCTGGATGACGGCGGTGGGGCTTTGGCTGGCATCACGGGCCACCAAAAACGAGCCAACCGGGAAAGGGTTGCGATTGAGTTCGATCACCGCAATGGCGTCGCCTTCACCGACGAGATCCGTTTTGCCCGCGACGGAAGTTTTTTCGGCAGGCTGGAATTTGTTGAACAAGCCGCCGTCCTGGGCGATTTGGGAAGCCGACTTCGGATGGGCGCAGCCCGCCAGCAAGGCCAGGGCAAATGCGCCGGTAAAGTGGCGGAGATAGCGCATGGTTCGCGGAAAGCTTACAGGCCTTGCGATGCCTTGCGGAACTGCTCGAAGCCCGGGCCGGTCGTGGAGAATTCACCTTCGAAGAATCCATGCAACTGGCGGATGCGGGTCGGGTGGCGCATCTTGCGGAGGGCCTTGGCTTCGATTTGGCGGATGCGTTCACGGGTGACCTTGAACTGGCGGCCCACTTCTTCGAGCGTGCGGCTATAGCCGTCTTGCAGGCCGAAGCGCAGCGATAGCACGCGGCGTTCGCGTTCAGTGAGGGAATCCAACACATCCATGATCTTTTCGCGCAGGAGCGAATAGGCGGTCATGTCGTAGGGATTTTCCGCGGCTTTGTCTTCGATGAAGTCGCCGAAATTGGTGTCGTCGCTGTCGCCGACGGGAGACTGGAGGGAGATGGGCTGCTGGGCCATCTTCATGATTTGCTGCACGCGTTCGACCGGCAGGTTCATCTCGTCAGCGACTTCTTCGGGGGTCGGCTCGTGGCCGAGTTCCTGGAGGAGCTGCTTCTGCACTTGCATGACCTTGTTCAGCGTTTCGATCATGTGCACCGGGATACGGATGGTGCGGGCCTGGTCGGCGATGGAGCGCGTGATGGCCTGGCGAATCCACCACGTGGCGTAGGTCGAAAATTTGTAGCCACGGCGGTATTCGAATTTTTCGACGGCCTTCATCAAGCCCATGTTGCCTTCCTGGATGAGGTCGAGGAAGGACAGTCCGCGGTTGGTGTACTTCTTGGCGATGGAAATGACCAAGCGCAAATTGGCTTCGACCATTTCGGTCTTGGCGCGGTGAGCCTCACGCATGGCCTTGCGGGCTTCACGGACGAGATTGAGCAGTTCGAGCGGCGTCATGCGGTACTCGTTCTCGAGGCTGCGCAGGCGGCGTTTAACGACGGCCGGGTTAAAGCGTTTGCGGCGATGGGCAACTTTTTCCGCGAGATCAAGCTCTTCGAGATGGTCTTCGATTTCCCGCAGTACGGGCGAGAGATGGTCGAGAAATTCTTCGAATACCTTCAGCTTGAAGCAGAATTTGCGGAAGTAGGGCTTCAGCTCGACTTCGAGCTTGTGGTAGCGCGTGAGGGAGCGTTTTTTCGCGCTCTCGTCGCTGTTGCGGTGCGCGTCCTTCCAGGCCTTGGAAAGTTTTTCTTCAATGGATTCTGTTTGATCGATCAGCTTGGGCAGATTGAGGAAGTAGGCTTCGCGGCTCTCGATTTTCTTGTCGAGCACGATGCGATCAAAGCGTTCCTGGCGCTCGAGAAGCTTCTTGGCCAGTTCGATTTGGTAGCGGGCGGTGAGGACGACGCTGAAGAGAATATCGAGGGCGGTTTGTTCGGCCTTTTCGATGCGCTTGGAGATGGCGACTTCCTGCTCGCGGGTGAGCAAGGGAACCTGGCCCATCTGCTTGAGGTACATCCGGACGGGGTCGTCGAGGATATCGAGCTGCGAGGTGCGCATCTGCTCCTCTTCGCTCTTTTCCTGGCGCTGCTTGTAGCTTTCGACTTCCTCGGCATCAAGAATGTCGATTTCCAGGTTTTCGAGAATGTTGATGACATTCTCAATCTCCTCGGGATTGTTAACCTTTTCCGGCAGCGACTCGTTGATGTTCTGGACGGTGATGTAGCCTTGCTCCTTGGAAAGTCGGATCAGGTGGCGGATCTTTTCGTTGAGCCGGATGGTGTTGGGCGACGTCGGGTCGGCGGTGGCGGCCTCCAGCGCCGCACGGGTTGCTTCCTCCTTGGTCGGGATATGGACGTGGGGGTGGACACTGGATGCACCATGGGTATGGCCATGGCCGTTGGCGCCAGCATGGGCCGGGGCGTGGACAGCGGCAGCTTTGGCGGTCTTGGCGGCTTTGGCCGGGGCATGCGCAACGGGCGCTTTGGTGCTGGACTTGGAAGTTTTGGAAGTGGGCATGGACCTAAATTCGTTTAATAATGGACAGGAAAAAGTGGGTGAAGTGCCGCCTTATGCGGGTGGGTTCGCCAAATGCGGCGGGTGGCGCAAGAGTTTTTGCACCTCGTTGATGCGTTGGAAAAGTGCGGCGTGGGCGTCGGTGTCAGCACTGGGTGTGTTGGCAGCGCGGGTTTTAAGTTCTTTTAGTTCGCGGCGGAAATGGGTTTCAAAAATGGCTTTAAGGCATTGATTGGCGGCGGAAAGTGGTTCATCGTTTTGGAAGGGCTTCGAGCGTATGTTAATTAACGCATGGCGCTCAGCTTCGGTTTCCAAAAGTTCATCAAGGTGGTCGGCCCCCGGCCAAGCGTCTTCACGGTGGGCTGCGAGCACGCGGTCTAGCAGGCGGCCCTCCGAGGTTCGGATATCAATCCATTGATGTTCAAGGACATGGGCAATCGAAGGCGCAAGGTCTTCATAATGCAAAACGAGCATTAATAGCTCAGATTCTGCCGTTGTCAACTTATCATTGCCATTTTCAACGGGTTGTGAATCTGCGACAACGGGCTTGTTTTCTATTTTATCGACCGTTAGGTTGTTAATGGCCCGGCGGGCTCGTTGTTGCAAATAGCGGACAAAGTCACGTTCGACGCCGGAGCGATCCATTTGGGCATAGCGGCAGATTTCGGCTAGGTAGTCAGCGCGGAGCATTTCCGACTCGGCATTCTCCAGAATCTCAAACAAAGCGCGGAGGGCGTCAGCCTTTTCCCGGGCGGACGGATGAGTGGAAGGCAACAGCGAGCGAACAGCGAAAGCCATGGCGGACTGCGCTTTTTTGTCGAGTTCGGCAAGAGCGGTTTCCCTTTTTTCCAAAAACAGCTCATCCGGGTCGCAATCGGCGGCGAGGGGTAGGAAACGGATTTCGAGGCCGGCTTTGAGGGCCAGGGGCAGGGCGCGCAAGGCGGCGCGTTGCCCGGCGGTATCACCGTCGAGCAGGCAATCGACCCGCCCGGCGTAGCGTTTGAGCAAAAGGAATTGGTTATCCGTAATGGCCGTGCCTTGGGGAGCAACGACGCTTTTCACGCCCGAAGACCAGAGGCGCAAGGCGTCGAGCTGGCCTTCGACCATGATGAAGCGGCCGGCTTCACGCACCGGAGCATGGGCGCGGTCGAGATTAAATAAAACATCACCTTTGCGGAAGAGCGGGGTTTCGGGCGAATTGACGTATTTGGCCTCACGTGATGGGTCGTCAGTGGGGGTGCGTTCGGTCTGCCGGGCGGTGAAAGCGATGACGCGGCCTTGAATGTCGCGGATGGGAATCATCAGCCGGCCGCGGAACCGTGATTTGCCGCGGGCCGGGTCGCGCTCGCCTTCACGGTAATAAAAAAGGCCGCTCGCAAAATAAGTTTCGGGGGCAAATTTCTTGGACTTGAGCAACGCGTCAAGCAAGCCGCCGCCGTCGCCAGCCGCCCAGCCGATTTTGAATTCCCGGGCCAGGGCGCCGGCAAATTTGCGCGTCTCAGTCCAATATTTGCGAATAAACGCGCCATCGTCGTCGTTGCGCAACAAGGCGGCGTGGAAGTGTTCGGTGGCGGCCTCATGCAGATCAAAAAGCTCTTTGCGGACGGATTGGGCCTCGCGCGGGCGGCCATCATCTTCGTATTCCAGCGTTAATCCAAAGCGTTGCGCCAGCGCTTCGACGGCTTCCTGAAAGCCAAGATTCTCCTTCGTCTGCACGAATTTGAAAATGTCGCCACCTTGGCCGCTGCTGAAGCAGTAGTAGAGGTTTTTGCCGGGATCGACGTAAAAGGATGGCGTCTTTTCACTGTTAAACGGGCTGAGCCCTTTCCATTTTGCGCCGGATTTTTTCAGGGTCACATAAGGCGACACCACGTCATAGAGGCTGACGCGCGCGCGCACATCGTCAATGGAGCTGCGTTTGATTTTCGGCACGGAGAAAAGAAAGGATGAAGGATGAGGCCGAAGTGCGCAATGAAAAGGGTGGCGGGGGCGGCGTTTGCTTGGAACTCGCCAACCCTACGCGGGGCACCGTTGGAAAGCTTAATTTCAGTAAAAAACCCGTAAATTAATGAACGAAAATCTCGCGGTATGGCTTTGCATCCGGCGTTGATGGAGGCTAGTCTCGTTGTGCTCAGGTCATTCCGGCCTGTAGCAATCCAACCTTCCAGAATATTATATATTATGAAGCGTTATTATGCGCGGAAGGGGTTCACCCTCGTAGAAATCATGATCGTGGTAGTTATCATCGGTCTGCTGGCGGCGATGGCCATTCCGACATTTGCCATGGTGCGACAGAATTCGCGCACTAAGGCGGTGTTGAATAATCTGCGGCAATTAGCCACCGCGTCCTCGCAGTACATGCTGGATAAAGGCACAACCCAGGCGGGTTATACCGACTTGGTGGGCACGGGCACGGACAATTACGTGCGCACGGTCAGCCCAGTGGCTGGGGAAGATTATACCACCTTTACGGTGGTCCAGTCGCAGACCCAGATATCCATCACGGCAACCGCATTCGGCACGGTTACTTACAACTTATAAATTACCAAGATGGACACCGCCCGCGGTTTGCCGACTTTCAGGTCGGCGGACCGCGGGTGTTTTTTTAAAAAGATTGGCAGAGTCCCGGCGTGCAGCCTAAAAGGGGCGCAGCTAGGGCTTGCATGGCTAACTCGAAAAATTCTTCCATCCCCCGTGTGGCAGTAACCGGTTTGGGCGGGTACGCCCGGCATCATCACCTCGTGCTTCTACGCTTGGAAAAGGCGGGAAAATGCCGGGTGGTAGCGACGTGCGATCCTTCCCTCGAGCGGATGTTGCCGCAAAGCGAAGATTTGAGCTTGAGGACGCGCGGCGTGAAAACATTTGCAGGATTTGAGGCAATGCTGGAAGGGATCGTGGAGCAGGCGGATTTTGTGACCATCCCGACGCCCATTCATTTGCATGCACCCATGCATCGGGCCTGTGTGATGAGCGGGTTGCCGGTATATTTGGAAAAGCCACCCACGCTATGGTGGGAAGAATTGGAAGCGATGATTGCGGTCGAGGCGCGGGCGGCGCGCGCAACGGAAGTGGGGTTCAATTTCATCACGGAACCGGCGCGGCAGGCGTTGAAGGCGCGATTATTGGCCGGTGAGTTTGGAAAACTGCAAGCGGTGTCCTTTTTCGGCCGCTGGCCGCGTCCGGCCACGTATTTTCAGCGCAACAATTGGGCGGGGAAAATATTTCTGGCCGATGCGGAAGTGCCTTTGCTCGATTCATGTTTTGGTAATGCGATGGGCCATTACGTGCAGAACCTCCTGTACTGGGCCGGAAAGGAGCCCGCGGTTTTCGCCCGCATCGTGGAGACGCGGGCCAGCCTCTATCGCGCCCATGAAATTGCCGGACCAGATACCGTTTTTGCCGAGGCGCGAAGCGAGGACGGGGTAATCTTGCGGATGGCCGCCACCCATGCCTGCCCGCCGGCGAGCGAAGGCCATGCGGAAATCTTGCAGTGCGAGAAAGCGCAACTAAGTTACATAACCGATCGCGCCTGCGAAATCCAATGGGTGGATGGCCGGCGTGAGACGATTGACCTCACCACCCAGGGTGACTGGCAGGAGCGCAATTTTTTACGCTATTTCGACTATCTGGCCGGAAAGCAAGCCGCTCCAGTGGTCAGCCTGCGCGATTGTCGCCCCTTTGTTGCATGGAACGATTTGATTTACGCCGCAACCCGCGGCATTGCCACATTCGCGTCCGAACAGTTGGAACAATACGCCGAAGGGGCGATCCGCGCGCCCAAAGCCATAACCTCGACGGTCGAAGAATTTGCCCGACAAGGCCGTTGGCCGGAAGAGAACCCGGATATCTCCTGGGGTCGTGCGCCTGGGCGAGCGCATTTGTCAGAGTTGCCTCAAGCATTGAAAAGAATTCGAGGCTTGGCTCAAAACGCTCCAAGAACTTAATCGTGGGGTGTTTACCGCCATTGACATGGCGTGTTTACCAGCCTTTTTATCCTTGTGGCCGATAGGACAGGGAGGGTATGCTGCTTTCGCTATCCAGTTGGTAGGCTGTTGCTTGGCTTGCTTCCATACACCAAAGGGTGAACGGTTGTGGGTACAGTACAACTTGTCTCAATGCTGGTGGATGACCTCATGGCCAAATCCCGCAAGGCGCTTTTTTTGGAGATATCCGATTACTCGGTACTTGCCGCCCGAACCAGCGGTATCGAGCCGCCGTTTGCCATTGAAGAGTTGAAGGAAATACCAGCCGGTTCGGTCGATGATGTGGCGACACTCGTCAGCGAAATGATGACGCTGCCCACCGGGCAGTATGCCCACACCGTGGCCAGTGTCTACCCCAACAGCCGTTTTGTCCGGCGGGCCCAGATGGAAAATCCCGCCAAGGCCAAGGATCCGGCGTTTCTGGCGGAGTTTGTGCGTTCGCAATTTCAGGTGGACACCGCCAAGAGCGTGGTCGCGGTGTTGAATGCGGAAAGCGGGCAATTCGCATCGGTGGAGACCGGTTTTTCCAAGGAATTGATTTTCTGCGGGGCGCCGCTGGATGAAATCAAAGAACGCCAGCAATTTGCGGTCAGCGCGGGCGTGTACCCCCACCGGTTGGAACTCGGCAGTGTGGCGACCATCGCGGGGATGGGCAGCTATCAGGCGGCTGAAGAGATTAAAGCTCCGACGTTGCTCCTCGAAATCACTCCGGAAAACTCGCAAGTTTTTATTGTTCACGGCACGCAATTGGACCTTGCGCGGCCCATCCCGTTTGGGCTCAACAGCATGTTTCCGATCGTCCAGCAGGAATTGGGGTTGAAGGATGAGGAGTCCGCCAAGAAGCTGTTTTATTCCAACACTTTTGATTTTACGGAAATGGGCCCGGCGTTGCTCAAAAAGATCCTTAAAGAACTGCAGTCTTCCACGGGATTTTATGAAGTGCAAACCGGGCAAACCATCGGGCAGATCCACCTGAGTTTGCTGCCCAAAAATCTGGCCTGGATGGGCAGCCTGCTGGCGCGCACCCTTGGGATTGAAACCCTCAAGCCTGAGTACAGCGACTGGCTGCACGGCCAGGGAATTGAGCCTGCCGCCGGCGTGGAATTGGCCGCGTTGGACAGCCGCTGGCTGAGCCTCTTTGGATTGATGGTCAAATACGAGACGAAGCACGAAACAAAAGCTGACGCAAAGGAGGCTGCTAATGCTCGGGCGTAAGACCAAACCCGATCCTGTGCTCAACTGGCACCCGAATTTCCGGGTGGTGGAATCACTGCCGGACATCAAGCAGG
>Ga0206967_1187_pt1 | contig 12005 bp, 9 predicted proteins | sample Alteio_BWOrgHeat_24_FD_153259 | JGI IMG/M metagenome (GOLD analysis project Ga0206967, IMG submission 153259) | Enriched cells from forest soil in Barre Woods Harvard Forest LTER site, Petersham, Massachusetts, United States -... | ecosystem: Environmental > Terrestrial > Soil > Temperate forest > O...
ATACCGAAGCCAGTGTCGTGCTCGGCCCCGGAATGTCCGTGGAACCGAAAGTGCGTGTGAAGCAATAACAGAAGAACTCTTAACCCATCATTTTTGAGATATGAGCGCCCAAGCCCCAAAAATAAACCCGTGGATACTTGCCGCAGCAGTCGTGCTGCCGACCTTCATGGAAGTGCTTGACAGCAGCATCGTCAGCGTGGCGTTGTCCAACATTGCCGGGAGTCTCTCCGTGTCGAGTTCGCAAGCGACGTGGGTGCAGACGAGCTACCTTATCTCTAACGCGGTAGTCCTTCCAGCGAGCGCGTGGTTCTCGACATTCTTTGGACGCAAACGCTTTTTCCTGGCGTCCATCGCGATCTTCACCGCTGCCTCGTTCATGTGCGGTTTTGCGCCGTCGCTAGGCATTCTAGTGCTGGCTCGGGTCCTGCAAGGTATTGGCGGCGGGGCGTTGGTTCCGCTTTCGCAGGCCATTCTCCTGGAAGCGTTCCCCGAAGAGAAACGCGGCCAGGCGACGGCGGCTTGGGGCATGGCGGTGGTGGTGGCTCCCGTCTTAGGACCGCTGCTTGGGGGATGGATTACGGAAAATTATTCATGGCCCTGGTTGTTTTACATAAATGTGCCAGTCGGCTTGGGAGCCTTGTGGATGATCCAGAAATACGTACAAGACCCGGAATATCTCCGCAACGTCAAGTCGGGAAGGATTGACGCCGTCGGCTTCGGTTTGCTGACGCTCTGGCTGAGCACTATGCAAATTGTGCTGGACAAGGGACAGGATGCAGATTGGTTCTCGGCGATTTGGGTCCGCTGGTTTAGCGGCATCTCAGCCGTATCGCTCATTGCACTGGTGATTTGGGAACTGCGCGTCAAGGCACCCATCATGAATTTACGGGTGTTTAAGAACAGAAATTTTCTCCTCGGCACTTGTTTAATCACGGTTTTTGGGATGGTGGTTTACAGCCCGCAAACGCTACTGCCGCTGTTTCTGCAAAATCTTCTGAATTACACAGCGCTTCTTAGTGGTCTGGCGCAATACCCACGCGGCATCGGTTCGTTGCTGGTGTTGCCACTCGTGGGGATTTTGAGTGGAAGGATGGATAACCGAATCTTGATCGCGTTCGGAATGGTTTTGTGCGGCGTTTCTTGCCTGATGTTGGGCGACATCAATCTGGAAGTCGCCAAAAGCAGCTTTACGTTGGCCAACTTGGTTCAAGGCGCGGGTATTTCCCTCTTGTTTGTTCCGCTCACAACCATTGCGATGGGCCTGTTGCGCAACGAGGAAATGGGCAACGCCAGCGGAATTTTTAACCTAATGCGTAATCTGGGCGGCAGTATCGGCATTTCCGCAGTCACCACCATCGCGACGCGCGCGGCTCAAGTGCATCAAGCCTACCTTGTCGCCCATGCCACCCCCTATGACACGACCTACCAAACCGCGCTGCAAGTCAGCCAAAACGCCCTAGCGCAGAGCGTCGGCTCGGCGCAAGCCGAACTGATGGCTCCAGGCGCGGTTTACAACGTGCTGCAACAGCAAGCCAATTTGCTGGCCTTCATGGACGATTTTCGCTGGCTGGCAATGGTTTCGTTCGTTTCTCTGCTGGCCGTGTTTTGGATGAAACGCGTGTCGGCCCACAAAGGAACGATTGCCATCCATTAACCAACCTTTTAACCGCAACAAAATCATGAATACCACTCCTGGTCACCTCACGCTGGAGATTTGAAGCAAAGCATTCGTTCCTAAACATCCAACTTAACCGAAAAAAATTATGAAACTGAATTATTTGACAATTGCGTCCGTTCTAGCGTTGGTCGCCGGTGGCTGCGCCCATTTGCCCAGCGTTGGCCCTGATTATCACACGCCGGCAACCAAAGCGCCGGCGCACTGGGCCGAACCCTTCTCCGGCGGCGAAACCAATTCCGGGGATGCGACGACAGCATGGTGGAAGAATTTTCATGACGCAGAATTAGACTCGTTGGTCGCGCGTGCGGTTTCGTCGAACCTTGACCTGCGCATCGCTCAAGCGCGCGTGCGGGAGGCGCGCGCGCAATACGGCGGCGCGTCCGCCGACCTCTGGCCGACAGTGGACGCTGGCGCGAGCTACCAGCGCGTCCGCGCCCCCAAGCAACTGCCGGTGCTTGGAGAGTTGAACCTGCCATCGTATGAGGACAACCTCCACGTTGCTGGTTTCGATGCCTCGTGGGAAATTGACGTGTTCGGCGGCAAGCGCCGTGCGGTAGAGACGGCAAAAGCGCATCTGACCGCCGCAGAATTCGGCCAGCGTGATGTCCTGGTTACGCTGCTGGGAGAAGTGGCGCGGAATTACGTTGACCTGCGCGGTTATCAAAGACGGCTGGCCATCGCCAATCAAAACATTGAGTCGCAGGAAAAATCTTTGGCCATCACGCAGAACCGCTTCACCAACGGGCTCGCCAAGGACTTGGATGTGCAACAAGCATTGACTGTGCTGGCGACCACGCGCGCGGCAGTGCCGACGCTGGAAAGCGCAATTCAGACTACAACGCATCGCATTGAAGTTTTGTTGGGCGAGCAACCTGGAACATTGCAAACGGAGCTGGCGGGAGCCGCGCCAATACCAGTGCAACCGCCGCAGGTGCCGGTTGGCTTGCCTTCCGAACTGCTCTTGCGCCGACCGGACGTCAGGCGTGCCGAACGCCAGCTCGCCGCCGCAACCGCAAACATCGGCGTTGCGAAGTCAGACCTCTTTCCGAAATTCTACCTCACCGGAATCGCTGGCTTGGAAAGCGCCAGCGCGAGCGATTGGTTCACGGCTGGCAGCCGGTTCTGGTCGGTTGGCCCAACGGTGCAGTGGCGTATTTTTGACGCCGGCCGCATTCGTGCAAATATCAAAGTTCAAAATGCGCGTCAGGAGCAAGCGCTGTCCGCCTACGAGCAGACCGTGTTGACGGCCTTTGAGGAGGCGGAAGACAATCTAGTGCTCTACGCCAAGGAGCAAACGCGGCGAAATTCGCTGCAAGACGCGGTGCTGGCGAGCCAAAAGTCACTGGATACAGCGAACAGGCTCTATGCGAACGGACTGACGGATTTTCTCCAAGTGCTGGATGCCGAGCGTTCTCTCTACAACGCGCAAGACGCGCTGGCACAAAGTGACCGCACCATATCGGCCAATCTGGTCGCGCTTTACAAATCGCTTGGCGGCGGTTGGGAAACCATGGCGCAACCCGTCGCGCTCGCGTCGGCGAAAACGATGAAATAATGGGCCGTAAGAACGCAAACAAAATAGACCAAATCCAATTGACTCATGATCAATACAATAAAATTCCTGACGGACTTCGGCGGCCTGGCCGTGTTCGCAGTGGTCTTCGCCGATCAGGTGGGCTTGCCGGTGCCCGCACCGCCAGTGCTCTTGGCAGCAGGCGCGCTGGTTGCAGACGGCAAACTGGACCCCGCACTGGCGGTGGGCATGATTGCTCTGGGGGCAGTTTTGGCGGATTCAATTTGGTTCTTTCTAGGGCGTCAAGGCAGCAAATGGGTGTTGCACCTGCTTAATCGCTGGTTGCTATCTCACAACACTTCCAAGGCTCATGCAGATGCGGTCGTCGCGCGTTACGGTTTAGGGGCGCTGGCCGTCGCAAAATTCCTCCCAGGCACAGTGATGCCGTCACTGGCGGGCGCGCTGGGCATGAGTCCCCGACGTTTCCTGTTATTTGACGGATTGACCGCACTGTTCTATGGCGGCTGTTACGTCATCGCCGGTTCAATTTTTCACAATCAAATTCGGCAAGTGATGGTTTGGTTCGACCGTGTCGGCTATGGTGTCGTTGGGTTTACCGCAGTTTTGGTGTCCGCCTATCTCCTCTACAAATATATTCGGCGGCGCAGGTCCAATGTCAGCAGAAGTTTCAGGACAAATGCCCAAAATACTAAACACAGCCTTTCGGTCGAAGACCCCGCCGAAAAATCCGCGACGGCACTTTGAAGTCCCCGAAAGCTTTCCAGCATATTAGCTTAAACCGATTCCTAGAAATGGCATTTTAAACGAGGATTCGATTCCCTTAACCACTATAGTTCCCAATAATTAGGCGAAATATCTAGGCTCGCACCGCGTCATCAGTGGACAAGGGGCATTGCAGTTTGTTCCTTTCCCCTCTGTTTTGTGTTCATCTCTTGAATCTGCTTTTCCACGATGCGAATGGCCTTGTCCAGCCAGACCGGGTCTTGGCTCATTCGCTCGATTTCAACGGTAGCGAACCATTTTCGGGCGTTCTGCGCAGGCTTGCCCAGCGGCTTAAGATGTCCAACTCGCACCAGGAACGGCAGGTAATAATTCGGCCAGCCGAAAATGGCCGCAGCCTCCTCCATGCCCACGCACGCTGGACGATTGCCATAATGTTGTTTGTCCGTCGTCATGTCAGCCAACCTCCTTTTTGCAAATGGTGAGCCGTTCCTGCCGGCCGCCCGTCTGCGCCTTATAGTCCCGAAGCGCGGACCGGATGCGTAGCAGCAGCCGGAAATCCGTCGCTGCCAGCCGCCTTTCTTCGCCGGCCTTTACCATTTTCCGCAGCTTCGCCAGTTCAGTCGTTTTCATAAGTACAGAGGAAATCTTCAAGCCATCGGGTATGTGGCGCGCTGCGCGCGCCACATACGCCTCTGCCTAATCCACCTTCTGCGGGAGTCAAACGCTAAGACAGTCCCCGATATAAAGTAATTAAACCCGAATATACATTTTGATTGCAGCGTCAGACTGCGATCTTTGCTGCTTCGGCTACGTTCGCAAGCGAGACTGTGCTTACGCTGGCAAAATCGCAGACTGCCGCCGCTGATACGGATGCCTGACTCTCTTCCTGAATCCGTGCTCCATTCCACTCCGCATCCGCTTCTCTGACTCCGCGGAACGCTCCGCTCCATTCCAGCCCGGTTCAGTCGTGAGACAGGCAGGATTGAAGCGCACCTGTCATACCTCATGCGAAACGCCACGAGTCCCGCCAGTTGCGCCCGCTTCGCGTAGTCAGTGGTGAAAATGTCTTTGGCCGGTTTTCAGGTCCTCTTTGTTTCTGCTTTCGATTTCTGCCTTTCGCCCTCAACAGCCCGACTTCACAGGGGGCCGGGCGTGGTTCCTCCTGAAGGCGACCTCCACTGGCCGCCCTGCTTCGCGGTCTTTTTCGTTGAAGGGCGAAAGACCGAAACCGAACAGCAGAGCACAAAAAAAGACCATGAAAACCAAATCGAAAAATACAAAATTGGGACTCAAGAGCCGACCCGAACAGTTGAGCACTGGAAACAGACCAAAGATTGATTTTGCGCTACGACGCGCGAACCGAGCATTGGAAACCCAAAAATTGCTGGCGTTGCTCCGCAGCGAGTCACCGCGCTTCTTTGAAGTGGCCGAAGTGGTTGGAAAATGGGTCTGGATTCAGTTCACCGACAAACAACCGCCGACCGTCACGCGGATTTTGGCCGAGTTTGGCTTTCATTGGAACAACACTCGGCAGACGTGGCAGCATCCGTGCGGAACATATCGCAACGAGCGCGCCACCTACGACCCGCGCAGGCGTTACGGTAGTTATTTCGCCGCCGACATCAAACCCGCTTGACCTGAAAAATAGACACGGTCAAATAAATGGCTAACAAAATGGCTAATAAACCAAGTGGAAACCGAGCGCTTTAATAGTGACACAATCTGCTTGAATCACCAATGAAATAAGGCAAAATAACCCTGTCGTCCGCCACCAAAGGCGAACGATTCCAACCCACGCCTTAGCCCCCCACCGACGGAAGAAAATTAGTGCCCGCAAAAGTGTTTTGAATCGGTTAAGCCAGGTTAAGCAAAATTGTTAGAAAGTTACGCTTGATAGTGTTAAGAAAACGCTTTAGACTGTTAGCGAAATAGAGAGCCAAGGCTATAGTAATTAGGGTGTAACGCGGTGGGCTTAAATGTTCAATCCCGGCCATTGGCTCCAAAGTTGTTTATAATAAACAACTTAAATCCATAATACGCCTTTTTTGACACTTTTTCCATGCCGAATGCCTGGTCGTCTCTTCAATTTGCCCATTCAGGGAAGGCGGCGATTGCGTCAAGAATGTTGTGGAGCTTGTCGGTATGAGCATCCTCCTGCCAGCCGCCGCGACCGGGGCCATCCACCTTTTGGCCAGGGCAACCATCCTCGTTGACCGCGTACAGGCAGTAGTTCAATGCCTGGTAGGCGACGCCTTTGAATTCATTTGAGCCGGAGGCCCTGGAGTACATGGCGAGCACCGCGCCGTAGGTAGATAGAATGCCGCCCCACGGCTTGCGATCGTTCGTCTGTTCGCCGCAAATCAGCACGCCATGGCGGATGCCGGTGAAGTGGTCATTGGTGAAAGCGATCAATGCCCGGGTATGTTTCAGCCAATCCGGATCGAGCGCCTGCTTTTTCTCGAGCAGATAGCGGGCGAGGTTGAGCGGCGCCCAGGCCGTGCGATTGTCCGGTTCCGCATGGTCTTCGAAAAACTGCACCCAGAGCTGCCCGTCTTTGGCGAGGTCAGGAAGCTGGAAATTCTTGATCCACGCCCACAGCCGGTCACGGGGCGCCTGAAATTCCCCGTGGTCAAGCTCGATGAGCCTGTCAAACAGCCGCAAAATGAACGCCATGTTTCCCGAAACCGCACCGCGACCAGCCCCAGTCCGGTAGTCCACGCGGAAAGGCCAGGGCGAGTTTGTGGCAGTGCCTTCGACCATGTTGGCCGTCAGAACATTCGCAATGTGTATGGCCTGCTGGAGATACCTGCCATCCCCCGTTTCACGGTAGAGCAATACCAGCCCATAGCCGACGATGCCGCCTTTGTCGGGTTGAATTTCGCAAGGATTGTCGCCTTGACTGCCGCAATCCGGCGGCTGCGGAAATTTCCCGCGCCAACCGGTCGAGCGCGGGAAGCGCGGGTATTTGCCCTCGTCAGGCGTGTTGGCTTCTTTCAGAAGGTAATCGCCCAGGTAACGGGCCATCCGCAGAATGCGGGGATCTTTTTTCCCCTGCCAGGCGTAGTATTTCAAATAGGAAATAATCCCCATGCCGTCCTGGGTGGCGGGAATAAAACTGGCGTTTTCCGGCAGCGGTTCGTAATTGCCGTCCATGAAAGTGATATATACGAAACGCGGGTAGCCATGTTCGACGGGGCAGTTCAGATACCAGTTCACTTCACGCTCGATTGCATCGCGCCAGGGTGTCCAGGGCAGCAGCGTGCCGTGGGCATCGTAAATTGCGGGATGGTTGCCGATCGTCTGAGCCGGGGCAGCCAGCGTGACGGTGAGCAGCAAGAGTAATCGCAGACAGACCGAGAGCAAACGGCTGGCTGGATCGGCGCACTTCACTCTCGCTCTAATCATGAATAAGGCGCAGGTTGTCATCCGAAAATCAATTTACCCAGCACGCTTCCCCTTTCGCGGCGTTCACGCAAATCTGCCAGGGAGATTCCAGTTTAAAACTTTTTCTATGGGGAACCAAATTGGAATACGCGATAAAATCTTTGAGGAACAGTGGATGGTGTGGCTGCGGTGCCGGGAGGGCCGGTATCGGTCCAACCCACAGTGGAACCGGTGGCGATCACTTCCCCGGTCGGGGAGGCGAACCACGCGTCAAGGTCAGTCGAGTATTCGACTTGGTAAGTCCGACCGGGCAAAGCCGTCCAAGCCAGACTGACGGCGTTTTGAGCCGGAAGATCCTGAATTCTGAGCGCCATAAACGGAAGCGCAACAAATCCCGCCTGCTGCAAACCGCGTTGGATTTCTGCGTTTTGCATAAACAGCTTCCACACTCGCTGGGTGCGATAGTTCTCAATCATTATGACGATCGGTCCCTGATCTATGCCCAACTCGTCGGTGTCATACCAGGGCGCATTTCTTAGATTAAATGCGTCGCGGAAACCGTTGGCGGTCCAAAGATTCGTCCGGTAGTTGCCATACAGATATTGCAAAGTTGGCAAGGAATACTCGGGGGTGAATGCCATTGAGCCGCCGGGCGCGGTCGGGGCAATCGTGCCGTCATCATTCTGTGCGGGCGGAGCGCCGTGCGCCTCGTAGCCGACATACGGATCATCACAGGCAGTCAATCCCCAGACGTTGCTGCTGTATCCGGGCCAGTGCGACGGGTTGGCGACGCAATAGGCAAGTTGCGCGCGGGTCGCGCGCCGGGAGTTTTCAAAGTAGGTGCAGTTGTGGCTGTTCATGTAGCCATCCGCAATATGGCGGAAGTCAACCCAGCAATGGGAATACTGGTAGCCAAACAAAGGAGGAAACGGAACGTAAGCCGCGCCATAATTGGTGGCCCAGGTATAACCACTCGTCCAATAGCTCCACGATGAGGCCGGCAAGGGACTGTTCGTTTTGCCCATGCCGAGCAAATAAATGATCATCCCTTCATCATAGCCCAGCCAGTTGTTGCCGACGAAACTGCCGGAGGGAAACCAGCCCATGGAAACCGCGTTGGTCCCCCGGGACATCCAAGTCCAATCGAGCCGGTTGAATATCGTGTCCGCCAGCAGACGAAGGTTTGTCTCATCACTGTTGGTGCCGTTGAAATACTGCTTCGAATAAAGTATCCCCGACAGTAATAACGCCGTGTCAATGGAGGACACCTCCGAGTTTGGCGCCCGCAAGGCAGTGTTCATGTCGAGGAAATGATAGAACCATCCCTTATATCCAATCATGCCGGAACTGTTGCTGCCTTGTGGTTTTTGTAGAAAGGTGTTCAACGTGGTCAGGACCCGCGCCACACCCTGCGTCCGTGAGATCCAGCCATGGTCAATGCCAACGCCAATGGCGGTAAGCCCAAAGCCCACCGCGGCGATACTGCAGGCCGAGCCGTTCGCAGTACGGTCAGGTATAAGGCCGTTGGCCGGATTCGCTTCGTACCAAAAGTAATCGAAATTGGCCTGCTGGACGTAATCCAGGAATGCGTCGTCGCTCGCGAAAGAGTTGGGGACCGTGGAGATTACGCTGGAAGGAAGACTTGTCTGCGAGTTCGCCGTCACGGCGGTCACCTCGTAAAAGTATGCCTGCCCATCGCTGACATTGAGATCACAGAAACCCAATGACGTCAGCAAGCTGGAATTCTGAAGGACGAATGGGCCGGCGCCGTTGAGCGAGCGGTAAACATTATATCCGGCTAAATTCGTTTCGCTATTCGGGTTCCAATGCAAAATAACGCTCTGGTCCCCCGATTGAATGACTAGTCCGGTCGGGGGCGCAACGCCGCCCGCCGGGCCGCTGATCTGATTTAGAACCGCATCGTCGAGGTATGCGGACCCGCCTTCCATGCCCGCCTGGAGATAGGCAAACCGGAAGCGAACCTTTGTCGTCCCGGGCGGCGCTACCAACTGGCTTACTGAACCAGTTATCGCATAAGTGGTGAAGTAAGGATCGCCAGTAGCCACCGGTGAAGACAAATCGCAGGCGTTGTTTACCTGATATTGAAACCAAGTGTTTGTCCCCACACTGGCGGAAAAATTATCCGATTTGTAAACGGCAAGAAGATTACTGCTGGCATCGAGAAAATTGACCTCAATCCACGTGGCACTATTCGTCCCCAAAAGGTCGGAGGCCGACGTATAGAACCAGCCGCTGGCCTGATAGACAGTTCCCGGCAGGCTGTTTAAAGTCTGGTAGATCCCCGCCACATTATTGGTCGGGGCGGGCAGATAAAGCGCGCCCCACTCCTTCCAATAAAATGTTCCGGAATGCGCAGGCACGGCGCTTTCCACCCAGTAATCACCGAAATAATTTGTAGGGGGAGACGGCGAAAAATATGTCCAGCCACTCGCGACCACGTGGCCGCTGTTGGTCTCGAAACCGGGGTTAACCAGAAGGTTGCCGGCTTGAACCGGAGCGATGGCCAGAAACAGACCTGCGGCAAATGCCAAAAGTGGAAAAAACGACAATGCGCATTTTATTCTCCAAACCGGCTTCCGTGACGCCTGGAAATCACCACTGGCCGAGTAGGAAACGTATTTCACGGACAACGACGGGGACCGATGTTCGAGCTGTTCATGCAATGCTCACGTTAGACGAACATAATTTAAAATGATTCACTCCGCAAGCATCTGCGCCTGGCAACTGTGTGAGTTACCAGGCGCAGAACACTTCATTTCATAAAACAGCTTTTGCAGGGAACCCAGAGGCTCTCTTTGCAAAGCCTGAAGCTAATGTAAAAACAACGCCCGATAGAACCGTTTTCCGGAGCTCGAACCAGCCGTGTCAACCACCGGTTGCGGCGACGTTGTCAGCTTTACTGCAGCAAATAACGGAGTCCACACTACTGGCGCGGTAAGGTTGGTGGTATAATCCACCTCGTAGGTATCGCCAATGTTGCCTGTGATATTGATAGCCGGGTCGAGGGTAATACCCGTGATTGCAAGCGCTACGACTACGCTTCGGGCCGTACCGGTGCTATTTGAAACCAATACCTTGTAATGGGCAACATCGTTGGTTGTAACACCAGTAATGGTGAGCGTTTTCGTGGTAGATCCTGAAATGTGGCCGGGACTATCACTTAGAGTGACTCCATTGAGTTGCCAGATATAAGTGGCTCCGGCTGTGTTGGAGACGCCAACGGTGAACGTCGCGGTGCCGCCAAGCGCCACAGTCTCGGAGCTCGGCTGGTTGGTGATTACCGGTGAGCCGGCTGGCGGCACGGATTCCAAATCAAAAGCGTCCACGAAAAACGACTGCGCACCCGTGGTGCCATATGCGCCGATCAAGTCGGTGCCAGCGCGCACCGTCACCGTGCCGGCGGGCGCCGTCACCTGCGGCGTGGTGAAATGGAATGACGACATGCTGCCGGGACCGCTCGTCGGCATCCCGTTGGCCACCAGATCGTACCCGTTACTCGCAATGATATTCCCTCCGTTGTCCAGGAACTCTATCACAAACAATGCTTGCGGAACGCTCTGTCCCGGAGGGGCCGGGAGCACCCCGCAGAAATTGGCTTCGCAGGCGGCGTAGCCGGCGAGAGTGTATTTTGTGCCGGGCGAAGTCAGGTTATCCTGATAAAAATATACAGTGAGGAGGTCATCAAGCGCGGGACTGGCATTTGTCTGGCCTTGGAACGGCTTAAAGAACACGCCATCCCCTCCCGGCTGCTGAACATTGCAGAATGTTTCTGAATCAGCGCCGTCGCCAAATGTGCCGGAGAGGGATTTAAAGGCATTTATTACCCAGCCGTCCGGACCTGGATTGACTTGTCCGTTAGCTCCGGCCGCGCCGAGAATGTCCAGATCGGGGTTATACAAATCATTCGCCTGCGCAGTTCCGCAAGCCGCAAGGCTCACAGCAGCAATCAAAGTCAGCAGCCGTTTCTTAATGGCGGTATTGGGTTTGGTTGTTTTCATAGAAACTGCTTCAGGTATCGTTCTTGTTTGCATGGTGTTTGACCTTTCGGGTTTTCTGGTTTTTCGTCGTTTCTGTTTCTGGTCTTTGACTGATCGAGACCGACAAATTCACGCGCCCAATAGCGGGAACTGAGCGCAACCAAAATTGGCCGATTGATTGATTTGATCGAGTAGTGTCCTCACCCGGGCAAAGCAGAGACACTGCTCGGTGGGTCAATTCATGGCTTGTTTCCGTTTTATGCCCAAAAGCAAAATTCGTCAACACATTTCATTGCAAAAGTTTAGGTCCGGACTTTCAAATGTGACACTTGCATCATCAGGGCGCAATGCCTTGAAGCGGCGGCCACCACGGAAGGTTCGTCACCCGCTCTGATGGGCCGGGGATATGGCAGGCGATTTCCACCGGCCTCAAGGCGGCGCCGGGCCAAATTTTATTTCCCGCGAACCATTATTCAAAGTTTTCAAATATGGCTCCGTTGCTTCGGTCGCGGGTCTTTCAGGCCCGATTTTGCTCAAATCTCCGTCGGGCCTGAAGCCAATTGCCTCCAGCGCGGGATTGATTTCGGGATTGGCCATGAACTTTTTCCAGATTACCCCGGAGCGATAATTTTCAATCATCACGACAATGACCGCCTGGTTAAGTCCGAGCCACGAAGACTGAAACCAG
>Ga0206967_1175_pt2 | contig 11839 bp, 13 predicted proteins | sample Alteio_BWOrgHeat_24_FD_153259 | JGI IMG/M metagenome (GOLD analysis project Ga0206967, IMG submission 153259) | Enriched cells from forest soil in Barre Woods Harvard Forest LTER site, Petersham, Massachusetts, United States -... | ecosystem: Environmental > Terrestrial > Soil > Temperate forest >...
AGATGATCGAACGACTACGGAGGTCGAATAATGCCAGATGACACCCACCCGCAGAACCTGTGGTTCGCCGCCACAGGATTTGCCATGGCAACATGTCTCGTCTGCAAGTCCACGCGTCGAATAGCACAGAATCCAGCGCATTATCAATTTCGATGGCCCTACGAGAAGTGCTGTGATAGACTCATGCGTATTGTGCCAATCCGGGGTCGAAAAAGCGAGCATAGATGCGACACTCGTTGCACCATGGCCACGGGGCCAAATTGTGAATGTTCGTGTGGGGGGAGGAATCACGGGCGTGATCGAGGGATGACGCCACATGCCTGATAAACTGAAAGACCTGGATTGGCGCGATGTCTCTCGGCTATTCGCGCCCCGAGGCTGGACGGCGCTCGCGAATACACCTATGCCGCAAGGACTCGTCACCAAGCTTGCTGAATTCATCCTCTCCACCCTTTCCGGGACCGAAACATGACTCCGGGAGAAGAACTTGAGCTATTCGGGCTACCGGCACTCTGTGACGGCTGCGGAGAACAATTGAGTTTTGAGCAGCGTGAAGCGGGCTTAACAGCGCACCCCGGAACGTGTGCTCACTTGGCTCGTGATCGTCAGTGGTCGGCCGTGCTGCCTTATCCACACCGGCTGAAATTACAAGGCGGGGAACTCATGAATGATCCCACCTCCCCTGAGCACCGTCGGGACACAATATCGCGGACATCAGGAACCCGCCATCGGTGAGCTGATCACCGATGGCGAAGGAGGGGCGACGAGCAAGATGGCGGGTGTTAGCCATGCTTGTCATAGCAGTGGGCGTCATCAAGGCGTCACTGTGCCTAGCGTTCGAAGCCTATAACATGGTGACAAACAGCTCCAGTGTAGGACGTGTCGCGCGGGCGCATTGGGAGATGTCAACATGACATTAACCCTATTCGATGAGGACGCATGAGTACCAGTAACCACTATGTTGAGAGTCCCCCAGTCCGTGAACTCGCGTTTCACGTCAACGAGCGACGCTTACTTGGGGAGGTCGGTCTCCTCTTTAGCTCAGCGACAGCGGCCTTCGCCGAGTGTGTGCAGAATAGTTATCGGGCTGGCGCGACCACGCTTCGGGTCATCGCTGACCCGACGACGCGCACTGTCATTTTTCGAGACAATGGGGAGGGACTTGTTGAGCCGGAGAAATTGCTCACCGTCGCCGAGTCGGGCTGGGACGAGTCGCATGTCAAGCACGCAGCTGGGGTTGGAGGGTTTGCGTTATGGGCCATCGCGACCGATGTCGAAGTGCGCTCGATGCCAGCGAACGGTGCACCGCCGTGGTGCATGCGCTTTACGGACGCGGCTCTCCGTGGGGAGACCCCCGTCGTTGTCGAGCCGATGTCACTGAGCCTCTGGGCCGCGCATGGGGACGAGCCGCATGGCGTCGAGATCCGAGCAACGCTCAAAGAGACGGCAACCTTCCCAAGCGTTGACGCGTCGGGGAGTAGTGCGTGGCGCCATCGGTTCCCACTGGCCATTACTATTGACGCGCCAGGCGCGAACGCTCAGAACGGCAATGCGTCTGCCACGTATACAGTCACACCGTATGCCGGTTACGAGATACCGACATCGGTCGGCAATCTGTATGTCGCAGAACATCCGCAGGACACCGCGTTCGCGGGAACGGCGCACGGGCAGTTTTTGGCTGTAGAATGGGAGCACCGTGGCGCAGGTGTGGTGAGTTTCTCTCAGGAAATCTTCACACCCGATGCCTGTGAGGGCCTGCCAGGAGATGTAATCGCGGAGTTAATACATCGACTATATTGGCGTGGCGTCGAGTTGGTATGGATTGTGGCACCGACGACGAACGTTGAGGCGAAACTCCCAGACCGAGAGACGCTCGTACGCGATGAGGGGTTTCGCAGCGCGACGCGGGTGATTGCCGGGGCACTGCTGGCTGAATTCAACGTGGAAGAAATTCGTGACACCTTTGTCGAGCTGGCGAAAGGGGCTGCCATCATCTTGATGGCAGACCTTGAACGTATGGCCGTGGGGAATCAACTCCGTTCGCGGTTTGGACGACTCCGACTCTCTGATTTTACGCCCACTCCGTTCCTCGCGCTCGCGGGGTATCATGATGCCACAGGTGGGATGCTGCTCACGGGTGCAACGTGTTCGCTCTGCCGGAATGGCGACCCGGATTTTGAGGTAGACTATGACGCCTGTTCCTATCTGGTGAAACCCCGCTACAGAACACCGTTCGCCATGCTCGCAGCGGCCCAAGGATTGCCAGCGGTGAATTCCGACACGAAGACGAACAGGGAGGGATTGATTCCACTCCGTATCGCTGCCGGGGCATTTCTTGTGGTCGATGAACTCAACGCGGTCTTTGCCCGTGATCTCCGTTTCATCGCTCCCGACGGCTCGACCGTGGCGCCGATCGCCAACGCACTCTGGGAAGGCCCATTTGAGGATTTAGCGGGTGAGCTCGCCGAAGTGTTCCCGACCGCGACGGGCTCCATTCATGTGGTCTTCCCGCTTCCGTCGGATGATGGGACTGATCGGTCACTTCCTGATGCCGTGATGGGGTATGTCCAACGGTCGAAGGTCTTCGATACGTATGTGACCATCATGGCGGGGGAACACGCCGGTTCTGACTTTGCACTCAATCTTTGGGATTATGTCGAGCCGGATGGTGAATCGTGGGATGCAACCCTGCTAGTGACTGACGCTCAACGGGTTGTGGCAGAAGCTCTTGGAGGACCATACATCGTTGCTGCGGAGCGTGCGGCAGCTCTTGCCGACCTCATCAATGCGCTCTCGATACCACTCGTCACGGATCGTCGCGTGGAGCGGATAGTCAAACGCGGTCTAGCCGCGGGCATCGACGAGGTTCGACTCAACGCCATTGTCAGCGCGGGTCAAACACTGCTTGCTGTACTGCGATTCCTCCGTGGGGAGCACTCCCAAACCGTCGCTGGCTAAGCGGTGTGAGACGCCGTCGCGGGATGCCAATCTCCTCGTGGCGGCGTCTCTCATACACCCGACAGACACCGGGGATGTAGCGACAGGTCGGAAAGACATCCCAGCCGCCTGGATGGCAACGGCGGCTGCGAGAGAATCGCTGATCCCTTGAACAGTATCCTCAACGAACGTTGAACTGCGATGGATCAAGACGGGTCACACTAGCCGACCAACAGGGGGTGCGTATCCGACTGATAGTAGATCCAGGTCTTGCCGTCCAAACCGAACTCCATGCAGGTCTTGCGTGGGAACTGAAGACCAGTCGGCAGCTTCCAATGCTTGGGGAGGTCGGCCACCTCAAGGGCCTCCAGAAGGACACCCTCAGGTCGATAGTCCACAATGAGACGTCGCGTAGGAGCTCGCTCCAGTGTGACTCGTAAAGCCTGGATATACGCCTGCACGATCTCCTGGGGTGGGTGGCGGAAGCGTTCCGAGGCAAGGCAGGCCAGCCAAATGCCCTTGGCTGAATTGTGTCCGACAGTATCGAAACGATGGTGGCTCAAAGCCTGACTCCACCAGGCACACGCCGTATCGATTTGCATGATCGTAGGCTGCCACGGCAAAGCCGACAGACGTCGGGCAGGGGGGAAGGGAGCAGAGGGATAGATATTTGTCATATTCGAGATATAGGGAAGAGCGTCACCACGGCGTCACCGATCCTACCGCTCGGCGACGTCTACACCTCACGCGCAGACTGATGTCTCGCCGTTCCTTGATAGGACGAGTGATCGTCCTAAACCGCTAAATGTTAGGGGTGCGGCACCCAGTCTTCCCCCCTCAGGTTGAGTTCTTGTGTCCAAGTGTCCAGACGTGTTGGTCGCTCTTGGTTGGCTTGAGTCGAGGCGTGGCCATCGCGCCCGTGATGTACGGTAATCATTTGTTTCTGGGTCGCACTGACGGTTCCTAATGGGCCTTATCTTGCTGGCCTCATCCCGACGGCTGTCCGCTCATTTTCCGCGGGGGTGTGCGCGAGCGAGTCGTAGGGCTGTATTTGTATGGGGAGGGGAAGGGAATACGAGGACCGAGTTTCGGAATCCAGCGCACCCCATCCTCATCATAGACCTCTTACCCTACTGTCAACGCTATGCCTCTGTCTAATCCCTTTGTATCTCCCGAGCATGCCGGGGCGTTTCCGGGTCTCCACGAAGGCGTCCTCGACCCCGAGGTGCTGGATCTGCACACACTCCCGCCGCCGAAGACTGAGACTGAGCATCAAGTCCACGCTGCAGCTCGTGCCGCCTTTGCTGGGCTGGCCGACCTGCTAGCGCATCAGGAGGCTGGGGAGGCCATCTCACTTGATGCCCTGCGAGTCATGGAGACGGACGCGACGGAGTATCTCCTCGCCTACAAGCGATTACTCGTAGCTCGCGTCAGCTAGGATACCGTGCGTAGGGCTGACCTAACGATCTGTGTGCCGATAGTCTGCTGGGGACGATACGCATGCTAGACACAGGCGTCCGGTGTGCGCCAGGGCCGCTGCCTGGCAGTCGACCCGTTGCGTCGCGGCCGCGATATCGCATCGTCGGCGTTGTACGGGGATTAGGACAGCTTCTCTATCTTGGTACGCTCGTGAGTGTCGCCGGGTGGGGTATCCATGCGGCATGGTCGTTTACGGCCGTTGTGGCCCGAGAGGTGATCGTCACGCGCCACCCGGATATGTTGGCGCACGATCCCATGCTAGATGCCATGTTACGAGGTCTCCGGCAGCGACCGGTGACTCGAAGACATCACGGGGCCGGTGTCTCCCGCAGCTTGCTGCGAAGGTGACAATGGCATCCGGATGGTGTCCCGCTTGGACCCGCGGTAGGTTCTCTGCCTTCGTCGCGCATCGATTCTCCACTAGGTTGGCCGGCCGTTGGTCGACAATCGGCGTCTCCGCTGCTCGACCTGGATTCACGTTGCTTGAAATTGCCCTTGTGCTTGTTGTGTGCGCGATATGACAGTTAATACAGACGTCCAGAGGCTGCAGTTTGAGGTCCGGGCCTACTACGACGCCCATAGGGGATTTCCGCAGACACCTGGGAATGGATGGACGACAGCACCAGTAACCGGTTTGGACTTCTATCCGTCGCCAGGGATGCAATTCGCGCTACAGCGTAGTGGCGATGGACAATCCGTCTATGCGATTATCGGGCCTATCGCTCCCCCGTCTCGGTACTGTTATCGGGCCATGGGTGGTTATGACACCGGCGTAGGCATCCAGTGCGTGGGATACTGACCATGCGGACGGTCTCGTCGTGTTCGTCGAATCGTACACTTCGGCAACATCCGGGTTGTGTTGGCTACACGCTGATCGAGTTGCTGATCGCGCTAGTGATCGTGGCAATCCTGACGGCCACAGTGCTCAACTGGGATCCCAGCATCACGGTGGCAGATGCAAGTGCGGCGCGCGCTGACCTGACTCGGCTCGTTGGCGCATTGCAGGAAGCTCGGGCGGAAACCGGACGGTACCCCGTGTCGTCTGGATTCAGTACGACTCCCATTAACGGACTCGCGTTTACGCCCAGTCCGAAGGTCCAATTCCGTGTCTATGGAACACCAGACGGTCTGTCCGTCTATGCGATCACCGCATCCGTCAGGGGACCTAGCGGGACGTGTACGATCGGGCTTGGATCTTATGCTACCGGGACGGGAGCCACCTGTGCGGGCTTTTAGCACTCCTGGCCACAGCGTCCCCGATTCTCAACTGGGTGTGGAGGACATGCGTGCATCATTACCAACGACACTGAGCTCGTTGCATGGTGGGGAGACGGATCTGGATGCGGTGATCATCGCTGCCATCATCGATATGATGAACGTTGTCATACAGGAGCGAATCGCCCACCTCAAGACCGGAATGTCCCTCCGGGACGTCAATACAGCGTTGATCCGTGAGTATAGTCGGTATGTCGCGAGTCTCACGAGTCAAGATGTGGCCACGGTGCATCACGCAATCGCCACTTGGCTGGCACGATCAGGCAAGGACGCCGGCGCGACGTTGCTGCAGTTGGTCGTGGGAGCACGAGTATACCAATCGCTCGGGATCATTCCGACCGTAGGCATATTTACTAGAGAGGGGTCGACATGATAGTGGAGGGTACCGGTGTCTGACCCGTACGTCCGCGACTTTCTGCGGGACTTCGACCAGCGTGCCCCCCAAGGAGCCGCTTTACTCGCATTTCTCGCAGTTGCGGCGACCGCGCCCGCGCAAGTCCGTTCCAGCGATGTGCAGGGCCTTCACACACGTCACCCACGGACACGCCGCGTGACCGCCGACGTCGTACGTGGTATGATCGATCCCGATGGCGCGCATGATCCCGTGCGCGGTTCTGGCCTGGGATCCGTTCAACCCACCGGGGCACCGGCCACCAGGCTCATCTATGACCGCCGGCTTGGTGTGCTATCCTGGGTGGACGATACGGGATGGCCCACATATGCACCGCTGGACTACCGCGATGCCGCCGTCGTGATTGTGGGCGCACCGCCACACCCTGGTACGGTCATAGGGATATACTTTGCGTTCGCCGAACGCCAGCGTCTCAGTGCGACGGTCCGCACGCTAGAGCGTGTACAAGACACGTTGACGCCCGAGGCGATCAGTGCCGTACAGGCACAACCGTCCCCATTTGATCAGTGCCGACTTGATGACATTGCATTCGCGCATCAAGAGCGAATGGCGATCGAAAGGGCATCAGGAGCTGTCGTGGCGCGAGCGATCCATGAGCTACGTGTGATTGCCGAAGGAGATCGGGAACACACTCGGGTCGGCGAGCAGCAAGTCGCGAACCCTCCAGCATCGGACACTATAGGACCGCCACAATACGACAATGTTGCCCCGATGACATCAGCTGGTGATTCAGGCCACCGAATCGTGCCTGGATCTATAGCTGCGGATAGCAATGACGCGGGGCGAGGCGTACCTGACATCGACGATGCCGTGGAGTCCACAGGACAACAGGACACTACTATCCAGTAGGAGTTGATGCTATTGAGGATTGCGCCGCCAACCGATTGGGTATTTCATCGGCGTGCCGCTCGACGGGTAGGCAAGGAAGTGCGGTAACGTTCGACAGCCGCGCAGGTGCATCCCTCGCTGTTCCCGGGAACTGGGGTCGCAGGTTCACGATCCTCAGCGACCCATTATCAGCACTCGTCGCATCTTTCTGAGATGCACGGGTTTCCCCTGTATAGCGAATCGGATCGCAGGAGAGGTAGCATGAGCCGGAGTCTGAATAAGGTGACGTTGATCGGCAATGTCGGGCAGGACCCAGAGATACGCGCAGTTCAGAATGGTAAGCGTGTCGCGACGTTCTCGTTGGCCACGTCACGAACGTGGAAGGGGGCGAATAAAGAAACGCAGGAAAAGACGGAATGGCATCGATGCGTCGCCTGGAATGTGGGCGCTAACAACCAGGGCCTCGCGGACATCATCGAGCAGTACGTTAAGAAAGGCGACAAGATATTCGTTGAAGGGCGAATCGAGTACCGGCAATGGCAAGATAAAGAGAACGTCACGCGCTATACCACGGAGGTCCAGGTCCGCGAAATTCTGCTGTTGGGGACGCCGCGGGATAGCAGTGTTGCAAATCATCAGTCGGTACGTGGCCGGTCGAACGGGACGGCCACAAGTCCCTCGAGCACAGCAGCCGGAGAATTTGCGGACTTCCCAGACGCCCTGCAGGATGAAGATGATGACTTGCCGTTCTAGGTGATTCGATACGCTGCTCAGTACCTTGTAGGTGTAAGTCCTGCCGCAGCAATAGGTGAGCTTGGCTGCGTAGCGTCGGTAGGCCGTGCGCGTGGACCTACGCGTACGGCTTGCCGCGAGGTCGCTGTGGAGATACCATCAAATCAGCGACCTGATCGCCCTCCTACGAGGCACCCGCATATGCTGAACGGGAAGATCGATCAAGAGTGGAGGCAATGCGGGGTGGTCGACTGACCGTGGCGTAGCGACGTTTCCCGGCTCAGCGCGCAGAGTGCCCAAGCAATGCTACAATGATCGGATCTTCAAGGTAGTGGAATGTTTGGAGGCGATAGGCTACCTCACCTACGATCTTGATGTAGTGGAGTTCGGCCCATCTCTCGCCACGACGCCACGCACCGACAAATGGTGTGATAGGGCTGAGGTGAATGTGTTTCGTGAGTAACCACCTGCGTGACACTTTCTAGTTAGACCAACCGAGGCCAGCCGGGCGACCGATGAGAACACGATGTCGGCGTGGGTGCATGTAGATGAACACCAGACGTCCACCCGCAGTACTGATCTTCCCCCCGCGACTCAATATAGGGCCGACTAATGGAGAGGAGAGTACGGCGTCAGGTGGATGTCCTTGTATTCACAATCATTGGAGTCATTTCTATGCCCGCTGGACTCGAAATTCAGAATGGTACCGCCTCAATGTTTTCCGTCCGTGAAACCCCTTGGCACCGCGAGGGGCACATCCTCACCGCGGCCCCGTCATTCGATGAGGCAATGGCCTTGGCACGATTGGATTATACGGTTGAGAAGCGTCCTACATTCCGGCAAACCGACGATCACAACTTTGTGCAAAACGCAAGGGCGTTCCTGACTTTGCGGACCGACCGGGGGATCGAATTGGGGAGTGTCGGCCCCGACTACACGCCACTGCAAAACCGGGATGCCTTTCGCGCCCTTGAACCATTGCTGGATGAGGGCATATGCACCTTAGAAACAGGAGGGGTACTACGTGACGGTGCGGACGCATGGCTACTCGCCAAAATCGTTACGGAGCGCGTTGATTCGCCTCTCATCCGCGAAGTATTCACCGACGAGATACTGCTACACGCATTACTGACGAACAACCATACAGGACGCCGGAACGCGACCGTCGCGGCGACGCCGATTCGGGTGGTCTGTGCCAATACGCTTGGCCTTGCGGAACGCGAAATGGCGCAGTCTGGTCGGTACATTGGCATACGGCACGCGGGGAATGCCGCCGTACGCATGGTCGAGGCTGCCGAGACACTGTTCAAAGGTCTTGTGGAGCAATTCGAAGTCGTAGCCGCGCAGTATCGGGTACTCAAGACGTGCTTCCTGACTGACGCGCTATTCAAGAAATTGATTCTCGATCCCGCAATTCCTGATCCACGCGCAGATCGCAAGTTCAACCCCGACGCGAAGAGAGCCGAATTGGTGATTCGGCGTTATGAGACGAAGGCAAGTAAGGTACGCGCGCTGTGGACGGAAGGCACCGGGCACACGGGCGACCACAGTGCATGGGAGGCCTACAATGCATTGGTCGAAGCGATCGACCACGACATCGATCTCTTTCCCACGCGGGCTGGTGTATGGCGTACCGCCTCGTTGATGGATGGGGTGCTCCGGCAGCGCAAGCAGGCCGCGCTTAATGCCGTTGTGGCCTATGCACAGTCCCCTCACAACTCGGCATCACGCTGACGCAGAGGGCGGCGTCCGTTGGGACGCTGTAATGCGGCTGGCCGGTCCCAAGCCCGGCTTTAGAACACGCTTCGGTGCCTCATAATGGGAGTTCCTCTATGATATGGGCAGGAATGATACACATGGATCGATCTGCGGACCGTGTCTGTCCTCCGCGTGTGCTCGCGCGAGCGCATGCTGTTCTGTGAGTGCGAGACTATGGCCGTTCGCCCACACTCAGGCCGAGCAATGATTCTCCCTAACTCCATGCCACTCGTGACCACTCAACCTACCCCAGCGATTGCTACCGACCCTGCCACGCGTACCGTAACGGTGGTGCTGCGTGCCTACGCCAATCAAGATTCCATTGATGTCGAGTACGCACTTGTTGTGCTCGATGCTGTCACTGTCGCGTATTATCTTGCCCGTTTTGAACGGCTGGCGATGGATCGTGCTTCGGATCCCTACGTCCGTCGGCACGTTCTGCTGGACGGATGTATCCGCTATTTCGCGTCGCGGCCAGCCGCGTGCGGACTTGCGGAGGCTGGGAATGCCCTCCAGACTACCCAAGCGGAGGACGTTGGATCGGCTGACCAGGTCTTCCGTGCCTTGAGGGGAGTGGTATACAATGGTTGCCCTGAGGCCATGATCCTGCCGGACGATGAGGCGAAATACCTAGAGGAGGCACTGGTGGCAGAGGGTATTGAGGAGCTGCGTACCACTGACCAGTTGATAGTTATGGAGGGCGGAGTAGAGTGGTGTTCATGGACGAAGTATGGTGATTGGGAGTATTACACTCGGCAACTTTCGCCAGACTTCCTGCGAGATGTGTTAGCTCAGTTCTAAGTATTGGTCCCGACTCTTACTACCCCCCCACAGCTGGTCCTGCCTGGCACGCTATGACCCTGGGGGTGGCAAGTCTGCCCCCAGCCCTTCGCGATATACCGCACACCGGGCCAACTCGCCGTGTTGTTCTCTGGTGTGGTGAAACAGGTCATCAAGGGCTTCCCCGTGTTCGCCTACTTCGACCCGAGCACCCCGCAGTCGAGATCACGCTGAAGTATGACTCGGTTACATAAACGTTCGGAGGGTATCTTGGTGCCTTGAAGGGAAACAAAATACTTAGCCATGAGTCGGATCGCCTTTCCTCCGCAGGTGCATGAGAGAGGGTCACCCTTATTTCTCGGAGCCCGATCGTATGTATCTCGACGTAGCATTTACCGCACGCGACTTCCATATTCCAAAAGGATGCCGTAAGGCTCGCCTCATGGATTTCGCGCGACACCACACTATCCAGATTCGCGAGGTGTCGGCGGATGAGGCGCCGATTGCCTTAATCGAAACGCCAATGATTACGAGCCTCCAGGCACTGCGCCTCCGCCGTTCGTCGGTTCTGGAAGCACCAAGCTTCCCGCCACGGACGTATCGGTGGTATGATGCACAGTTATGGATTCCAATGGATGCCAAGCAAGTCGCCGCATTTAATGCGGTGCTTAACGATCCGACCAGTCCGCCGTTTGGTTTCCCCTCTTTTAATCGTGCCACATCCGAGATTCTGCAAGATCTTGATGACTGGGCGTGCCAACGTGTCATTGTCAATAACGTGCCACATATTTGCGCTGAAGAACCATATTATCATATTCGGGCAGACACAACGTCGGCGTTCACAGCGGTTGAACTTCGTGTTGAGTATCGTTCGTCGCTCACAGACCGTCCGACGCGGGCTAGTTTCCCGGTCATTCAGGCAGAACAGGCCCTCGCGCGAGCGCGAGCGGTCCACGCGTTAGTACTTGATGATAGCCTCCGGGACCTCGGCGCACCAGAATTACCGGCCGTCTTCGAGGTCAGACTTCCGGAAGCCATTCAGCATAACTTCAATCCCTCGGCACAGACGCCAACACGCGTCCAGGTCGAGATGAAGTACACTATCCGAGCTGAGCAGGCATGGGCCGACGAAGACCAAGGATTTGTATTGACCGATGGTCGCAGTGTCGTACCGCATCTTGGGTTTGCATTCATCGATGAGATCAATAACTGCCTAACTCCGATTTCGTCAGATATTGCTGACACGCTCGGTTTCTTTGCCACGCCGGCAGAATATGGTGCCTATTGGCAACGGGACGTAGAACGATAACAATTTGTGAACATCTCGGTTGGCGCAAATACCTGCGCCAACCAGCCTGTGGCAAAGTTCGGCCGCAGGCTGAGCGTCTGTCCGTAGGGATGGCTTGCATGAGAGGTGTCGGCTGATGCTCGCATAGGTTACGGGAGAGGTACGGTCACGCTCCCGGGGTTGTCGTCGGTCGCAGGCGCATGAGAGGGAATCTTTCTCATCTCACGGAGCCCAATCGTATGTATCTCAACATTCCCTTCTCAACGCGCGAGAACCAAATCTCGAAAGGATGCCGCAAGCCTCGGCTCGTCGACGTCACACGGCACCACGCTATTCAGATTCAAGAAGTG
>Ga0206967_1181_pt2 | contig 11772 bp, 7 predicted proteins | sample Alteio_BWOrgHeat_24_FD_153259 | JGI IMG/M metagenome (GOLD analysis project Ga0206967, IMG submission 153259) | Enriched cells from forest soil in Barre Woods Harvard Forest LTER site, Petersham, Massachusetts, United States -... | ecosystem: Environmental > Terrestrial > Soil > Temperate forest > O...
GCGATAGCCGCCTATCTAGCCTCACTAAATGTCTCGTCGGTCGTCAATTTGGCAACCACGGGCATCATCAGGCTCGTCCACTCCCCAGTTCGCTTGCCCTGCCGCATGTCATAGAGCTGACGCACGAGATAACTGGGAGAGCGGCCCGCGAGTCCTGGCACAGGGCCCATCCCCATCAGGTCCGCGCCGTGGCAGATCGTGCATCGAGTCGTCTTACCACCACCGGCCATCACCAGCGTCGCACCCTTTGCGATGCTGCCCTCCGGCACGTAAGCGATAAATCCGGAATGGTCGTCACGAAGTACTTCCATGGCTTCCACATCTTCCGGCGTTTCGATAATACGCTTGCCAATCGGCTCTTTCTCGTCTCCGGGCACCCGTAGGTATATGCCGTTTGCGATCTGCGTCTTCGGCACCATGTTTGCTTCAACCACTCTGATCCACGGCGTCCATTTCATTGAGCTGAAGTATCGAGCTGCATCCTTCATCTCATCGTCCGTCATCGACTTAGCGAACAGAATCATCTGGTTCGTGTTGGCTTTTCTGGTGTCCGCGCTCATCCGGGCGCCAGCCCGAAACTCGTCCAACACCTGCAAAATGTAACTGTACGGGAGACCCGCGAGGTTCGTATTTACCGGCCGGCCTTTGCCGTTGGGGTAGTGGCAGAAGGAGCAGGCGGTCACGTTGGGTTTGTGGCCGTGAGCAACGATATCAGGCATCGGCGGATGGTCCTCGGGATACCAATCGGCCGGGCCCGAATTATCGCGGATCTGCGTGAGTGTGAATGAAAACTTGCTTCCGGGAAGATGTCGTAGGACACCATTATCCGGTCCCCCGCGCGCATCGGAATCGGGGCGATCAGCTCGCCGCGCCTCCTTGGTATTGTCGAATCCATAAGCCCATGCCGGCAGATCGGCCGGTAATTCCGGTTGCTGTTCTGGCGCGCTGCGTGTTTGAGCAGTTGAGGACGATGGCTTTGACGCTTGCCCGCTGGAATCCTGAGCACCGGATGCTATCGGGAATATTGCTGCGCATGCCAAAAGTAAGAGACAAGCCACCCTTTGCGAGAAACTCATCGGAGACCCCTTGTAAACTTAACTTGCGATAAGAACATTGGTCGTGTCACTCAAATTTCGTCACCAAATAACCTCTATAGCAGACTGGAGCTGCCGCGAGGTTGTCGATAGTGCCTCAACTAGAAGGTCAGTTTGAGGCCCAACTGGATGTCACGATTCGAGCCCGATCCCATCACTGGGTCGCCCGCCGCCACGTCGGCAGTGGCATTGGACGCACCAAACGAATTACTCTGAACCGAAGGGTCGTTGGCCGCCAGGTGACCGGCATCCACACCGCCGAAGACCGGATGGTTGAAGACGTTGAAGAACTCGGCTCGGAATTGTGCAGTGAACCGCTCTTTGAACTTCCAGTTCTTAAATACAGAGAAGTCCACGACCTTGAACGGAGGGTTGCTGAAGTTATTGCGGCCCACATTTCCAAACGTGCCGGCTGCCGGAGGTAAAAGAGCTGACCTACCCGACACGTAGCAGCCGTTATTGAACATCGAGGTGTAGGTCGGACTTCCGGACGCGCCAGAATGAGCAGTACAAACCGGATTGTTAATTGCGAAGGCAGGATCGGTCGAACCTGCAGGATCACCCGGGGGCGGCGTCCCGGGCTGGAAAAATGGAATTCCGTTTGGATTCGCTTGAAAGTCCTTGGGATTACCGTAGAAATTCCATTCTTCACCATAAGTGTAGGGGTTGTTCACCTCGCCGGTGCCGCTAAAGTCGTTCGTAAAGTCCTCAACGCCCCAGGGCATGCCAGTCTGCAACGTAGCGATCCCCGCGATTTCCCAGCCTTCCAGAATTTGTCCCGGTGACTTCCTGCCAGGCAGGGTGTATGTCACATCCACAGTGAAGTGATGCCGCAGGTCGTAGTCACTGTTGCCATATTGTAAATCGGGATTCGCATTGTTGAGGGGAATACAACATACGTCATTCGAAGAATTATCGTCAGTGGCGTGGCTATAAACGTAGGTGGCGGTGAAAGCAAGCCCGTGGGATGCCCGCTGGGTCAGAACAACTTGCATCGCGTTGTAGTGGGACCTGAAAAGGTTCGACATCTGGTTGATGTTCGACAGATACTGAAATTTTCCGTAAGGCGCAGGCCCGCCACCCGCAGGCGGGGCATTGAGATCGAGCAGCCCGAACAGCTTCACCCCATGGTTGCCGAGATAACCCACTTCCAGGGAGAGATTATTGGTGAGCATGCGTTGAACGTCGAGGCTCCAAGTTTCGAAATACGGTGTTTCCAGATTCCGGGAGAAGGCTGGGGTAGCGCATGGCGCGACGTCACTGCACGTCAACACACCCGCATTGGCGAAGATCGGCGTTGCGCCGTTGCTCTGCCACGCAGTGCTCAAGCTGTTCGGGCCTGACGGGGTCGGGGTGACCTCGGCGCCTGAGATGGTGCCGCTTCCCTGCACGCACGTTTCAACCGGCGGCGTTCCAACTGGTTGGCAAAGTTGCGCTCCCGTCGGCACTGTGCCGAGTCCGCCGCCTGAACTCATGAATCCTGCGAGTTGCACGAATTCATGGAGTATGCTGGCGCTTCCGCGGATCGCGGTCTTCCCATTGCCCTGCACGTCCCAGGCAAATCCTACGCGCGGGGAGAAATTGTTGTGATCACCGTCATAGGCGGAAGCCTCTCCTTTGCCGACCTGTACGAATCCAGTGGTGGAGTTCGGATCGAAGTTGCCAAGTAGGTTGTTTTGCTCAGTGATAACTGTTTGCAGTTCGTATCGCAAGCCGAGGTTCACGGTTAGTCTTGGCAGAACGCGATAATCATCTTGCACAAAGAGCGCGTAATCCTGATCATGCACACGCCGCACTGGATCCCCAACGAAAATGGCGGACCCGCCCCCAACGTGTCCTAAGAGGAAATTCTCCAGCGCTGTGTTTGTGCCAACACTGGGGTCGTCGGGCCGAAAATTGATGCGCCCCTTAAGGCTGTGTACATCGCCTCCGGTTGACCCCACGAGGTTCACCTCGCCACCGAACTTGAAAGCATGTTTGCCGCGCAGATAAGAGACCTGGTCGAGAATCTCCTCATATGAGTTGGGCCCCACAAACCGGGGCCAGTTTCCTCCCCCGAGGTTGGTGAATCCGCTGATGTAGATGAGCGGCAGTCCATAGAACGTCGAATTGGTCACGCCTGTGTTTATTCCGTAGCCCGTCGGGATGCCATTGGATAGCCCCCACGGTGCGGCCGGGTTCACATTACGATCGGCGGATAAATCAGGCGCGTACACATGGGTATAACCAACCTTTGCCTCGTTCACCCATTGAGAATTCGGAGTCCAAGTCCACGCGCCGGTTCCGACGCGATTGCGGAAGGGAAGATTCGTCTCAGACCATGGCGCCGTGATTGCGCCTGGATTGTCAACCCACGTTCCGTAATCCTGGCCGATGAAGAACATGCCGCTCAGAGTGTTTTTCTCGTTGAGATGGTAGTCGACCTTGGCCAGCCCGCTATACGTGCCATTGCTGCTATTTAGGCTGAACAAACCAGAGGGAACAACCTGCTGCGGAGATCCCGGAATCTCGGTCCCTAGGTTCGTCGGAAAGAGATTTTCGAACGAAGCCGTGGCGGGTGAGGGCGTGCAGCTGCCAGCCGGCAAGCCTGCTAATTTGGCGCTGAGCGGAGTCACATTGGCACGGCCAACCGCATTGCAGGCATCTACCAAGCTGAGACTCTGATCACCTATGGGCGCGTCGACGGGAGCGCTTATGATCGATGTGCCTCCCACGTTAAGATTCTGTGCCTCGAAACCCAGGAACCAGAAGACTTTGTCTTTAACAAGCGGGCCGCCGGCAGTAGCGCCGTATTGCTCCACGGAGAGCGGAGGCTTTGGCAGGTCCGTTGGCTGGAAGAAGTTCTTCGCGTCCCACGCGCCGTCACGGCCAAACGCGTAGGCTGAGCCATGCAATTCGTTGGTGCCTGACTTCAACCCAATGTTGACTTGCATGCCGGGCTTCCAGCCAAATTCCGCCTTCGGTAATTGCTCAGTATTCACTTCCTGGATGGCGTCCACGGGCAGAATCGTAGCCGCGTCGCCCGCCAGCGTGTAGCCGTTGATGATTTCCTGGCCCGTGGCCCAATCGTAGTTGTTGATACCGTCCACCAGATAGAAATTGTCCAATTCGCGCATGCCCATGGCGGTCTGTTTGGTCGCTCCCGCGCCGGGCGCGTTTACGTATCCTGGACGCAACGTGAGCAAGTCGATGTAGTTGCGGCCATTCAGCGGAAGGTCATTGATCGTCTGGGTAGAAAGACTGGCCGTTAATGTAGCGGTGGTGGTCTCTACGAGTGGAAGCGCTTCGGTTACGGTAATCGCCTGGGTTTGTTCACCCGTTTGCAGCGTGACGTCGGCGCGCGCATCCTGCCCTACGCCTAGTTGCATGCCCTCGCGAGTAAACGTCCTGAACCCTTTGGCCTCCACTCGAAGCCTGTACATATCAGGATCCAGATTGGGCGCCACATACTCTCCCGCCGAGTCTGTGGTCAAAGTGCGCGACACGTTTTTTTGCACATCGGTGACGGTCACAGTCGCGCCCGCTATCACGCCGCCGCTCTGATCCGTAACGGTGCCGAGAAGGCGCGCCTGATTGACCTGCGCGAGCAAGTAACTCGGCAGAAGGCACAGAGCGACAATGGGGCTAACGACTTCCATCAACCGCGTAAACCGAGTCTTGAATGACCCCTGCAAGAGCGGACACTTCATGGAGCCCCCTCAGGTGCACAGATTTGATTGATAACGCGGTCAAGCTGAAACCTGCGAATTGGGATGACAATCCGCAGCAAACTGTCAAGAGGCTATCCCATCAATCTGAATACCACCTGAAACGTTACACAAAATCTGAGTTCCAGGTTAACCGGGTCTTGAATGATGCCTGAAAGTGTGGGCACTTCGTGCGGCCTCCCTCAGGTGCGGGTTGGATTAAATAATGTTGAGCCTTCTTGCGATGTGCTGGGCCGATAAGAATCATACGCACATTCGAAAGTCAAGCAGATTAGAAGGCTCGTTTGGTGACATCAATTGTAATTTGAGTCACTATTTTTGACTTGGTGGAGGCGGGCACCTCAACGACACCACCAGATCCAAAGAAAAGTAGACACTCCTTATGAGTTAAGAGAGGGTCCGCCGAAATCCGGCTCATATCCAATCGCTCTACATCATTTGCTAACGACCTCCAAAGATCATTCCAGTTGACACCTCGGGACGTCGGGCGTAAGGTCCGGACGAGACCAAATATATTTTCCTACAATCCTCGAAGCAAAATAGAGCACGTAAGCGGTTTCCACGCGCGATCTAACATTGGAGGCGAATCATGAGTCGTGTACTGAGCTTTCGGGTCGGGCTCGTTTCATTGCTGGTGTGTTCGCTTGCTGGGTGGATTGCCAAAGTGGAAGCAAGACAGGCGAGAGAAGCTGGAAATGCAGTTCAGATCAACTCAACTGACATCGGTGGCGTCGTTTCCAGCTCGAAAGGTCTCGAAGCAGGAGTCTGGGTGATCGCGGAGACGACCGATCTGCCCACCAAATTTGTCAAGATCGTCGTTACAGATGATCAGGGACGCTATCTGCTTCCGGAACTGCCAAAAGCCACGTATCAGGTGTGGGTACGGGGATATGGGCTTGTAGATTCGGAGGCAGTACAAGGGACGCCCGGGAGCCCGCTCAACCTTACGGCAATGATTGCACCGACTCCGAAAGATGCTGCGAAATACTATCCGGCTGTGTATTGGCTTTCTCTAATCAAGGTCCCCGACAAGAATGAGTTCCCCATGAAGCCCACACCCATGCCTCCGTTCAAGGGAGAAACAGCTGGGCCAGGCCCGGCCGCGCCGAACGGAATTATGCCGATTGCACAGCGGGAAGGCGTCGGCATGGCCAGCCAACAAGCGGTGCCAAATGAGGAAGCGCTGGCGCTGCGTCCCATCACTACCCAAGAGCAATGGATCGACGTCATGAAACAAGGTTGCCAACAATGCCATCAGCTCGGCGATTATTTCACGCGCGATCTCACGCACCTAGCGCGATTCAATTTCAAGTCGCCTGCGGAGGCATGGGCTACGCGCATCCACTTTGGTCAAGCCGGCGCTGACCGGATGAGTGGTACCCTTCCCCGGTTTGTTGATCAGGAACGCGCTGTCAAAATGTTTACGGAGTGGACGGATCGGATCGCCGCAGGCGAGTTACCACCGACACCTCCGCGTCCTGAGGGTATCGAGCGCAATCTGGTGATTACGATGTGGGATTGGGGAAAGCCCTCCGGGCACCCGCATGACGAGATTAGCACTGACAAGCGTCACCCTACAGTGAATGCCAACGGTCCGGTTTATGGTGCCGATTTCAACGATGATGACCTTTTGTGGGTCGATCCCATTAAGAATGCCGCCGGTGCCATCCGGGTTCCGACTATTGCCGACCGGTCCACAATGAAACCGACGTGGCCGAAGAATATTTCAGCGCCGTCACCATTTTATGGAAATGAGATTCTATGGAATGGTGTGGGTGGACCACATAACCCGATGATTGATGAGAAAGGGAGGGTGTGGGTTACGTCGAACGTCCGACCGGCCGAAAATCCGGATTTCTGCAAGGCAGGATCGGATTCACCGTTCGCCCAGTATTTCCCATTGAATACGGCAGGCAAGCACGCCGCTGTCTACGATCCTGAGACAAAGCGATTTACTGCAATCGACACATGTTTTAACACTCATCATCTCCAATTCGGTTACGACAAGGACAACACACTATTCTTTAGCGGGCCGGGCGGGCAGGCGTTCGGCTGGCTCAATACTCGGGTCTTCGATGAGACGGGAGACGCGAAGAAGGCACAGGGCTGGTGTCCCGCCTATCTCGATACCAAAGGCGACGGCAAGATTGACCCTGCGGTTGACAAGCGGATCCCCGTGAATGGCTACGGTGCCATCGTCAACCCCGCGGACGGCTCGATCTGGTTTGCCACGACCAACCCCACGCCTGGTCATCTGCTTCGCATGACTCTCGGCTCTAACCCACCGGCGACATGCATGGCGGAGGTCTACGAACCGCCCTACTACAATTCCAAAACGCCAGGCCTGTCAGGATATGCTCCGCGTGGGATTGATATTGATCGGAACGGCCTGATTTGGACAGCGCTTTCGGGTAGCGGTCAGCTCGCGAGCTTCGATCGGCGCCAGTGCAAGGTGCTTAACGGACCCACGGCGACCGGCCAACAATGCCCTGAGGGCTGGACGCTCTATACGGCGCCTGGACCCAAGATGAAAGGCGTAACCGACGAAAGCAGCGCCGATTTTGAATATTACAATTGGGTAGACCAATTCAATACGCTCGGCTTGGGAGAGAACATCCCGATTGTGACAGGCACCAGTTCGGATTCACTGCAAGCGTTTAATCCCGCTACGAAAAAATGGACCATTTTACGAGTGCCGTATCCGATGGGTTTCTTCTCGAGAGGAATGGATGGCCGGATCGATAGCTCCAATGCTGGTTGGAAGGGCCGTGGGATCTGGGCGACCTACGGCGGGGATATGACCTGGCACATAGAGGGCGGCGCCGGCACAAAGAACAAACTCGTGAAGTTCCAAATTCGTCCGAGTCCTTTGGCCGATTAAGCACCTGGCTGCGGCGGGGCTCCTGACGGGGATTTCTGAAAGGCGACGCAACAGTTTCGCCGGCTGTGTAGTCGTGTAGGATGCTGTCCTTTCCCAAAGCCTTCCTCTAAGAGTCGTCTCCGTCGAAGCTTCTCGGAGACCCTGCATCACCCTACACCTCTACACCCATGTCCGGCGTCACTCCCGCGTCACCAGCGTTGATGCAGCCGCCAATCCATGTCTCAGAACCCGCGTCGGACGCGGGTCTTGGCAGGTTCAGTTCGATGACCTAACGGATTGGTCCGACGCTGAATATTCTCCAACCCGCCCCAATTGCACGGCTGAATAATTATTCACACAGACCAAGAGGACCCGATTCGTTCGCGCCCAGAGGGGTCCCATAGCGCCGCCCACCGAGGGTCGGCAAAGATTTCTATTTATTAGCATTCGAGGTTAGTTTTTGAAGCTAAAACCGCATAAGTTTTTCAACTGCCACCTATTTATTTATTTGACGTCAAGATTATAATACGTATATATATCTCTTCCATCCAGACCCGTTGCGGATATATCAATTCCGCGTCCATGGGGGAGGAACTGTGCTGCCCGCCGATAGACGTTATCTGATTAGCTTACCCAATGCCGTTCTGCTGGCAATAATTACTGTTCTCATCATCACGTGCTTGTTGCTCTATTTCAGAACGTCCGCCCCGAGGGGCTTGCTCACTATACCAGTCGGTGACCGGGTCAGAGGCGTGGTCCTGACGTGGTCACAAGACACCTCACTTGCGGACGGAGACAAATTAGAAACCATCTGGGGTCGAACTCGAACGAGCGGTAATCACGATTACGACTACTCCCCTGGAGGAATTTATGACCTAAACAGATTGCTCGCTGTTGAGTTTTCGCATCCTCCCCAAAAAACAATTCCACCCATCGTCGCGTTTGGTTCGACTGGCAGGATAAAGACGTTCGCTGACCTTGTCGACGCGATGCAACAGTAGAGCTTTTACTCGAAGGACTGCCTTATGAAAAGCTGGCCAACGCTATTCAAAGCTGAGAAGGCCCTTGTCCCTGTGTACATCTTGATCGCCCTGGTTGGCTTTGGCGGAACCCAGGCGGCGGCCGCTGATGCAGAACCCAACTGCGGTCAAATTACCGAATATAAAATTGCCGGTCCCAATTTAATTCTGCTTTACTGCGCTGACGGGATTCCTCCTAATCCGAATGCTTTGGCGTTCACCGCCTTCTCGCTTAATTCGACATCGATTCAACCGCTTCCATTTAAGATAACGTCCGAGAGATTTTCTTCAGATGATGCCTCTTGGGTTGTCTTGAAATTGGAAGCGAATGCGGGAACAAAACCAGATGGTCTGGAGGGAGGGAAGAAATATCGATTAGCTTATCGCACGCCATCTTCCGAAGATAAGACCGTTGATGTCGACACTTCGCCGTCTGCGACGATAGCCTTAAGTCCCCTTGATACGGATCAGAAAATTTTCACCTTAAAATCGCATGTCGCATTTCTGGCTCCCAAGCCCGGTGGTCTAGAGCTCGTCGTTCGCGAATATATTGGCGGAGATGAAAAACCCTCGTTCGATTATTCTCGGACGGGCTTTCTGCCGGCGAAGGCTTCGACGAGCGACATTTCTGATCCCGGAGACCTCGGTAGAATGCAGATTACACTTACCGACGGCATTACCGGTCGCCAACAAGTTGCGATGTCAGTGGAGGGGTTAAGCGGCATTTTAGGTCAGGCGATTAAGATAGACCCGAGCGCGCGAGTAAAGCTGGCCCAGGCCCCGTCCACCAGGGATGCGTCTTATTATTACTTCAAGATTGACTACGCTGGCGGGGTCGGAGCTAAGCCAGCGTGGGTATTCGACGGGAAAGTGGCGCCGCCTATTGGTGCCTTGTTTTGGGGGTGGCAGCTCGCACCCGACCTTGAGGCAAATATCGGAAGCGGCACGCTAAGCGGAATTAAATATACCGACACGGTTGATATAGGCGGTACTGCTTCGCGAGGAACGCGAGGGGGTGGGATTTTGGCATACGTCTTGACGACTGCCGGTGTAACGTACGAAACAGACAAAGAATTTGATAGAGCCAATTTACTTGGCACAGTGGATTTCACATTCAACTTTAAGAACCTTTACGAACCCCGAAAATATCGCACGATCGATAAGCTTCAAGCAGCGAACCAGGATCCGAAGAACGCGAAGGCTAAGGTTCAACTCGAAGACATAAAGCCTGCGCTCATCGGGTACGGTGTGGATTTTCACGTCGGCCTTGAAGCAGGCGGTGCTCTCGTCGACACAACACAGAAGGCCACGACCGGCTCTGCGAAGATCGCAGTCCCAGCATACTCGATTGTACGACCGCGCCCCCAAGCCCACGCGTTTCTGGAAATTGGCACAGTGACGTTCGACGTAAAAGCAACGGGTAGATATCTGATTGAAACTGAAAATACGGTTCAGCAATCGCCTAACAATACTTTAAAGCTACTTCCCCTAGCTAACTGGCAGGGCTATGCCGAGGGGAATGTCACTTGGACGCTTGACCCGACCGGACATTTTGCGGCGAACATTGTTTACAAGAACGGATTTTCACCACCACGATTCGGCCGAGTGAATACGGTTCAGGTGGGCTTGCTGATTAAGTTCTGAGGATTGTGGGCGAGTGGTACATAATCGTCGCATTCCAGATTACTGAAGACCTTGTACGACTCGCGAGAGCTGGGTCGCCGAACCCGTAGCTTTCGCGAACGTCGGGGCCTTTTGTGCCTTTATTGGAACGCCGGTCGGTTGGCCTCGCCACATTCTTGACCACTAAAGAGAAAGGAACGCGGCATGACAACTCGTAAATTGCAAAAATCCTCCACACGCGACATCCCAGCTGCCAACGATACAGAGCTACCTTTTGAACCGACTATTCCGCCGCCGGAGTTGAGTGAAACCGCAGATGTACGTACCCATCGAGCCACGAAAGCGACACTCGCCGACGTCAAGTCCGCCTACGCATCGCCGAAGAAGCCGAGTGCCGCCAACGTGATAGCCGATCCCGCAGCCAATCTACAGACCTTCACTCTCACCGATCTCGCCCAATTCACGAAGGAGAAAGTCTACTCGAACGACGCCAGCAAGGACGTTCACCTGTTTTTCGTGGGACGTGATGACGTCCACGAGATTTTGAAATACATCCTGTCGCGCGTCTCCATCTCCCTGTATCTGAATATGTTCGGATTTGATGATGATGAACTCAACAACATCATCATGCAGCAGGCCCTCGATCCTACCATTACGATGCTCATCACGCTCGACCAGAGCCAGGCCGGCGGTGTTCACGAGAAAGCGCTTATCGAAGCAGACCAGAAATACAATCTCGCCGCCTTTAATACGCACTTTGTGATCGGGCAGTCGCTGACTCATCAGATCAGCCATACCAAGGGCTTTGTAGCCGATGGCAAGGTCGCCTGCGAAGGTTCGACGAACTGGTCTGCGTCGGGAGAAGGTACCTTCGTCGTTACCGGACAGCCCGGAGGCGCAGGCTACAAGGCGCAGAACAACACCCAATCCGTCATCACCGATCGCGACACCATCATCCGCTTCCAAACAGAGCTCATCACGGAGCACATGATCGCCCAATCCGTCGCCAAAGGAGAGCTATCGAAAGAGCTGGCACCGGCCCAAAACATACCGGTCACTCAGGCTCCCGGAAATGTTCTGAAAGCCAAGAAGGCCGGCGCCCATAAAGTGCGTTGAGCCCGATTACCCGAATCCGTGCGGCGATTCGCAACAGATGGTGTAGTCTCTCCGTCGCATCCCGCGACTAACTAGTTTTCGTGATTCGGGATGGAGCCTGGTCCCAGCGCAAAGATTCCCTGATCACGTAAAGGAATGCCGCATCCGCCATCGGTGGCGCTCTCACTTCGCGAGAGAGATCAGAGGCCCCGCTCGGGGAGGTTGCAGAATTCAGTTTCTCGCGACCGATTCCTGTTGGGTCACGGCGCGCTCGGATATAGTGACGGGCGTCCTGCTATGTGTAGGGGTGTATGGTCATGTAGCCTTTTCCAGAAGCTCTCCCCGTAGATCTCTTCTGTGGACCCTAACGACCC
>Ga0206967_1189_pt1 | contig 11726 bp, 15 predicted proteins | sample Alteio_BWOrgHeat_24_FD_153259 | JGI IMG/M metagenome (GOLD analysis project Ga0206967, IMG submission 153259) | Enriched cells from forest soil in Barre Woods Harvard Forest LTER site, Petersham, Massachusetts, United States -... | ecosystem: Environmental > Terrestrial > Soil > Temperate forest >...
TCTTCGCGAGCACGACCGTGGGCGAGCACCACGTGACCGAATCCGCCGTGTTGTCGTCTGAGATCGAGCAGCTGCCAGACTTGAGCGGGTTTTTAAAGTTTGCCTCGAGCCCCACCTGGATGCGGGTCATGCTCACACTGCGACCCTAGCTCACTAGGACCCGCTGCTTCGATCCTGCCTCGTCAGGCGGATTCCCCATTGGTGCCGGGGATCGGCGGGGTAACGCACGTAAGATTGTTTGGCAAGGGGTGGGGGTAGCGGGTCCTTTGGACGCCAGCGTGCGATCTGATGCGTAGCTTCGATGAGGGCCGCGCGCGGCGAAATCCTAAATCCGCGTCCGCTGCCGCCGAGTCTCTGAACGCTCGTCAGGATAGCTCGTTCGCTGCGAGTGTTAGCGGCGTCCTAGAGAGTTAATCGAGTGACGGATCGCCGGCCGAGGTCCCTCCTACAGTTTCGCCAGCCGGCTCCCCGCGCTATGTGCGCGGGCCGCCTATCTGGGCCCCCGTCGGGTTCCGGCCCCTTCGCCGTTCAGGCTGCCTGTAACTCGCGTACGTGACTGATGTCGCGGTGACTGATGGGGCGACACTGCGATGGCAGCACGGTGACCACCGCCACGGTTTTGCCGGTCAGGGTGATGAATTCGACTTCGTAGGCGGCGCCCTCTCGATGTACATGGACAACTGTTCCCACATCTCCGCATTGCAAACTGTTGCCCGGAAGATCACTGGTCAGCACAACGCAATCATGTTCTTTAATCATAAAGTCTCCGAGGGATACGCAGTAATTAGACGCGGCGCAATCTGGCCCTTGTCTAACTGCCACACGGTATAGATGCGCGGGCGACGACCATCAGGGGTGTCCAACTCACCTTCAACTTCATATCGCGGTCCGAAACCGGTCTCCGTCATCTGTTTGACCTCACATCGTTGGCCATGCTCGCATAATGCTGCGCGAAACACTTCCCAAGTTTCTATCCGAAATCCGAAGGCCGTAAAGAATCGCGCCTTACTGGCTCCATAGCGATGCGTTGGATTGAGGAGATAGTCTACGATCTTCTCACGCTCAACCAGCAGCTGATCTCGAGCGGGAAGCATCATGTGAGTACGCTGCTCCAAGCGAGTGCCATATCAAGGCTGCACAGGATGAGGTAGGGCGGTATTCCAGACGACACTGCTCACCAGCGGGGAAAAGTTTTCTCGAGCGTCGCCTCGTCCGCCTCCAGGTCTGCGGCCGAGTCATTCAGCGACAGGTACTCTTTTGAGGAAGGCTCCCGTTTGCCAGTCCTGCCCCTAGTGCCCGCCGACCTGCCTGTGCGAAAGATCCCAGCGCGATAGCGTTCGATTACCGCGCAGGATTATCACAACATCCATAAATCAAATTTAGCACGGCCGCGCCGGCCGACCTCTTTCATTGGGCCAACAAACAGGCCCGCTTTTTGGGCCTGCGATCAATTTTTTTCTTGATTCGTAAGATAACGTAATGTATTATGATACGTATGTTACGTTACGAAATGGAGCAAAATCATGCCACGTAAGGCTATTGCGACAGGCGAGGCCGTATTGCGCGCTGTCGAGGAACTGTTAGGGGAGGGTCTGGAGCCCACCCCGGGTCGGGTACGTGACAAGGTCGGCGGCGGCAGTTTCACCAGGATCACCGAACTGTTGAGCGAAGCGCTCGCGAAACGGCGGATCGAGACCAGTCAAATCGACGAGGTCCCGGCTGAGCTGGTAGAGATCGGTCAACGGGCTGTGGCGGGGATCTATGCCGGGGTCCAACGTCAGGCGAGTGCCAAAATCGAGCTCATCGAGGCTGACGCGCGCAAGCAGATCGAGGCGGCGAACCACGCCCGCGCGGAGGCGGTGCTCGAGATCGAGCGCCTTGAACGTGAGAGTGAGCAGACTACAGAGGCCCAAGCGACTGCGCAGAAGGCGGCCCAGGAAGCACTCGCCCGGGCTGAGCGAGCGGAGGCGATGGCTCAAGCCAGCCGAGCGGAAATCGAACGTCTGACGCGCACATTCGAGGCGGCGCAAGCGGAGGTCCATGCGGCTCGCGAAAGTGATCGCGAGGCGCAGCGGCGCGCAGCTCGTAGCGAGGAGGCCCGACAGGCCGCTGAAGCCGAAAGCCGCAAACAGATTGATCAGCTACAGAAAGCCCTCACTCGGGCTGAGACGCAACTGGAAGCCAGTCGCACTGAAGTTGAGCGCCTGACTCAGCGTCTCACGGCAGCCGAATCCGAGGTCAGGCATGCTCGCGATGAAGCAGCCGAGGTGCGTGGACAGCTCAAGATGTTGGCGGCAGAGAAGGCGAAGAAATAGGAGGTGTGTTCATAACCTCGCTCACTTCGCCTGTGCGACCTGCATCTGCCGCTGGGCTTTTAAGCGTAATGATGCCGCCTAACTCGATGAAGCGGTATTCACGCTCTTCTCAAGGTATTTCCAAGAGTGCCGAGCCCACCTGCCTAGCCGTTGGGGACCGGCGCGTGCGAGGCCATTTCTAGAGCGAAGTATATTCTGTACGCTGGCCTTTTCTGAGTAATCTCAATCGGTTACGATTCGCGTCGCAATGCGACGGCTGTCTCCACAGACCGTCGATGAGCTGGATTTACTGTTCAGGACGTTGCTTGAGTTCAGATCGAATAATGGGAAACGTTTGCCGCCCTATGCAGAGGCGATCCTGTTCTTCCTGGGGAAGCAACCGGACTGTCTGGCTGCCATGGGTGAGTTACGCGAAACGTTCGGTCTGCCACAACCCAGAACAAGCCGGATATGCGCTGCGCTTGAGAAACATGGTTTGGTGCAGCTGTATCCATCGGTCGAAGATGGCAGATCAGTCACCGTCAAGCTGACTGAGAAAGGCCTTCGGCTCATCGACAAGACCCTCTCTGCTTTCCGCAGCCGCCGCGAGAAAAATAATTAGATTCGATTTCGATTGCAATCTTCGTTGCTTTGATAATAATCTTCGAAGCATCTCCGATGCACGATTAAGGTTGGTGCCTGAGAGTTACCGGTGGCGGAACTGCCCGAAAAGTCACTTCGAGAGCAGCTTTTTCTCAAGATCGTCCATCATCTTGCATCCGCTAGTCTGCAATGCGATGGCTATCTGAACCAACATACCTATCGAAGGTTGAGTAACACCCCTCTCGCATCGAGAGATGAACGAGATATCAATACCCGAACGATAGGCAAATTCTTCTTGGGTCAGTCCGAGTTCCAGTCGGCGCCGCCTCAATTGTTCCCCGAAGACCTTAGCGGCCTTGGTGATTTTTATGTGGCGGGGCATGGACGCAATCGTCCAAGTCTTTGTTTATCCGGTCCAAAGCATATATGCTTTGGACGCTATAGCACTCCATGGAAGTTCCAGCCTTTAGCTGCGGGGGAGGGGAATCCTGAGCTTCGTGGAGTCACGCCGTGAAAAACTCGCGACGCTTGGCATCAGGGAAATCGGTGATGACCACGAAAACCGCGCCAAGTCTCCCAGTTGATGTCATCCGTCGACTAAAGACCGAGTCGGTTCTTGTTTCTCGGGCAGTACTGGCCGATATCCACTGTCAGATTCAGGTGGTGTGCGGGTCGGCCATCGTGTGTCGCATCGTTCTGCTTCAGCAGAGCGCGGACTACGATAGAGAGGGGGCCAGGCAACTGCAGTGTTGGGTCAATGAGCTGAAAAGGGTGATCAGCCGGATTAGTCAACTTTCAAATCCTCGTAAATCAAGCCCCGCCAAAAAAGATCGTCTGGGAAATACATCTTCTCGGCGTAAGCCGGGACAAGGGAACGTTGTCAGAATCGCTCGATATAGGCTGCGTGAGCTTGCCAACCACCTGAGCCTCGTAAAAGACTCTGTGCTGCAGTGCTGCGCCGTGCTGGAAAAACAAAACGCAGATTACGACGCGGATGTCGCCATGCAGCTGCATTTCACGAGCCTCATTCTCCAGCGGCTGGCGGTTCGTCTCGCGGCTATCGCCAACGCGAGGAGCAGCAAGGACACATGAACGCAAGAGGTAAAGTCGCCGCCGCGGGGGTTTCCAACGAGGACCGGCACTCGGAGCAAAGCCGCCTCGGGCAGTATCTGACACCACCCGCGATTGCAGAATTCATGGTGCGACTGGTCAATCCAGGGGCCGCTGATCGCATCGTCGATCCCGCCTGCGGCGGCGCCGATCTCTTGATCGCTGCGGCAAAGGTGGCCCAGTCTGGAAAAGCCGGTTCCCCGCAGCTCTACGGGTTTGATCTCTCGGAGGCGGCCGTAGCGCTCTCCGAGTCCACTCTCCGTTCCCATCAATGCGGGAGCGTCCAGGTGACCCGCGCTGACAGCCTCTCCGATCTGCGTCACCTCGCGGGACAATTCAATGTCTGCCTGTGTAATCCGCCGTTCGGGTCACGCCTTCTTGAACGACGTCGGGACGTGCTGGCTGAATTTGAGCTGGCACAGAGGTGGGAAAAGCGAGAGACCGGAATGCTGTTCTCGGAGCTCTGCTTACGTTTGCTTGAGCCCGGTGGTCGTGGCGCGATCGTCTTGCCCAACGGATACCTGGGCAACCAGGGGGACCCCTACTACGAGTTTCGGTCCTGGCTGCTCCGGCACGCCCGAATTGCGGCCATCATTGGCCTGCCGCGATTTGCATTCAAGGTAGCCAGGGGAACGGGGGCGGACGTTTCAGCCTCCGTGGTGGTTTTCAAACGCAAGGAGCGTCCGCGGAAGATCGGATCGTACGCCGAGAAAGCACAGGACGATCCCGTCTATTTTGGTGTGGTGGAGGTGCCCGACCGGATTCTTCAACGGCGGCCGCGCCTGCACGGTCGTGATTTACGGATAGCAGACTTCGATCAGGTCTTCATTGATCTTAGAAAATCGCGTGCCCTCACTGCTTTCCCCTGGCTGGGTGGGGGTTATCGAGATGCGGGGGATGCGCCGCCTGCGGCGGCGCCCCGGTGAACCGCACGTCAGTGAGCTTTGCAGAAGCTCCCGCCACGGCTGACGCAGAGGATGGGTGCGTCCCTTTATCGGCGATCGCCGCTGCGGGTGATCTCAGTCTCGATCCCAAGCGCTGGTGTCTGAAGCATGTGCAGCTTATCGCGGCGGTGCGGGCAGCCCCCTATCTTGTGCTTCGGGACGTCATTCGGCCTGTGGTCCGCAAGTTGGACAAGATGGCGAACGGGATGTATCGCTATGTCGAGATAGACCATATCTATGAGGCCATCGGCGCCTATAGCAGTGAGGATTATCTCGGGCACCGCTTACCCGGCCGGGGAACACAGGTCGCCCAACCAGGAGATCTTTTTCTGGCCCGCATCTGGTCGAGTGCCGGAAAGTGGATGATCGCGGGCGGTGAGGCTCGAGACGGCCGACTCGTGGTTACCTCGGGGTGTGCTCAGTTCGAGGTGATTCCGGGGCGGGAGGCTGCGCTGGCCGATGTCGTGTTCGGGCTGTGCTCTGAAGCCTTCCGTGTGCAAATGAGAGCCCGGGCGACCGGGTCGGATGGGCTGGCGTCGGTCTCGATCCCGGACATGTTGTCGATCGTCGTGCCCCGCGCAGATTGTGCGCAGCTGCGGGCTGTCATCGGTCGTCGCATTAAAGAGATGAGGCGGGGGCAGGTCGTCTTGACGCGGCTCGTGACCGAGAGATTGAGGAGCACGAGGTCTACTGCCTACATAGCGCCCAGAGTCTCGCACGTGACACAGGTGTAAGGCTACGGAGTGGTCTTCAGACCGACGAAACGGATCTGAACTCGCTATGTCTTCACGCTCAACCTCGCGACAGCGTGTTATCAAAACATGATTTAAAAACACCTTGGGGCCGCCTTATAGGCGCTGAGGGCCGCGATATGACTAAAAATTATCTCAACCGAGATAACAACTCGTTGTAGGGGATGTAGGATCACGTTATTACCCGTCGTCCTTCTCACCGCGTATACCGTGCCTCGCGGTTGACTGCAGTCTTTCCGCGTCAAAATCCAATAGCACCGCAGCAAGATGATCTACTTGCCTATCGTCGGTGCGATGAAAAATGTGTTTTTTATGACTTCGTGGCGGCGTTATTCCATTATTTACTCACAAGACGTTCTCATTGACCTCGTGCTCACAGGTCCTCGCGGTTACCTGTATGACATCACTCAGAGGAATCATTCTTTCCGGATGATAGGGGAGTTGATTGTCACTGACGAGTGTTTGTTTCGCGCGAGTTTTACGACAAAAGAGCGCTTTACATGCGCCCCAGTCATGCTATGACTGTGCACCCGAAACGACAACGCAAGGCCGCGCCATGTCACCAGATCCTTATTTCACCGCGATCGAAATCGCTATCACCACCCTCAAGTCCCAGATCCAACAGTTGACCCAGGAGATTCGTGCTCTGCGAGTCAGGGATTCAGGCGGGCACACGGGATCCCCAATGGGCCCCACCGAGGTTCCCCTCAAAATCCGCAGCGAATTGCTTTATCTGCACATCCTCGGGGCGACGAAAAACGTGTTTTTTATGACTTCGCCCCAGGGACAGCGCTATTCGACCGTGTCCTCACAGGATGCTCTCATTAACATCCTGCTCACCGGGCCGCAGAGTAACCTGTATGGCATCACTGAGAGGACCTTGCAGGACCGGTTTGCCGCGGCCAATCGGACGATCGCTAAAAGAATTATCCTTCCACCATAGTCTGGATTCAAACATGTAGCTTTCATTCCAGCGTGCGGATGAAAAGGTCACGCGCTGACCTGCTATAGACCGGTGAACGTCCCTTCAGGGGTCGCAAGATCCCTGAGGTGATGTATTAGTGTCTCAAAGTAATCGAGTCCACCTCCACGGTGTCAAATCCTGCCAGGTCGAGCTCCCGAATGGAGATGGGAGGGAGTTCGACAATCCGACCATCGCGGTGGAACGCCCGGACGAGGATGTTGCAACCCGGATCATCCCTGTGGGTAGGATAACACGTAGTTTACTCCACACTGTGAGAGGCCATCAGGGGTATTGTATATCTCGATGTAGTGTTGAGTTGAGTAGACTCAACGTATGTAGGCTCTCCTAGACGTTGCGATTTCCTGCATTGGCGTCGTCGATTCGATCTGCGCCGAGGGAAATTTTCGCCCACCCGCTCGGACTTGCAAGATCGGCTCAGCCTCTTCTTGCAAGTCACGCAATTTTTTCTCTTGGCAAAGGAGCGTCAGCCGGAGTGTTTATTTTGGGGAGGCTGACGCGATTGTCGTCTCAATAAAAGGGCTCTCGCTAAGGCGGGCGGAAATTTCCTCGGCGCAGATCAACGACGCCAATGCAGGAAATCGCAACGTCTAGGAGAGCCTAAATGACCAACAGATTCGTCTACAACGCCATCCTGATCGATGTATACAACACCCCTGCTGAGGGCGTCACTCCCAGCATGGCGAAAATACGGTTTGCCTATCCCTGCAAGGTGAAGGGGAAGTCGGAATTCACCGTCGTCGTCCGGGCGTTCCACCGCGATGGTCGGATTGTCGAACTCCCTCCCAACGCCAATCTCGCCGCCATTCGGGAGTTCGACCTGGCAGGATTCGACAGCATAGGTGCGAACTCCTGAGACAGTAATAGATTCAATCCTTCAGGGACCTGGCGCCCCTGAAGGATTGACCTTGTTACTGCGCGATGACTTGGACCCAGCGCCTACGCAGAGGGCCTTGCGGTCCCTCTGAGGGATGTATTGGGGGGTACGCCTCCGGGTAGTCGCTGAGTAGCCGATGAGGCTAAAGATATCCCTGTCCCTAGCGGTGGAGAGATCGACGCCGGGAGGGAGCAGGAGAATCCGGCCGTTCCTCGGGAACGCCGGACATTGAAGGCCTGAGATGGAGGAGGCTAACACCAACTTTACTCCACATGTGACCCTCGGGGGTGTCGATCATTCCAAACATTAGGGCGTGGATTTGATCATTTCAATCTCCTTGCGATGGGCGTCGTCGATTCAATCCACGCCGAGTCCATTTTCGCCCGCCCACTCGGACTTGCAAGATCGGCTCTCTGAGCCTCTTCTTGCAAGCCACGCACTTTTTTTCTCTTAATAAAAGGAGCGTCAGCCGGAGTGTTTATTTTGGGGAGGCTGACGCGGCATTTTCATTCAAAGAAATGTGCTCTCGCTAGGGCGGGCGGAAATGGACTCGGCGTGGATCAACGACGCCCATCGCAAGGAGATTGAAATGAATATCCACTACAATGCCCTAATGTTTGGAACGATCGACACCCCCGAGGGTCCTACTCGAGGCTGGATAAAAATCGGGGATGCCCATCCCCACATCGATGGTCCAGGCTATAACATCCAACTTGAGGCGTTCCCGAGGAACGGCCGGATTCTCCTGCTCCCTCCCGGCGTCGATCTCTCCACCGCTAGGGACAGGGATATCTTTAGCCTCATCGGCTACTCACCCACTACCCGGAGGCGTACCCCCTAATACATCCCACAGAGGGGCCGCAAGGCCCCTCTGTGAAGGTTTGTCATTTGCCGCCCATACAGCTGCGAATGCACGACAAAGCTATCGGGCGAGCGCCATCAGTCCGCATATTCTTCATGCTGCACTGGCTCTTCGGCGGAAGTAGAGCTGTGTCCTGCGGAACTCGCTGAATTTCTATCCAGATTACCTCCCTGTTCGCGCTTAATCCGTTCATAAATTTCTTCTCGATGCACGGCAACGTTTTTTGGCGCATTGATCCCTATGCGTGTCTGATTGCCCTTCACTCCAAGGATGGTGACCGTGACATCGTCCCCAATCATGATCGTCTCACCGACCCGCCTCGTCAGTATTAGCATCGTTGCTCCTTGTCTCCATCGGCCATCGTTATTACGGCACCCGTGCGGCACCCCGGGGTTCTTGTATCGAGCCTATCTCACGCTCCTGTGACGCTTTGCACAACAGCGCAGTGCCACGATCGATATAGTCTTTATATTACCCTGTACGGTAAATAATTACCTCTCAAGGTCAATTTTACCCGGCCAGGGTCCCCATTGTGTAAATAGTGCGCCCGCCAAATTTTTTGGGGGTGCGCGGTGTCGAAGCTGGATAAGAAGCTTGCAAAGCAGAAGGAGAGGGAGCGGTGGAATCGGGCGATTGTGACGGAGATCCGCGCAACAAGAGATGATGCGGATGTGACTCAGCAGGAGCTGGCAGACCGCCTCGGATTGACCCATCGACAGGTTGTCAATATGGAGCACGGACGGCGGGAAATTCGCGGCAGCGACCTCATCATGATTGCGCTGGCGCTGGAGGGTAATCCGCAGGCGCTACTCAAGCGGATTCTGGCGCGCTGGTAGGATCCCGCGCCGTGAATGCTAAAACCGTAAGGCGCTAAATTTCCGCATGCTTCTAGGCATCGTATTGATCGTACTCGGCGTGCTCGGTGGTCTTAAGCGCTCAGGAAGGGCCACGCGTCCGTCGAACCTGACTACATCGACGATACGACTGCGCACTGGTTGTTTTGGATGATGCAAGACGCGACTGGCATGGTCGATGTTGATCAAGAACGAGCCTCTGGCATTGATACTTATTACTTCTTCGCTTCGACGAGAAGGTCAACCTCGTCAAGCTTCATCCGGATCCTGCGCTATACCTACCCAGTCTCTACGCCTCGCTACGAGATCTAGAAGACAAGTACATCGTCGTACGGATCATTGCCGTAGGGGTCGATCGTCCAAGGTTCACTGACGTCAGATTGAAGTTCGAATCTCCCTCGGGTCCGCAGTTGTTGGCTATGCTTCCCACTCAAATGCAGTGGGCCCCTGGCGCACCGGGTTCTCGCGTAGTCGTGACTTCCCCGGAACGGTACATTGGTGGCCTTCTGAGCGCGGGCCATTTCCTGTCCGTATCGCGATAGCGCGCTGCGCTCGGCGGCCCGCGAGCAGCGCTGTGCCGACGCGCGCTGCCAGCTCAGCGTAAACCCCTCGAGAAAATAATCTTCGGAGTATCAGGGGCTTGCATGACCCGTAAACAGGGTCTGAGGCTGGATATCTGTACAGCTACCCTTGATTCTCCTAGTCTTGGCCTCATGGCCTCCCGCACCGCATCACTTGAGTCCCTCCTGCAAGGCTCGGTGCCTCTTTGGCGGGGGCGACAGCGGGCGCGGGTACGCGCGCGGTCGACCGGCTTCGAGTCGCTTGATCAGCGACTGCCCGGCGGCGGGTGGCCGCTGGGGGCGTTGACGGAGATTTCGCCCGCCTGTGAGGGGCTCGGAGAGTTGAGCCTGGTTCTTCCAGCCCTGCGCTCGCTTTCCGAAGAAGGCCGACCTGTGGTGCTGGTGAGGCCGCCGCATGTGCCTTATGCCCCCGCGCTGGCTCGCGCGGGTCTGCTTCTGAAATTAGTCCTTTGGGTGGAGGCTCCACGGGACGAGGAGGGGCGGTGGGCCGCCGAGCAACTGCTGCGCGAGGGCGCTGCCGTGTTGGTATGGAGCGGTACGCGCGAGGATCGCAGCCTGCGGCGGCTGCAACTGGCGGCTGAGAGCGGCGGCGCGTTGGCGTTTCTGTTTCGATCCCAACACGCTCTCACCGATCCCTCTCCCGCGGCTGTGCGACTCGCCCTGTATCCGCATGAGCGCGGGGTGTGCGTCAATCTGGTGAAGGTCCGAGGCGGACATACCGCGCGGCTCACGCTGCGCTTGAGCGGACCCTTCGTGTGAGGTCACGTCCAACATGTTGTGGGCGGCACTGCATCTATCGCATCTGGCCATCGAAGCGCGTCAGTCCTGTGATTTTCCGCTGGCTATTACCGAAGGCCGCGGTGCACGACGCCGACTGATCGATTGCAACCTCACTGCGCGCAAAGCACAGCTCGCCGCAGGTATGGATGTGCCGGCGGCGCTCCTGCGGGTGCCCACCCTGCGGCTTCTCGAGCGTTTACCCTCTGAAGAGAAGCGGGTTCTGCAGGCGCTCGCGTGTTGGGCGCACCAGTTTACCTCCGATATCCATGTGGATGTCGCGCACTGGATGGTCTTCCTCGAGCTGGGTGCGAGTGTGCGTTACTTTGAGGGATTGGCTAACCTTCAACGCTCTGTTCACGACGGCCTTGCGCACCTGGGCTACACGGCAGCCATCGGTATTGCTCCAACGCGTGAGGCCGCCGCGTTGCTCACAGGTCTCCCACAAGCCCCGCCCGTCTTGACGCTGCCCCTGCTGCGGCCTGCCATCGCTTCGCTCGCTCTTGAGCGCTTGCCGCTGGATAGCAAGACAATTGAGCAGCTCCATGCAGTAGGACTTACCACGATTGAAGACCTGCTGGGCATTCCCGCATCCGCTCTTGCCCGGCGATTCGGTCCAGCACTGCCACGCTATTTGCGCCGCCTGCTCGGGGAAGAGTCCGATCCACACGTCCGTCATCGCCTGCCTTCTTCCTACAAGCGTCGTTGTAGCTTCCTCGAGCCCGTCGAGACACTCGAGGGATTGCTTTTTCCGTTGCGACGGGTGTTGCAGGAGCTTCAAGGCTATTTGCAGGCGCGCGATGTGGCGATCCAGCACCTCGCGGTGACGTTGCGTCACCGGGATGCGCCTGAGCTGCTGTTGGAGCTCACGACGAGTCGCCCGCAGCGCGATGCGACTCAGCTCTTTGCGCTGTTGCGCGAAAAGCTCGAACGGACCCGCTTTACGGCGGCGGTCACCGAGGTGCTCATTGCTGCGCATGAGTTTGTGGCTCCGCAGGTCATTCAACGGGATCTCTTTGACGATCGGGGCTGTCAACACGAGAGTTGGAGCGCGCTCTTGGACAAGCTCCGCGCACGTCTTGGTGATGAT
>Ga0206967_1170_pt1:2500-11719 | contig 11719 bp, 11 predicted proteins | sample Alteio_BWOrgHeat_24_FD_153259 | JGI IMG/M metagenome (GOLD analysis project Ga0206967, IMG submission 153259) | Enriched cells from forest soil in Barre Woods Harvard Forest LTER site, Petersham, Massachusetts, United States -... | ecosystem: Environmental > Terrestrial > Soil >...
TAAACCGCCGTTTACCTCCGTTCCGCGTATTCTCTGCATTATCGCCCTGACACTCACCGCTTGGGCCATGTATTGGGTACTGAAAACGGACACGATTGACGGAATGATGAAATTGGTCGCCGGCAGTGGCATTCTGATGGCTGGTCTGCTGATCATCGCCGCTGGTGCACACTATTCAGACAAGCGACACCACCGTTAGCCAAAATCTGGCTTGGTTTAAAATCTGTCACGATAGGTTTAGGGTGGATATTACCCCTTGCGATAACGGGATTTTGACGGTAATTATTGCCCCATCCCATGAAACGTTTGCCCAAAAGTTTGGTGTGGATGTTGGTGGTTTTTGCGCTGGGGGCGGCGGTCGGTTTTTTTGCTTCTTCCAAATTCTCCGATGCTGCGAAAAATTCGGCTAAAAACACTCGGACGGTAACAGCGAAAAACGGATCGGGCAAATCGACGGCCACGCCGCGCGCCCTACAACACACGGCTTTGGATCCGAACAGCCCGCTCGCGCAAATCCTCAAGCTGCCTTCTGGTACCGAGCGCAATATGGAGTTGGCTATTCTGGTGGCCAATACCCCCGTGGATAAATTGGCCGCGTTAATTGACCAAGCCTCGGGTCTGCCGGACGAATACAGCCACACGTTGATGGACTACGCCTATGCCAAATGGGCCTCCACCGACCCTGACGCCGCTCTCGCCCATGCCAAGGCGGATGCCCTGCGCAAAAACAATCCCGACTTGCTGCAAAGTGTTTTCAACACTTGGGCGGCGCACGACCCACAAGCCGCCTTTGCCGCCGCGATGCAAATGGACAAATCCTCCTTCCGCATCAGCTCGCTTTCCTCTGTTCTCGTCACCTGGGTGCAAGGCAGCGACCCCGCTGGCGCAGTCGCCGCGCTTAACCACCTGCCCTCCGGCTCGATTCCCGACTATATCTACCATCCTGTTTTTGAAGCATGGTCGCATGTGGACCCTGATGCTGCGCTTGCGGCGTTGAGCCAGATTAATTCCGATGACACGCGGCGCGATGTGCGCGAAACGATCGTAAGCGACATGGCTGATCGCGACCCGTTACATGCGCTGAAAGTACTCCAAGGTTTTCCGACCGGGCAACAAAGCTCCCAGCTTTATGGCGAAATTTTTCAAAAATGGGCCGGACAAGACCCCTCGGCCGCGCTTACTGCCGCCCAGGAACTTCCAGCAGGTTCGGATCGCGTCTCCGCCATCCAAAGCGCGTTTAGCGGCTGGGCCGAAAGCGACCCGGCCAGTGCTCTGAAAAGTGCCGAAGGCTTTCCTCCCAGCCCGGAACGTGACCGCGCGCTTCAAACCAGTCTCAATGGCTTGGCCGAACAGGATCCGACCGCGGCCGCTGATTATGTCGCCAACACCCCGCCTGGCGCCACCCGCAACAACCTCATCGGCACGCTAACGCGGGACTGGGCGGAAACTGATCCCACCGCTGCACTCGCCTGGCTGGACAAAAACGCCACCGGGGTCGCTTACACCAACAGCCTCGGAACCGTCTTGAACCAACTGAGTAAGGACGATCCCAATGCCGCCATCGCCTATATTTCCCAACTGCCGCCCGGGGCGAACCGCGACAATTACCTGCAAAACACCATTTCCACTTGGGCGCGCAACGATGTTACCGGCGCCATGGCGTGGGCCGACAATAATCTCACCGGGTCAGCGCATGATGCCGCCGTCCAAAGCGTCGTCAGCCGCATGGTGGATGTGGATCCCATGACTGCGGCCAGTTACGTTTCACAAATGCCCGCTTCGCCCATGCGCGATTCACTTATCCAAAACATGGCCCAAACCGTCGCCGCCACCGACATCAACAGCGCCATGCAATGGGTGCAAAGCCTGCCAGCAGATACTCCTGCCGGCACCCGCCAATCTGCTCTCCAATCGGTCATGTCCACGTGGATCAATACGGACCCGGCTGGCGCCGCCAACTATATGCAAAATTTGGCGGATGACCCCAATTACGCCAACTTGGTCAGCAATTTGGCCAATACGTGGGCGCGCAGTGACAGCAAATCTGCCCTCGCTTGGGCCGAGACGTTGCCTGCGGGAGCGGCGCATGATAACGCCATCAATACTGCCGTGGCGGATTATGCCAGTTACGACCCCGCCAGTGCGTGGGCCTATGCCGAGAACCTTCCACCGGGCAGCAGTACCGATGCCCTCCTTTCCCGGGTTGCAGCCACCTGGAGCCAATCTGACCCCGCTAAAGCCCTTGCTGCGGTAGATACCATGTCCGACGGTAACGCGCGGGTAAACGCCATTGGCAATCTCGCCGGCAATTGGATGCGCACGGATCCGCAAGCGGCGTCCCAATGGATGAATTCCCTTTCTCCGAGTCCGGAACGCGACGCCGCCGTAACCCAACTCGTCAATACTCAGGCGCAATCTGACCCTAAATCCGCCTACACCTGGGCCATCACCATTAGCAACGACACCACCCGCTACTCTTCTGTTCAAGCCGCCGCCGTGCAATGGGCCCGCAGTGATCTCGCAGCCGCCACCGCCGCCGTACAAGCCGCACCCATTTCTTCCGATCAACGCGCCGCGATTATCAATAATCTGCAAAATGCCGCCAAAAATCCCGTGGGCTCTTCAAGAAATTTTAGCATCAACCGGAATAACCCCGCCGACCCGTTCGCTCAGTAAAGATATTAGTTTCCAGTTTGGCGCTGTTCCCCGCCCAGTTCCCGCAAAAATTTCCACGTGTAAATGCCGGTGTTGTGGCCATCACTAAAGGTGAAGACGACGCCATAGTTGCCCACCGGCTTCCACCCCCGAATTTCCACTCCGGGAAAATCCTTGGGCCCTTGTCCGCCGTATTGCTGGCCAAAGATGTCCCGCTCGCCAATATTTTCGGCACTGGGTGAGCGGGCGCGGAGCAATTCGGCGGAAAGATAGTCCTCCGTGCCATCGGGCCACCGCAGCGCGATTTCCCGACCAATGAGTTGGAGGTCTTGCGGCGGAGGTGTCATGGCGGTGCCACCGGCCGGTTATCCACACTGGAAATGCCACCCGGAGGTTCGTTATACCTTGGGCTTTTCCGGCATCGGTGGCAAGGGTGCATGACTGGCCAGCAAGCGCATTAATTGCACATGTCGAATCGGTTTGGCGAGCACGCTGGTGAATCCGGCCTGCTTGGCCTTGCGCAAATCGGCCTCCTCCGCCTGAAGGGCCTGCAAAATGACCGCCGTTGGCGCAACTCCGGCTTGTTGCTCCCGTTCCCGCAAAATGCCCACGACTTCCCGGCAATCGAGGTCAAGCAGTCCTTCATCAAGCAAGATCAGGTCGTAAGCCCCTGGCTGGAAGCGGGCAATGGCATGAGCCGCACACGTCGCCGGCGTTACCTCACACTCCGCCCGCTCCAACGCGGTGGTCAGCAGCAATCGATCCTGCTCGACCGGAACGGCCAGCAAAATGCGACGGTGGTGGACACTCTTTAGCGGCATCGGCCAGGGCGTCCCGCTATCGTCCATCGAGCGCCGGCGCTCAAGCCAGACGGAAAACCAGAATGTGGCTCCCTCGCCCAGTTTGCTGTCCACACCGATTTCCCCCGCCATCATATGAATGAGTCTTTGGCAAATGGCCAAACCAAGACCGGCGCCTTCGTAACGACGTTTTGGTGAACTATCTACTTGATAAAACGGGTCGAAGATTCGGCGGGCATGATCCGGTCGCAGACCTATGCCCGTGTCGCAAACACTAAAGCGCAGCTGATCCCGTTTGCTGTCTTGGGCCGTCCGCTCCACCTGCACGGTTATCCCGCCCACGCTGGTAAATTTGACGGCATTCCCTATGAGATTGAGCAGAATCTGCCGCAAGCGCGGTTCGTCCAGGAAATAGCAATAAGCCAGATCCTTGTCCCATTCCGCACTCAAGGTCAGGCGTTTGGCGCGGGCCTCCTCGCGCTTGATGTCAAGCACACCTTGCACCAATTCCGATACCCGGCAGGAATTGAGCGACAATTGGGCCACGCCCGCCTCCACTTTTGCGAGGTCCAGGATATCATTCAACAACGTTAGCAGATGTTCCCCGGCGCTATGGATGACTTGTAATAATTCCCGCTGTTCGGGAGAGGATTCTTGATCCAGCAATAACTGCACCGCGCCGAGGATGGGGTTAAGCGGCGTGCGGATTTCATGGCTGATCATTGCCAGAAATTCGGACTTGGCGCGCGCGGCCCCTTCCGCCGCGTCCTTGGCGAGCACCAGTTCCTCCATGACTTGCTTGCGATCCGAAATATCCTGAATTTGGGAAATAAAATATCGCGGACGGCCGTTCGGATCCCTTACCACGGAAACACTGAGCAAAATCCAGACGATGTGTCCCAATTTGTGGAAATAGCGCTTTTCCATCTGGTAAGTCTGGATTTCTCCCAGGCTGAGCTTACGTAATAATTCCAAATCGTGCGATAAATCGTCCGGATGGGTGATGGTCTGAAAATCAATGGCCAGCAATTCCGCCTCCGAGTACCCGACAATGTGGCACAAGGCCTGGTTGACCCGCAACCACCGGCCCGTCGGCGCAACCAGCGCCATGCCAATCGAGGAATATTGCATCGCGGAACGGAACTGCTCTTCACTTTCCCGCAAGGCCTGCACCGCTTGTTTGCGCTCGCTGATGTTGCGCACCGTGGCGACGATGTAGTTTTGATCCAATTGAACCCAGCGGGCATTTACCTCGACCGGGAAAACACTGCCGTCCTTGCGGCGGTGGAAATATTCGCCACTCAAGGTGCCGCCCGAACGGATTTCTTCCGCGAATTTTGGCCAGATCGATTCCGTCATCACCGTGTCAATATCCCATACCCGCATGGTTAAGAGCTCTTCGCGGCTGTAGCCCAGTTCCTGGCACTCCTTTTCGTTCACGTCCAGAAAGCGACCCGTGTCCGGGTCAATCACCTCCAGTACATCACTCGAGCGATCCACCAATGCCCGGAACAATTTGAAAGACCGTTCGGCTTTGATGCGTTCTGTAACGTCCTGCACCGTCCCAACCATTTTCAGCGGCTGTCCGGTTCGCTCATCGGCAAAAACCTGGGCATGTTCGTGGACGTGGCGAATTTCCCCGCTCACGAGCACGACGCGGTGGTCCATCGTGTAGACCCCGCGCTCGGCAATGGCCTTCGCCACGGCTTGACGGATGGGTTCGTGCTCCTCGACGGGGATATGACCGAAAAATAATTCATTGGTTACCCTCACCGATCCCGGCAAATAACCAAAAATTCGGTAACACTCATCCGACCAGCGCAGGGTGTTATCATTTACCTCGTCGTTCTGCAGGTCGAGCTCCCAACTGCCAAAATGGGCGAGCCGCTGGGCGGCGGCCATCATCGTCTCGCTTTGCCGTAGTTTTTCCTGCGCCTGTTTGCGCTCCGTAATATCACGCGCAATGGTCAAAACCCCGGCGGGCAAACCCCGGTTGTCTTTCCATTGCGTGGAACGCACTTCAACCCAAACCCGGGAACCGTCCTTACGATAATCATGGCGGTCGCCAAAGGATTCCTCGCCGTCTAAAACCACATTGAAGCGCGACCGGCCCCAATCTCGGGCCGTCCCTTCGGGCAGTCGTTCAAATACGGAACGACCAATCATCTCCGCCGCAGTCCATCCCCAGACCCGAAAGGCTGCTTCGTTCCAAAAAGTGACGATGCCCTGAGTGTCGGTGCAGATAACAGCATCCTTGATTTGAGAAAGGATCTGGGCATCCCGTGAAGCGGAGACACCAGTCCGACTGTCCGGATTCATGTTTTTTTCCGAAGTTGTCATAATGCGCAGACTGCGCAGTGTAAAAGCAGGCTATATTTCAACGGCATAAAAGTGTAACGGCGGACAAGAATAGGTTTATCCCCTATATCGGTACTTGCAACCCCGCGTTTAATATAACGGTTATTTTCAATCTGGGGGAAAATAAAAACTGTTGGTGCCATTTTAGTCCTAACTTGCTTGTCTCCATCAAGATAATCCCCGCCCCCTTAGGGGCAAAAGCAACATCTTTTTGGCTGCGACCGAAGGAAAATCCGAAAAAATCGCAATTGTGAAATGAACAATCTTGCGTTAATGGTGTATACAGTTTGCGTATGCTTTCTTCTTTTCTTCGGACGGTACTGGGCTGGCTCGTTTTTGCCTTGGTGGCCGGCCTTTTTGCCTTTGTCTATCTTTACGTACCCACAGACATGCCATCCAAAACTCCTACCGCCTCCCCTACCACGGCAAAAAAGGGGCCCCCGCCCGCCAATTTGGAAACGGCGACGTTTGGCACTGGTTGCTTTTGGTGCTCCCAAGCAGTGTTTGAGCGTCTCGACGGCGTCTGGGAAGCCACTTGCGGTTACATGGGCGGCACCCTGGCCAACCCAACCTACGAACAGGTTTGCACCGGCCTTACCGATCATGCCGAAGTCACCCAAGTCAAGTTTGACCCTAAGGTGATCAGCTATGAAAAACTGCTGGAATGGTTCTGGCACATGCATGACCCCACCACTCTCAACCGTCAAGGCAACGACACCGGCACCCAATACCGCTCGGTAATTTTCTATTCCAACGACGCGCAAAAAGCCGCCGCTGAGAAATCCCGGAGTGACGCGCAAAAGAATTTCCGCAACCCCATCGTTACCGAAATCTCCCCGGCCACCACCTTTTATCAAGCCGAAGATTACCATCAGGAATATTTTAACAATCATGCTTCCGCGGGTTACTGCCAGCTCATCATCGCGCCAAAACTCGACAAGCTGAACTTGACGGAGGCGCCCACCACTGCCGGTGGCACCGGCACCAAATCACCGGCTACGTCGAACGGCGGCGCAACGCCAGCGCCAACGCCAGCATCGCCAGCAAAATCAACGCCGAACCCATGAGGATGATGGGCCAGGGTGCAAGGTGAACTTCCCTTAAAAAAGGGTATGCCGTCAGCAATGCTTCGCGGCGTAACAAAAGGGTGGCTCCGACCGTGGCGGAAAAGAGGCCAATAAAGCCCGCGACCAGGCTCACTGCCACCCACCAGAGGTTGTGCCGGTCGAGGCGCACTTCGGAGTCCGCGTCCGTCGCATTCCGAAATAAGGGCCGGGTTACCGCACCCACCTTGCGGCCAGCGTACCACCAGAGAACGACACCAAAGAGAACCCCCGGGATAACCCCAACCAGATCCGCATTACGGTTGGCAATGGTGGATGCCGCATCCTGCCGGTAGAGCATGCTGGCATAGCCAATGGTGGCGATTATGACAATGCCGGCGAAGGCACGCAGCACATGCTTGGTACGTAAACGGCTTGGGCCGGTCTTGTCGGATTCCGAGGGTATGAGGATGTCGTCAACAGGCTCCATAGGGTGAGCAGGGGGGCAGCCCCGTTTATTACAGGGTTACCTATCGCTCTAAAGCCCGAATTTCGCCGCTATTTTTCAAGCCCGGCTCGGGCGCCACGCCGGGTTAACCGCTGCGGGAGCCTTAACGGAGGCCGCTGCCTGGGCCAGCACCTCCTCCAGGGTTGCCAGATATTTGACGAATCGCTTCCGTCCCGCCGGAGTCATCGTGATAGTGGTGCGGGGGCGTTTGCCGTCGGTGGCTTCCTTGTGTTGCGCGATGATGTCATCGTCTTCCAGTGCCTTGAGGTGCCGATTCAGATTGCCATCTGTCAGATTGCAGACGTCCTTCAATTCGCTAAACGACAGGCCTTCCACCGCTGCGGCCAAAGCTGACATAATGGCGAGGCGGTTCGGTTCGTGCATGACGCGCGAGAGCGAGGTAAAAGGATTATCGGCTGTCGTTGACATGATGTTATTCGCTTTCCTCCGGGGCCGAGGGCGCCGGGAAACCAAAAAAAGTGCGCAGGGAGGGCAATGCTTTTTCGTCGTAGTGCAATACCAGGCCGCCAAAAAATTCCCCCATAAAAAATACGGCGCCCATCACCCATGGATTGTGAGTGAAGGACAGTTGTGGAAATGCCAACAAACAAAGCAGGCCGCAGCACAGATAGTAAAAACCAACCCAGGACAGGCCGCGCGGCAGCACTTGCCGAGCGGTAAAATTGATGAGCCCGCAAAACAACATCCATGTGCCAAAGAGCAGGTTGTATTCCTCGTGCGAAATCAGAACGAGGGTAAGGACGCCCGCCACCACCAGAATGGGCACAATCTCCAACGCCGGACGCAAACGGCGCACATCGCGCTCGACTTCGGGATCGTGCCAAAACCAATAAATCAACGCCCCATAGTTGAGGACCATGGCCAACACAAATACGACGCCCCACCCGACCAGGTGCACCTTGGGTAGTGGTGAAACCATGTGCGAACCGAGGACGAGCCCCGCTGCCATCGCACTACAACCGCCCAACGCCCGCGCGCGGCCGGAGTAGCCTTTAAAACGCTGCTTCTCCAAAATCGCCTGCTGGAGTTCGCGTACCTGCCGCAGGGCGTCATGAAGCGAGGTTTTCACGGTAAAGGGAGGAAACATGGGCAATTTATCCTTTCCCCTTACCCGCTGCAAGTGCGGAGACGGGCAACGCAAAGGCATGGAGCCTCTCCGCCGCCACATCGAGTATATAAACCCGCGCGCAATCGGCCGTCGGCTGGTCATAATGGAAATTGAAATAAAGCGCCGAACCGGGCTTTTCCATAATGCCGAGTTCTGTCAGCGATTGCGAAAAACTTAAATCGTCGGCCAATCCGGCGACTTTCAGCAATTCCCGGCCCCGGCCCACCGCAGGGAAACCGCGGACCCAGCACCCCCCACGCAAATCCGCAAAAAGATTCCGCCCTCCGCGCAAAGCAATGCCCACCCACGCCAGCGGAGTACGTCGTTTACCCGTGGCCGGCAAGGCCCGGGCGCCCAAAAAGCTTGCCGCTTGAAGCCCGGCCAGAAAATTTTCTGCGTCCTTGGCCACCGGCCCGTCAAACAAAAGCCCCAAGGGACGTAATAACGCCGGCGGAATCGTCTCAACCTCGATCCGCGCCGCTTCCTGAACCATTTTTTCCACGCGTGGCGGTGGCGGGACCAGCAACAAGGGAAGGGGTGGCATGGACGAAGCTTTGCATTACAAAGCTTAGTTGTCAAGCTTCCCTCTGTTACGTTTCTGTTAGGCTTGCTCAGGTGGCCTTTCCGCCCTATTTTGTGGGGGTTATGAAACTGCGCCTTCTTCTCGCCTTTTTGAGCCTCGCCGCCGCCGGCGCCGTGTTCTACGTCCGCGCCGCCAACAACAAC
>Ga0206967_1190_pt1 | contig 11718 bp, 8 predicted proteins | sample Alteio_BWOrgHeat_24_FD_153259 | JGI IMG/M metagenome (GOLD analysis project Ga0206967, IMG submission 153259) | Enriched cells from forest soil in Barre Woods Harvard Forest LTER site, Petersham, Massachusetts, United States -... | ecosystem: Environmental > Terrestrial > Soil > Temperate forest > O...
CGTTGACTCCTGTCGCCCGGAAGGTGAATCCAACAATCTGGAGTCGGGATCGAAAATATTTATTGGCGGGTTACCACTGCATGCTGCGGACCGCCATCGATATCTGGCGAAATAATAGATATAACATAATATCAACCTAACAAGATGCGGAAATCAAGCAAAATTTTTGGGAAGCAGTGGGGATGGCCGAGTGAAGCCGTTTAGGGCTGGACGTTGCAAATGTGGATGCGACCGCAGCATGTGACATATTGCGTCGCAAGAACGATGCCTCGAGCGAGGCGATAAGTGATCTTCAGTAACAATTAACTTCAACACGGGCTCTCACGGTGCGACCTGCCCTTAGGGCCAATTGACGTGCATGTATTCCTGGAAATGGTGGCAAACCTCTTGTCGAAAGGTGAGTAAACGCCCGAATGCATCGACGTCAGTTGAGATCGTGCGCGCGCGCCTTGCCGAACAACTGCTCTCGATACTGGCCGATCAGGCCTGGATGCGGCAGGTTCCAGTCACGGACGTCCCCAGTGTGGCGGTCTCGGTTGAGGATTGGGGCATGTGGCCTGGCCGCTGCATCATCGAGGCGTAGGGTGGTCGCTGCTGGGTGGGCTATCTCCGATTTATCCCCGGCGCCACGTAAAGAGATCGGCTGGCAGCCGCTTAGGTATTCGGGTTTTTTGGGCGCAATTTCGAAGATAATGCGCCACTAGCTTATCTTTTTGGCGCATAAACCAAGATTAATGTGCCAATAAAGACTCATGTGGCGCGTAAGGCACGCCAATTCAGAAGATGAAAGCAGGTTTGAGACACAGAAGGGTAGAGGCATGACAGCGCGGCTGCGATTTATTGTGCTCGGCGTGATTGCCATCAACATCAGCCCGATTTTGGCTCGGGCACAGACGAACCCGAACGCAGCGACGATTGCCTCTGAACAGCAGCGGTCTTGCGACGCGCTCGCGAGCGTCGACTTTTCTGGCATTCCGGATGCACCCACCCAAATTACGGCCGCCACAGCGGTGGGCGCCAAAGACGGCGCTCCGGCCTATTGTCAGATCCAAGGTTACATTGCGCCGCAAGTCGGATTTGAGTTGCGACTGCCGGCACGCCACTGGAATGGCAAGTTCATGGAGGTTGGATGCGGTGGTTGGTGCGGTTCAGTCAACGCGATGGCGTGCGATGTTCCACTTCAGAGCGGGTATGCGTGCATTGCATCCGATATGGGCCACAAAGGCACAGGTGAAGATGTGCTATGGGCTAACAATAATTTGCAGGCGCAAGTCGACTTCGGCTATCGCGCCACCCATGTCGCTGCGCTGTCCGGGAAAGCGATCGCTGAGCAGTATTACAGCAAGGCGCCAACGCGCTCTTATTTTGTAGGGTGTTCCACGGGCGGCTACCAAGGAGTGATGGAGGCGCAACGATTCCCGTGGGACTTCGACGGCATCATTGCCGGCGCGCCCGATATCGATGAAGCCGCGGCCGATCTGCGGGCTACTTGGATTGTCAGGAATTTTTTGGATCAGGACGGCAAGCCCCTGTTGAGCCATGACGTCCTTCGGCTAGTGCACGAAGCTGCACTTGCGCGCTGCGATATGGATGACGGGGTGAAAGACGGCATTATTGGCAATCCTCTTGCCTGCAAATTCGATCCTACAGAATTGGTATGCAACGCAGGCAAGGCAAAAGACTGCCTGACTCCCACTCAAGCCGATGTCATCAAAAAACTTTACGCGGGCCCGATGACCTCGAAGGGCGAAAGCATTTCCACGGGAGGTTTCCTACCCGGCTCAGAGCTCGCGTGGGAGCAATTTTGGCCGGCCTCAGGAGTGGAGCAGTTCTTCAAGTATGGCACGTGGGGTTATTCCGCCGGCCCGCAGTTCAGGTATACGGATTTCGACTTTGATCGCGATTACAAGCGTTTTGGCCTGGCGCCCTGGTACGACAATTCAAACCCTGACCTGCGCAAATTCAAGAACGCCGGAGGCAAGCTCATTGTCTACCATGGTGGAACCGATACCATAGATCTGCCCGGAGCCGTCACTGATTACTATGAAGCCGTCGAAAGGACCACGGGCGGCAGAGCGTCCACGCAGAGCTTTTTCCGGTTGTTCTTCATCCCAGGCATGAACCACTGCAGTGGTGGGGCAGGGGCCTATGCGATCGATTATCTGAGTTATCTCGAGGCATGGGTGGAGCGGGGTAAGGCGCCCGACGTCCTGATGAGCGCTCATGTCAGTGATACCTATTTGGCTACCGCTCCCTTGCCCAAATTGCCGCAAGAGCTGCCTGCCGACATGACACCTGAAATGAGGGCTGCGATCGCTGCTCACTTCTTACGATTCCCACTCGACCCGTCAGTCCCCGTCGCCTTCACGCGCCCGGTCTACCCATATCCCACCATGGCGAAATATCGGGGTCACGGCGATCCCAATAATGCGGCGAGCTTTGGGCCGGCGGAGCCTCAGAAATCACATCAATAACTGGCGTCGTAACTCACAGATGATGGCGCCACTCACCTCTTCCCGTATTCCGTGAAAACGTAGTCGCGGTTCTTCACTATCGTGTGGCACGCGAACCCGCACTTGGCATCGTTCCCCTGCGGGGGATTGTTAGCCGTGGTGGCAGGCATGAAAGAATCGGATGCGGCGTCGTACTCGAACGCTGCCCATCCCCAGCCGCCGCTGTCCGTGAATCTCTTGCTGTCCTTCATCATGAAATCAGCATCATGCTGGGTACCTGGCACCGTTGGCTGACCGGGGGCCGCCTCGTTCTTTTTCGGGTTCCAATGGATCTTCGCCATCTTGGCGCCGTCTGGGAAGGGCTTGCCGTTGCCGGGAACACCCCTCTTATAGGCGTCGATCATCACGGGATTCCCGAGAATCACGGCGATCAGGGCTCCGTTCTGACTGATGGCGATTACCGACCAGTCTTCGTATCCCCTGAACTCGGAGAATGCGAGCCCATTCGGCACTCTGACCGTGTACTTGTCCTGGGCGGAAATCGGAGCTCCGATCGCCAAGATGGCGAGCAACATCGAAAGGATCACACTGAGCGGCATTCGTTTTTTCATTGTCAGCTCCCTCGTCCGTTTAGTGAATACTGTGTGAGTATGCTCCGCCTTTCACGCGAACGCTCGTTGCACCGAGGTCAGTGTTTGGCAACACCTCACACCTTAGGTGTAGGAGAAGCTGCAATGTATGTTCGGCTCATCCGTGTTTCGCGGCCGCTTCGAGCCGCCTGCGGTGTGTGAATCGCGGGCAGGCCGACCGGCCAGCGCACGCTGGCCGATCGGAATGTCGGAACAGGTCACGCGTAGTCCGGGGAGGCGGGGCACCTGTCCGGCTCACAGCTCAGCTGCGAATGAATGCGAGCAAGTCCTTGTTAATGAGCTCGGCGTGGGTCGTGAATATGCCATGAGGCGCGCCGGGGTACGTCTTCAGCGTCGCATTTCTGACGATCTTCACCGACAGCAGCGCTGAGTCGGCGATGGGGACTACCTGATCATCCTCACCGTGCATGATCAGCGTTGGGACGTTGAGAGACTGCAGGTCCTCTGTGAAATCGGTCTCCGAGAACGCCTTGATACAGTCATAGTGCGCGTTGGCGCCACCCATCATTCCCTGCCGCCACCAGTTGTCGATGATGCCTTGCGACACCTTTGCTCCCGGGCGATTGAAGCCGTAGAACGGGCCTGAGGCAAAGTCGCGAAAGAACTGGGCGCGATTGGCGGCCAAAGCAGCCCGAAGGCCGTCAAACACCTCCAGGGGCGTGCCGCCTGGGTTCTTTGGTGTCTTGAGCATTATCGGCGGCACAGCACTGACGAGTACCGCTTTGGCAACGCGACCCGCGCCGTGACGGGCGACATACCGCGCGACCTCTCCTCCACCCGTCGAGTGTCCAACGTGCACGGCGTTGCGCAGATCGAGGTGTGCTGCAAGCTCGGCAACGTCCGCGGCGTAGGTATCCATCTCGTTGCCTTTCGCCGTCTGCGTTGAACGACCGTGTCCACGCCGATCGTGAGCGATGACCCGATATCCTTTAGAGAGGAAGAAAAGCATTTGTGTGTCCCAGTCGTCCGAAGACAGTGGCCAGCCGTGGTGAAACACTATGGGCGGCCCGCTGCCCCAGTCCTTGTAGTAAATCCGCGTTCCGTCTTTCGTCGTGATGGTGCTCATATGAACATCTCCAAGGTGGCGATCCTGCGGGATAGGTAACGATTCCCGGCCCACGGCAGCAGGAAGCATTCCGACCATCACCGCGTTTGGTCGCTGAACCCGGCTCTTATAATAATGGTGGGTGATGGGCTGCGACCTGGAAGCACATCGAAGCAGAGCCCGACGCGAAGGCGGAGGCGGCGAAGTTTCTGGCAGAGATCGGATGGCGCGAGTTTGGCTATCGTCGGGCACGGGGCAGCGTGTCAGGCCGCACTGGAAAGCTATAGAAGGATTAGCCGAAGATCCGCCAAAGAATAGCTATCAGGAGACGAGCAGTTGCAGACGCCGCACGCCTTGCAGGGCGTTGCGTTGAAAGACAACTGAATCGCCTTGCACTCGACCCGAAGATGTCTTGTGCAAGGGCCGTCCGTCGGGAGCATGAACGTGAATCACGAGGTCGCCGGCGAATGCTCTGGGCAGATCCACCGTAATTTTCCACTGCCGATCGGTGAGGGACCGGGTCGACCAACCGATCGTGCCGAATCGGGTCGGGCAGTTCCTGACAGCAATGGTTTCGCCGTTTGCAAACCAGTGCCTGGGCGCCGCCTTCTGCAGATGACAAACATCCGCATCGGTCTCCTCGTAGCATAGGAGCCAGCGTAAGCCCAAAGCTGGTTGCAGCGTACTGTTTACCACGGCGGACCAGGCGTAGGCGCTGCCTTCCAAGGGATGGCCGCCCGGCATGAAAGCATCCTCGGGCGCATAGCGGTTGCCGGAATCTGCGGCATAGCAGGTCAAAGCATAGAGACTGAGAAGAAACGGGCGATAGTCATCCTGGCGAATCAGGACATTGAGGGTCCCATGGGCCATGAAGTTGGAGGTCATGTAGGGCAGGCCGCTGGTCCCGAGGCCCAGTGATTGTCGGCCTGCAAGTACGCGATGTTTTAAATGACCGAGATCGAGGGCGGGATCGCCCCAATCGGCCAGGAACCAGTCCTCCATGAAGCGATGGTTCTCATAACTCTCGAGTTGTGTGGGATCGTGGTTAATGTCGTCTGGGTTGAACGGCGTGATGCCTGCCGTGCGCATGGCAGAGCTGCACGCGGCCAGAGTCGCGGCGAGTGAGGCCTGTATCTTCGCTCTCATTTCCTGCGCGATCGCCTGATAGCGATCTGCGGCGCCGCTCAAATGCCGGCCGGAGCCGTTCTGCGCGGCGAGCTTGAGCGCCCTGGCGTGCTGCTCGAGGCCGCGCCATACGCAGACCGCATTCTGATAAAAATAAGGATGATCCGCCGGTGTGTCCTTCTTCGGATCCCCAAGATCCGCCTCGGGAGATCCCCAGATCAAGCCATGACGGCGATCGCTGGGCGGAAAGGTCGTCTTTGAATAGTCATAGCGCTCGAGCACGTAACCCATCATTCGCTCGAGGATCGGCAGCCGCTTCTCGAGGCTCTTCAGGTCGAGCGTATAGAAATAGGCGCGCGCGGAATTAGCGAGGAATATGCCGACGTTCAACGGCGCCTCGACCTGATCTTGAGTGTTATAGGTGAAGTTGCCGTCCGGCAATACGTAATGCTCGAGGTAATGTTGGAAGTACGTATCCGCCGATGCGCAATGATTCCAAAGCTGATGCGCCCAGATGAATTCGTAATGCGCCACGGGGAACAGCGCATGAGATGAGGGTGGCGTCTTGGTGTAGCCGCCTTCACCAATCTGATAAGTAGGGTCCAGACCGGTGTAACTGCAACGGGCAAGAGTGATTCCGGCCCGCGCCGCATTGAGCAACCATTCATCAGGTATGTCTACTTGCAGCGCACTCTCATGGAAGCCGCGCCATTTGCTCCATAGGCTTGCCAGGGCCGTGTGGAATTCCCCCGCGCTGCCATTCCAGTAGCGTTCGATGTACGTCCGCCCCTTTTCCCTGAAAATCGCTACGCCAGCAATGAGCTCGGGGTGAGTGCTCTTGAGCTCCTCGAGCTCCGATAGCGTCTCCGGCGCTATCATCGAGCGCAGCCGGACCATTGGCTTCGCATCGCGTCCCGGTGGAAGCAGGACGATGACCTCGTACCCGCTCTGCTGGGTCGGATCCCATACGGCCAAATCCGCCACCGGCAAGTAACCCCCTAGCAAAGTACGTTTACTGCTGAAGCCTTCCGAAAGACTTTGAAAGATCAGATCCGTTGGATCAAACAGTGCACTGGCCGCATCCGGCGCCCACAGTACTTGCAGACCTGAGTCCGGATTGAGCTCGCGGGATTTGCCAGAGGACTCCAGATAGAGGGATCTCTGCGGCCCGGCTTCCTCGTTGGCCACCAGCGTCCAGCCGACGTATTCCGCCCCGAGGGCGGCGACATTCTCGTAACACGGGTCCTCTGTCGAGCTCAGAATGTACTGGCCGACGGTATCGGGACCGTAATGAGTAGCGCGTTGGAATCTCACTCCGTGTGGCGTGTTGATCTGCCGCGGTCGGATGTTACTGAGCTCACCGATTTGCTTCGGGATGATGGCGCTGACACCCTGGGCAGTGACATAGGCAATGGCGCCTCGATGGGTGACGTGCTTCTCGAATACCGCCGTTTGAACGGAATCTATGGCAGTAATGGTCAGGAGCCGCCAACCGTCCGTCTCATCGTGAGGACGCATCTGGATGGTTTGGTCGCCGTGACGTATGGTGACGACTTCCGATGTGAGGCTGCTGACCACCGGGGGCTTCTCCAAGGCCTCACGCTCCCCGGGCAATAACAGCGCATACTCGTTATCGATGCGACCTGGCCGATAGGTGCCGGGAGCCGGGGCTCCCGGATCGCGCTCCGAATCATAACTGCCGGAAGCCGCGAGGAGCGGGTTGGATGCGCTTTCAGCGCCTAGCATCGCCAGGAGCCCTAGAAAGTCACGACGATCAATCGACATGGCTCACTCCGGCCAAAAACATCACACTGTAATTGGCACTGACCGGACGACAATGAGAGAACCGGTCAAATCTTGTAGAAATCCGGTCGTGGCTGCTGCTGAAGCGCTGATGGTCTTTGGGCTCGCCGCAAGGCCTGGGCTTATCTGAATAGGAGGCTCACACCGTCGCCGCGAGCTCAATAGAGGCGGCTGCTCTCTCGACAACCGTCTGCACGCCGTGTCCTGGATTAGACACTTTGCGGGTTCTCACGAGGTGCTTGCTTTCGAGCAAAGTGACATCCCTGCGCACAGCGGATGGGTCGCGCGCTTCGAGATATTGGCGGACTTCGGTTTCGAAGCGCCTTTCCGTGCTTTCATAAGATTCAAACTCCACAGGCTCAATTGCGTGAATAGTCGACCTGTACCGGCGCGGCTCTACGTGTTCCGCGCTAGTCCGCTGATCGTCATTGCAGCGGCGATAGCAGCCGTCCTTCATTATTTACGCTGCAAATCACTGGAGAGAGCCCCGTCCATGTTGCGCACCAATGCCTACACGGGGGTAAAGAGGGTGACTTTTGACCACATTGGGAGTGACAAAAATCCCTTTAAAATCAATTGGCTCCCCGGGTTGGAATCGAACCAACGACCACTTGATTAACAGTCAAGCGCTCTACCGCTGAGCTACCGGGGAAGCGGGATGGGCACCGATCGAAGGGCGCGAATTCTCCGGCACCGGTGAGGGGGGAGTCAAGGAATCTTCTTTATTTCATGCGGTTAAGGGGGGAGCGGGTCCGAGCGGGGTGTCGGGCTACGGGAGTGTGACTTCCGCCACCTGCCGTAATAAATCTCGGCGCCTTGCACTATGCCGGTGGCACAATCGAGGTCGCCATGATACCCAGTCCGCCCTTCCCGAAAGCCGGCTTCCCGGTCAATGCCTTCTCGGTCGATGTGGAGGACTACTTCCAGGTCGCGGCTCTGGCGCCTGCGATTCCCGTGGAAAGTTGGCCGACACGTGAATATCGGGTCGAGGGAAACACCGCGGTCATTCTCGAGCTCCTCGAAGAGAAGAGGGTGCACGGCACGTTCTTCATTCTGGGTTGGGTCGCGGAGAAGTCTCCGCACCTCGTGAGGCGGATCGCCGAGGCGGGCCACGAGATCGCCTGTCATGGCTTCTCGCACCAGCTCATCTATCGGCAGACGCAAGCAACTTTTCGCGAAGAGACTTTGCGAGCGAAACACTTTCTCGAGGATGTGATCGGCAAAGCTGTCACGGGTTATCGTGCGGCGAGCTTTTCGATCACACGTGAGTCACTTTGGGCCCTCGACGTGCTGATCGATGCCGGTTTCGAGTACGACTCTTCCGTTTTCCCCATTCGCCACGACCGGTACGGTATTCCGGGCGCCTCGCCGGAGCCGGGCAAAATCGTGGCGCCTTCGCAGCGCTCGCTCGTCGAGTTTCCGATGTCTGCGGCGAAATTCTGTGGCGTACAGGTGCCGGTATCCGGTGGTGGCTACTTCCGCATCCTGCCTTATTGGATGACGCGTGCTGGGTTGAAGCAGATCAATGAGCGCTCCGGCCGGCCTTTTACTTTCTATCTCCATCCGTGGGAAGTCGACCCGGGCCAGCCGCGTGTGAAGGTCAGCGCGTTTTCACGTTTCCGCCACTACACAAACCTCGATAAGTGCGAGGCGCGCTTGCGGCGGGTGCTCGGCGACTTCCCGTTCGCGACGATGCGTGAGGTGTTGGAGCGTAGCGGCCTGTTAACAGCGTCACCGCAACCGTCGTCCCAGGCTGCGGCACTCGTTACAGTGTAGGGGAGGCGAGCTAGCTGTTAACCGCAGTTGAGCTTGCGGCTTGAGTTTGCACGAGCACCTTCACCGTCTGATTCAGTAAATCGGCTCCAAAATTCCGCATCTTCTCGAGAAATAGCTGCGTGACTTCGAAGCCGCGCGGGACCAGAAGCGTGCCCGTGGAGGTGCGTACATCCTGCATGAAGGTCATTCCGGGCTGCACGCTGCGTAGAGGCATTTCGCGCACGACGGCTGAGCCGGCGCTGGCGCCTACCTGCTGCGCCAACTGATCGATGAGCCGTTCGCCGAAGCGTGAGGCACGGCTGCGGAGTGTTTGTACTGCGACGCCCGGTGAGTGGTCCTGTGCAATGAGGGCATCATAGCTGAGTACGAGATCGAGAATTTTCGCACCAAATCCGATAGTGCCGTCCCCGAGACGGGCGAGCTGCTCATCGGTCCAGTGCACCGCATTGAGTATTTGGATGACGGGTTCCAGTCGTGGGATGTTATCGAGCAGAGAGGTAGCGAGCTGCGGCGCCCCGCTCGCCAGAGCCTGCTCCTCCGGCGTCAAGGTTTCGCCGTAATAGAGCTTTTCCACGAGCTGCGGAGGTAAGGAAAGATAGCCGATCTGCGACAACAGCGCCGCAGCCTCGAGCTGCCAGAATTGGTGGCAATCGGCTCGCTCGGCGATCTCCATGGCAAGTTGTTTCACGCGGTTGGCCCGGCCGAACGCGATCGGGTTGGTGATCGCGAGCACATCGACCAGCGCTTTGATGCAGCCGATGAGTGTCTCTTTGAGAACCGAGCGCTCGGCATTTATCAGGCGGTGCTGCGCCACTCCCGCCTCGACGGCTACCTTGAGCTGATCCGGCGGACAGGGCTTCGTGAGGAATCGGAAGATATGCGCCGTGTTGACTGCGGACACTGCAGCATCGCGGCCCGGCTCGCCCGTGAGCAGGATGCGGGTGGTATCAGGAAAGCTCTGCTTGACGTGGTGGAGGAGGGTGGCGCCGTCCATGCCGGGCATGCGCATGTCCGAGACAACCACTGCAGCTCCGCCTAATTCTTTGAGCTTTTTCAGAGCCTCCGCGCCGCCTAGCGCGGTGTGCACTTCGTAATCCTTGCGCAGGTGAAGGACGAGTCCCTCTACCACCAGCGTTTCATCATCGACACATAACACACGCGGCAAGCTCTGCCTGCTCACGACCGATCCCCTTCGGCCTCCAAACACTGGCGCACTCGTCGTGTTGCCTCGGTCCAGGAGAACGGTGCGTTGATGGTCAAGAGATACTCGGCATCCACCTTGGGATCGGGAACGATTTTAGTGTCGAACACAGTGGAGTCATCCGTAGGCACCAGGGAGTGAGCCGTCGCGAGCGCAGCCAGGAGGTCGAATTCCGACGGCTTCACGCTATAGGGCACATGGTGATGGGCCACTGCGTCGATCACCGGATACGGTAATCCCCAGATTCCGAGCAGATACGCTCCGATCTCGGCGTGCGAGGCGCCTATGATGCGCGTCTCCGCCTCATGCAGTGGAATACCCTCTTGGACCGCAGTTTCGATGCTCTTGGCGAGCTCGGGGGCGCATTCCTGAGTCAGGATCGAGTAACCGATGTCGTGCAAAAGTCCCGCTAGCAGCGCGTCGTCGGGGGTTACGCCCGCGCTGGCGAGTGTGCGTGACGCGCCGGCTACGAGATGGGCGTGGGATTGTAGATGCTCGAAGTTCAAACTCACTGCCGGATTGCGCTCGGGCCAATTGGAGAAGACCTCAACCGAGAGTGTGAGATTACGGATCGCCACGAAGCCCAGATAGCTGACGGCCTGTTCAATATTGGTGATCCGTCGGGCGAGCCGGAAGAATGCGGAGTTCACCAGTTGCAGAACTTTTGCCGCGATGACTGCATCGGCGGCGACGAGCGCCGCCACATCGCTGGCGGCCACGTTTTCGTTGGCGAGTGCGGTGCGCAGCTGGGTATACACCCGCGGCATGGTCGGGAGCTTTTTGATGCGGCCGACGATGGCACGCAGATTCTGTTGCCGTAGAAGCTGGTGTAGACGCAGACAGCGATCAATGACCGTTTCGAGCTGCTTCGGCTCGCAAGGCTTGCTCAGATACTGGTGCGCGTAGGGAACGAGTCGTACGGTCTGATCCGACTCGGCATACCCTGACAGTACGATGCGGATGACATCAGGCCAGCGCTCACTCACCACACGCAGAAGCTCGGCGCCATCCATACGGGGCATGCGCATGTCCGTGACAACGACGTCGAAGCCACCCCGCTCGAGCTCCTCGATTGCATGTGCGCCGCTGTCGACGAAGTGCATATCCCATCGATCGGTCATGCGATGCAGCCGCGCGCGTAGCGCGTCGAGCACCGGAGCTTCGTCATCAACGAATAGAATGTGTTTCATGTTGTCTGACCCGATGTGCGAGCCGAAACCGGAAGTCGCACGATAAATCGAGTGCCGGTGCCGAGCGTGCTTTCCACGTCGATGGCGCCCCCGTGTTTTTCGACTACGATCGATCGCGCAATCGCCAGCCCCTGGCCTGTGCCGAGACCGACCGGCTTGGTGGTGAAGAATAGATCGAAGATTTTCTCGAGATTCTCCGGCGCGATGCCGCACCCGTTGTCATCCACCGAGATGATGACCTGATTGTCACGGAGCTCCGAAGTGATCCTGATCCGGCCCGTTGTCGCATCCTGGCCTGATTCCTGGATGGCGTGTGCGGCGTTGACGATGAGATTGAGGAATACCTGGTTCAATTCGCCGACGTTGCAGATCACCTCCGGCAGTGGCCCCAGCCGCGTCTCGATCTCGGCGCTGTATTTGTATTCGTTTCGAGCTACGACGAGGGTCGTCTCGAGTGCATGGTTGATGTTCGCGG
>Ga0206967_1191_pt1 | contig 11663 bp, 9 predicted proteins | sample Alteio_BWOrgHeat_24_FD_153259 | JGI IMG/M metagenome (GOLD analysis project Ga0206967, IMG submission 153259) | Enriched cells from forest soil in Barre Woods Harvard Forest LTER site, Petersham, Massachusetts, United States -... | ecosystem: Environmental > Terrestrial > Soil > Temperate forest > O...
TGTGGATTGTCCTCTCGTTCTCTGCAGAGCAGATGGCGCTTAGTATTTCGTATGCCTGCAAGTCGGGGCGGTCAAAGCAAAGGCGCGCGGCTCGCAATCTGTATGCGCTCTTGGCCGAACTGCCGGGGCCGCAGCAAATCCTCCTCGATTCGCTCGGGACGGTCTTTCGGTTCCACGTCTCTGACCGTGAGAGTGGCAGCGCGAGTTACTGGCTGCGCACCATCGAACTCGATCTCAAAGAGTTTGCACAGTTCCAGTATGAGCAGCGACGCCGACCCCACCGCAATCAGCGTTGGGCGTTGACGACGCTGAAGGAGGAAGTCATCCATTATTTGGATGACTATCTGGCCTTTACCAAGGCACGGGTATGGAAGCGGGCAGCGCGCAGCGAGTTGCAGGCGCCGAACACAGCACGCCAGCAGCTCTGCACCGCGCAGCGCGAGTACGATAGTTCCGATACCTGGATCAAGCTCTCGCCCGAGGAGTACGCCGCCGATAACACGTTGCTCGACAAAATAGCGGGCTTCATCGCAGGCGCCCAAGAGCCCGTCACCGAATTACTGGTCGATCTATTCCTGGCGCGCGACTATCTGATCCACAAAAAGGCCCCGGTAAACGAACAGATGCGCGTCGCTTTTCCGCATACTTACACGTTGGCGCTGGAATTTGAGCAAGCGATCGAGCGTCACGCTGCCCGAGTGGCCGGCAAGCGGCGGATGAGCGAGAAGCTGCACGACTTGCAGCAAGCATGGCGCGCACTTGAGCAAAAGAAATAGTCTGGGGGGAGCTGCACGGAATCTAACCGTGCAGTGACCTTTATGCTCGTTGTTTTATGCTCGTTGTTTAATGTGGATTGTCCTCGTGCTTCGGAGGCTCCGGGTGCGGATGATCCGCAGGCGGCGCGTGAGGTTCCGTACGGCCTGAAGGTGAATGGTCCGCGTGCGATGCCTCATGCGGCGGATTGGGTGCTGCCGGCAAAGCATGGGGTTCGGCCCGCGGTGGCTCGGGGCGTTGCGGCTCGGAGCGTGGCGGTTCAGCGCGGTGTTGCGGCTCAGGGCGCAGTGGCTCATTGGCGCGACCCAAGTGTACCGGACGATCGTCATGCCGCGCCGCCGCTGCCTCCCGTGGCCCTTCCCGACGCTCCGACCGCGGTGGCAAAGATGCGCTCGGCGGCGGTCCCGGCGGTCGACGATGTTGGGTTACGCGGTGCGCCCATTCTTCGCGCCGCGGATACCAGGGCCGGCTGTGATAGTACCGCCCCCAGTAGTCGTCGAGCACGAACGGCACCACCGCGATACCCAGAGCCGGAGCATAAGAATAGAGCGGAACATAGCCACCCTCGTACGCATAAGTGATATCCGGCGAATACAGCCAGCCGCGCATATCCTCGACCCCCACGTCGCACCAACTCCAATCATCGAGACAACCCATCACCTGGATAGGCGTGTTGGGATCAAGTTGCGCCACCACGGGATAGGAGTTATCCGGGCCGGCATAAAGATCCGCCGGTTCCGAGGTTATGGCGTTGTCCGCCAGGGCCGCGGCAGAGAAAGTCAGCAGCAACGCGCCAAACCAAAGGCGCGGTTGGGTTGCAATACCCATTGGCTACCCTCCTAAACTCTAGTTTAGATTTAAAACGTGCTGGCGGGCGCACGGTTCCGTAGCCCGATCCGGTCGTCATACCTGCACGCACTCTGCTGAGCCAGCTGCACGCTGTTTATAAACCCTAAAAGCTGACGCGCGCGTTAAGCCTTTCTTTCAGCGCCTTCCCAGATTGTATGGTCTTGATGTCGAGGCGCTGTGATCATCCGCCGGCGCCACACGCCCACCCCGCACAAGAGCCTGGGAAGCAGAGCAACTGCTGTCGCGGGTGGCCTAAGTTTCGAGAACTCAATCACGAACCGAAGCACGTCGTCCATTGTCGCGAGAGGCGCTGACGCGTATTAACCAGGACGTAGGCGTGGCCAGTGCTGCCGGCTATAGCTGTATAAGCGGAAACCGTCTGGGATCTTCACGCCGAGGGGTTGATCAGCACTAGAAGATGATTTTGTGTGGCTGTTGACTCGAGCGCGTTGTGGTAGCTATTAATACTTATTTGGATCTCAATTTGGAGCCGGTCGATCGACGTAGAACGGTTCTGAAGCAATACCCGCACGAGTGCCCGACCGCTCACCTATGGCTTCATCTCCCTTCGTCGACCGGTAAAGGTATTTCGCTTATGCTCGCCAGCAACAACGTCTTCGTAACAGAACTGAGTGACGATAATTCTCTCGGACGAGGTAGATACAACCTCGTGAACGCAGTCCCATCCTTCGATGGGATGGAGCAAGCGCTACGCTCCGCATTTAATGCGGCCACGTCACGCTCAACACGAGAACCAAGTCAGCAAATCGATAGGTCCCGATCAGCACGGGTGACGTCAGCTCGCTTTAGCGACACGTTCGGACTAACTATTTTAGAGGGCATTGGACCAACAGACTATAAAGAAGTAGTTGGTGGCGCTAACGAGTGGTACATCTTGAGCGCGCGTCTTTCTGGCGACACCCTTGAATCCGTTCGTAACGAACATTACCGTCTGGGCGCATGTAGCTGTTATTTAGTTCGCTATCACCGTGGCATGAGTCACATTCTTAGGTCAGTATCGCAGCTACCATTGATAGAAGCATGTGTAGCGTTTCGACCAAGTGTTTTGGCGGACAGGATCGGATGCGCGACAGGAGAGTTAGAAGAGTTACTCGAGTATGATGGGTGCGGCTCCGGTCCAGGCTTTAGTTCGCTTGAGATGAGCCCCGACATTGAGGCGGTTGTGCATGAATTGCGATCTGTCAATCCGACGGAACCTACTTTTTGCCTGTTTGCTGAGGCCAAATCTCTTGAGTTGATATCACTTTATTTTCGCCGCCTTTTAAAAAGTTCGGCTCGTCGAGCGGACGGCCGAAGTCACGTCTCCAGTCGTCCGTGGTCTATGTCACTAATTAGGAGGTATCTTGAGATAAACTACTGTAGAAGGTGCTCCATTGACGAACTATCCGAAATGGCGGGTTTCAGCCGGAAAGGGCTCACGACGACCTTCAAGCGCAAGTTCGGGGTTTCTATTCAACAATACCATCAAGCAGTCCGCATGGAGATAGCCTGCGCAATGTTACGAAACAAGTCATGCGGCGTGAGCTGGCTTGCAGAGCTGTTGGGGTACGAGCACCCAGCTAACTTTGCGAAGGCATTTTCGCGCTATTCAGGGAAGTCCCCAACAGCTTACATTTCCGCATGTACGCGCAGGCTTGCAAAGCCTCGCTCGTAGTTGAGTGATTTCAAAGCCATAGCGTTCCGATGCGGCTCGGTCGTCGGGCTATCCATTTCGCCACTATCCCTCAGAGCCACGGTCTCCTGCAGGCGCGCCACAGTCAAATTTAGGTGCCGAGCCTATCCAATTTGTCCCGAATCGCTCCAAGGACGCCCTAGTCGAACAAGCGCGCGAAGCTGCATTGCGTAGGATTCGCTCTGTCGTTTGCCGAAAGGCTAGAAACAGCGGACGGGTCAACAATGTCGATTATTCAGGTCAACCAAGTCATTCAACGAGATCCCTCCCGCGCACGGCTACCTCATGAAAAGAGATATGAGGAGGGCAGTGCGTTTATTCACGACAAGTTTTGTGCGTTGACTGAGGCCTCGATTCCTATATCGGATGGCGGATTTGCTGGCAGCGATGTCGTCTATGAAAAGGTAACGGTTGCTAACGGCCGCTACTTTCGGCTCCAAGACCACTTTGAACGCTTTGCCCGCTCGTGTGAAAAGTTCCGCCTGCGTAATCCTTACTCAAACCATCAAATGGTTGAAATTTTTAACCAAATGATCGTGCTCACCGGTTTCAAAGATGCCGGACTCGTTTGGTGCGTGACACGCGGTACGGCGAAATGGCTTAACGACCGCGCCAATCGCGAGGCTTTCGAGAATCGCTTCTACGCCACTGTTGATCCCTATGTGTCAATCGCCACGCCAGAACAGCGTAATAAGGGCCTGGATCTGCTAATCAGCAAGAAGTTCATAAGGATTTCACCTCAAGCCGTCGATCCGACAGCCAAGAACTTCCACTGGCAAGACATGAAGCTATCGCTCTTCGAAGCCCGCGACGAAGGTAAGGACTGGTCGGTCCTCACCGACGGACAGGGATATCTTACCGAGGCTCCGGGAGCTAACATTTTTGTCATTAAGAACGGCGAGCTCTTTACGCCCGACTCGGGATGTCTTGAGGGGATAACTCGTAAGACAGCCCTCGAGCTAGCGAATGAGATCGGTGTTCGAACCCATGTGACGAAGGTGCACGCGCGCCAGCTTCTCGAAGCCGACGAGGCATTCATCACCTCTTCCGCTGGCGGAATAATGCCTGTTAATAGCACAGACGGTATCAATCTGGGCGGAGCGGAGGGTCCGGGGGAACTCACCGTTCGATTACACAATCTTTACTGGCAGAAGTTGTGGGAAGGCTGGAAATGCACGCCTGTTGACTATAACAGTCGGGAAACACGCGGCAATCCGTAGTTAGAAGGCGCGGAAAATTGAATGACACCTGGCGTTGAGCAGGGCTGGCTCAAAGTATCAACACTTTCAGATACGCATAACACCAAAGAACAGTTGAAAAAGTGATCGAAAGAAACCTTTAGGGTAATGTGGACCATGAATACATGTGAGCTTCGCGATGCCATTGCGCGCCAACAAATTGGCTGGACGTTGGAGGCTCCCTTCTATACGTCGTCGGCTCTCTTCGAATATGAGCGGCGGACTTGGCTCGCCGATCAGTGGTTCATTCTTGGGCACGTTAGCGAAGTACGCGAGCCTGGGGCATATATCGTCCGCGACCTGTTAGGTGAGTCGATCATCGTTTCTCGCGATGAAGAAGGTACGCTACGGGCATTCTACAACGTTTGCCCTCATCGCGGCTCCCGCATCTGTGAGAAGGATGGTCATGGCGGCAATTTGGTGTGCCCATATCATGCCTGGACCTTTCGGCTGAATGGCTCTCTGAGGTCTGCCAGCGCACTGCCGGAGACTGCCGAAGTTGGAAAACTCGGTTTACGCGGTATCTCCGTTCGCGAAATTGGAGGACTCATCTTTGGCAGTTTAAATGCCGCCCCAGCGCAACTCGATGCGATGAGAAAGGCCGCAGAGCCGACCCTGAACTATCACGGTATCCCAGAGGCACGCGTCGCAGCTCGCCGTAGCTACCCGACCTGTGCGAATTGGAAGCTGGTGATGGAGAATTTCTTCGAGTGCTATCACTGCTACCCGAACCATCCTGAAGTGTGTAGCGTTCTTGAGGCACTCGTGGATAACCAAGCGCGGAAACAAACTCCCGAATCGACCGCCCAATGGCTGGATTGTATGGGGCGGTGGTTGCGGGAGGAAGCTGATCCTCACGCGCCGGCTTTAGAAGTGATTGAGCAGCAACGTGCCCAATTTTACAACTTCTTGATCGGATGTGCTCCGATCGGAAAAGGGTTCAAGACGGCCAGTCGCGACGGTTTACCTATTGCTCCGCTCATGGGGAAAATGACTAAATTCGATGGCGGACTACGGAGTCTTGTACTTGAACCATTTGTTCATTTCACGTGCCATAACGATCATGCCGTTATGTTCCAATTTAATCCAACTGCGCCCGAGCTTACGGACGTAATAATCACCTGGATTGTCGACGGTGCAGCGGCTGAGTCTGATGTGGATATCGAACGAATGGTTTGGCTCTGGGATGTTACAACTAAGCAGGACCAAGTGCTCATCGAGCGAAATGCCGCTGGAGTTAGATCGCTTTCTTACCGGTCCGGGCCTTACTCACTGATAGAGAGCTGGACGAGTCAAATGGTCGCTCGATACTTGAAAGGCTTTTCAAATTTATGCCAAATCGAGCAGACATAGCAACCTGGCATCTTGATGCGCCAGTTCGAAAATCTTCGGACGATGTCAACGGATCGGATTCAGCCAGGCTATATTCTTACTATCGTTTGGGGGCGTGATGACTCTTATCCAAGTTGAGCAGGTTATACAGAGCGACCCATCGCGGGCGCGACTTCCTCATGACAAAAAATACGCGTCGGGAATCGCATTTGCCAACGGAACATTCTGTGCCGTCTCTGAGGCTACACTTCCGTTGTATGACCAAGGGTTTCTTTATTGCGACGTCGCGTACGAGAAGGTGACGGTTACTAATGGACGGTTCTTTCGCTTAGATGACCATTTCGACCGTCTCTCTCGCTCATGTAGGAAGTTTCGCTTGCGCAACCCCTATACCAACGAGGAGATGGTTGACATCTTCAACACCCTGGCGCGGTTAAGCGGGTTTAAAGACGCGGGCCTATTTTGGTGCGTGACACGTGGGTTGGCAAAGCCGAACGGTGGCCATACCGATCCAAACGCATATGAAGGCCGTCTTTATGCGGTAATGGACCCATACGGATCTATTATTGACTCCCAGCAGCGCAATCGGGGCCTCGACATCATCATCAGTAAGGAATTCATCCGCATACACCCGAAGGCTGTCGATCCCACCGTGAAGAATTTTCACTGGATGGACATGAGGCTTGCACTGTTTGAGGCGGGAGATCAAGGAAAGGATTGGTCTGTGCTCACAGATGCGGACGGCTATCTCACTGAATCTCCTGGCGCAAACATCTTCGTGGTTCAGAACGGGAAACTATACACGCCAGAGTCGGGATGTCTTGAGGGGATCACTCGAAAAACAACATTAGAGTTGGCCGAGATGCTCGGCGTGCCAGCGTCGATGTCCAAAATCCACGCGCGTCAACTTAAGGAAGCCGACGATGCATTCTTAACATCGTCTGCCGGCGGCATAATGCCGATTAACAGCGTTGACGGTGTCGTCCTGGGTGGGACTAATGGTCCCGGCGAAGTCGCAAGAAGATTTCATAACCTCTATTGGCAGAAACTTTGGGAAGGTTGGAAATGCAAACCCATTGACTATCATAGTGCAGCGTTCCCGGCCGTCGCGCAGGCATGAAGTAGGGCCTTGGTCCGTATCGGCGAGCCGCTGTGGTGCACCTCTCTTGGGCATCGGGGAATCGTGCCAAAATTTTCGACCTCCGCATGCGCACGAAACCCTGGGAAACTAGGCTCCGCAGCAGCATCATGCCCTCATTTTTACCCACTCGTTTCACCGAAGCCCCTGTTTTTATATGCATTCGTCACATCGGGTTGGCCCGATTCCCTTCCGAGAGTTCGTTAGCCTGATTGCAGCGATGATGGCTTGCCAAGCGATTGCGGTGGACGCGATGCTTCCGGCGTTGACAGGCCTCGCGCAAGACCTTGCCGTAAGTGCAAACCGCACTCAGGGTGTTGTCACTACTTATGTGGCAGGGCTTGGAGTAGGGCAGTTGTTCTGGGGGGTTCTTTCAGATCGCTTAGGGCGGCGTCCAGTAATGCTGACAGGGGTAGCCTTGTACGGTGTAGCCTCATTGCTGTCAGCTATTGTTAGCAGCTTCGAGGGTCTCTTGGCGCTTCGGTTGGTACAGGGAATTGCCGGAGCTAGCTTTGTGACATCGCGCACTGTCGTCCGTGACCTATACGACGGACGGCGGATGGCTCGCGTCTTATCGCTCACCTTCGTCGTCTTCATCACAGTGCCTATTGTTGCTCCGAGTATTGGACAGGTAGTTCTGCTGCTTGCAGGCTGGCGATGTTTGTCGGTCTTGTTCGGCGTAATGGCGATAGGCATCTGGTTCTGGATTTTTATTCGGCTTCCAGAGACACTGAATCCGAAATACCGGATAGCTTTGACATGGGGGCGCGTCGCTGAGACTGTGAGTCAGGTATTTCGCGACCCTGCATCGTGTTGGTATACTCTGGCCACGGCCGCCCTTTTTGGCTCAATCGTGGCATATTGCGGTATGATGCAACAAATTTTCATGGAGGTATTTCATAAGCCGGGAATGATGCCTAGCATATTTGCGCTTTGCGCGTCGGTAATGGGGCTGACCTCATTCGTCAACTCATCGCTCGTTGAGCGTGTCGGAATGCGCATCGTCTCGCAGATAGGTGTGTTAGCCCTAGTAGCGGTATCTGGTGTACATGTACTGGTTTCCGCAATCGGTCGGGAATCTCTGGAAGCGTTTGTTTTTCTGCAGGCCTTGACTCTAGGCTGTTTCGGCCTGACGTTAGCCAATTTTGGCGCGATGGCGATGGAGTCGATGGGTTCCATAGCGGGTGTTGCCGCTTCCCTACAAGGTAGCATTACAACGTTTGGTGGCGCGCTCATCGCGATACTCATCGGGCGAGAGTTCAACGGATCTACACTACCTTTAGAGATCGGAACAGCGATATGCAGTATCGCCGCGTTGGTGTGTGTTTTAATCGCGGAAAGGTGGCGCTTATTTTACCTTCCTTTCTGCCGTCGCGGACAGCGCGCGCTTTAGATCGGCGGCCGACGATGTTGGATTACGTGGTGCGCCCATTCTTCGTGCCGCGGATACCAGGGCCGGCTGTGATAGTACCGTCCCCAGTAGTCGTCGAGCACGAACGGCACCACCGCGATGCCCAGAGCCGTTGGGTTGCAATATCCAACCTCATCCTGCACCATCCCGCGGGATGAGGTACGACTTCCTGATCGTGGGTGCGGGTATCGCCGGCGCCTCGGCAGCATTTGAGCTGTCCCGCTCGGGACGGGTTTGCCTGATCGAAGGTGAGGCGCGTCCGGGCTTTCACGCGACGGGTCGCTCGGCAGCATTGTTTGCGCCCACTTATGGTGGGCGGGAAATTCGCGCGCTGACACGAGCGAGTCGCGCATTCTTCGACAAGCCGACAGCGGTCTTCTGCGAGCAACCACTGTTGCACCCACGCGGATGCCTCTATATCGCACGCGCAGATCAACGCCAACAGCTGAAAGAGATGGTCGAAAGCATTCGGGCCTCAGGCGGCGTCACGATGTCTTTCATCGACCGCGAGGATGCACTGGCGCGCGTACCTCTGCTACGCAAAGAGTATGTAGCGGAGGCGGTACAAGATCCCGACGCGATGGACACCGATGTTGACGCGCTCCAGCAGGGTTTTCTGCGTGGAGCGCGTGCGGCCGGCACCACACTCCTGACCAACAACCCGGTCACAAAGGTAGAACGTAAGGACGGTCTCTGGCACATCCAACTGAACGACATTGAGGCGAGCGCGCCGGTGCTCATCAACGCAGCGGGTGCCTGGGCGGACGAGCTGGCGCAGATTTGCGGTGTACGCCCGCTTGGCCTGCAGCCTCTTCGTCGGACGGCGTTCTTGATAGACGGCCCGCCGGGTGTCGACATGCGCAACTGGCCGGCCGTGATTGACGCCGACGAGGAGTTTTATTTCAAGCCCGATGCCGGCAAGCTGTTGATCTCCCCCGCTGATGAGATACCGAGCCGCCCTGGCGATGCCTACCCCGAGGAGTTGGATATCGCCATTGCAGTCGATCGGGTCCAACAGGCGTTGGATATCGAAGTGACCCGGGTGAGCCACAGTTGGGCCGGCTTGCGCATGTTCTCGACGGACCGGGAGCCCGTGGTAGGGCCTGACTCCCAGGCGGAAAGCTTTTTCTGGTGCGCTGGCCAGGGCGGCTATGGCATCCAGACTTCTCCGGCGATGGGACGCGTCGTTGCCGCGCTCGCTCGGCACGAAAATCTGCCGGCGGACGTGGTCCGTGAAGGACTGATCGCGGAAGCGATCTCGCCGCAGCGCTTTGGATGACAAAACCAATGGAGTGGCTCGCATGTCTCATGTAGAAGAACAACCGACGAAGACTCTGAAGCTCACTGGTAATGTTCGGAAATCCGCGAGAGGCGGGTCATGAAAAATGTTTGTGCTGTGATATTGGTGACGGCTGGCTTGATGGCATGCGCTGATACGGGCCCGATGAAGATCGGGAAAGACCTGTACAGCATCTCAGTGAGAGTGCCTTTCAGCGGTCCCTCGGGCGCAAAGGGGCAAGCTCTCCAAGAGGCAAACGCGTTCTGTGCCAAGCAGAATCGGGTTGTTCTGCTCGATCACGAAAACTCGTATGAGTGCGCGCTTCACGGCGGATGCGGCGATCACCTTCCTGTGCCTGACCGAAGATGATCCTCGATACAACGCTCCGCACTCGCTGCGGAAGGATAACGGAGGGGGCTGACCACTAGGCGGCAGCCGTCTCATAGGCCTGAGCGATACGTCGGGTGATTTCGTCGAGGGAATGGTCTAGCCCGAGCGATACTGGATTGTAGGTGCCGTCGGCCGCGAGACGCTGCAAAAAGCGGCTCAGATCCGCAGCAACCACTGAGGGTAGACGTATCCGGATATCCGGAGAAAGTAGCTGCGAAAGTCGTATTACGTCATTTCCATGCTTGCGAATGTTTTTCGAGTCAACCTGTTCGCCTTGTTCCTTGCGTGCGCTGAGATCCAGCCATGCATGAGCCTTGAGCGGGATTAAGCGATCCTCGCCGATCCACGTCAATCCGCTGTCTTGTCTGCGGCCGTTAAGGATGAAGTCGTAATACTCCCCATCGAGCAGGATAGCGGACAGACTGGAAACGGCGTCATCGAATGGGATTGGCGTGAGTCGACTGCCCTCGGGAAGCTGGATGCCGTCTGGTGATCGACAGAAGAGTTCCAGCATGAAGGGATAGTGCGTATTCGCCGGTTTCTGAAACCGATAAAGCATGGGCTTTTTTGTACCACTGGCTTCCCGCACCTCGTATTCGCCCTTTTCGATGAACTCCCAGAATGTCGCTCCAAATGCTGGGTTGAGCGCTTCGATATGCAAGACAATGTCCAAGTCTTTCGTGGCTCTGAATTCTAGGCCGACCCGCTCCATCGCCAGAGTCGCCGCGGTGCCGCCAATCAATATGAATTGTTCTGCGTGATCAGCAAAGTGATTTTGAAAGACGTCGAGTCCCTTCACCATGGAAAATGCTCCTGTAATTCCTCGAGTGCACTTTGCACCCGTTCGTCGGCTTCATTCTGCAGGCTCAAAGTCAACGATAGCGGATCGACGGTCTTGTTGTCGTGCCAAGCTGCGGATCCGTAGCTCCACACTTGTACCTCGAACGTACCAACATAAGGTTCCGGGGCCGTTTCAAGTCCTTGGACCGATATTCTCCACTTTCGTAAGTCCACTGCGTACACGGATCGCATTGGCTCAACCAACTGGGAGTAACGCGCCAAAGCGCTAAGGCCCGCCAGTGGCTGATCTTGTTTCAGTGCACGCGATTTTGGGTTCAGCGGTACCCACACTGTTTCCCTTATAGGGCTGCGCAGCAAAGGCTTCGCCAGCTCCCAAGTTTCTGCGGGTGGACGATCCATCTGCAGCGATCGAGCCCTGCCATTCTGTTGAAGCGTAGCGATACCCGCCGCCGTCAATTCTCTGACTGCCCGAGACACTGTCATTGCGGTGTAGCCTAGTTTGGCTGCGATCGCGGTGGGCCGCCACATTGTCTGGGGAGGTTTCTGCAGTAAGGCATTAATCAACATCGCCTGAGTGGCGGGACTTAGCGCGTGACCTGGTGCTTGCGCCTTCTGGCGGAAGTATTCCCTCAGGTCGATTCCCAGATCAGGCAGGTAAAGTTGATTACCTGGTACGATGAACGGCACCTTCTGCTCGATGAGCCGGTCTCGTTCGTACGAAGCCAAGGCATTTGTTACGTAGACGACTGGACGACCCG
>Ga0206967_1192_pt1 | contig 11649 bp, 9 predicted proteins | sample Alteio_BWOrgHeat_24_FD_153259 | JGI IMG/M metagenome (GOLD analysis project Ga0206967, IMG submission 153259) | Enriched cells from forest soil in Barre Woods Harvard Forest LTER site, Petersham, Massachusetts, United States -... | ecosystem: Environmental > Terrestrial > Soil > Temperate forest > O...
GGCCGCGGAGATTGAGACGGGAACAGAAAAGAGGGAGAGAAAGTCGGTTGAGGGTGGATGGTCAAGAGGTGATAGGTGAGTGGTGAGAGGTGAGTGGTAAGTTGCGCTGATTCCGCATTCAGTAAGGCGGTAGTTACCCCCATCCACCGACCACTCACGACTCACCACTCACCACCCTCATTCCACTCGACAAATCCTTCCAGGGCATAAAATTCGGGAAGACCTAGCTCATCGTAAACCTTGGCGGTATGGCGATTTCTGTCTTCCGCTCTTTGCCAGAACTCGCGGCGGTCAATGCCTCCGGGAAACATCGCCCGATCCTTTTGCGATTGATGGCGGAAGATGGCTAATTTTTTCCGCTCGAGATCGTCCGGACTGATGGGCACGACGCGGTCCACCTCGTGGGGTTCCCACTCCTGCCAGGCGCCGCGATAGAGCCAGACCTCGAAAGACTGCCCGGACTTGCGGACTTCTCTTACGGCGCGAAAGATGGCGTCGGCACAGACCCGGTGCGTGCCATGCGGATCGGAGAGATCGCCGGCGACGTAAATCTGCGCCGGCTGCAGGCGCTGGAGAAGGGCAATAATATCCGCGATGTCTTGCGGATGAATGGGCGCCTTGGCGATGGTCCCGGTGCGGTAGAAGCGCAGGTCCATGAACTCCAACTGCTCCGGGGATAGCCCGCAGGCCAGTGCCGCCGCCCGCGCTTCCGTCTGCCGGATCAGGGCCTTGATTTGCAGCATATCCTCGGAATCCGCCTGTGCGGGCTTCTTGGTGCGCAAAAAGCTCTGCACGCGATTCCGCACCGCCTCGGTGTGCTCCTTGTCGATGGCGAAGAGCCGGTTGAACTCGACGACAAAATCGGTGAACCGCCAGGCATCATGATCGAAGACGGCGATGTTGCCGCTGGTCATGTAGGCAACATGTACCGGATGATCCTGATCTATCAGGCGGATGAGCGTGCCGCCCATGCTTATCACGTCGTCATCGGGATGCGGACTGAAGACCAGGACGGGCCGGGGCTCTGTGCCGGCCGGGTGGGTGCAGATCGTCTTCATCATCTCGTCGAAGACGCGCCGGCCAAGCCGCTCGGCTGGGCCGTGCTCCCGGAGCAGCTCGTAGAGCTCGTGCTCGCGAAAGTCATCGTCGGAAAGCTTGAGAAGCGCCTTGCCGACCTTGAGGGCCAGCCAGATGACCGCCCGGCGGATCAAGGAAGGCGTCCATTCCACCGGCCCGACGACCCAGGGACTGCGGATTGCTGTCAGCCCGCCGGCGGCCGCCTGATCGAGGATAAAGGTGGTGTCGGGGTGCCGTTGCAGAAAACTGGCGGCGATGGCATCGGTCATGTCGCCTTCGGCAGCCCGCTGCACGATCTGGGCCTTGTGCTCCCCGAAGGCCATCAGGACGATCTTGTGGGCTTCGAGAATGGTGCCGACGCCCATGGTCAGGGCTTGCTGCGGTACGTTCTCCTCTCCGTAAAAGTCGCCGGCCGCGTCTCGCCGTGTCACGGGATCAAGCGTGGCCAGGCGCGTTCGGCTGTGCCGCGTTGAGCCCGGCTCGTTGAAACCGATGTGGCCGGTGCGGCCGATGCCGAGCAATTGCAGATCGATGCCTCCCGCTCGGCGAATCCTGTCTTCGTAATCGGCGCAGTATTCCGCGGCATCCTCTGCGCGAATTGTGCCGTCCGGCACATGGATGTTTTCCGGCTTGAGGTTCACATGATTGAAGAACGTTTCCTGCATCCAGCGGCGGTAACTATGCATGTCATCCGACGTGACGCCAAAATACTCGTCCAGGTTGAAGGTGATTACTCTCGAGAAATCGAGCCCGCTCTCCTTGTGCATGCGAATCAGCTCGCGGTAGACGCCCACCGGGGTGGAGCCGGTCGGCAAGCCCAGGACGGTGTGCTGACCGGCCGAGTTCTTCTGCTGAATGAGGCTTCCCACCATCACCGCTACGTGCCGGGAAGCATGGGCGCTGGTCGAGAAGACCAGCGTGGGAATCCGCGTGTTGGGAACATACTGAGAAGACATCGCTCAAACCCTGGAGACTTCTGTAGGGCAGGTTTATAACCTGCCAGCGGCGATAAGGCAGGTTGGAAACCTGCCCTACGGCTGCCCTGTATTCACGTAGGCTGGGGCCGGCCGGGACGGGGCGTGAGACGCCGAAACGCTCGACCAAAATCGCGAATCGTATAAGTTATAAACTAGACAGACAACTTCAAAATGGCCAACAGGCTATTCCGATGATCCAGGTAACATTGAACGGGACACCCAGGACGTTGACCGAGCCGCTTACGGTCGCTCAATTTCTGGAACAACTCGGCTACGATCGCCGCAAGATTGCCGTCGAGGTGAATGAACACGTGGTTCCGCTGCCGCAACATGCCGGGCGTCGCCTGGCGAGCGGCGACCAGGTGGAGATTGTCACGCTTGTCGGCGGCGGCGCGCCAGCGAACGAACCGCCTGAGGATAAACCGCTGACCATCGGCAAATTTACTTTCCGCAGCCGTTTGATCACGGGCACTGGAAAATACGCCAGCTATGACCTCATGCGCGACTGCCTGGCGGTAAGCGGCTGCGAAGTGACCACCGTCGCGGTTCGCCGTGAGCGGCTGGTAGACAAGGAAGGCCGCAATATCCTCGATTACCTCGATCTGAAGCGTTACACGATCCTGCCGAACACGGCCGGCTGCTTTAGCGCCGAGGATGCCATCCGCCACGCCCGGCTCGCCCGCGAACTGCTCACGAACCTGGACAATCCGGGGGCAGCCTGGGTGAAGTTGGAATGCCTCGGCGACGCCAAGACGCTTCTCCCCGACCCCGTCGCCACACTGAAGGCGACGGAGCAGCTTGTGAAAGACGGCTTCCAGGTCCTGGTCTACACAAGCGACGACCCGATCATGGCCAGGCACCTCAAAGAAGCGGGCGCCGCCAGCGTCATGCCCGCCGGCAGCCCAATCGGCAGCGGCCAGGGGATTCTGAACGCCAACAACATCCGCATCATTCTCGAATATTTGAAGGCCGGCGACCCGGACTATCCGGTTATCGTGGACGCGGGCGTAGGCACGGCCAGCGATGTGACCGTGGCCATGGAACTGGGTTGCGACGGCGTGCTGCTCAACACCGGCATTGCCCACGCGAAGGATCCCCTGCGCATGGCCTGGGCGATGCGCTATGCCTGTGAGTGCGGCCGCCTGGCATTTCTGTCGGGCCGCATTGCCAAAAAGCTGTACGCGCAGGCATCAAGTCCGATGGAAGGGCGAATCGCGCCCTCGCATTAGAATGCCAAGTGGTAGTCATACCACGCCTTGCGGAGGCGGGCACATTCTCCTCAGCCAGGGCACGGTGATCTGAGAGCGCCCCATGTGCAAAACACGCCGCCCGCGAACCACGCATGAAGATTGTGGAGATCCGCTGGGTAAACTGATCGAGCAGTATCACGTCAATCTAGCTGGCGTGCTGGCCATCGCCGGCGCTATTGGCCTGGTTGGGCTAGGGGTAATCGCTTTCGCGCTGAGCCGGCGGCCGCATTCCTTGACCTTCTTGCTGGCGGGCGCGCTCGCGCTTTTCATGGCATTCGCCCTGGCCGGCATAAATCTCTTCCATGCCGGCCGGCGGCTGGAGCTGCGCAAGCACGGTGTCCGCTTCGTGGAGTCTGGCATTGAAGTCGAGTTCGGCTGGGATGAAATTGCGGACGTCGAAGTAAGCCGGCTGGACAACACCAACCTGGGAGTGGTCAGCATCTGGAAACGCAGCTCGGACGCCTCGAGTCCATCCGGCCTGCTCACCAACACAGAGTTCACCGTCATCATCCATAGCCACGATGGTCGCCGAATCCGGCTCAGCCCGATGTTCCTGCGCTACGTATCCAATCCGAAGAGACTGATCACGCAACTGCGTTTGAGAGCAGGGCTGCGTTGAAAGTCCGGCCGACCACGACGGAAATTGACGACATCGGCTGCCGCGTTGAGGGGAGTGTGTTCTGCGCAGTTATGGCCGAGTAACTTTACCAGCGCCGTGGGCGGCGCTTCATCTTGACCGTAACCATAAATCCCTGCTATCGTTACTGTTCCTATCGCTCGTTACGGCGTGGATCTGCGCAAAGCGGGCAAGTTGAGCTCTATCAACGCGGGCTGGTTGGAGGAGAGGGTTATGACAGAAGCAAATAGGCTATCAAGGTTGCGCTGGCCGTATGCCCTCGGCCTCCTGACAGCAGTTGTCTTCGTCGCCGGCTATGGCATGGCGCAGGGACTGCGTCCCAACGAGCGCGAGGCCAAGCCTCAGGTCAATGTCCAGGACAAGGACGACATCCGCAAGGCGGACAGCAAGATCTGGGTGCTGGAGCTGAAGTTCTACGATCCGCGGCTCATCCCCGTGGACATCCCCGGCCGGGGGCGGAAACTGTGCTGGTTCATGAAGTACCAGGTCCTCAATAATACCCCCGACCCTCATTTCTTCAATCCGGACTTTGAACTGATCACGCACGACAAGCCAGGTCTTTATCGCGATCAGGTGCTGCCCAAGGTGGAAGAAGCTATCAAGCAGATCGAGGATCCGACCGGCTATCTCGATATCAAGAACTCCGTGACGATCGCCAGCAAGCCGATCCCGGTTTCCAAACCAGGGCTGCCGCGGCCGGTGACCGGTGTGGCGATATGGGATGATGTGAATCCGGAATCCACTCGCTACAGCATTTTCGTGAGCGGCCTGTCGAACGGCTGGTCGTTGGCAGAGGACCCCGCGGATCCTACAATGCAAATCATCCGGCGCAAGACGCTGCAGCTTAACTTCCGCCGGGTCGGCGACCGGTATTATCAGACCAGCGAGGAAATCAAGTTTGTGCCGCCAGCGGAATGGATTTATCGGTCGACAAACGTAAAGATTCCTGGAATCAACGTGGCGGACAAGGCTCCGAAACAGGCTCCAAAGAAGTGACAAGGCAACATCGGTGAGGTAGCAATGGCTCATAAGAAGGGACAAGGTTCGGTACGCAACGGCCGGGAATCGCGCAGCCAGCGGCTCGGCATCAAGGTTTTCGGCGGCGAGTCGATCCGCGCGGGCGGCATTCTCGTCCGGCAGCGCGGCACCAAGTATCACCCGGGACGGAACGTCGGTCGCGGCAAGGACGATACACTGTTCGCCCTGGCGGACGGTGTCGTGGCGTTTGACCGGGAAGGCCGAAGAGTCAATGTGGTGGCGACTTGAGTACGCAGTACTCAGTACCGAGTACTCAGTACACTTAAGCACTATTGTTGCCGCGCTTCTCATTCCATTCCTCGACAACGGGCCGAAAGGCCGCGATATGTTCCGGCGTCGTGCCGCAACAGCCACCGATCATGCAGACGCCGCTCTCGAGCAACTCCGTTAGGCGGCTCGCCATCTTTTCCGGCGTCTGCGGATAGATCCAACGATTCTGCTCTCGGCTTGGCGTCCCCGCGTTGGGGCGGGCAAACAATGGTAGGTTCGTGACCTTTCGATAGCGGCGCAGCATACCGATCACGTCTTCCAAGCCAATATCCCTGCCACAGTTAATGCCGAGCGCATCAACCTCACAAGACTGGGCCAATATCCCGATTGCCTCGGGTTCGGGTAAGAAAACAGACGCTTCGGCGGATGAGGTACGTCGGTAAGCGATTGATAGGAGGACTGGTATGCCGCGCTTGTTGATAGCTCGCCTCTTGGCACGCTGCGCCGATAAGGGGGCAAGCCGATCGGACCATGTCTCCAGCAAAATAGCGTCGGCGTCGGAGAGAGAGCTGAGTACACGGTCGAGAAGCGCCAGATCGTCGCTTCTGCTGAACGCAATCGGTCCCACATCGCCAATGACGAACCTGTCGTTGCCCGCCACGGATCGAGCCAGACAGATCGCCGTGCGGTTGATTTCTTCGACGGAATTCTCCACTCCATGCTTGGCGAGATGGCGAGGATTCGCTTGAAACGTGTTGGTCAGCAGGCACTCGGCGCCTGCGGAGACGTAGCGCTCGTGGATAGCTCGAACGCTGTCCGGCCGGGTGAGATTCCACAGCTCGTAGCACTCGTCCGCGCCGATGCCCGCGCGCTGCAACTCCGTGCCCATGGCGCCGTCCATAAGCAAGACCCTGCCGGAGTGCAGGATTTCGAGGAAACGCGACATGAAAGATGACCCGGGGCAATGGCACGCTGCTACGTGCCGCCTATTTCTATGCGCCGAACTTGCCCAGCCGGCCTGCATTCGCCATGGCCAGCGGCAGCAAATACATCGCCTGGAACTGGCCCAAGCCGCCGCGCAGGCAGTAGGATTCGCCGAACTCGGTGACCGGATCCGGGCGGCAGGTTTTTGACCAGAGCAACACCGGCACCGGGTGCCAGCTATGGCTGCGCAGTTTACTCGGCGTGCTGTGGTCGCCCGTGACAATGAGCACGTCGGGATTCAACGCGCGAATATTGGGAACCGCCGCGTCCAGCCGTTCGATGGACTCTACCTTTGCCTGAAAGTTGCCGTCCTCGCCGGTACTGTCGGTGTACTTGTAATGCAAAAAAAAGAAATCGAAGTCGTTCCAGACTCTTCGCAAACTGGCGATCTGTTCATCGAGCGAACTCCCGGCGTCCACCACGTCCATGCCCACCAGCCGCGCCAGGCCCTTGTACATGGGATAGACCGCGAGGGCAGCGGCCCGAAGGCCATAGACTTCCTGCATGGTTTCAATCTTGGGGTACCGCGCGTAGCCGCGCAGCGTCACCATGTTGGTCGGCGAATTCCCTTTGAGCACACGGCCGGCCTCGGCGACAAATTGATTGACAATGCGCGCGGTCCTCTCCGAGATCTTGTCCGCTCCCTTTGCTTCCAGCGGCTTGTGGCCGGTCTGCTGTGGGTCTGTGTCATTGACTGCATCCCCCAGGTCGTCGCCCCGGAAGACCACGACAAAGCGATGCTCGCGCACCGGCTCGACAAAGACTTCAACGCCCGGAACTTGGATTTGCTGCAGCTGGCGGCACATCTCGACGCAGCGCTCGGTCGTCGGCCGGCCCGCGCGGCGGTCGGTAATCAGGCCGGTATCATCGACGGTGCAAAAATTGCCGCGCACGGCAACGTCCTTCGGCCCGACCGGAAAATTGATCCCGAGGGCCTCCAGCACGCCGCGGCCAATGCGATAGTGAAGCGGATCGTAACCGAACAGAGCTAGATGACCGGGCCCGCTTCCGGGAGTGATGCCGGGAAACACCGGGATGCTGAGTCCACAGACGCCCTCCCGTACACAGGCGTCCAGGTTGGCCGTGCGGGCGGATTCCAGTTCCGTCTTGCCGCCTGGCTCCAGCGGCAGTCCGCCAAGGCCGTCTGCAACGAGGAGGACGATTTTGCTGGTTGCTTCTTCGCGCAGTTCCCGCATGAGTGCATGCATGATCATAGCTGGAGTTTAGCGACTATATCGCCCAGAGTACAGATACGGGAATAAAGTTCATGCGACGGCATAATTTACCTGCATTGCCAGGACGGTGGTCGTTAACCGATTGGTAGGATCACCATAATCCGCGGGCCGAGCACGCTCGGCAGGGTGTGCTATTATTCCCTTGGGACAAAAATCGATTTCGTTATCACACGTCAACTATTTGAAAGCCGATCATGCAACTTCCAGATGAAGCGGTGAGCTACCAGTATCAAGGGCTTTTGCTCCCGGCCGTAGAGGACTGGACGCCGGCGGCCGAGCTACGGGGCCGGAGCTTCCTGCCGCCCAGTCGGCTCAAGGAACTGCTGCCCCGGCTGATGCAGATGCGCAGTCAGGTCCCCGCCGAGCGCGACCTGCTGCAGCCCGCTGCCGAGCAGCTTCCGCTTGACGCAGGCTTTATCGACTTGCCCCAGAAGACACTCGACGACCAGCGCCGCAAGGGCGATGCCAGCGTCCTGGGCCAGGTATTGAAGACCGCGTCGAATTTGCGCAGCCAGGTGGACCGCGTGGCGATCCTGGGCATCGGCGGCTCCTATCTTGGTCCGCGGGCGCTTTTCGAGGCTCTCCGCAGCCTCTATCACAATGAGCTGAATGCGGAGACCCGCCTCGGCACCCCGCGCTTCTACTTCGAAGGAAACAACTTTGACACCGACGCTTTTCAGGAGCTTCTCGATCTCTTGCAGACGACTTGCGTAGATCCCGAGCTCCGCGAGGAGCGATGGGGTGTCGTCGTGATCAGCAAGTCGGGCGGCACACTGGAAACTTCGGTGGCATATCGCATCCTGCGGCGCGAGGCCGCAGAGTATTATGGCTCGCGCTCGGATTGGCTCCGCCAGGCATTCGTCCCCATTACCGGCACGACGGGCAAACTTCGCGAGCTATGCAAGGCGGAAGGCTTCACCGATTCGGACATCTTCACGATCCCCGATAATATCGGCGGGCGCTTCTCTGTCTTTACTCCGGTTGGTTTGCTGCCGGCAGCGCTCATGGGCCTGGATGCACGCGCCCTGTTGCAGGGGGCGGCGGCGATGAGCCGGCAATTCCTGGAAGAACCGTTTGAGCGCAATCCGGTTCTGCAATACGCTGGCGTGAACTATCTGATGGGCGAAGAACTGGGCAAGAACACGCGGGTTCTCTCGATCTGGTCGAGGAAATTGGAGGCCCTGGGGCTTTGGTACGATCAGCTCCTGGCCGAAAGCCTCGGCAAGCAAGGGAGGGGGGCCACGCCGTTGACTGCGGTGCAAACGCGCGATCTGCACTCACGCGGCCAGCAACATCAACACGGCCCGCGCGACAAGGTTATCAATAACCTGGTCATCAAGGCGCCGCGCACGGTGCCTATCCCGATCGGCATGGCCGATCGTAATGAGGACGACCTGAATGCCATGTCCCGGAAGACGCTTGCCGACCTGATGGATGCGGCCCTGCGCGGCACCAACCAGGCCTATGCGGAGGTAGCACGGCCCACGGCGGACCTTGTTCTGCCCACCCTGTCCGAGCATACGATGGGACAGTTGATGCAGATGCTGATGCTGGCGACTGTCGTTGAGGGGCGGCTCATGGGAATCAATCCCTACGGTCAGCCGGGCGTGGAAGTATACAAAAAGAACATGCGACAGCTTCTGAAGGCTGAAGCCGCGCCAAAACCCTCTGCATGACGCCGTTCAGCCAGCGGTTCGTTTGTACAATTGCCGTCCGCAGGCGGCGGCGCCGATAAATCCGGCGTCCGCACCCAGCAAGGCATAGCGAATCTGCGTCTTCTCTGCCGGCACCGGAAAGGCAAGCTCTCGAACATGGTGCCTGATCCGGGTCAGGAAGGAATCCCCGGCAGCGATCATGCCACCCGCGAACACCACGATATCGGGATCGATCGTGTGCATCATATTCATGGCGCCCACGGCAAGATAGAAGGCGGTGTCTTCGACGATCTTGGCTGCCAGGGCGTCAGCGGCAGCCGCATCGAAGATATCCTTGGATGTAATTTCCCCGTACTTCTTCATGACGCCGTGCAGCGCGGACTTGCCGTCGTCTTGATTGAGCGCCTCCAGCGTTCGCTTTACGACCGCGGTGGCGCTCGCATAAGCTTCGAGACAGCCCCAACGTCCACAACCGCACTGGCGGGGCTTGCTCATTTCGATCTTCGTGTGCCCCAATTCGGCGCCATGGCTATGTTCCCCTTCGAGCACCATGTCGCCGATGATAATGCCGCCGCCTACCCCGGTGCCGAGTGTGAATAGCACCATGCTGTGCGATCCCCTGCCGGCGCCGATCCAGTATTCGCCATAGGCCGCGGCATTGGCGTCGTTCTGGAAAGCCGTGGGCACGCGAAACACTTCCTGAATATATTTGCGGACGGGCACATTCCGCCACGGATGCAGGTTGGGCGGATCGAGGATCATGCCGCCGGGAATATCCATGGTGCCAGGCGTTGCCACGCCGATGGCGGCGAGCTGATCCGGGCGCAAGCCTGCGTGCGCCACCGCCTGGCGAATCGTCTCGCACATGCGTTCCAGGCCATGTTCTTGCCCTTTATGAGCTTCGGTCGGCAAATTGACAGAGCTAAGCGGCCGGCCCTGGTCGTCCACGACACCCGCTTTCATGGTCGTTCCGCCGACATCCAGGCCGACAAACAGAGGCGCATTTTGCATAAGGAAGTTTTTACAGCAGAGACGCGTGCAGAGCTAGACAAAAGAGCGGCGGATGCATTACGAAGGCGCGCCGGCGCGCTCAGGGCTTCGCAAGTTTTTCAAGTTTTTCGAATTCGCCAGCCAGGCCCGGCCTGCGTGCCGTGAACGGCTGAGCTTCGCGGACAACGTGCAAGGCCTCTTGCCGATTGCCCTCTTTCAAGGCCCGTTGGCCGACGGCCAGCAGCCATTGCAGGCGCCGGTCGATCTCACTGTCGCTGGCCGCAGTGGCCAGGGCGTCGCGCACCAGCGGTAAGGCCGCGAGCCATTTGCCTTCGTCCAGTTGCGCCTGGATCAGTGCCTCTTGCACGGCCGGGACAGCCTTCCTGGTTTCATCGCGCTTTTGCCAGCGCGAGTAGACCTCAGTCAATAGCTGAAGCCGCCGCTGGCCTTGTTTGCTCTCGATCAGGAGGCGATCCCATTCCTGGATCAAGTCGGGATTGCCTGAGCGCACCAGGATCTCCTGGATGGCAGCCCAGGCCTTCTCCTGAACGCGCACGTCCTCATTGGCCTGCACGCGCCGCCAGAGAGTCGGCATCATGGCCACGCTACCGCAATCGCCGAGCACAGTGGCTGCCCGGCTGCGAACGCCTGGGTCGCCGTCGCGCAGGAAGACGCCCTCCAGATGTGCCAGCAGGCGGGCACGCTGCTCTGGACCGACCGTGTGGCCGGTGCCGGCCGCGTGGCCGAGTGCGCCAACCAGACTGAAGCGCACCGTGGCATCGCTGTCATCAAGGGCTTGCAGAAGGCCGTCCACAATGCTGATGTCCGCGACGCGCTCCAGGGCCAGGGCGGCGGTTTGCCTCACGGAAGCAGAAGGATGCCGAAGCAACAAGGTCAGAACGGGCCCGGCTTCCGGCGCCCCGAGAGCGCCGAGGCTCTCTGCGGCCTCGACGACAACCTCCAGATTGGGATCATCGAGAGTCTTCTGCAAGGCGGGAATCACCCGGCGCTGGCGAGTCAGGGCATCGCGCCCCGATCCTTTAATTTGCCGGGCCAGGGCATGCGCCGCCGCCCCGCGTAAGGTCGTCGATCCCCTGGTAAGCAGGTCCAACAGCTTATCGAAAGCCCGGCCATCATTGCTTTGTCCAAGAGCCAGAACCGCGGCCTTTTGAATTTCCGCGGACCCGTCTGCACAGCAGTGCAGGAGCAGATCGGCCAGGCAGCGTTGTCCGACGGCATCCGCCGTGGGCAGCAGCTCCAGAGCCATGCCAATGGCCAGGGCGCGCAGGGCAGCGTCGCTAGCGTCGGCAAGGCTTTGCACCATGCTGAGCCGGTCGCCGGCAGGCAGCCGGCTAAATAGCTGCTGATGCATGCGCACAATCTGTGCCCGTGCTTGATCGAGTTCGCCTTGCAGCCGCCGCGCCCGGCTGGCCTGGTAGGCCAGGCGCTCCTCGAGCCAGTGCTCGCTGGTCATTTCCTTGTGAACATCCCACCAGCTTTGCCAACGATTGACGTCCAGTCCATAGGTCTGACCCGTGGCTTCCGCCAGGGCGTCGGCGGCGGCTTGACGGAGCTTGTCTTCGGTGCTGGAAAGCT
>Ga0206967_1195_pt1 | contig 11605 bp, 13 predicted proteins | sample Alteio_BWOrgHeat_24_FD_153259 | JGI IMG/M metagenome (GOLD analysis project Ga0206967, IMG submission 153259) | Enriched cells from forest soil in Barre Woods Harvard Forest LTER site, Petersham, Massachusetts, United States -... | ecosystem: Environmental > Terrestrial > Soil > Temperate forest >...
GCTCGACGAAGCGGCGGATGCCGGGGGCCGCGTCGGAGCGGTCGCGGATCTCCCAGCCGGCGTCGGGGAACGCGGCGGTGGCGCGCGTCTTGAAATCCTTGACGTCGGCCGGCGGCGGCAGGACGAGGTGGTAGTTGTAGTCGATCAGGCTGCCCAGGGTGACGAGGCCGGTGCGCGGCAGCGCCGGCATGCCGATCAGCACGTGCGGGCCGAGACTGAAGCCGCCCGAGATGCGGTCCGGCTCGCTCACGATGGCGGCGGCGATGCGGAAGCTCGCGGTGCCGATGCGGATCAGCCCGCCGGGCTTCAGCTTCAGCCGGTCGAGCAGCGTCGCCTCGACCGCCGCGCCGCAGACCGCACGATCGCAGCGCAAGGCGTGCTGCAAATCCTCGCCATCGGACAGCGTGACGGCGCCGAAGAACGGATAGGCGGCATCGACGGCCTTGAGCTCGACGAGCTGGCGCTCACCGGTGGTCTGTGCATAGGCCATGGCGCGCAGCGAGACGGTCTCGGAGACGCGGCCGCGGGCTTGCATGTAGGCGCGCTCGCCCGGCGCGGCCTCGCGGTGCACCAGGTGCACCACGATGTCGCCGCCGAGCAAAGTGCGGCCCTGCTCGGCAAGGCCGGTGAGGAAGGCCTGCGACAGCGAGCCGACGCCGGCGATGGCGGCGACGCCGAGCGCCAGGCAGGCGAAGAAGATGCGGAAACCCTGCAGCCGCAGGCGCATCTGCTGCCGCGCGAAACGCAAGGCGAGCCCGAGCCGGCTCATGCGCCGCCGGCCGGGCCGTCGGCCACGATGCGGCCATCCTTAAGCCGCACGATGCGGGCACAGCGCTGGGCCAGCGACTCTTCATGCGTCACCAGGAACAGCGTGGTCTGGGCGCGTTCGTGCAGCGCGAAGAGCAGGTCGGCGATCTCCTTGCCGGTGGCGCCGTCGAGATTGCCGGTCGGCTCGTCGGCGAAGAGGACGGCCGGCCGGGGCGCGATGGCGCGGGCGAGGGCGACGCGCTGCTGCTCGCCGCCGCTGAGCTGGCCCGGATAATGGTCGAGCCGCGCGGCGAGGCCGACCGTCGACAGCTCTTCGCGGGCGCGGTCGAACGCGTCGCGCGCGCCGTTCAGCTCGAGCGGCACCGCGACGTTCTCGAGCGCAGTCATGGTTGGGATGAGGTGGAAGGACTGGAACACGATGCCGACGCGGCCGCGGCGAAAGCGCGCCAGCCCGTCCTCGCCCATGCGTGTGATGTCGGTGCCCGCGACGGCGACGCGGCCGGCGGTCGCGGTCTCCAGACCCGCCGCGACCATCAGCAGCGACGACTTGCCCGAGCCGGACGGGCCGAGCAGCGCCACCGATTGGCCGGCGGGGATGGCGAGCGTGACGCCGTTCAGGATGTTCACCGGTCCCGCGACGCTTTCGAGCGTCAGGCGCACGTCTTCCAAATTGATGGCGGGTGGGAGATTGTGCATCGATGACTCGATATAGGATGGGCGCGGCTCGATTTTTACCTCCCCCCTGCGGGGAGGTCGAAAAATCTTCGCGTCTTCGCGACGATTTTTCGGGTGGGGGGCGGCTGCGAGCCCCCACCCGAAAAATCGCTGCGCGATTTTTCGACCTCCCCGCGAGGGGGAGGTTGTTTGGGTGTATCACACTCCTGCTCGCGCTCCTGGTCGTTCCCGCTGCGGCGGCTCCGGTCAAGATTCTCGCGCTCGGCACCAGCCTGACGCAGGGCTATGGCGTGCCGCCGGGGCTGGACTTCACGGCGGTGCTGGAGGCGCGGCTGCGGGCCACCGGCGTGGACGCCAAGCTGATCAACGCAGGCGTGTCGGGCGACACCTCGGCGGGCGGGCTGGCGCGGCTCGACTGGTCGCTGGCCGACCATCCCGACGCGGCGATCGTCGAATTGGGCTCAAATGACGCACTGCGCGGGCAGAGCCCGGACCAGACGCAGAAGAATCTGAGGGCCGTGCTGGCGCGGTTGAAGGTGGCGCATGTGCCGGTGCTGCTGCTCGGCATGAAGGCGCCGCGCAATCTGGGCACGGAGTATGCGGCGCAGTTCGATCCGATCTATCCCAAGCTGGCCGCGCAGTACGGCGCGCTGCTCTATCCCTTCATGCTCGACGGCGTGGCGATGAACCCCAGGCTCAACCAGGCCGACGGCATCCATCCCAACCCGGCGGGGGTGAAGGTCATCGTCGCGCGCGTGCTGCCGCTGGTGCGCCGGCTCGTCGCGGAAGTGAAACGCTAGATGTTCCGGCGGCTTCTTTCGGTTGGCGGCTTCACGCTGTTGTCGCGCATCACCGGCTTTGTGCGCGACATCCTGTCGGCGGCGATCCTGGGACAGGGCGTGCTGTCGGACGCGTTCGTCGTCGCCTTCCTGTTCCCCGGCTATTTCCGCTCGATCTTCGGCGAAGGCGCGATCAATCCGGCGTTCCTGCCGCGCTATGCGGTGCTGCATGCGGGCGGCGACGAAGAGGCGGCGGCGCGCTTCGCCGACCAGGTGTTCTCCTGGCAGATGCTGGCGCAGCTCGCGATCCTGGTCGTCGGCATGGCGTTCATGCCCTATGTCGTGCTCGCCATCGCGCCGGGCTATGCGGCGAACGCGGGACAGCTCGCGCTGACGGTCGATCTGGCGCGCATCACGTTTCCCTACCTGATCCTCACGCTGGTCGCGGTGCAGCTCTCGGCGATGCTCAACGCGATCGAGCGGTTCTGGGCGGCGGCGGCGTGGTCGAACTTCCAGAATCTGGGGATGATCGTGACGCTGGTGTGCTGGCGCTGGTTTCCCAACGCGGCCTATGCGGCGGCGTGGGGCGTGCTCCTGGGCGGGGTGGGGCAGCTCTTCTTCATGCTGTGGGCGGCGGATCGCGACAAGCTGAACCTGCGCATCGTGTGGCCGCGCTGGACGGCGGACGTCGCGGCGTTCTTCAAGGCGCTGGGCGCGGTGACGCTGGGCACCGCCACGACGCTGATCGCGCCATTGGTCGACAACGTGCTGGCGAGTTTCCTGCCGGCGGGCAGCCGCACCGCGCTCTATTACGCCGACCGCATCAACCAATTGCCCCTGGGCGTGCTGGGCATCGCGCTGGGTACGGTGCTGCTGCCGGAGATGGCGGCGCGGCTGGCGAAGAATGACCGTGCGGGTTCGGACGCGGCACAGAACAACGCCGCGGCGCTGACCCTGCTGCTGACGCTGCCCTTCGCGGTGGTGTTCTTCACGATTCCCGACACGGTGATGCAGGCGATCTTCGCGCATGGCGCGTTCAACGCCAAAGCCGCGGCGCTGGCGGGCGTCGGGCTCGCGGCCTATGGCGTGGGCCTGCCGGCCTTCGCGCTGGTGCGCATTATGGCCTCGACCTTCTATGCGCGGCACGACACCGGCACGCCGGCGCGCGCGACCTTCATCGCCTTCGGCGCCAACATCGCGATGAAGCTGGTGCTGGTGTGGGGGTTGGATTTGGGGATCGCGGGCATCGCGCTCGGCACGGCGTTCGGGGCGTGGCTCAACGTGGCGCAGCTCGTCTGGCTGGGACGGCGCCGCGGGCTGCTCGATGTGAGCGACGGCTTCCGCCGCGCCGTCGTGCCGATCGCGCTGGCGGCGGCGGGCGCGGGCGCCGGTGCCTATGGCGGCGTGAAGCTGGCGGCGCATCTGCCATTCGGCGGCTCGTGGCATGCGCTGGTGGCGCTGGCGCTCGGCGCCGGGCTGGGTGGCGCGCTTTATCTCGGCGTCGTGTTCGTATTCCGCCGCGCCTTGCCGCTCGGCCGGCTGTCGCGAGGCTGACGATGCAGCGCCTGTTCGTCGCTCTCGCCATTCCCGACGATGTGGCCGCGGCGCTGGAGCGCATCCAGTCGGGCGTGCCGGGCGCGGACTGGCAGTCGCGCGAGCAGCTCCACCTCACGCTGCGCTTCATCGGCGAGGTCGACGGGCGGGACGCGGCGATGGTCGGCGACGCGCTGGCGGCAATCGAGGCGCCGCGCTTCACGCTGGCGCTGCACGGCGTCGGCCAGTTCGGCAACAAGCGGCCACACGCGCTGTGGGCCGGCGTGCGGCCGAACGAGGCGCTGCTGCACCTGCAGCGCAAGGTCGAGGCGGCGCTCCAGCGCGTGGGCCTGGTGGGCGACCGCGGCCGGTACACGCCGCACGTGACGCTGGCGCGGCTGCGCGGCGGCGGTGTGGGTCCCGTGATGGACTGGCTGACCGACCATGCGCTGTTCGCGGCGCCGCCCTTCGCGGTGGACGGGTTCATCCTCTATTCGAGCGTGCTGACCAGCGACGGCAGCATCTACCGCGCCGAGCGGGCGTACCGGCTGCGGTAGTGCTGGCATGCTTCGAGGCTCGCTACGCTCGCACCTCAGCATGACGAGCTGGGGTTGGAGAGTTCTTTAAGTAGGTTCGTCGCCCTGAGGTGCGAGCGTAGCGAGCCTCGAAGGGCGGGCCGCTAGTCCGCGTCCTCGATCGCTTCCATCGCGGCGTCGGAGAGGCCGAAATGGTGGCCGATCTCGTGGATCAGGACATGGCGCACGATATCGCCCAGGCGTTCCTCGTGCTCGGCCCAATAGTCGAGGATCGGGCGGCGGTAGAGGAAGATCATGGTCTGGTGGCCGTGGACGCGGCCCGCCTCGTGGTCGGCCAGCGTGGGGCCGCTGAACAGGCCCAGGATGTCGAACTCGCTCTGAAGCTCCATGTCGCGCATGACCTCCGCGTCGGGGAAGTCCGCGACCTGGAACACCACGGCGCCGGTCATCGCGCGGAACCCTTGCGGCAGCGCGGCGAAGGCGGCGCGCGCCAGCGCTTCGATGTCGTCCAGCGAGGGGGCATGCGTTTCGGTCCAGTTCATGGCGCGTTAGACTAGGGACAAACCGGGAGACGAACCATGAAAAAGCTCGAAGCCGCCGCGCGCGAAGCGGCGCTCAGGAAACTGCCGCAGTGGAAGGCGGCGGAGGGGCGCGACGCCATCACACGCAGCTTCAAATTCGCCGACTTCAACGCGGCGTTCGGGTTCATGACGCGCGTGGCGCTCCTGGCCGACAAGATGGATCACCATCCCGAGTGGTTCAACGTCTACAACAAGCTCGACGTGACGCTGTCGACGCACGACGCGGGTGGGTTGACGCAGAACGACATCGACATGGCGACGGCGATGGACGGCTACGCGGCGTGAAAAGGCTGCTCGCGATCTCGGGCAGCTTGCGCGCGGTCTCGACCAACACGGCCTTGTTGCGCGCCGCCGCGCTGCTGGCGCCGGAGGGGATGACGGTCGGGTTCTATGAGGGCCTGGCCGGGCTGCCGCATTTCAATCCCGATCTCGACGTCGCGCCCTTGCCGGCGCCGGTGGCGGCGTGGCGGGCCGAGGTTGGGAAAGCGGACGGGTTGCTGATCTCTTCGCCCGAATACGCGCGCGGCGTGCCGGGGAGCCTCAAGAACGCGCTCGACTGGCTGGTGAGCGGGCCGGAGCATCCGGGCAAGCCGGTGGCGTTCTTCCACGCCTCGGCACGCGGCGTGGCGAGCCAGGCGGCGCTCAAGCTGATCCTGGAGACCATGGGCACGCGCATCCTCGACGCCGCCACGATCACCGTGCCGCTGCTCGGCCAGCAGACCGACGCCGCGGCGCTCGCGGCCGACGCCGGGATCGCCGCGACGATCCGTGCCGCGCTGGATGCGTTCGCCGAAGCCCTCTCAGGGCCCGTCATGCCAGGTTAAACCGTAGTTCTTGCAGATGTGCCGTAGCTCGGTGTCCTTCAGCGGCGCAGACAGTCCGCGCTGGCGACGCAAGCTGTCGGTATCGGCAGCCTTTTGTGCGATTTGCTGTGCCGGAAGCGCTTGCATGCACGCGGCTTTCAAGTCGTTGATGCGGGCAAGATAGTTGGTCGGCTCGGCCGCCAGCGCTTGCTGCGCATACTGGCTCGCGGACAAAGCATCGCCGCGCACGATCGCCGCGTGTGCGAGACAGTCGAACGAAAAGGCCTTCTGATGCGGCGTGATCCCGGATAATGCCAACAGCTTTCGGCAGTCCCTGATCACTGCGTCTGTGCGCCCGGCATTCTTCTCGGCCCGGACGTCGTCGACGAGCGTGTCCGCCATGAGCGAAGGGTTGGGCGGCGGTGGGGTTGCCGCCGTTGCTTTCGGCGGCGGTGACGACATGGCGGGCGCGCAGAGCAGCGAAAGGTGGACGCAGGCAACTCCGGATATCTGTTTCGGATGATCGAGTCCGAATCCCAGGACGGTTACGGCCGCAGCCAGGAAAATAATAGTTCCGTTAAGCCAAGTAAAAACTTTCATGCGCGCGCCCCACCATCGCGTAACGCCAGCTTAGGCGATTATGCGGGCCGCGCGAATACTTTCGTTTCACACCGCGAACCTGAACGTGTCGCCGTCGCGCTTGACATGGCCGGCGGTCGGGGCGGCGAAATGCGTGCCGATGACCAGGATCGGCTGGTCGGCCCAGTCCTTCAGCATGGCGCGGCGGGTGACGCGCGCCGCCTCCTTGTCGCTGTCGAAGCTCGGGCTCCAGTCGGGACGGCCGATCTGGGCGGGATGGTGCATCATGTCGCCGGTGATGATCGCGCTTTCGCCCTGGGATTCGATCAGCACGCTGACATGGCCCGGGGTGTGGCCGGTGGTGGGGATCAGCCGCACCTCGTTCGAGATGCGGTGATCCATCTCCACCATCCGGGCGACGCCGGCGTCGAAGATCGGCTTGACCGAATCCGCCATGATCGCCTTCTGCTCGGCATCGTCGTCCTTAATCCAGTGCTCGTACTCGGCGCGGCCGATCAGGTATTGCGCGTTGGGGAAGGTCGGCACCCATTTGCCGTCGTCGCCCAGCATCGTGTTCCAGCCGACATGGTCGACGTGCAGGTGCGTGCACACCACGGTGTTGACGCTTTCGCGCGGCCAGCCGGCCTCTTCCATGTGCTTGAGGAACGGGCGGTGCAGCGGACGCTGGCGCGTCATGTTGCGCGGCTTGTCGTTGCCGACGCAGGTGTCGACGATGAGCCGCAGGCCGCCTGGCCCGTCCACCAGCAGCGCGTGGACGGAAAGCTTGAGCGTGCCGTCCTCGTCGGCGAAATGCGGGTAGAGCCACGGCATGGTGCGCAGGACCTCAGGCGTCGCGCCGGGGAAGAACGGGCTGTCCTCGCGGTACGGCACGGGCGATTCGAACTCGACCACCCGCGTCACCGTCACCTCGCCGATCGTCCATTGCAGCATGTCGTTCCTCCCAGCGATAAGGGCGAGCCCCTATTCGCCGATCTTTACCATTCTTCGTAGGGAAGTTTTAGCGCTGATCGCGGACTTTGCCGGCCGAGCGAAACCGCGCGCCTCGGCGGCGGTTTCCAGGAGCGAGGAGATTTGCCATGGCGGCGCCGCGACACCCCAAGGAAGCCATGCGCATGGCGGCGCTCAAGTCGTATGAGATCCTCGACACGCCGCCCGCGGCGGGCTTCGACCGGCTTACGCGGCTGGCGAGCGCGCTGATCGGCGCGCCGATCGCCACGGTGACGCTGATCGACGCGCAGCGGCAATGGTTCAAATCCAAGGTCGGGACGAAGGACAGCGAGACGCCGCGCGAGCACGCGTTCTGTGCCCACGCGATCCTGGGCAACGACGTGATGGTGGTGGAGGACGCGACCAAGGACGCGCGCTTCGCCGACAACCCGCTGGTGACCGGCGATCCCAATATCCGCTTCTATGCCGGCGCGCCGCTGATGAGCAAGGACGGGCTGGGGCTCGGCACGCTGTGCGTGATCGACGCCAAGCCGCGCACGCTTGCGCCCGAGCACAGGCGCATCCTCAAGGACCTCGCGGCGATGGCGGCGGACGAGCTGGAGCTGCACAAGAGCCTGCGCCAGCTCCACAAGCGCAAGCTGGAGCTGGACCGTGCAAACGACGGGCTGCGCACCGCCAACCGGAAGCTCGAATCCCTGGCAACGACGGATGGACTGACCGGCGTGGCCAACCGCCGTGCGCTGGATGCGGCGATGGCGCGCGAGTTGCGGCGCGCGGCGCGGCGGCGGGCCTCGGTGTCGCTGCTGCTGATCGATGCCGACAACTTCAAGGCGTACAACGACCGCTACGGCCACCAGGCGGGCGACACGGTGCTGCGGGCGATCGGCGGCGTGCTGCGTGCGGTGCTGCACCGGCCGGCCGATCTGGCGGCGCGCTATGGCGGCGAGGAGTTCGCGATCCTGCTGCCCGAAACCGATGCGCTGGGCGCGCTGCAGGTGGCCGAGATCGTGCGCGAAGAGATCGAAGCGCTGAAGATCGACCACGCCGGCAATCCGCACGGCGTGGTGACGGTGAGCATCGGCGTGTGCGCCATCGTGCCGGAGATCGGCGACGATCCGGCGGCGCTCGCGATCCCCGCCGACCGGGCGCTCTATCGCGCCAAGGAGCAGGGCCGCAACCAGGTCTGCGCCGCCGAGCAGACCGCGCTCACCGCGCGCGCCGCCGCGCTGCCCGCCGCGACACGGCACTGAGCTTTTGTTTGGTCGCGGTTCCGGACGGAAAACCGCTCCACACTTTTCCTGGAACCGCTCCGTCAGCCGAACGGCCAGACACGCACGATCAGCGCCAGCCGGCCGGCCAGGATGATCGCAAGCGCGATCGCGAACCGGGCGCGATAGGAAAGCGGAGTTTCGGTGTAGCGCTTGAGGAGCCAGGCCGTCGCCGGGCACAGCGCGATGCCGGAGAACATCGCGTACCAGCCATGCGTCAGCGGCAGCGCGCCTTCGGTCAGGATCAACCCGAAGCCGCCCAGCCCCGCCAGCAGGAACCAGCCCCAGGCGAACGCTTCGCCGAGGATGCGGGCGGCGCGCTTCCAGAGCGGCTCTTCGGCGGCGATGGCGGCGTTCATCCGGTCATTTGGTCTGCGCGGATGCGGCGGCGCAACGGCGCTTTGGTCATTGGCCCCCGGACGATTCCGCGTGGCTGCGAACTAGCCGGCCGGGCTTAGCGTCGCCTGACTGGGGAGACCATCCATGCTGCGCATCGCCGTCCTGACTGTTGTTGCCTGCCTTGCGGCCGCCGCGGCCGCGCCGCCGTTCCAGCCAAGCGAGGTCCGCTTTGGCGCGACGACGTCGCAGATCGCGGCGTCGCTTGCGGGCAAGTGCACACCGATGACGACGCGCCGGATCGATCCGCCGTTCCTGCCGCGCATCCGTGACAAGCAGCTCCAGATCGACTGCGAAGGCTTCATGTTCTTCGGCAAGCCGCGCCATGCGGAGTTCGTGATCGGCGACGACCGGCTGCAGATGGTCTGGATCATGACCGGCGCCGACGAGGACGCGGCGCTGCTTCAGGCGATGACCGCGGCCTATGGCGCGCCGGACCGGCGCAACAAGACCTATGACGCGTTCACCGCGCAGCGCGCGGCGCTGAGGCTCGACCGGCACGAGGTGCTGTTCTACGCGCCCGACCTCGATACCGACATGGCGCCGGATTTCGCGCCCGACGCGCGCTGATCACTTCTTCGCGGCGTTCTTCACCAGGTCTTCGACCACGGCCGGGTCGGCCAGAGTGGAGGTGTCGCCGAGATTGCCCATGTCGCCCTCGGCGATCTTGCGCAGGATGCGGCGCATGATCTTGCCCGAGCGAGTCTTGGGCAGGCCGGGCGCGAACTGGATCACGTCGGGCCGCGCGATGGGACCGATCTCCTTGCCGACCCATTGCTTGAGCGCGGCGTTCAGCGCGTCGCCGGGCGTCACGCCGAGCTTGCACGTCACATAGGCGTAGATGCCCTGGCCCTTGATGTCATGCGGATAGCCGACCACGGCGGCCTCGGCGACGTCGTGGTGCGCCACCAGCGCGCTCTCGACCTCGGCGGTGCCCAGGCGGTGGCCCGAGACGTTGATCACGTCGTCGACCCGGCTCGTCCTCACGCAAAGCTGGCCGGTGATCCAGTAATAGCCGTCCGCGTCGCGGCGGCAGCCGTCGCCGGTGAAATACTTGCCGCGATAGGTCTTGAAATAAGTGTCGATGAAGCGCTGGTGGTCGCCATAGACGGTGCGCATCTGACCCGGCCAGCTTTGCGTGAGGACGAGGTTTCCGCTGGCGGCGCCCTCGAGCACCTTGCCGTCGGCATCGACCAACTCGGGCACGATGCCGAACAGCGGCTTCGTCGCCGAGCCGGGTTTCAGGCCGGTGGCGCCGGGCAAGGGCGAGATGAGGATGCCGCCGGTCTCGGTCTGCCACCAAGTGTCGACGATGGGGCAGCGGCCGTCGCCGACCACGCGGTGATACCAGAGCCAGGCTTCGGGATTGATCGGCTCGCCGACGCTGCCCAAGAGGCGCAGCGAGGCGCGGCTGGTCTTCTTCACAGGGCCGTCGCCTTCGCGCATCAGGGCGCGCAGCGCGGTGGGCGCGGTGTAGAAGATGTTGACCTTGTGCTTGTCGATCACCTCCCAGAAGCGCGAGGTGGTAGGATGGTTCGACACGCCTTCGAACATCAGCGTGGTGGCGCCGTTGGCGAGCGGGCCGTAGACGATATAGCTGTGGCCGGTGACCCAGCCGACATCGGCGGTGCACCAATAGACGTCGCCGTCGTGATAGTCGAACACGTATTGGTGCGTGAAGGCGGTGTAGACCGCGTAGCCGCCGGTGGTGTGCAGCACGCCCTTGGGCTTTCCGGTCGAGCCCGAGGTGTAGAGGATGAACAGCGGGTCCTCCGCGTTCATCGTTTCGGGCGGGCAGTCGGCCGATACGTTCGCGACGGCGTCGTGGTACCAGACGTCGCGGCCGGCCTGCATGTCGATCTTGCCGCCGGTGCGCTTGACCACGACGACCGACGTCACGCCGGGCGCTTTCTCGAGCGCTTCGTCGGTGTTCTTCTTGAGCGCAATGGGTTTGCCGCCGCGCAGGCCTTCATCGGCCGTCAGCACGATGGTCGAGGCGCAGTCGGTGATGCGGCCGGCCAGGCTGTCGGGCGAGAAGCCGGCGAACACCACCGAATGCACCGCGCCGATGCGGGCGCAGGCCAGCATCGCATAGGCGGCTTCGGGGATCATCGGCAGATAGATGGTGACGCGGTCGCCCTTCGCGACGCCCTGGGCCTTGAGCACATTGGCGAAGCGGCACACTTCGTCGTGCAGCTCCTGATAGGTGATGTGCTTGGAGTCGTTCGGATCGTCGCCTTCCCAGATGATCGCGGTCTGATGCGCGCGCTTTGGCAGATGGCGGTCGATGCAGTTGGTGCTGACGTTCAGCGCGCCGTCCTCGAACCATTTGATGTGGAGACTGTCGGGATCCCAGGAGACGTCCTTCACCTTGGTGAAGGGCTTGATCCAGTCGATGCGCCTGGCGTGCTCGCGCCAGAAGCCATCCGGGTCCCGGATCGACTGCGCGTACATGTCGTCATACGTCGCCTTGTCGATGAAGGCGCGCTCGGCCCAGTCGCGCGGAACGGGGAAGAGGGTGTCGGACATGGCGTTTCCCAAAATCGTGTTGGCGGCGATATTGGCCGGGCGGGGCGACGGCTTCAAGAAGGCGGCGGCGCGGCCTTGCGGCGCCGGCCGCGCCAGGCGATCAGCCCTGCCGCAGCGACGATGACGAGCGCGCCCGCCGCCAGGATCGCCTGCAGGCTCCGCGCGTCATAGAAGATCGCGACGATGTCG
>Ga0206967_1196_pt1 | contig 11564 bp, 6 predicted proteins | sample Alteio_BWOrgHeat_24_FD_153259 | JGI IMG/M metagenome (GOLD analysis project Ga0206967, IMG submission 153259) | Enriched cells from forest soil in Barre Woods Harvard Forest LTER site, Petersham, Massachusetts, United States -... | ecosystem: Environmental > Terrestrial > Soil > Temperate forest > O...
ACCACTCACCCCCCACCGCATCGACCTTCTCGCAATAATAAAGCGTCAACGCGCGGTCAACGGCGGTCTTTCCTCTAACGTTAAGCGATCTTTGGTTCCCATTCGAGGTTGTAGATACTGTCAAACCAAGCTTCCCGGAATCGGATGCCGCAACCAACCCAGAGTTCTTTGCCACATCTCTAACAAACCAGCCTTCCCCAGATACTCTCGGGGCGGCCATCGGTTGAAAGTCGAAGCTCGACTTGCCACCAAGCTCCGCCATCGATATGTCCGAAAACCAAGCCTTTCCACTGTGGCCTCGCAACAGCAGATAAACGAGGGCTTCTTTGACCGGCTTCTGCGGCAGAATTCGGACTTGACGCGCCTGCCAATCGTGAGTGCCTCCCGAAAAGGGTGCAAAGGTGCCCCAAAGATGGCCGCCGTCCATGTATTGCAGATCTAAATAGAGGGAATAGCCGTCGTCGGCCGATCCGTTAATTCCTTCGCAGCGGCTCCAAGCGGTGACGACGAACGCTTTTGGAGAAGCTTGAGCAAGGTGAACCGTGTAAGACGCCCCACGGGCATCGCTTGCCACAGCATTTTCGCAATAGAAAGCGAATCCGCCAGTCTTGCCTGACCCGGGCAAGGTGGTAAACCCCTTTTCGTACGGAGTCCAACTCTGCGCTAAGAGCTTAGTGTCCCGTTGCCCAACAGCGATCGACGCAAGCATCAAAACACTAGAGATGACCATACACACGAGACTTCTAGTCGCCACGGCGTATTATGGCATCGCGCAATTGGCAAGCTTAACTCATAAGATTAGTCAATCGATTGCGCAGTTTTGAATGTGCGCTAATGCCACCGACTATTGTTCATTGCCCGTAGCCGAAGCAATTAAGGCGTAACTCAATCATGTTCCAGCAATCATTCTATTCACGGTAGAACTTATCAATAATCGTTTTTCCTCAGCCTTTGGGTCTTTCAGAGTGTTCTGTAGCCGCCGGATGGGTCTTGCCGGCGTTCGGTTCGCTCGCAGGGACCAACCGTAGGTTCAAGCGGCGGTCTAGGTCGCGGCCACGAACCATACCGCGCCTACAGAACCTTCAAGGGCAAGTTCGCGAAGGCCGCACTCACTAGCACACACAAGCGCGTTTGTATCGATGAACGCCTTAGCGATCGTATATCTCCTCTCGGCTTAGCGGCACTCCATCCACAGATCCCAGACCGATTCGATCTGCCTTTTCAAAGAAATCTTCAAGCCAGCTTTGTTCAGCATCGGCCAGTTCTCGATTCAAGAGTTGCTTAATGAGAGCGTCGACGGAAACGCCTTTCTTGGCGGCGTGTTGCTTGACTCTCGCTAACATATCCGACTCAAGAGAGATCGTAACGTTTCTCATGAGAGGATTCTACGCAGACTCTGTGTATTCGATCTACACTAAGCTGCCAAGCGTGACTCGATTGCGGCCGGCTTCCTTCGACACGTAGAGTGCGGCATCGGCGCCTTCGATGAGTTGCGAGGGGGAGGAGTCACCGCCTGGGAAGGTACAGACGCCCACACTGACCGTCACCGGACGGACTTGCCAGTTGTAATTCTGGATGCCTTTCCGAATTCGCTCTGCCAAAATAACGGCGCCTTCCTCAGTGGTATCGGGAAGTAGCGCGACGAACTCCTCTCCGCCATATCGGGCGACATGGTCGTTGGTTCGCTTGGAGTCCGCAAGAATCTTTGCGACCACGCGAAGCGTCTGATCGCCGGCGGAATGGCCAAAGGTATCGTTGAATGACTTAAAGTGGTCGACGTCCAACATCAATAGCGAGAGAGGCTTTCCTCGACGGCAAGCGCGATCGTGCTCTTCGGCCAGAATCTCGTCAAAATAGCGACGGTTCGACAGCCCCGTAAGCTTATCCGTTTGGCTGTCTATCGAAAGCGAGGCGTTGATCTCTTCAAGTCTCAGCTGATACGCCTCGAGCCTCTGTTCGTAGGAGGCACGTTCCTGCATGTGCTTTCCAAGATCTTCTAACGCTTTCCTCAGTTCTAGTTGTGAAACGACCTGACGGGATAGCGCCTGGAGCGCAACGCTTTGAGGCTGCGTCAATTCACGCGGCTTTTTATCGATTACACAAACGGTCCCCAGGGCTGCTCCACTCGGACTGACGAGTGGCGCTCCCGCGTAAAATCGAATGCGGGGTTCCGACATAACAAAGGGATTGTCGGCAAATCGGGCATCTTTTGTTGCATCTCTAACCTCGAGAACTTCACCGGGACTCAAAATCGCGTGAGCGCAAAAGGCCACTTCTCGAGAGGTCTCGGATACGTCAAGACCGACTTTTGACTTAAGGAACTGACGATCTTTATCGACAAAAGAAACCAAGGCAATCGGTACTTCGCAGATGTGGGACGCAAGCAGCGTGATGTCGTCATACGCTTGCTCGGCCAGGGTATCCAGAATACGATATTGGCTCAAAACATCTAGACGCTGTGCCTCGTTGGCGGGAAGTTGAGCGGCCGGCATAAAGTTCTAACCAAAAAAGAGATACAGCCGACACCCGCAGGTGATAAGGTCGGCGGTTAATTTTACCGAATCACGCGCCAGGCACTGTGGCGGGCGATGTCCCTGTTTTCCGTCGAGATCCGCATCTAGGGTTGCGCCGTAAGCCGCGACGCAATACTTTTAAATAATGAGGTTATGTTCTGCGGGCAGCGAGCCGAAACTATTGTCGGGAACGTTAATTAGGAATGGAACGATCAACAATATGACAACGAACACCCCGCGACATAGACGCCGAAGAACAGGTTTTACACTTGTCGAGGTCTTAGTAGTGGTTCTCATCGTCGAGATCTTGGCTGCATTTGCCCTTCCTGCCTATATCTCGGAGGTCTACGCCTCTCGAATCGGAACAGCGAACGCAAACGCCAGAGCACTCGCAACGGCAGCCCAAGGCAAGGCCATCACACTAGGCGCCTACGACACCACATTATCGGACTACAGCACCGATATGGGCGGCACGATACCGGTGAATCCGTGTACCGGTACCACAACCGGTTACACCATCGTCGACTCAGGCACGCGCTGCACAGTCACTGCAACCGTAGGTACCAACTGCGGAACATGGACTCCGACGGCGTTTGTCCTGGGCTACTCCGGCGAATAAGCTTCCCCGGAAGGAAGCTTATTCGTTTGCATTCTAGTCGTTAGAGGTCGCGAGGAAAAGCGGAGTGTTCTCCGCACCGCGACGACTCTCGAAGCTGGCGCCCGTAGCCGATGCGGCATCACACTTGATCGCGATCGTTACGGTTTTGTATTTTGCTGCTTTTGCCGCCTGAACGAGCGAAGTGATGTTCCAGGTGTATTGCTTGTCGGTGCTGACGGACTGCTCGTCCACCGCCGATCCAGATATCGTCGGGGCGTCGTTCCAGTCCAGCTTTGCTTCGGTCCAAGCGGAATTGTTGGTCCCATAAACACCGACCGGAACCGCCGCTCCTTTTGCTGCACCGGTCAAAGTTAGCCTCGCGTCCGAAACGTTGGCTCTCAAACCGGAGATGTCCAGTTCCATATACACCACGTCGTTAGAACCTGCGGCTCCGCTCTTCACACTAAAGTGAGTTCCCAAGGTATCTGTGTTCTTCGATGCGTCGCTGACGGTCGCATCCTCAAGGTTTACTTCTACCGACCGTACGCCGTAGCTCGAGAGGCCAACACCGTTCGTGTAGTTGAAAGTTGCGTAGTAGTGCTCAGGCAGCCGTAGCTTGGTTAGATTGACTTGGGTGTTGCCGGGCAGAATCAGTTGAGGCGCGAGCACGTTTTCTGACAATGGCGCCGTCCCAATCTGCACCGTTGCTGTGTCGATCTCCGATTCCGTGTCATATGCCCACTGGTTGAACTGCAAGCTCGTCTTGGTTCCACCAACGTAATTGAATCGCGCGATAACGGGTGGGGTCGTATCGGAAATCTTGGGGCCGGCAAAGAAATCCACTCCCGGCATATCGCAGCCGTTAGTGATCTGAACCTGTTTTGTCTTGACGGCTCCGAAGGGGCTTGCTGAGACGTTGTATATTCCGGCAGGGAATGGATCGAATCGATAGGTTCCGTCCGCAAACGTGTTCGTTTTGTATTGCGTGAACGGCGCCGTAACAAGGGTGGCCGTTACACTGACGTTCGGCGTTGGAGTCCCACCATAGTAGACGATCCCAGTGACATCTCCTACCGTGGCGCCCCGAGGATTCGAGTTGCTGGACAATTGAACCAGGGACTGGACATTTAGCGATCCGAATCCTTGAACGGGTTCCCAGCCGCCGCTAAGAGCCGCCCCGAGATCCGCACTGACCTGCAAAGCCTGAAAGGCTTTTAGGTTGGAATAGCCATCGGTTTGGTGCAGTTTGTTTTGCCCGTAATACAATCCGGCGGCACCGGAAACCTGCGGACAAGCCATCGATGTTCCCGCAAGGTACGTGTAGTTGAGCGTGTACTGAGGTGGCGCAGGCTCAACCGTTTCACTTAGGGTGCATGCGTACCGGCAAGCCGTTGACCAAACATATTGGATGTAGAAGTTGGTTTCGCTGAATTGCACCAGGTCGCCGCCAGGCGCGGCGATTCCGACATAGTTCCCATATCCCGCGTAATAGTCGTCGGCAGACGCTTCTCCGGGTGCATTGGCAGTGACGCCGAGCGCTCCGCTGCAAGCAGCCGGATAAATCGGCCCAAGGTCTCCGCCGCCGTTGCCGTTTTCGTTTCCTGCTGCGACAACCAGGCTTCCCTTCTGAAACGCATACGTGACCGCATCCTGGAATACCTGCGAATAGTTCGTATCACCCAAAGACAGACTGATGATCGCAGCCCCGTTATCGGCCGCATACATGATGGCTGCCGCAGCATCGCCATCCGTCGAGTTTCCTGCGGAGTCGAACACCCTGAGGATCATTCCTCGGGAGTTGTAACCTATGCCGATCATCCCTTCCCCGCCCAAACCTCCATTGTTGCCGGCAGCAAGCGCGAGGCCGGAGACATGCGTCCCGTGGCCGTTCTGGTCAGTCGGGTCGCCGCCCACAACCTGGGAGCCGTTTGTAAAGTAGGTGCTCAGCGATTTAATGATCTGGCCACCCTGAGATACGTCGGTACCGGTTCCACCGGCATTGATGAAGTCGGGATGATCCATGTCGGCGCCGGTGTCGACCAGTGCAATGATCGGGCAATCCGCAGGTTTGGTCGAAGCCGTGTACCAAGTCCCAGGGTATACGGCCCAGCCGCCGGAAACTACTCCACCCGTATCGGAAGTCACGGCGCTTACATCCCAGATGTTCCACAGCCGCCTAAAACCGTTGTTGCTGCCTCCCCCTCCAGTTCCACCTGTTCCTCCGGTTCCTCCGGTCCCTCCGGTGCCGCCGGTCCCACCGGTACCGCCGCTGCCCAGGTTGTAAACCAGACTGGATGACGTCTCGATGTATGCCCAGTCCGGATCGTTGGGTACCGGCAGATTGACTGTATAAACCTTATTAAGCGGTTCGGCGCAAAGCACATCCGGATCGTCCTTCAAGTCTTGAACGGCCAGATGCGGGTTCTTCTCCTCAGGAATCTGCCAAATCGTCCAACCTCCGTGGACCAACCCGCCGATCATTCTTCCGCCCTGCAGTTTTGTCGATAGGCGCTTGAACTGTTCTTCGGACAGTTCCGGTGTCTTGCCGTTCTGTTTATCGGCCCCTCGAACTTTGACCATTAGCCGTCCGGCGTAGATCTCGTTCATCCTGTTGGTCGGCAGAAAGGTTTTGAGCGTTTTATCCTCAGCGGAGGCGGAGTTGGCAGCTAAAACAAGCGATAAGGCAATAAATAAGGTTGAGCGGCTATAGGTCATAAGTCCCTCGGAGTGGCGACCTTATTGTAGGTCAGACTTAGTGCCTTTACCAATCTTCCGATTGAATTAGATGGCTTGCTGGGCGAATAGTCCCGCTTCTCGAAAAAATCGCTCAATCATTTGACATCGAGATGATTTGCGGCGTACCGGAACTGGCTTGGCGGCTCCCAAATACGGCTCCAGGAGTCAATGGAGCATCGCATTTGACTGCCACGGTCATCGATGTAACGCCTGCCGCTTTCGCTGCCTTCACGAGGGTGGTGATATTCCAGGCGTACTGCCCATTTGAGCTCACCGTCTGCTGATCGGCAGCTGAGCCGGAAATAGTTGGCGCATTATTCCAGCCGATGCCTGCACTTGTCCAGGAAGGGTTATTGGTGCCGTATACACCGACCGGCACCGCCGCACCCTTAGCCAGGCCGGTCAAAGCCAGCCGAACGTCGGATACATTCGCTCGCAAACTTGATATGTCGATTTGAATAAACGCCACCTCGTTGGAGCCTGTGCTGCCGCTCTTTACAGCAAACTTTGCCTGGCTGGAGCCCTTTCCTCCGGCATCGCTAACCGTCGCGTCTTCCAAATCCGGCTGGACCGATCGAACTGCCTGACTCTTTTGGCCCGCACCGTTCGTGTAGGTCAGCGTCGCAAAATAATAGCTGGGTAAGCGCATTCCAGTTAATCGCACCCTTGTGTTCCCGGGAACCAAGGTCTGCGGCGCCAAGATGTTATCCGAGCCCGCCGTCTTACCGATCTGAACGGTCGCTGAGTCAATCTCGGTCTCCGGGTCGTATGCCCACTGGTCGAATTCGATAGAAGCGCTTGTGCTTGCGACGAAGTTGAAAAGGGGGATGATTGGCGGAGTGGTATCGAGCGCTGCGGGACCGTTGAAAAAGTCGACTCCCGGCATATCACAACCGTTGGTCACCTGAATTCGCTTCGTCTTTACCGTTCCCCCCGCGGAAACGGTGACATTGTAGACGCCCCCTGGGAACGGAGCGAACCGGTACGTCCCGTCCGACTGCGTGGTTGTCTTATACGTGCTAAAGGGAGAAACGGCCAACTTGGCGGTAACGGTGACGCTGGCTTTCGGTACGCCGCTGTAATACACGATCCCCGTCACATCGCCGACTTTGGCGGATCTTGGGTTTGAGTTGGAGCCTAGGCGAACCAATTGCTGAACGTCGAGAGATCCGAATCCCTGCTTCGGCTCCCACCCCCCGGCGCGGGCTTTATCCGTCCCGTCCGCGCTTTCTTCCAGCGCCTGGAACGCCTTCAAGTTTGCAAAGCCATCGGACTGGTGAAGGCTGTTTTGCCCGAAGAAAAGACCTGCGGCGCCGGCCACTTGGGGGCTGGCAACAGAGGTTCCGTGCAAATAACTGTAGTTCAGAGTGTACGGGGGCGTCAAATTGGCCTCACTCAAAGTGCAGGCATATCGATTGGCGGTAGAAAACACGTCTTGTATGAAGTAAGAGTTTTGCCCTGACGGCACTAGATCTCCGCCAGGCGCGGCGATAGCGACGTAATTGCCTGAGCCGGCATAGTGATCGTCGGCCGAGATTCTTCCCGGGCCATTTGCCGTTACGCCGAGGGCGCCGCTGCACGCGGCAGGGTAGATTGGCCCCAAACTGCCACCGCCGGCGATACATTCGTTGCCGGCGGCTACCACCAAGCTTCCCTTCTGAAAGGCGTAGGTCACCGCATCCTGAAGCACCTGGGAAAAGTTCGTCGTCCCTAGCGAAATATTGATCACGGCCGCGCCGTTGTCCGCTGCGTATAGGATTCCCGCCGCTACATCGGCGTCGTTTGCATATCCATCCGAACCGAATACTTTCAGGATCATGCCCCTCGAGTTGTATCCGATGCCGATCATGCCGTCATTGTCGAAGCCGCCGTTATTTCCACCCGCGATGGCTGCCCCGGTGACGAAGGTGCCGTGGCCGTTCTGATCCGTCGGATCCCCTCCCGAAACCGGCGCGCCGTTGGCAAAACTCGTGCTGAGTTGCTTCATCAGTTGACCGCCCTGGGTGATGTCGGTGCCCGACCCACCGGCGTTAGCGAAATCGGGGTGCCCCATATCGGCGCCCGAATCGACAAACGCGATAATCGGACAGTCAGACGGCTTGGTCGAGGCGGTGTACCACTTGCCGGGATACATGGCCCACCCCCCCGAAACGACTCCTCCCGCATCCGAAGTTACGGCGTTTACGTCCCATAGATTCCAAAGCCTACGGAACCCGACCGGTTTGCCGCGAAGCATGTCGGAGCTATTGCTACCTCCGCCGCTGCCTCCACTGCCGCCATTGCCGCCGCTGCCCCCGTTCCCGCCACTCCCTCCGTTTCCGCCGTTGCCGCCATTACCACCGCTGCCGCCACTTCCACCGGTTCCTCCGCTTCCTCCCATGACGACGCTTCCTCCGCCGCTGCCGCCGCTACCACCGCTTCCGCCTCCACCAAGATTGAATACGTAGGTCAGATTGGTCTCAACCTTGGACCAGTCGGGGTCGTTCGGAACTGGGAGGTTCAACGGATAGATTCGATTCAGCGGCTCAATGGAAGTAACGTCGGGGTCGGATCTTAGGGCCTGTGCAGCTGTGTGCGGGTTGGTCTTCGACGGGATTTGCCATATTGTCCAGCCACCGTGCGCCAGTCCGCCCACAAGCTTTGCCCCATTCAACTTGGCCGAGAATCGTTTTATCTGAGCAGACGTCGGCTCCGCGGGCCTTCCGTCATGCTTGTCCGCCCCTGCCACACGGATCAGCAGCCTCCCTCCAATAATCTCGTTGAACCGGTTAGTAGAGGCGGCAGGCTTCGCTTGAGAATCGGCGCCGAGTGCTGCCCGGCCACCCATGACAACCGATAACGCGAGAATTAGTGTTGTGCGGCTATGTCTCATCTGCCCCTCTCTATGCGTTCTATTTTAGGTTGGACATTACCGCCGAGACCAGGTTCTGAACGAAATCTCAGACCTGAGCGAAATCTCAGATCGTTACGGTAAGAAGGGATGGCGTGAACGTCGCTACTCTTATCCGAGCCGCACAAACGGCCGAGGCAACCGGTCAAATTGCTAAAGCAGTCCAGCTTTGCAATCAGGCGCTCTTCCTTCAGCCCCGGTGCGTGGAAGCGCTTCTGATCTTGGGGGCCATTGCCGCCCGGCAAGGCAGATCCCGCGAGGCCGAGGATTATCTGCGAAGGGCAGTGACGGCCAACCCTAATTCCTACGATGCAAATAGGTGGCTCACCACCCTGCTCATTGGCCGCAATGGAGGCGCCGAGGCAGTAGCCTTCGGCCAAGAAGCGGTTCGCCTGAGACCCAACGATGGTGAAGCCCATGCCGTGTTGGGGCTTGCCGCCATGGGAAAAGGCGAAAGCGCCCTTGCGATCGCCAGCTTTAGGCGAGCGACCGAGCTTAGTCCGGAAATGTCGGGCGCGTATCACAACCTGGGGGTGGCGTTTCAGCGGGAAGAGAGCTTTGACGAAGCCATCGATGCGTTTACGAAAGCAATCGCACTATCGCCCACCGTTGCGGAATCCTACATGCATTTGGGACGTTGCTTTTTGGCTAAAGCTCAAGGAGAAGAAGCGCTAAAGTGCGCCGAAACCGCCCTAAAACTCAATCCCAACTCGAAGATTGCAAGACAGTTATTCTCCGATGCCAGGTATGTCGCGGTGCAGGGCGAAAATGGCCAGCGATACATCGCCCAGGCGATCCAAGAAGATCCAATGTCGGCTTTTCCGCATGCGCTGATGGCCAGCAGGCTCCAGGAACAAGGAGACTTTGACGGCGCGGAAGAGAGCATTCGCCGGTCCACCGAGCTACAACCCAATCAGGGATTCGCATACTATTCGCTTGCCCACAATCGCAAGATGCGCGAAGGAGATCGGGCGCTAATCGAAAGAATCGATGCGATCAGCAAAGAAGCCGAGCTTCACAGCGTCGAAAAACAGTTCATCCACTTTGCCTTGGGGAAGATGTTCGACGACTTGGGCGAATATGAAAGAGCGATCCGCCATTTGGACCTGGCCCACCAGGACCCTGGCAATGAATCGCTTCTCGGCGAAAAACCGGATGCGGAGAGGCAGGCCGCGAAAGTCCAACGGTTTACGAGCTTCTTCACCGCCGAGCTTTTGGACCGCTTCAAGGGCGTCGGCAGCGATAGCGCCGAACCGATTTTTATCTTCGGCATGCCACGATCCGGCACGACTCTGCTGGAGCAGATCGTCTCAAGGCATTCACAGGTCGGCGGCGGCGGCGAACTGTTCTTCTGGCGAGACAATGTAAGGCCAATTATCGACATCTCGAATGACGACATAGTCGTCCCTGAGCTTCAAAAGGCCGCCGGGCGATACCTGGAGTTGATTCGATCGATCTCACCGGGCGTCGATCATGTCACGGACAAATTCCCAAGTAACTACGTCTATTTGGGCTTGCTGCACCTGGCGTTTCCGAATTCGAAGTTCATCCATGCGCGGCGCCATCCAATCGACACTTGCCTGTCGATGTACATGCGCCCCTTTTCGACGAATCAGGGGCTGGGCCGCACTCGAAGACAGATTGTGGAGACTTACCGCCTCTATTTGAAATTGATGGAGCACTGGCGCGCCACGTTCGCTCCGAACCGAATCATCGAGGTCCAGTACGAGCAGCTCGTGCAGAATCCGGAGGAAATCACTCGAAGAGTGATCGCCCATTGCGGCTTGGACTGGGAGGATGCCTGTTTACGCCCTCAAGAGGGTGACCGCAGGGTCATTACGTTTAGTAAATGGCAGGTCCGTCAGCCTGTGTACACCACTTCCGTGGAGCGATGGCGGCATTACGAACCATGGCTTGATATTTTCAGCGAGTTGCTCGCCTGAGCTACCAATGTAGGTCGCGCTTTATTGTCTCCCCAAGTTGGCGCCCCATGATCCCATCGGTCTTTACGCTCGGATGCCAGTCGGAGCCATATCCGTTCTCCGCCTTCTGTACATCGAAATCGATTTGATGGACTCGGGGATCGCTGAGGTCGGCGCTGATCTTTTGAAGGTACCTCTTCACGGTTGCAAGTCCGTCGCCGTACATCATGGACCCGGTGGCCATGTAGATTTGCGCCTTAGGATAGTGGCTCCACAGCCGGCGGATAAACGCTTCATAGGCAACCGTCCAACCCATCTCGTCCGGCGCTCCCCTCCCGAAATCGTTGGTTGCCAAATTGATGACAATCGCTGCAGGGGCCGGGCCTTTGAAATCGAAGGCGGCCGCCGGCTTAGTGGGCAGAATCCAGTCGTAAATCTCAGGGGTCGTGTCGTTCGGCCACATTTTTCGGCCCGACCACGCGATAATCGTCACATCCGCGTTCAATTCGCGGGCGGCGATGCTGGCGTAGCTCATGTAGGCGTTTTCGGTTTCCGGCTTGAAGTGCTCGTTTTGATCCTTGCCTTCATTCCCATATCCGCACGTAATCGAGTCCCCGATCACCTCGATGTGCCGAGATTTCGGGCGGGCTCTCAAAAGGCTTCCGCCCGGGACATCGAAGCCTTCAATCCTCGTGACACCCATGAACGCCTCTTCCCGGCGAACCAAGCTGAGATCGTGGTCTCGAATCTGGCCGAGGTCGATCGTGTATTGATCTTTGCCCTTCTTCAAGGTTAGTGGACCCACATCTTTACCGTCGAGAACGATCTCCCAACGGGCGGGGTTGTCGCTTTCGATACTCGCAACGACGCTCGCTCCGTGGACCCGAAGCCGAACTTCGCTAGCC
>Ga0206967_1193_pt2 | contig 11357 bp, 10 predicted proteins | sample Alteio_BWOrgHeat_24_FD_153259 | JGI IMG/M metagenome (GOLD analysis project Ga0206967, IMG submission 153259) | Enriched cells from forest soil in Barre Woods Harvard Forest LTER site, Petersham, Massachusetts, United States -... | ecosystem: Environmental > Terrestrial > Soil > Temperate forest >...
GTTCAACAGCAAGCGGCAACCCTCTCGTACATCGATGTGAGGGTGCGATGAGCTCAAATTCCAGTCCAGCGCAAGACGCAGCTCCGCAACCGAAGGTTAATCCCTGGCTGATTGGGATTGTCGTTTCGCTCGCGGCGTTCATGGAAGTGTTGGATACCAGCATTGCCAATGTGGCCCTGCCTCACATCGCCGGCACTCTGGGCGCCAGCAACGACGAGAGCACGTGGGTGCTGACGAGTTATCTGGTGTCAAACGCCGTCGTACTTCCTATTAGCGGCTTTCTTGTTGGCTGGCTGGGACGTAAGCGTTTCTTTTTGACGTGCATCGTCTTTTTTACGCTTAGCTCGTTTTTGTGCGGTATCGCGCCCAGCCTGGGAATGCTGCTTCTTTTCCGCGTGCTGCAAGGCGCCTTCGGCGGCGGACTGCAGCCGATGACCCAGGCAATTCTGGCCGATACCTTCCCACCGGAAAAGCGTGGATTGGCGTTTGCACTGTATGGAATCACTATCGTCTGTGCGCCCGCAATTGGTCCTACATTCGGCGGCTGGATTACTGATAACTATTCCTGGCGCTGGATTTTCTATATCAACGTCCCAGTGGGAATTCTGGCCGTGCTGCTGGTCTCGCAGCTTATCCAAGATCCACCCCAGCTGCCCCGTCTGAAAGGCGCGATGGCGAGGTTCGACTACATTGGGTTTAGCCTGCTCGCCGTAGGTGTAGGCGCGCTTCAGGTTGCTTTGGATAAGGGACAGGAAGACGATTGGTTCGGATCGCGCTTCATTACCACCCTGATCATTGTTTCCGTTGTGGGTTTGGTGTCGCTGGTTATCTGGGAGTGGCGCCACAAGAACCCCATCGTAGATGTTCGTCTATTCAAACTGTTTAATTTTGCAAGCTGCAGTGTGATGATGTTCGTGCTCGGCGCGGTTCTGTTCAGCTCTACCGTACTTCTTCCTCAGTTTCTCCAAACTCTAATGGGCTACACGGCGGAGAAGGCCGGCATGGTTATCTCCATGGCGGCTATTGTTCTGGTCTTTCTTCTACCGATGGTCGGGAAACTCGCCGGGCACGTTCAAGCCAGGTACATTCTCGCGTTCGGCTGGAGCACGCTCGCTGTGGCCATGTATCTCTCATGCAAACGCATTGATCTACTCATGAGCTTTGGTTCTGCCGCGTGGATGCGCATTTGGCAATATATGCCGGTTGGATTCTTATTCGTCCCGCTCACGATGGCGGCGTATGTGGGTCTGCCGGCGGAAAAAAGCAATGCTGCAGCCGGCTTGATAAATTTCGTGCGCAACATCGGGCAGGGCTTTGGAACCTCAGCAGTAACGACGCTCCTCGCGCGCCGATCGCAGTACCACCAATCGGTCTTAGCCGAGTACACACGATCACATCGCTTCCAGGCAGTGATTCAGGGAACGGCACTGAAGCTCAGCTACGCTGGTTTGAGCATGCATGAAGCTCAGCGCCAGGCGCTTGGCAGATTGTATGGCATGGTTCAACAGCAAGCGGCAACCCTCTCGTACATCGATGTGTACTGGCTTCTTTCGGTAATTGCTGCGGCAATGTTTTTACTGTCCTTCCTGCTTCGCAGGAACCAGCCGGGAGCAAGTGGTGAAGTTCAAATGCATTGAGCCGAGGGCTGGCAGGTATGCCGGAGCCGTTTTCGGCAAGGCGAGGATCTCGAATGCTGTCTGCAAGTGTGATTGGTTTGGCAGCGCTTAGTTTGGCGTCGCTTGGTTTCTTTGTCTGGTGTTGGTTGCGCTTTAAAGATGACAGCGAAAGCCATCCGATCTATAGGGCGAATCATTTCTCACCTGCGGCCAGAGGTTCAGGAAGAGAAGTCCAGACACAAAGGCGCTGTGCATAGTTGCTGAGCATGTCGATGTTTGTTTGGAGACTACAAACTCGGCAACACAAAACTGAAACGTGGGTTGTTGCAATGATAGAAAAAAGACTGCGTACGAACATCAACTTCGGCCAGCGTCGAGTCTTATGCGTCGACGACAACGCGCTCACCATGCATTTGCTCTCACTCATCCTTCAACAACAAGGGTACGACGTTCTCACTTCGCCAGATCCAATAACGGCGATCAAAGTTCTAAAACAGGGAGCCGTCGACTTGGCACTGCTGGATTACGAAATGCCGCAGATGAATGGTGGTGAATTGGCGGCGATCGTGAAATGTGGTGGTCTGGCCACTCAGGTGATTCTATTTTCGGGAAACGCCAGAATTCCCCAACATGATCTGGTCTTCGTCGACCGGTTTGTTCAGAAATCAGAAGGAGTCAAGGCATTGCTGGAAGCAATCGAGTCTTTGCTTCCCATTACGAAACGCGTTCTCGCTGATGTTCAACAACACTGAAGGCAGTCACAAAGAAAGAAGCCTTTCCGGCGATTTCACCGCAGGAGAAATCATTAATGAAACGCGATTCCTTTCTTAAGTTTAAGAAGCTGGTGTGGGGGTCAGCAGGCGTGTTGGTGCTGGTTATCCTCTTACTATTTGCTACGCATTCAGGAGTCAAGCCTACTCCGAAGGCGGTAGCGCAACCAATGGTAGACATCGCCACTGTCGAGCAAAAGGAGCGGCAAACACAGGGGCGATGATGTTTTTCCATCAAGCCGGTACAGCTTTCGTGCTAGTGAGTCTTACGCTGTGGTTGCAGGCGGCTGGGATCGCAGCGCTCATCTCCTGGGTAAGACGTTCCATCAAAGGCGACATCCACGCCTTAGGACTTTTTCACTCTGCGATTTTTGTCGTGAGATTTACAACAGCAGTGATCGTTTTGCACGGATTCCAGATTCTGCTGTGGGCGGGATGCTATCGCTGGTTTTGCTTCCCGTCTTGGGACTCTGCTCTTTATTTCTCCGCAAGCAGTTACTCGACAGTCGGGTATGGAGATATCACGCTCCCACAGAACTGGCGGATGTTGGGGCCGCTGGAGAGCATTGTCGGCGTGTTGATGTGCGGAATTTCCATAAGCATTTTGTACGCGATCGCTATCCGACTCGTCGGCCCCGAAAGACGTTCAGCGTAACAATGTGCAATAGCCGCCAATTAAGACAGGCTAGAACTGCTTATTTCCTCGTTCTCATCTCCAGCGAGATTGGACGAAGTAAGCCCAGGATCGGGCGTTGCCCTTGGGGCCGTACTACGTTGTGTCGCGGCCGAAAGTCCGTCTTCAGCGCTAAGTGTCGATTCTGTGGTTCGACAATTTCGGCTTTCCTCACGCACGCTCAAAACCTGTGTCGGCAATTCAAGTGCTTACACAGTTCTGAATTTGGCATGCTTCTTGCCTTACTCAGCACCGGTAAGGGAAAGCGCGTGTTCCGGTTGCTCATAGATGTCTCCTTTGAGCTGCACTTAGAGCGGTTCCAAGATTGATGTGTCCGGCCGGCAGACGGGTGAGGGCACTGAGTCGATGTCAGTACCGTTCGCGGTAGCGAATGGGTGAATCGGTGCTGCATCCACTAGAGCACTGCACCCGTCCGCTACCGCGGGACGGTACTGACTGCCGGATACACCAACTGAGGAACCTTAGGCGGTCACTGCGAGACTCGCAGTTTCCAGAATGTCTGCGAGCTCTCATAAACAAACTGGGCGGTAGTGGATCCCAACTCCGTCTTCAATGCAAATGACGCTCGCAACTCTAGGCAAAGCCCGGACTCATTTGGGAAATTCCGGGCTTTGTTTAAGAAGGCCTCGCTATGACCGCATTCTGTGTGCCTTGCAGCAAAGTTGCTCAATGTTTGGAGGAAACATCTATGTTGAGAAAGCGCATGTTGATCTGCGTGTACCTGTGCTCTATTCCTGTGCTTTGCGAATCCGTGAGCGGCGCAACATATCAGCTCGCGACCATTCTGACGGTCGATCCACATTCTTCTGATGCCAACACCGATTCCTCGGCACCAAGCTACGATGTCTCGGTGCGAATTGGAAACACCGTCTATGTCGTTTTGTACACTCCACGCTTCGGGCTGCAAACTGCAAAGTATGCAGCTGGCCGTCAGGTTTTGGTACTGGTCGGTGAAAAAACCCTGACCTACAACGACATTTCTGGAAATACAGTCGAGCTACCGATTGTAGCTCGCAAGATCGTTGCAGCCGCATCTAGCCGATAGGCGCCTTGGGCTGAGTCAGTTCAGGCTCCGATGAATTCTATCGCGCCGGAGTGTTGTGAACGGCTTGGATATAACGATTGATCTGGTCCAGATGATTTAGATCGTGGCCGGCTAACAGTCGCAGCATCGCGTCCAGCGACTCCGGCCCGCGCTCGTTGTGGCGCCCGGTTCGCCTCAAGTCGTCTGCTGAGGCTCGTCTCCACTCTTCCAAATTCAACTCACGCAATGTGCGAAAGATTTCTACCAGCTCGCGCGGTTCGAGCTCGTTGTATCGCAGCTTGGCCACCCACGCATCCTGCTGGGTGCCGAGGATCGTGGGATCGTCCTCGCTGAGAATGAGCCTAAGCCGATATCCATACACCCACTCGGTATCGGTAAGGTGGCCGATCACTTCGTTGGGCGTCCACTTCCCGGCAAACGGCCGCGTGCGAAGCACCGTAGCCGGATGCTTCTCCGCGATGTCGGCGAGTTTCGAGGCCGTCTGCCCCATTACCTCCAAAGGATTCTGGTCGCCCAGAAGCTTGAACATCTTTTCGCGATAAGCGTCTCCCGTGGACAGCGAGAGTCCCGCCTGTGTGGTGGTCATAGGCAACTCCTATATTTTAGGGATGGAAGCTTGCTCACGCTAGTGATGTGCTGGGGGGCGCTGAGGGTTCAACGATGGGACGAGATATATGCCTTCGCGGGATGAAATTGGCCATCACACGCGTATCGTTGGATGCGACCAGGGGCCGGTTTCCCCTTCCTAGCGCCACAAAGTCATCGAAGCAGGGTGTGGTACCTGGAGCGATCTTGGCGCAAGGGGCGGGGTGGCGCACCGTTTCCCTTTTTGGCTTTGGGTACGAACATTAAGATGTGGGCGCCCCACTCTCTCGTGATGTTCGCGAGGGTGGGCGAGGAGAACGTCGATTGACCTCGGCCTTCGATATTATCTCCGGTATCTGCGATGCCAGTTCCACAAGAGGAAATGCCGTCTGGCGATTACATAATCGGAATCGACCGGCGGGTGGCGCAGCCTGTCTTGTTTCTGTGTGCAATATCCACGCTGTGGGTGACGGGTGATGCACCAGGTGCGCCACCCGCCCAGGCGGGACCGTAGTGCAGAGTTGGAGTTGTACATGGAAAGGCGCCATCCTGATGGGATCTGACTCTGCGTTCATCATTCATCGGAGGGGGGAACACCGGGGAACTGTCCCCCATGTTCCTCGGAAGCTTTGCACCAAAATGTGTGCAACTGGCGAGACCAGCTCCAAAAAGCATGTTCGCCTAATTTTCACGGGCGAAGGTAAATCGATTTAGCTTCGCCGTAGATTCGCTCGTCGAGCCGGGGGACTACCTGTAGCCTGCGAGACGACGAGCGTCTCCAGGAGCCTCTAATCGCGATTTCCCATCTCGGGCAGAAATTCATGTCCTATAAAGAAGGTTGCGTGAGCCTTGAGCGACCCGGGAAGTTTTGAGGCAGAATCGCGCGTTTTTGGGGCAGATTAAAGACCAGTAGGGAGACCTTTGAGGCAGTTTGGTGGATTTCCGAGGCACTTTTGGCGTTGGCTTAGGTCCTGGTTCTTCGGTTTGCAGAGGGGACACACGACAGTCGCAGGATTGATCGAACTTTGGCAGAGTTCACATGTTTGGGCTCCACAAATGCAATCAGAACCTCATTGAAGGTAAACATTATTCTCAGCCGAGATTTCCTCAGCTTTTTTGGCAATAATATAGAGAGCTAACCAGAGATAAATTGCGAAGGCTCCGACTGCCATCGGAGCCTTGCAGAACTTTGCCGGGTTTGGGCGGACACTCAAATCATTTCATGAGGAGTGTCTATGTTGCAACGTAAATCGACAAACCCAATTCACTGCTGGTTCATACTGACTAAACTGAGAACGTCTGGCTTTTCAAAGTTGGTCTTGAATATTTTCGGCGTACTCGGATTTCTCGGTTGTTCCTGTGCCGGGCTACCCAACAACAACCCGAGTTGCTGCAGTAAATTGAATGTGTTTAAGGCAGCTCCGCGAAGCTCGATTCCCCGATTGCCAGAAAAGCTGCATTGCGGGCAATTGATCTGCCCCCCTCCGTATATAAAAGAGACATTGGTAAACGCGCACCGTGTACAGTTTAATCCGTCTAACACGACACCCTCAGTGCCGATGACCGATTCACCCACCCCCATAATTCCCAACTTGGGGACCACTGGCATTTTTTCTTTGTTGCCAAGAGTGATACCGCCGCGTTGGTCTTGGAAGGCTAGCGTACGATCCGCATGCACAATTGTCGATGTTTGGCGTCCTAGCAATGATGCGCAGAGCAAACCTAATGCAAACGACCCTAATGCGAGTGTCTTTTTAGACATACATCCTCCATCTTCCGGCAAACCTGCCAATTGCACTATTTGGCGCAACCACTATGGGAAGCCACCTAGCCGGAGGCAGAAGAGTGTACGCCCACCTAGGAAGTCCGCAACCACTTAATTTGTTTCGGCCCACGTTTCAGCCGACCAAAACGCAGACGCGCCTCAGAACGGCTCTGCTGCCACCACTGGAAGACGCTCCTTCCCTGTCAGGTCACTATAGGTGATGTGCTTCCCTGAAACCTTCGACAGCGCCATTCTGAAACGCTCTCCGTCGCTAATCTTTTTGCCCGACGCATCCAGCCGACTGTTAAACCTGAATGCTTGCTCATCGACATAGCGAAAGAGATGGAACGGCTCAACGCTGACATAGGTGCCATTCAATCCACGCTTTAAGAGACTCCAAAAGTTCTCGATTCCTTGAGTGTGGACGTTGCCTTGAACGTATCGCTCAAGATGGTTAATGACGAGATGTGCGTAATCACCCTCTAGCCCTTTGTAGGCTTGAAATTCATCAGTCATCAGCCAAGAACCCACATTCACATTTTCTCGGATGACTGCATGCATTGTCGGCCCCTTGCGATCAGCGCCGAGAACCTGAGTTCGGACTCTCCCATCACGTTCCAAAATTCCCATGACCACAGTTTTAGCGGCCCACTTTCCGGTTTCCCTCATTCGAGCGCGACGGGCCTTATGCATGTTGCGAGCCTTGCCGCCGATAAAGCTCTCATCGACTTCTACTTTCACTCCGGGGCCACCGAGTTTCCCGCCACCGTCTTTTTCCTGCATCCCCAAGCGAAGCCGATGCAGCATGAACCATGCGGACTTTTGAGTTACGCCGATAGCGCGGTGAAGTTCCCAAGATGAAACTCCATTCTTGCAATTCGTAATCATCCATAGCGCCAACATCCACTTAGTGAGCGGCAGGCGCGAATCTTCGAAGACAGTGTTGATCTTGACGGAGAACTGCTTCCAGCACTCTTTGCACTTCCAGCGTTTCTGGGCTTTCAGCCACCAAAGGTCTGTGTGTTCACACGCGGGGCAAATGGGCTTGCCCTCAGGCCAGCGCATAGCGGCGAGGGCATCGATGCAATGTTGTTCGTCGGAGTAATGCAGGATTGCTTCTTGTAAGGTCTTAGGTGATACTGTGTCCGAGGTCGGCATTACGGGTCGCTCCGTTTTGCTGATTAGCCCCGCCGTCTGTTTCCGCAGCCGACGGGGCGCTGTTTACGTTTAGGGTTTAACAACTAGCGATTCAGGGTTTTATGGTGGAGGTCGCATTTGATTCCACCTCCCTTCATTCGGGCCAGCTTCCCAGAGCTGGCCCGAACTGCTTTGAATCCTATTCCATTAGCCTTCGGTCGTCAAGGCTAAAACGAGGCTAATTTTATTGAATTAGCCTAATTACTACTTGACAGGATTTTTTCCCGCCTGTAATGTGTGCAGCATGGAGGTGGGCTATGGCGAAGGTGCGAAGCCCCAACTATCCGGCGATTGGGTTAGGCGACGCAATTAAATCTCTCCGGCTCGTTTGGGACAAAGAGAAGAGAACGCCCGTCAATCTCGATGTATTGACGAAGGCTATGGGCTACAGCAGCCCTAGCGGCCCCGCTCGCACAAAAGTCGCCGCACTCAGAAAATACGGGCTATTGGAGCAGCATGGGAGCAATTACAACGTTTCGCAGTTGGGAATAGAAATCCTCTACGGACAGCCTGACACACAACCCAAAGCAATGGCGACAGCGGCAATGCGACCCGAACTATTCCGTGAACTTTACAGTGCATTTCCTGATGCATCAGATGGGGCGCTACGTTCGCACTTGATTACAAAACTCAAGTTTTCCGATGCCGGAGCGCAGCAATTCATTAAGGCTTATCGAGAAACGATCACCATTGCAAATCCGCCAAAAGCCGATTATATTCCTCAAAACGGCGAGGAGTCAGAAGAGGCTATGGAGCAGACCTTAGAGCAGCCGACAAGTCAAAGACGGGGAACCCCTGTAGGTACGCGAGGTCAAAGCCGCTCGTTTAGCTGGCCCGTATCGAAGGAAGTGACTGCGGAAGTCACGTTTACCGGAGGCAACGTAAACCCGGCCCACATTGATCGGCTGGCAAAATACCTCGAATTGGCCAAGCTGGCTCTTGAGGAAGAGGAAAGCTGATTTCGGCTATAACTGGGTTACAGGGTTACAGCCGAACATTTCAGCTCTGGTTAGCTCTCTATATTATTGCCGCTTTTTTCATTTGTGCGTGAGCCTATTTATGCGTAATTTCCGCTATTGCTCAATAGAACCTTAAGAGAGCCCGCTCTGATGAAGTGGTGTGCCAGAGCACGTTTGGCCACCTGGCTTTACAGGTTGATTTCGCTGCAGGTTCAGATGCTTCCTCGCAGCCGATGCGGAGGCCCAAGTGCGCTATCCTCACCTCTTTGTCGTCACTATCTTTATCTTGGGGTTCGCTTGCCACGCTCAACAGCTTGACCCGCCAACGACGTTGCGCCCACAGGCAAAGTCTGCAGCGAGAAGGGCCAACACACCGGATACCCGGAGGGTCTTAGAAACCTACAAGAAGCTGCCTCTGATTTTTGAAAGCAATCGAGGGCAAGCTAGCGGCGAAGTGAGGTTTGTTGCGCGCGGAAGAGGGTACAGTTTGTATCTAACCTCGGCGAAGGCAGTACTATATCTGAATCCATCTTCTCAAGCCGGTGATAATCGGTCCGAGCATAAACCCGCACCTCGACCAGCTCGCGTCGAGATGACTCTCGTCGGAGCCAACCGCAAGCAGACATTGGTGGGCTTCGACGAACTGCCGGGGAGAGTTAATTATCTACTCGGAAATGATCCCAAGAGCTGGCACACGAATATTCCCGCGTTCGAGAAAGTGCGCTACCAGAATGCATATCCCGGGATCGACCTGATCTACCGCGGCAATCAACGTCAACTGGAATTCGATTTTGCCCTCGCTGCCGGTGCTGATCCCAACCGAATCCGCATTTCGTTCGAGGGTATCGACGATATGCATACGGATGACGAAGGCAACTTAGTACTCAGCACTCAGGGAGGCTTGGTCCAACTGCAAAGGCCATTGATTTATCAGAAAATCAATGGCATGAAGCAGCCGGTCTCTGGCGGGTACTTGCTTTCCACCAACGATGGTGAAGTTGCCCTTCAAGTAGGTCCTTATGATACGAGCAAACCATTGGTGATCGATCCCGCACTCGTCTACTCCACTTATCTGGGTGGAAACGGCAACGAGAGCGCGACTGGCATCGCCGTCGACGCCCAAGGCAATGCGTATGTCACGGGTTTCAGCGGGTCCAGCAATTTTCCCTTAACGAGTGCGCCTTCCGCCCCTTTCGATAGCGGGCTAGGCGGATCGCAAGATGCGTTTGTGACCAAGTTCGACCTGATGGGTAAGCTTGTGTACTCGACGTACCTCGGTGGGAGCAGCGGCGATAGCGCGGGTGGCATCGCCGTAGATGCGGATGGCAACGCATACGTTACAGGGCGAACTACATCGATCGACTTCCCGATCAAGAACGCTTTCCAGCCGACATTCCAGCCGGGTGGAGTGTTCAAGAGTTCCAATGCGGGAAACAGTTGGGCGCCTTCAGGCTTATCAGATGTTTCCATTATTGATGCCTTGGCGATCAATCCTCAGAATCACTCTACAATTTACGCGGGAACAACCGATGGAGTCTTCAAGACTAGCGCAGGTCATTGGAACGCTACGAGTCTGACAAGTTTCGTTAATTCAAACGCGCTAATTGTCGATCCAAACAATCCTTCAACGGTGTACGCTGGAACTCTCTTATCCGGAATCTTCAAGAGCACCGATAGCGGAGCCACCTGGGATGGTGTGAGCAACGGCCTACCTTCAAGCTTCGGCACTTTCAATCAGGTTGCCTGCCTGACCATCGATCCCCAACATTCATTAACACTGTATGCATGCATCACGGGCTCTGGAATCTTCAAGAGCACTGATGGCGGCGCTAGCTGGAACGCCACCAGTTTTCCTAACACTCCGAATGCCTTTTTCATTGCAGTCGATCCCGTAACTTCGGCCACAGTCTACGTCGGAACTGGCCAAGGTCTCTTTCAGAGTCTTGACGGTGGAACCACCTGGAACGCAACAAGTCTTAAGAACGTTATCAATGCGATTGTGATTAGTCCTGCAGTCCACACCACTTTATATGCCGCTACGGATGCGGGCGTGTTCGTAAGCACGGATTCCGGGGCCACATGGAACGCGACCGGACTTAACACGAATGTGAATGTTCTCGTGGCCGATCCGGTGAATCTCGGCACTCTCTATGCAAGTACAGGAGCCGTTTTCAAGAGTACCGATTCGGGAGCCACGTGGACATCAATCAACTCAGGTATCACGCAACCCGTCAATGCATTGGCTATCGATGTCACAAGCGCTGCAACGCCGGCTATTTTGTATGCGGGCACATTCGGCAGCAGTTCTGACGTGTTCGTGACGGAGCTCAACTCCACAGGCAGTGACATTCTCTACTCCACTTACTTCGGCGGAAGCTCGGACGAGCAGGCCACCGGGATAACTATTGATGCTTCGCGAAATGTGTACATAACCGGCAACACCGACTCACGCGATTTGCCAACCACTCCGGGAGCATTTGAAGCGAGCTTCCGCCATGTCTTTGTCGCGAAGTTCAATCCCAGTCTCTCTGGCGCTTCCTCATTGGTGTATTCCACATTTCTCGGCGGCACGTTGAACGCTTTCAATGACCGAAGCTTTGCCATCGCCGTGGATACATCGGGTGATGCCTATGTAACTGGACGAACCAATGCCACCGATTTTCCGGCAACCGCTTCGGCTTATGCGAGCACCTGCGGTACCGATGCGAACTGTAATGGACACCTGT